>Ga0302183_10000379_pt1 | contig 21387 bp, 20 predicted proteins | sample I_Palsa_N3_2_FD_200232 | JGI IMG/M metagenome (GOLD analysis project Ga0302183, IMG submission 200232) | Peat permafrost microbial communities from Stordalen Mire near Abisko, Sweden - I_Palsa_N3_2 | ecosystem: Environmental > Terrestrial > Soil > Palsa > Peat permafrost | place: Sweden...
ACCGGCAGTCACACCGGCATCGGTGTCCTCGCCGTTCTCTACGTTTTTGTCCACCGATGCTTTATAGGCATGCGCGCGATTGAGCATGCCCTTTGCCGTGACGCAGGTAAGAAACCAGGTCAGCTCCGGAATCTCCGGAATATCCGACTGCCGGTAGAACGTCACCCGCTGCGGGTCGAGTCCGGCTGCCAGCCAACTGGCGGCGATCTCGAGGCGCGAGCGTTCGATCCGGGACGCATCTTCGCTCTTGATCAATGCGTGATAGTCGGCCATGAAAAAAAAGGCATCGACATCGGCGCGCCGGCTGGCCTCGATGGCCGGGCGAATGGCGCCCACATAGTTGCCCAGATGGGGAGTGCCGGTCGTGGTGATGCCGGTCAGTACGCGAGTCTGCATGGTGTTCGCTTGTGGTTTCGTTGGTTCGTGACAATCAGCGCAGAAGGGTGGATTTGCCGAACAGCGATTCGACCAGATCCACCGCCAGCTTCGCGGTCTGGTTGCGCTTGTCGTACGCAGGATTCAGTTCAACGATATCCAGCGAGGCCAGGCGACCGGTGTCGGCGATCATCTCCATGCATAGCTGCGCTTCGCGATAATTCGGGCCACCGCGTACGGTGGTGCCAACACCCGGCGCAATGCTGGGGTCCAGAAAATCGACATCGAAGCTCACGTGCAGATGGGTATTCTCATCCATGCCGGCCAGCGCCTCCTCCATCACGCGCTTCATGCCGACTTCGTCGATGTAGCGCATGTCGAATACAGCGATGTTCGCCTCACGTACCAGCCGCTTCTCACCCTCGTCCACCGAGCGGATACCGATGTAGCGGAATACATCCGCGGTGGTCGCCGGCGTGTCGCCACTGAGTCCGATGAGCTCGCCGGGACCATTGCCACACAGGCAAGCCACCGGCATGCCATGGATGTTTCCCGACGGCGTGGCGTTTGCGGTGTTGAAGTCGGTATGCGCATCCAGCCATAGCACACGCAGCTGCTTGCCTTCATCATGGCAATGACGTGTCACCGCAGAGATCGAGCCGATCGCCAGACAGTGATCGCCGCCGAGCATGATCGGCACGCGACCGGCCTGCAGCTCCTGATGGACAGCCGTATAGACGGCCGTATTCCAGGCCACTACTTCGTCCAAGTGGCGATAGCCATCCTGCGGCGGTTGCCACGGATTGAACGGCCCGTGCAGGTTGCCACGATCGATCACTTTCAGTCCGCGACGTTCCAGTCGCGCGGCGAGATTCGCCACCCGCAGTGCTTCCGGACCCATCGATGCGCCACGGTGCCCGGCGCCGATATCGGTCGGCACACCAATCAGTGAAACAGTCTGTTCGCCCATATCCTGCCTACCTGCCTGTTGCACCCCGGCAACTGGCCGGAGCCGAGGCCTGCGTCGTGGATGTCACTGCGTCACGTCAGGCGAAAAGCGACCCGCGCCGATATTTCCGGGCGAACCGCCATCACGCCAGCGAGAAAAACGTTCACGAATTCGTTCGCTCGCAAACCATGGAAGTTTACCGGAACGGACCCACCCACGCAGCGCGGCACACGGCTCGACGGCGGTTCGTACCAATAAAAAAGCCCGCATCGCTGCGAGCCTTGGGACTGCTGGTGCCGGCACCCGGATTCGAACTGGGGACCTACTGATTACAAATCAGTTGCTCTACCAACTGAGCTATGCCGGCGAAGGTGGGGGATTCTAGCAGGCCCGGGCGCACGGCGCGCGCTCAGGATCTGATGCTTGGGTCAAAAGCAGCTGGTGCTGTGCGAACCGACGCTGGTGCCGTGAATGCGGCTACGCCAGTCGAAATTGGCGCTGTCGGGTACCACCAGATCCAACCAGTATTCGGGCACGCTCTCGCTACGCTCGCTCATGCGGGCAGGAAAACCGGCGGCGATCACGTCGTCGCGGCGCTTGCGTGCATTGGCTGGATCCTTGAACAGGCCCAGCGAAATCGTATTGGCCTGATCGCCGGTGCTACCGACCACGAAATAATCGCCAATGTTGTGCGCTCCGAGCTGCCGCGCCAGCGCCAACGCTTGCGCGCGGCTGCCGGCGGACGGCAGATAAACCCACCAGCCGCTGGTCTGGCTTGCCTGCTCCTGGCGTGAACGCATGCGGGTAGCCTGGGCAGCCAGTGTCTGCCTCGCATTGCGCAGATCCTGGGGAGTAGCGAACGGCCCCAGCGCGAGGCAGGTGTAACTGAACGCTCGTTGCGGCGCAGACGTCGCAGGAGCGGCAATCGGACGGGAAGCCGGGGCCGTGGCGGCGGGCTCGGGAAGTTCGGACAGCAGGCGCAACTCCTGAACATCGGGATCGGTGGCGCTGCCACCACGCGCATAGGGTTGGCCCAACAACAGCCACGCGCCGACCGCGATATTGAGCGCGCTCAAAAGTACGAACAGCAAACGCAGAAACATCGATTCCCCCTTGCCAGCAGCAGCCCTGCATTCTAGCCGTGCCTTGAGTTCGCCACATGCGTGTCGGCCCATATCGCCAGACCGCGCAGCACGGTGTCGTGGCTAAGGCGCGCCGGCAGTGACAACAGCGGCACCAGCTGTGCCGCGTCGCCACCGCTCAAGATCAGCGCTGGCGCTCCACCAAGCCGCGCCTCCATGCGTGTGGCGAAGCGTTCCACCAGCGCTGCCGCGGCCTGCCAGCAGCCCGAGACCACCGCGTCCGATGTGTTGTCAGCCAGGTCCAGAATGTCGCCGGGCCGCTCCAGGCGAACCCGCGCCGTTGCGTTCAGCAGTGACTGCTGCATCAGTTGCGGCCCCGGTGCGATCAGGCCACCCAGGTGACGTCCGTCCGCGGCCAGCGCATCCAGCGTCAACGCGGTACCCGCACTGGCCAGCACACACGGCGCGTCACCATCGGCATACGCTGCCACCATCGCCAGAAAACGATCGACGCCGAGCCGCTGCGGCTCGGCGTATGCGTTGCGCACACCGCAGGCGCTGGCCGGCGTGCGCAACCAGGTCACTTCAACCGAGAACGCTTCGGCCACATAAGCGGCAACCTGTTGTTCGCGAGCGGCGTCGACCACCGAAGCACCGAATACAGCTGATGATGGTGTCGATGCCGACCAGACGTCAGCCAGTCCGCCACCTTCTGCGATTTCTTCCCACGCTAGCGAACCTTGCGCCAGCCAGCCGTCGCCCTCCTGCCATGCCCACTTCAGGCGCGTGTTGCCCAGGTCGAGCAGCAGTCTCATGTGCGACGCACCGTGACGTCGGCGCTGTCGACCTGACGCAGGGTGCCGTCGGCCATGCGTACCTGCAGCGCGCCGCGGGGATCCACGCCAGCACCGATGCCTTCGAAGGCGCCGAGCGCGCCACTCAATTGCAGCGACTGATCACGCAGCAGGTCGTACCGCGCATAGTCCGCCACGAAGGCGGCAAAACCATCACGCTCGAACTGCCGCAGACCGTCGATCAGCGCCGCGATCAAAGCCGCCGCGACACGATTGCGATCCGGCGGCGCGTTATCGGTCAGCGTGGCCAGATCGCTGGCGGGCTGTCCCGCCTGCTCGCGCAGCGCTTCGGTCAGTCGCAAGTTGAGGCCGATGCCGATGACGGCCGCGCAGGGCCCCTGGTACTCGCCATTCAACTCCACCAGGATGCCCGCGAGCTTGCCGCCCGGGCCTCCATGAACACGGTTATCGGCAATGGCCAATACGTCGTTCGGCCATTTCAGGCCCACTCCGGCAATGCCCAGATTTTCCAGTGCGCGCAACACAATCACCCCCGTGGCCAGAGACAGCCCGGCCAGTGCGGCGAACCCTTGCTCAAAGCGCTTGAGGCATGACAGATAAAGATTCAGGCCCGGCGGCGACAGCCATTCGCGCCCGCGCCGTCCGCGGCCCGCGGTCTGGGTTTCGGCCAGCAACATGCTGAAATCAGCCGCCTGGCCACCACGCCGCTGCAATTCGCTGGAAGTGGAATCGAGCTCCCAATGCACCTCCAGCGCACCCAGCGAGCTCGCCTGCGGCGTCGGCAATGCGGCGCGAATCTGTTCGACATCCAGCATCTGCAGCGGCCACGGCAGTCGATAGCCGGCCGCTCCGCGCGCCTCGATCGGCACGCCGCGAGCGCGCAGGGCCTCGACCTGCTTCCAGATCGCCGCGCGGGTCACGCCGGTCTGTAGCGCCAGAGTGGCGCCAGAGAGCGGCTCACCGGTAGCCAGCGCGGCCAGTAATTGCGCCGGTTGCATCAACCAGCCTCAAAGGAAAGGGGCGCGAACGACCAGCAGCAGGACAACAAGGGAGGCAGGATCAGCATCGGCGGATTCTAGCCCGGCCGCGCGCCACGCGGCAGGCATGCGCAAGGGACGGCGCAAGAACCTGCTGCTGCAGCACTGGTATCCCATCGGCGTTTCTGAGACGATCAGGATCTTCGCTTGCGGGTCGGGGAGTTGGATCGCCATGCGTGCCGGACTTTGGCTTATCTTTTGCGCCTTGGGCGTCGCGGGCATCTGCAATGCCACTGCGGCGAGCGTGAGCGCGCAGGATCAAGACAATGCCTCGCACGCAGCCGCCGAGAACAACAACCCGCACGATGGTGGCAACACCAATACCAGCGGCGATGCGCTAGGGCTGAACCGCGATGGCAGCCCGCACAGCACGAACAACGACAACTCCAGCAGCGCGTCCGGCAACAACAGCAACGACCACTCTTCCGGGGGCGGGGCTCCCGTGCCGACGCCTACCCATCTGCCGCGGCTTGGCTGGCAGTCACTGTTGCCTGGATCCATCCAGTAGACAATCGGCGTAGTGCCTGACTGCTACCAGGATCGCCCTGACGTAGCCTTGGCCCTGACCGGTTGCGACTCGTCAGGTCGGGATCAAGCTCACGCTGAAACGTGCGCCGCCGAATTCCGGCGAGCGATCCACCACCAGCTCGCCGTTATAGGCATGCACGATGTCCTGCACGATCGACAGGCCGATGCCGTGGCCCTGCACGCGCTCGTCGCCGCGCACGCCACGTTGCAAGACACGTTCGATTTTTTCATCGGCAATGCCGGGGCCGTCGTCTTCCACACTCAGGCGTAAACCGGGACGCTGACGTCCGGGCGAGGGCTGCGTCTTCACCACCAGCAGCACGCGGTGTCCCGCCCATTTGAACGCGTTTTCCAGCAGGTTACCCATCAACTCCAGCAGGTCACCCTGCTCGCCGTAGAACACCGCATCGTCATCAATGTCGAACTCGCAAAGCACGTTCTTCGCGGCGTAGACCTTCTCCAGGCTTTGCACCAGGTCTTCGGCGTGGCCGGCGATTGGTACCGCGCTGGCAAAGGTCTGCCGGCCGGACGTGGCGGCGCGAGAGAGTTGGTAAGCAACCAGCTCATCCATCCGGCGCACCTGATCGAGCACGCCGCTGCGACGCGAAGGCTCCTCGACCGTTGCCGACTCCAGCTGCGAGCGGATCACCGCCAACGGCGTTTTCAGGCTGTGCGCCAGATCGGCCAGGGTATGCCGGTAACGGGTGCGTTGCTCACGCTCGTTGTCGATGAACGCGTTGATACGTTCGGTCAGGCCGGTCAGCTCCAGCGGGTACTGACTGTCCAGATGCTCGCTCTCGCCGCGCTCGACCCGGCTCATGTCGCTGGCGACCCGGCGCAACGGCGTCAAGCTCCAGCGCAGCAGTAACTGCTGCAGCACCACCAGCATCACGCCGAGGATCGACAGCCCGATCAGCACCACACGCTGGTACACCGCGTTCTCGCCTTCGAGCTGATCTTCGGTCTGCGCCACCATGATGGTGAAGCGCACCGACTTCTCCGCTGCCGTATCGAGCGCTACGCCATAGCTGTAGTAGTACAACCGGCCCATGCGCGTATCGATCGGCCCGATGAACTGGCTCTGGCCCGGTTCAAGTGGCGTGACGAAGTTGAAATCCAGACCGATCGCCGACGACGATGCCCAGCGATAGCCATGCTCGCCCAGCGCTACCGCATACAGGCCGGAACCGGGCCGCAGAAAATTCGGATCAGGGGACGTATCCGGCGGCAGCAGCTTGCCGTAACGGTTGACGTCGAAATTGGTGATGTAGGCGATCGCGTCGTTCTGCAGGCGCTCCTGCAGCCCGCTCAACGCGCGCTCCTTGTTCGCTTGCGACAGGGTTACGCCGACCAGCCCCAGAAAACCGGCCAGCACGAACCCGGTCGCGATCGCCGCACGCGCCGCCAGTGATGGCGGGCGGCGCGGCGACCCAGACTCATTCGTCGTCGCCGTCGGTGCGCGGGATGGCAAAGCGGTATCCGCGTCCACGTACCGTCTCGATGGGTTTGAGGGTGCCTTCCGGATCCAGCTTGCGCCGCAGACGACCGATGAACACTTCGAGCACGTTGGAATCGCGATCGAAATCCTGCTGGTAAATGTGTTCGGTGAGATCGGCCTTGGAGACCAGTTCGCCCGCATGCAGCATCAGGTATTCCAGCACCTTGTACTCATAGCTGGTCAGGTCGACCAACTTGCCTTCCACCGTCACCGTCTGCGCGGTGGTGTCGAGCTTGATCATGCCGCAAGCCAGGATCGGCTTTGACCAGCCGCTGGCGCGACGCACCAGCGCGTTGATTCGCGCCAGCAACTCTTCCACATGGAAGGGCTTGACCAAGTAATCGTCGGCGCCGTACTTCAGCCCTTCGACCTTGTCCTGCCAGCTGCCGCGCGCCGTCAGGATCAGGATCGGATAACGCTGGCCGTGCTCGCGCAACGCCTTGACCAGCTCCATGCCGGACATTTTCGGCAAGCCCAGATCGATGATCGCCAGATCGAACGGCACTTCGCGGCCGAGGTAGATACCCTCTTCGCCATCCTGCGCAGCATCGACCGCAAAACCGTCCCGCTTAAGGCGTGCCGCCAGCGTCTCGCGCAACGGCGCCTCGTCCTCTACCAACAGGATGCGCATCAGTGTTTCTCCTTGCTGCCCACGTGTCTCGGGGGCGGATTTTTGGTTGACTGACCGGCAGCGGGATTCCTGCCCGCCTCGGAGGGCACCACCAGCTTTTGTACGTGTCCTTCAGGCGTGAGCACTTTGATGAAATACCTTGTTTTATGGTCTACCGAGTACGGCTCGGCCGACAGCACCCTGCCACCGGTATCCTGTTGCACCTTCTGCACGGCCTGATTCAGCGTCACCGACGGCTCAACCGCCGATTGCGACGCCGCGTTCGCCGCGGCACCCAGACAGAGGGATGCGAGCAGAACAGGGATGAATTTTTTGTTCGTTGGCATGGGTGATCGTTCGCCCGGCACCTGCCGGTATGCTCAGCGTAGGCAATCAGGGCTGAATACTGACCGGACGGCCGTCAGCTGTCACGCCGCCACCGCGCATGGCGCCAGCGCCTGCTCGATCAGAGCCCAGCCAGCGCCGGGCAAATGCGCCCCCTCGCTGATCGTGCGGCGGAAGCTGCGCGCGCCCGGTTCGCCTTGGTAAAGGCCCAGCAAATGGCGGCTGATGTGCTTGAGTGCGGTGCCACGGGCAAGCTCAGCCTCCACGTAAGGTCTCAGATGGTGCAGCACGTCCTCGCGCCGCGGCAGCGGCTCGCCGTAGAGGGTTGCCTCGACCTGCGCCAGCAGATACGGATCGTGGTACGCGGCTCGGCCCAGCATCACGCCATCCAGCTGGGTCAGGTGCGCCTGTACCTGGGCCACCGTGGTGATGCCTCCATTGATCACTACTACCAGCTGCGGAAATTCACGCTTGAGCCGATAGACCCGCTCGTAGTCGAGCGGCGGGATCTCGCGGTTTTCCTTCGGCGACAGCCCCTGCAGCCAGGCCTTGCGCGCATGCACCGCCAGCTCCCTGACCCCGGCTTCCAGCATCGTTTCGGTGAAGTGCTGCAGGCCGGCGTAGTCGTCCTGGTCATCCACGCCGATGCGGCATTTCACGGTGACCGGCACGTCGACCGCATCGCGCATCGCCCGCACGCAATCACCGACCAGCTCGGGTTCGCGCATCAGGCAGGCACCAAAACGCCCGGATTGAACACGGTCCGACGGGCAACCCACGTTGAGGTTGATTTCGTCATAGCCCGCCTCGGCACCCAGGCGCGCTGCCTGCGCCAACTCCTGCGGATCGCTACCGCCGAGCTGCAAGGCTACGGGATGCTCCTGCTGGCTGTGCTCCAGCAAGCGCAACTGCTTGCCACGCACCAGCGCTGCGCTGGTCACCATCTCGGTGTAAAGCCGCGCGCGCGGCGACAGCAGCCGATGGAAATAACGGCAATGCCGATCCGTCCAATCCATCATTGGCGCAACGGAAATAATTTTATCGTCGTAATTCAACATGTTATGCAATGCGCAACTCAGTGAGGGCGCGCGATCGGCGATTCCATCAGGCAAGGATCGGGCGGAGCCAGTCACACCCTCAGCGCCCGCAATAGGCTACATCATGCGGCCGGTCGGGCCGGCGCTATCCGTCCCATACGTGCGGCCTTTCCAGTGCGAGCGCACCCCACGCCAATAGCGCATCGCCGAGCTCCATGTCATGCCCAGATACAGCGCTGCGCTGAGTGGCAGCAGCAGCGCCCAGAACAGTGGCATCCGGTAATAGCGCAGCATCGGCACATAGCTCAGTGTCATGGCCGCCCAGGCAACCAGTCCCAACGGCCACGCCTGCGCCGAACCAAGCAGCACGAACGGCAAACCATAAGCCAGCGCGAAGATGGCGGTTACCGCGAGCAGCAACAAGGTGGCGTAGCGAAGCTGGGTGAAAGCCGAGCGCGCCACCATGTCGTGGATCGACCGCAACGTTCCATAGGGCCGCAGACTCACCACCTCGCGGCTCAAACCCAGCCAGGTGCGGTAACCGGCATTTTTTACCTGGCGTGCCAGCGTGCAGTCATCGATCAGCGCACCGCGCAAACTGCCGAAGGCACCTATGTGCCGTAGCACCTGCGTATCCACCAGTACGCAGCCGCCCGCTGCGGCGGCCACATACCGGTTGCGCGAATTCGACAGGGAAAACGGATACAGCAATTTGAAGTAGTACACGAAGACCGGAAGCAGCAAGCGATCCCAGAAACTGGTGCGGCGCAGATCCGCCATCAGCGAGACAAAATGCCTGCCTTCGCGTTGCTTGTGCATCAACAGCGCCGCAAGCATTCCGGGCTGCAACTGGATATCGGCATCGAGCAGCAAGGTCAGCGGCGTGCGTACGTCAACGATGCCCTGCTCCAGCGCCCACAACTTGCCTGCCCATCCATCCGGCAACGGCTGACCACAGATGATGCGCGTGTTGGGAAACGCGCCAGCAATCTGCGCCGTAGCGTCGGTGGACTGATCGTCGATTACCAGCACTTGCAAGCCACTTCCCTGACTCTGCAAAGCAGCCAGGGTGGCCCCTATCACCAGCGCTTCGTTACGCGCCGGAACAACTACCGTGATCTCACCAAGATCCATTGCTGGCACGTTGTGCGGATCCGCTTCCAGATGCTCGCGCGTGCTCCACGGCCGCCAGGGCACAATCAGCAGGCCGACCCACATCAATACGGGAATCGATGCGGCCAGCCAGTCCAGCACATCCAAGTCAGCGGCCGCCTGGATCAGTGGCGAGCATCTGAACCCGTATCGCTGTTTCGGCGCTGAATCGAACTGATCGGAATATGCACGGCGGTGGCAGCGACGCGATCGCCATACAACACAGGCAGGTCCGGGGCCATCGCGCCTTCCGTGCGTGGGCCGAACAGGGCCACGCGCAGAGCTTTCAGCGGATGGGCGAAGGTGTCGTTGACAGCGGTACCCTCGAAGCCGCAGTGCGCCATGCAGTTGTCGCATTTTGGATTGATGCCGATGCCGTACTTGTCCCACTCGGTTTCTTCCATCAACGCCTTGTAGGACGGCGCATAACCTTCATCAACCAGCAAGTAGCACGGCTTCTGCCAGCCGAAGATGTTGTAGGTTGGATTGGCCCATGGGGTACACTGATAGGCCTGGTTGCCGGCGATGAAATCGAGGAACATCGAGGACTGGTTGAACACCCACTTGCTCTTGCGCTCCTTGCCAAGCTTGAACACGTCGCGGAACAGCTGTTTGCTCTGGCTGCGCCCGAGGAAAACATCCTGCCGCGGCGCATGCTGGTAGCTGTAACCCGGCGACACGGTAATCCCTTCAATGCCCAGAGTCATCGCATAGTCGAAGAACTCGGCGACCTCCGCTGGTGGCTCCTGATTGAACAAAGTGCAATTGATCGTGACGCGGTAACCACGCGAAAGCGCCAGCTTTATAGCGGCGATCGCTTTGTCGAAGATGCCATCCATGCACACCGATGCGTCGTGACGCTTTTCCAGTCCGTCCAGGTGGATCGACCAGGTGAAGTACGGTGAAGGTTCGTACTCGTCGATATGCTTGGGCAGCAAGATGGCATTGGTGCACAGGTAGACAAACTTCTTGCGCGCGATGATGCCTTGCACGATCTGCGGCAGCTCCTTGTGGATCAACGGCTCGCCCCCGGGAATGGAAACGACCGGCGCATCGCACTCGTCCACCGCACGCAATGCGTCCTGGACGCTCATGCGCTTGTGCAGAATTTCCTTGGGATGATCGATCTTGCCGCAGCCGGCGCAAGCCAGATTGCACTGGAACAAAGGCTCCAGCATCATCGCCAGGGGATAGCGCTTCTGGCCGCTCAACTTCTTGCCAAGAATATAGCGCGCGATGGTGGTCTGTTGGATAAGTGGAATGCCCAAGGGGACCCTCCGGACTATCGGTAAGTCATGATCAAATGAACGGGCGTGGTTTAAAAATATAAGCCATTTGCTTAACCTCGGCCATCTCACAACGAATTCACAGTGGCGGCGCGAAGACCTGCAAGTGCTCGCGACGCAAGCGCTCCCACTCAATCTTGAACCACGGCGTAAAGGTCTGTGGCCGTGCCGCAATTTCGGCGTCGAGCGCGTCCGGCGAAATATAGCGTAGCGCCGAGATCTCGTTGACGTTGACCGTGGGCATGTCCGCGCTGCGTCCGGCGTAAACCCAGCACAGTTCATGCTCGGCACCTTCGGCATCGAACTGCGCCTGGTATTCGAATTTGAACAGATACTGCAGCGGGCACTGCAGGCCCAGCTCTTCATTCAAGCGCCGATGAATTGCCTTGTCCAGGGTTTCGCCGCGACGTGGATGGCTGCAGCAGGTATTGGACCAGAAGCCCGGCCACAAGCGCTTGCCCGGTGCGCGCTGCTGCAGCAGCAATTCACCCTGCGGATTGAAAACGAACAATGAAAACGCGCGATGCAATACACCCTGCCCCACATGTGCAGAGGCCTTGTCGATAAAGCCGATCTCGCGATCGTCTTCGTCAACCAGGATCAAGGGCTCGTCATCGAAGGAAACCACGTCGGTGGAATCCCGCCACTCCTGACTGTTCAATTCACGGTTATCCAATGTCAACCTCCATCGCTTGATAGCCGGCATCGCGCATGGCAGCTATCACCTTGTCTCGATTTTGTGGGCACAGGGCAATGATCGAACCACCGCCACCACCACCGGTGAGCTTGGCGCCAAGCGCATCGTGTTCGCGGGCGATCTGCACCAGTTCTTCCAGCTCTCGGCTGGACACACGCAACGCGTTAAGCAGTCCATGGCAAATATTCATCAGGTCACCCAGACGCTCCAGGTCATGCTGCTGCATCGCTTGCACGCCCTGCAAGGTGAGCTGATCGATTTGCTGGAAGATGCCTTCGTAAAGTGCGGGGTTACGTTGCCAGGCGCTGCGAACGTTGCCTACGGTCCTGGCGGTAAGGCTTTCCTTGCCGCTGATGCCGATCACCAATGGTATCGGCTTGGGTACCACCAACTCGCGAATGGTCGGCGCTTCTTCTCGTTCCTGTCCGCGCTTGTACAGAACCAGCTTGCCGTAAGTCGCTACGGTGTTGTCCACGCCAGAGGGCGCACCGTGCGCCACTTCCTCGCAGCGATAGGCCAATGCGTTGACCTGCGCATCGCTCAAACCAAGCCGAAAATGCTGATCGAGCGCGCGGATCACCGCCACGGCCATCGCCGCCGAACCACCCAGGCCCATCGCTCTGGGCACGTTGGGAAAGGCTTCGATGCGTATCGAACCTTCGGTCAACCCCAAGGTATCGAAAATGATACCGAGCGAGCGCTGGAACGAATCGCGATGCGCCGGATCGCGGTGCAGCCGATACTCCACGCCCCAGCGCGGTATGAGCATATCGACACTTCCGGACGAAGTGTTCTGCACTGTGGCGCGCACCGCCAGCGGTACGGGCGCTGCAATTGCATGGCTGCCGTAGACGACCGCATGTTCTCCGAGCAAGATGATCTTGCCGTGGCCACAAGCGCGCGGATCGGGCGCCTGCTGATCTGACGTCTTGGGGCCGATCGCCGCGCCGCGGGCTTCCTTGCGCACCTGCAGCACGATCTCCTGCGCTTTCCATATCTTGATTTCACCGCTCTCCACCAGGCGCTCGACCACGGTGTCGAAAATTTCCGCGGTGGCTCCGGCCGTGATGGCGACACTGCGCGCATGCAGCGTCATGTGACCTTGCTGGATGCCATCGGTGACCAGGGCACGCAGCGCCGAGAAGTTCTGCGCCAAACCGACCGCACCCATCACTTCCGCCAGTTCGCGCGCCGATTTCACCCCGAGCAAGCGCAGGTCCAATGCAACTGTAGCGTTGGATTGCAGCGAGCCACCGACGATGCCTACCTTCATAGGCATCTCCAACTCACCCACCAGCTCACCCTGCTCGCCCTTGTACCAACGCGTCAGTGAGGTGTAGCGGCCACCACGTGCAGCGTACGCGTGCGCGGCAGCCTCGATGGAACGCCAGTCGTTGCCGGTGGCCAGTGCCACCGCGTCGACGCCGTTCATGACGCCCTTGTTATGCGTGGTGGCACGATAAGGATCGACGCATGCGAATTCATTGGCGAGCACGATGCCGTCGCGTACTTCCTCACCGGCGTGACCCCTGGTGGTGAGATCGTCTATCGGAATAACGCAGCGCGCTCGCACCATGGCGCGATCGGCGAAATTGGACAGAATGCGCAGAAACACGCGGCCACCGGTCATGGACTCCACCAGTGAAGCGACTCCCTCGCACATGGTGTTGACCAGGTTGGCACCCATCGCGTCGCGTGTATCGACCAACAGGTGTACCACCAGCATGTCACTGCCCTCGGCGCGTGCATGCAGATGTACCTCGACATCCTGGGCACCACCACCTCGCGCCACCATCTGCGGGTGCAGACTATTGGCTAGATTGAGCAGCTCATCCTTGCGTTGCAGCAAGACAGACTTGGCCTGCGCCGGATGCGGCACGTCCACCACCTGGACCTGGCCGATCAGTATCGGCGGCGTGCTCTCCACCGTGAAACCACCTGCGCCACGCACCACTTTCGCGGCGGAAGACAGTGCGGCCACGATCGAAGGCTCTTCAACCACCAGGGGGACAATGTAGTCGCGCCCGTTGACCAGGAAATTCAAACCAAGCCCGACCGGCAGGCCCATCACGCCGACGACGTTCTCGATCATCTTGTCGGCTTTGTGCACCTTCAACGTGTGCTCGCCGGAAACCAGCGCCTGGTGATCCTCGATGGACAACCAGCCACGCTCGTGAATGATCCTCACACGATCGGATACCGACAGTTTGTAGAACGCCGGGAATCGCGACCGCTCCGCATTCAATGGTTCAACGCTCATATCGTGGCTCCTCAGCATGGTTTGTCCGTCCTACGGACATCCATCACCTTTAGCTTGCCAACAACGCGCTCAACTTTTTCTGCATTCACACATGACCAGGTTCCCAGATCAACAACGGCGTCAAGCGGTGACCTTGGCGCAAAACGCGCCCTGAGGATCGACCGCCAGGGGCACACAATGCAAGCCTCCGACAAGGAGGGTTCGCTCGATCCGCGCCAGACGGTCGGCGTCCTGCACAAAGACCACGCCGAAGTCACCGCCGGCGCCACATGGCTTGTAGCTGACACCGATCTGCGTCGCCAGTTCCGCGAGCCGCCTTTGCGTGGCCGAAAAAATTTCCAGGCCACAAGCTGTAGCGAATTTTTTCAGCGCCGTCGCATAGGCTGCCACCATCGCCACGAAGTCCGCGCCACGACTTTGCTGCAATAGCTCGGCCGCAGCCTCGGCCAGGTCACCGAGATTGTTCATGTGGGCTGCGTATTCGGCGTGGTGAGTCAGCCGCCACTGCGCGAGGCGGCGCAAAAAATCGGCGGTGGATACGGATTGGCCGGACCAGACGAACAAACAGTGCACGTCGGCTATCGGCCAGTCCAGCGGTATGAAGGAAGGTTGCGGGCTCTGCCCCGTCAGCCGATAGTTGATCAGACCACCGGCGACGCTGGCCGCCAGGTCAATACCACTGCCTCGTCCGTCCTGCCACGACGAATGCACACGGAACAAGCGATGCAGCCACTGGGTACGATCGGCGACCACGTCCGCATGACCGGCGAACACCGCCAGCGCCGTGGCCAGCGCTACCGTCAACGCTGCGCTGGAACCCAACCCCAGTTTGGCCAGACCCGAACCGTTGGCCTCAAAAAAGCCGGCAGTGTCCAGATCCATGCCAAACCCGCCGTCGACGGACGGAGCCAATCCCTCAAGCGACAACGCACGCCATACGTGATCGACCAGTCGCAATTTGGCCGCGTCGGCCTCGGCGTACTGCCAACGCGGTTTGCCATCACCATCGATAGGCATCCGCAGGTTGAAAACACCGAGATCGGGTGCGTTGACCACGCAAACGCCATCGGTACGCGGCGTGATGCGCACCGTCGCGCGACGATCCACCGCTACGGCCAGCGCCGGCGCGCCTTCCAGCACGGCATATTCGCCGAGCAGAACAAGTTTGCCTGGGGCGCTGGCCATCAGCTCCATCACGCGCTCAACTCTTCGAAAGAAATGGAGCGGACACCCGCACCGAGCCCGGAGTCGAGCACATCGAGCACTCCTGGAACCTCCCGCAGAGCGGCTTTCACTTGCCCGACCGCTTGCGCCGTGCACACCGCTTTCAACTGCGGGCCTGCATCGACGGTGAAAAAAACCGGCATACCCTCTCGACGCAACGCACGTACACGATGCATGCACTCCACCGTGGCGCCGTTCCAGTACAGCAATCCTGGCTCCGCAGCCAGAGCGAGTGCATGCATCTTCAGGCAACTGTGTTCGGATACCAGCGCGAGCGCCTCAAAATCGCGCGTCAGGATGGCGTTGCGGGCCATGCCCAGATCAGCGTCCTGTGTAGCGATCCAGGACGCCTGAAACGGCGAGCTTTGCGCCGTGTGGCGCATACCCTCGCTGGAGCCAACCTCTTTGGCTGCCGTGGAGGTAATCGCCACCGCCACGCGCAAGGGCCACGCGTTGGGCGGCAATAGCGGATGCGCCACGGAATCGCTGCCGTCGGCCAGTTCACCGCGCGCCCATTCGACATAGCCGCCAAATATGGAACGCGCCGCCGAGCCAGAACAACGACGCGCCAACCGCGATAGATCCGTTTCACTCAGATCGAGGTGAAGTGCCCGAGCGCCAGCGCATACCAGCGCAGCGAAGCCGGATGCCGAAGAAGCCAGACCCGCCGCCGTGGGAAAATTGTTGTGGCTCTCGACCGCCGCGCCCCAGTCGACTCCTGCTCGTTGACGCAGCAAATCAAGACAGTTGACCACCCGTCTTACTGCAGCTTCATCGCTACGACCATTGAGACTGATCCGATCCTGCGTCGAGCCCGGCGCAAAGCGCACCTCGGTTCGCGTCCACAAGCTATCCAGCGTGATGGACAGGGAACCAACCACCGGCAAATTCAGTGCGACATCGCGCTTGCCCCAATATTTGACCAGAGCAATATTCGGCTGAGCCTGCGCAGCGCCATAAAATTCATCGAGCGCGGCTACGGTCATCGACGTGGCCGCGGTGCGGGTCGGCGACACGCGCTGTGCCGCCTCGGCGTTGCCTGCTCGACGTGGACATATCGAGACCCACGGCGGCAACGTCGCAAGCATCCGGCTAAACCATGCGCTGGTTGTACGTTCACTTGGCTCACTGGACGACTTTAAGCCAAAAATTTCGGCTATACCATACACACGTATGACAACAGGCGCGCTTGCGGTGGATCTGTACTGGCTCGGCACCGGACTGACCTGGGCTGCGGCAGGTTACGCCTGCGCCGCGTTGTGCGCTGTGTTGAGAAGCCGCCGCGTGATGCCTTCGTCACGCGCCAAAGACATTTGCGATTCGTCGCCGGTGAGCGTACTCAAACCGTTGCACGGCGCTGCACCGCAGCTTTACGAAAACCTGCGCGATTTCTGCGTGCAACGGTATCCCAACTACGAACTGATCTTTGGCACGTGCGACCCGGACGATCCGGCCATCGCTATCATCGACAAACTGCGCGCGGAATTTCCGCAACTGTCCATCTCCCTGGTGATCGACCCGCGCTTGCACGGCAGCAATCCGAAAGTAAGTAATCTCATCAACATGCTGCCGCACGCCAGGCACGAATGGCTGGTGCTTGCTGACAGCGATATCAGCGTTGCGCCGGATTACCTTGAGCAGGTGACTGCTCCTCTGGGAGATCCGGACACTGGCGTCGTCACATGTCTTTACCGTGGCATTGCACGACAAGGCATCTGGGCGAAGATGGGGCGCCTGTTCATCGACGACTGGTTTGCTCCATCGGTCCGGCTTGCGCATGCGTTCGGTTCGACGCGTTTCGCCTTCGGCTCGACCATTGCGCTGCGCCGCGATACCTTGCAGGCCATCGGTGGCTTCGAAGCGCTGCGCGACACGCTTGCAGACGACTTCTGGCTCGGTGAACTGAGCCGACAACGCGGATTGCGCACCGTGCTCTCGACGATGGTGGTCGGCACGGAAGTCAGCGAAACGCGCCTATCCACGCTGTGGACGCACGAGCTGCGTTGGTTGCGTACGATACGCGCCATCGCCCCGCTGGGCTTTGCCATGTCCTTTGTCTGCTTTACCTCGCCGATGCTTTTGCTGGGGCTGACCCTGGCGCCTGGCGCATCGACCGCAGCGGCCGCCTTGCTTGGCATCGGCGCCAGGGTCTGGCTGAATATTTCGCAACGTCCATCCAACCTGTCATGGCCCGAAGTTATGCTGATTCCGCTACGCGACAGTCTATCGTTGCTGGAGTGGGCTGTAGCCCTGACCGGTTGGCGCGTAAGATGGCATGGTCAGGTGCTTTACGCGCGGGACGATGGTCCTGCGCCTTCTTCACGAATGACTCGTTAGATTGGGTGTTGATTCGTGTTTCCGCAGGAGCTTCCCGTCCTATGAAAACGCTTTTTCTGCAGGCCCCTTCCTTTGACGGCTTCGATGGTGGCGCCGGTTCGCGCTATCAGGCGAAACGCGAGATCAAGAGTTTCTGGTACCCGACCTGGCTGGCCCAGCCGGCGGCGCTGGTACCGGATTCGCGCGTACTGGATGCGCCAGCCGAGGAACTTGACGTCGAAGAAAGCCTGCGCATCGCCGAGGATTATGCGCTGGTGATCATCCACACCAGCACACCGTCCTTCCCCACCGATGCAAAGTTTGCCGAGCTGCTGAAGGCCCGCAAACCGGACATGCTGATTGGCATGGTTGGCGCCAAGGTCGCGGTGAATCCGACCGAATCGCTGACCGCCTCCGCGGCAATCGATTTTGTCGCCCGCGAAGAATTCGACTACACCTGCAAGGAAGTGGCCGAAGGTCGTCCGCTGAAAGACATCAACGGCCTGAGCTATCGGCTTGCTGACGGTAGCGTGCAGCACAATCCGTCGCGCGCCATGATCGAAAACATGGATGACCTGCCCTTCGTGGCGCCGATCTACCAGCGCGATCTGAAGATCGACAATTACTTCGTGGGCTATCTGCTACATCCCTACGTGTCGATCTACACCGGGCGCGGTTGCCGTTCGAAGTGCACGTTCTGCCTGTGGCCGCAGACCGTTGGCGGTCATCGCTATCGCGTGCGCTCGGCCGAAAATGTCATCGCCGAAGTGCAATGGATCAAGCAGAACATGCCTGAGGTCAAGGAGATCATGTTCGACGACGATACCTTTACCGACAGCTCCAACATGGAGCGCGTGCATGAGATCGCGCGTGGCCTTCACCGACTTGGCATGACCTGGTCCTGCAATGCGAAGGCCAATGTTCCGTACGAATCGCTGAAGATCATGAAGGACAACGGCTTGCGCCTGCTGCTGGTGGGTTACGAGTCGGGCGACGACCAGATCCTGCACAACATCAAGAAGGGGCTGCGCACCGATATCGCGCGACGCTTCACCGAAGATTGCCGCAAGCTCGGCATCACGATCCACGGCACCTTCATTCTGGGTCTGCCTGGCGAGACGAAGGAAACGATCGAGAAGACGATACGCTTTGCCAAGGAAATCAACCCGCACACGATCCAGGTGTCGCTCGCCGCGCCCTATCCCGGCACTTCGCTATACAAACAGGCGGTTGAAAACGGCTGGCTGGAAGAGAACGAAGCCGTCCATCTGGTCAACGACAAGGGCGTGCAGCTCGCACTGATCAGCTATCCGCACCTGTCCAAGGAAGACATTTACCACGGTGTGGAGAAGTTCTACAAAAGCTTCTATTTCCGCCCATCGAAGATCTGGGAGATCGTCAAGGAAATGCTGGCGAGCTGGGACATGATGAAGCGGCGCTTGCGCGAGGGCGTGGAGTTTTTCCACTTCCTGCGCGCGCACGAAAGTTGACCGGACCGACACACGTGAGCTCGCCGTCCGCCTCATCGTTTGACCTGAAATTGTAGACGGCTATGCGATCCAGGGATGTCACAACGACCCGTCCGCGCCTGATCGTCACCGCGGACGATTACGGGCTGCATCAGGCTGTCAACGATGCCGTTGAACGCAGCTATCGCGAAGGCGTGCTGCAGGCTGCCAGCCTGATGGTTGCGGCACCCGCCGTCGCCGATGCTGTCGAACGTGCCCGACGACTTCCTGGGCTGGCGGTGGGCTTGCACCTGGTGTTGGCCGACGGCAAGGCCATCCTGCCGCCTGCGCGCATTCCTGATCTGGTCGATGCGCAAGGTATGTTCGGTCAGGCCATGGTTCGCCAGGGCTTTCGCTATTTCGTTGTGCCTCGCGTGCGGCGTCAGCTGGCAGCGGAAATCCGCGCCCAGTTCGAGGCATTTTCCGCCACCGGCCTGAGCCTTGATCACGTCAACGCGCACAAGCATTTCCATCTGCATCCCACCATCCTTTCGCTGACGCTTTCGATCGGCCGCGAATTCGGCCTGCGCGCCGTGCGGCTACCGGCCGAGCCCGGCATGGGGCCATGGTTGCGACCCTGGCTGGCGCTGATGCGCAGGCGCATGGACAAAGCCGGCGTCGTCTACAACGATCATGTCTTCGGCATCGAGCACAGCGGCAACATGGATGAGGCCGCGCTGCTGGACATTTTGCGCAATCTACCGCGCGGTCTTTCGGAGTTGTATCTGCACCCGGCCACGCATGGCGGACTGGCTGTCAGTATGGCCGGTTACCGGCATGCGGACGAATTGGCCGCCCTGCTGTCACCGCGTGTGCGGGCTACGATCGCCGAGCGCTATCTGCTTTGTCGCGGCTTTGCCGATCCAGCGGCAGCATCCGCATGAACATGACACGGCTCAGCTACGTTGCCGGTTTGTTGGGCTTGGCCGCAGCCATCGCGCTGGTGGCGCATGAAGGCTGGTCCACGATTTACAGCGTCATCGACCATGCGGGCTTGGCCTTGCTATGGCTGCTGCCGTTCCATGTGCTGCCGCTGTTGCTCGACGTGGCCGGCTGGCGCGTGCTGCTGGCGCCAAGCGATCCCGAAGACCGGGCGAATATCCCGGTGCTGTTCTGGATCGCCGCGGTACGCGAGGCGTGCAACCGCTTGCTTCCGGTGGCCAACATTGGCGGCGAGATCGTAGGGATCCGCCTGGTCAAGTGGCGCGGCATCAACGGTACCGCTGCGGCTGCCAGCGTGATCATCGAAGTGCTGCTGACGCTCATCAATCAATACCTCTTCACCGCGCTGGGTATCGTGTTGCTGATCGAGTTGACGCAGAACATCGGCACGTTCAGCTCGGTGATCACCGCACTGGTCGCCAGCTTGCCGCTGCCAATCTTTCTGATCGTTCTGCTACGCCACGGCAAGGTGTTCTCGCGGCTGGAATCGTTCGCGGAAAAAATGCTGGGTGGCCGTTCACGACTGACCGAGCTGATCGACGGTTCGCGACTGGACCTGGAAGTGCGGGCGTTGTACTCGCAACCAGGGCGACTGCTTGCCGCCTGCGGCTGGCAGTTCCTGGGCTTCCTGGCGGGCAGCTTCGAAAGCTGGCTGGCACTGCGGCTACTGGGCTATCCGATCAGCATAGCTGCTGCTATCGCGATCGAAGCCGTAACCCAGGCAGTGCGCCACATCATCTTCATGGTGCCGGCAGGGTTGGGCGTGCAGGAAGGTGGCCTGGTGCTGTTCGGCAGCATGATCGGCCTGCCAGCCGAAGCCAGCGTCGCGCTATCGTTGGTCAAGCGCATGCGTGAAGTGGCTTTCGGTGTCCCCGCCCTGATTTCCTGGCAGTGGGCCGAAGCGCGCAGACTGCGTACCGCATGGCGAAATAATACGCCATCCGCGCTGTCCGATAGCCATGACGCATGAGGCGACGCACGGCCATGTATGAGGAGGACTCCGATGTCGAACGACGACGCCATAGCTGCCGCGGACTACTCCATGCGCAACTGGCTGAGCGCCGAACCCGGTCGCATCAAGATCGGTTCGGACGCGCACAAGCGCCTGTTCTGCCGCATGCTGCTGGATACCCACAACCCCTATAAGCCGGCCGTCCTCGTGTGGCCCAAGCTCAACCCCGAGGCTTTGCAGCGCATCACCTCCCTGCCGATCTGGGACATCGCCGTGCAGACCGAGGGCCGCGCCATGTTGCGCGTCGAAACCTATGCCAACACGGTGAGCGACCCCCTGCTGCACGAAGCACTGATCATGGACGGCGGCGAGGAAGCGCGCCACAAAGTCGTGCTCAGTAAACTGGTCGAAGCCTACGGTATCGCGCTTGAGCCCGAACCGGCCTACGAAGTGCCGAACGACCCCGAGTGGGGCTGGATGGTCACCGGTTACAGCGAATGTATCGATAGTTTCTTTGCGTTCGGTCTGTTCGAATCGGCCAAACGCACCGGCTATTTTCCTGCGGAACTGGTGGAAACTTTCGAGCCCGTGATTCAGGAAGAGGCGCGCCATATCTTGTTCTTCGCGAACTGGACAGCGTGGTATCGCCGGCAATTGGTCTGGTGGCGACGTCCGCTGTACTCGCTCAAGGTACTGCGGGTATGGGCCTTCCTGATCTGGGAACGCATCGGTATCGCCAAAGGTCTGGACGGCAACGGCGAGATGCAGGATGCG
>Ga0302183_10000384_pt1 | contig 21065 bp, 23 predicted proteins | sample I_Palsa_N3_2_FD_200232 | JGI IMG/M metagenome (GOLD analysis project Ga0302183, IMG submission 200232) | Peat permafrost microbial communities from Stordalen Mire near Abisko, Sweden - I_Palsa_N3_2 | ecosystem: Environmental > Terrestrial > Soil > Palsa > Peat permafrost | place: Sweden...
TGGTCGAACTGGTCGAAAGGTTCGCGTTCTGATTGCCGATGACCATCCGATTATAAGAAGGATCGTTCGGACTACCTTGCAAGCGAATCCGCGTTTCGAGGTTTGCGGCGAAGCGGGAAACGGCGCAGAGGCGATCGAGGAAGCGAAGAAGTTGAAGCCGGACGTAGTGGTTTTAGATGTGAGCATGCCAGTGCTAAACGGGTTTGAAGCTGCTCGCGAGATCAAAAAGACTCTGCCGAGCTCCGCGATTGTGATCTTGTCGCAGAACGCGGACCGGCGTTTCGTGGAAGAAGCCAAGAAGATCGGCGTGCGAGCTTACGTGGCGAAAACAAAGGCAGGAGAAGCTTTGGTAAAGGCGGTCGAAGGGGCCGCGCTGGGCGACGATTTCCTTCTAGTGGATTGAGCGGCTTACGCGATGGGCGCTTTCGCTATTTCTTGACCTAGGTCTCGCAAGGGTAGAAATCCGTACCAGCATTTGCTAGTATTTTCTGCCGCACCCCCACGGTGATGGATCCTTGCAGATTCAGTTGCTACTTTCCTTGGGCAGGGAGTTGTCGTGGACCCGAACAAACGCAAAAAACCCCAAAAACGCAAACCGGCCCACCAACGCACGAAAGCCGCAGCGCGCGAACGCCGTCTAACCACCGAGGCCGTCGAGGCCACCGCCAAATTCCGCGCCTTGTTCGATCAAAGCCCCATATTTTCAGGCGTGATGTCACTCGACGCCAACCGCCTGTGCCTGGACGTGTGCGGCTACCGCGCAGAAGAAGTCGTGGGTCGCCTGTTCTGGGAGTGCGGCTGGTGGCGCCTTAATAAGGATGCGCAACATAAAATCCGTGCTGCGACGGCGCAAGCCGCGCAGGGCACGCCTTACCGCGAAGAGCTGCTCTATCATTGGGCGGATGGCTCCGAGCGCGTGGTGGATTTCGCCCTGCATCCGGTTCGCGACGACCAAGACCGCGTCATCTTTCTCCATCCAACCGGCACGGACATCACGGAACGAAAGCAAACCGAAGAAGAGCTTCGGAACGCGCGCGCCGAATTGGAGAAGCGCGTTGAGGAACGCACGGCAGAACTCAACAAGGCAACTGAGAGTCTTCGGGACCTTTCGGCGCGCCTGCTGCATCTGCGAGATCAGGAAGCCCGGCGCATCGCCCGGGAGCTGCATGACAGCGTGGGGCAATTACTCGCGGCCATCAGCATGAACATCGGGGTAGTAAACCGGCAGATTCAGAAGCTCGACGAAGCGGGGGCCAGAGCGGTCACGGAGAACGCGCAACTGGTGGAGCAAATCAGCGCTGAAATCCGAACCATTTCGCACCTGTTGCATCCGCCGCTGCTGGACGAAATCGGCCTGGGCTCGGCTCTGCATTGGTACGTCGAGGGATTTGCGGAACGCAGCCAGATCAAAATTCAGCTCGAAATACCCAAGGACTTCGGCCGGCTCCCCACGGACATGGAAACCGCGATTTTCCGCATCGTGCAGGAGTGCCTCACCAACATTCACCGCCATTCCGGGAGCAAGACTGCCACGATACGTGTGATTCCGGGAGATCACCAGATCCTTGTTCTGGCTCAAGACTACGGCAAAGGCATTCCTGCGGAGAAATTGCAGGTCACTTCGGGGGGCCGCCGCGGCGTCGGCTTCCGGGGCATGGCCGAGCGCATCCGCTATCTAGGCGGCCATTTGAACATTCATTCGGATAGCAATGGAACCATCGTGACGGTAACTCTGCCGCTGGAACAAGCCGCCGAAGCCGTGGGAACCGATTAACGCTTAAGCCTTAAGCTTTAGATCTTTTCACCAGAAAACCTCCTCGCCTCGCTTTGCTAGCCTGTGAAAAACCCAAGATAATCCCCCAAAAGGGAATATGAAAAGTGAGCAAAAGTGAACAGATTGCCGGGACACGGTTCTCTACTCTGTTGGGGATACTCTTACCCTCCGAACTGACTGGAGGCAAATGGAGCAGTTATGAGTGACTTGGAAAATCCTGGATGGCGGGAGAGTTACAAAGAGGCCTTGTCGGAATTTGATCCTGGGAAGCTGGTGGAGCGGGTAGCCGACGCAGAAACGGCAATCCTGTCTCGTATGCAAGCGCTACAGACGAGTTCCGATGGGCATGTAGAGCGGCAGGCTATAGGCGAAGCTCTGAACGGTTTGCGTACTTTGCAGACAGAAAAGCTCAATTATCCTGGCTGGTGAGGCGGGGTGCGGCGAGCGAAGATTCAAACGGGAATCAGGGACCGCACATGATCTATGATATTCGGCATGTCGGTTTTCGTCACGACCAGGTCGATGGGCGAGTTCATAGCCTGCAGGGACTGCTTGATGGAGTCAGCGTGGATAGTGAAGAGGATGATGGGAACGCCGGGCGCTATCCGCTTAATCTCCCGAGCGGCTTCCAATCCGTTCAATACCGGCATGGATAAATCAAGAATGATCAGGTCCGGCCGGCACTGCTTCGCCAGGGAGACAGCCTCTGCTCCGTTGGTGGCCTCGGCGCAGAGGTCGTAGTCATCTTCGGCTTCAAACATTTTGCAGAGCATCTTGCGGATGGTGGGGTTATCGTCAGCAACCAGAATTGTTTTGGCCATTTAACCCGCCTAAAACTAGCTATGAGGCAAGTTGAACAGAATAGAGGTGCGGTAGCGATACATGGAAGACGGTATTTGTGACCGGGGGACAATTCGTGACTCTATGAACGCTCGATCGCAACTATTGAAATCCGACGGAGTAAAAGACCTTAGTACGGCACTGCTCGATAAGCGCTTGACAACTTTTGCGGACGGCCTTCTATTTAGATTCTGCCCAAGCCCTCTACTCCCTGGATGGAGGTGTCTTATGGCTTCACAATATCGGCAGGGTCCCGCGCGTCGGAGAGCAACATGAGTAGCTCGCCGCAACGGCAGACGGCGGACTCTGGGCGTACGCCCGTTCCTCCCGGCGCGCTCCCGCTGGAATCGATCCTTTGCACGGAGGAGTTGCAGAAGCGCCGGTCGCGCCCGCCGGACTACGAGAAGGAAAACCGCGCTCTTGTGGCGCTCGCGCGCGCTCTAGCAGACTCACCGGGTACGATTCTTCAGATGCTGACCGACACAATCCTGGAGCTTTGCCAGGCCGGCTCCGCGGGCATAAGCCTGCTTACGCTGGAAGATGGCGGAAAGAGGTTCTACTGGCCGGCGATATCCGGCGTGTGGAGTCCGCACATCGGCGGCGGCACACCGCGCGATTTCGGACCTTGCGGCGACGTACTCGACCGCAACACTGCGCTTTTGTTTCATCACGTAGAGCGGCGTTATACCTATTTCGAGCCGGTGACGCCTCGGGTCGAAGAGGCACTGCTGGTTCCTTTCTACGTAGCGGGCAAAGCGGTCGGCACGATCTGGGCCGTGGCGCACGATACCCGCCGCAAGTTCGACGCTGAAGATGAGCGGCTGCTGAACTCCCTGGGGACGTTTGCTTCCTCGGCATATCAAGTAGTGACGTCGCTCGATACTTTGAAATCAAACGTTACCGAGCGCGAACAAACCGAACAAGCATTGCGGCAACGCACCGCCGAATTCGCGAGGCTGGCGGAAACGTTGGAAGCACAAGTTCGAGCCCGGACGGAAGAATTGATTCAGCGGAATAATGAAGTGTTGAAACAAACCACGCATCTGCGGGATTTGTCGTATCGGATGATGCAGATACAGGATAACGAGAGACGCCACATCGCTCGCGAATTGCACGATAGCGCCGGGCAGATTCTGGCGGGCCTGGCAATAAACCTTTCGAGCATCGTGGAGCAAGCGAAACACAGGGCTCCTGAACTTGCGAAGGAAGCGGGCGAAGGACAACAGCTCGTTCGGGAATTAAGCCAGGAAATCCGTACAACTTCTTATCTGCTGCATCCTCCGTTGCTGGACGAGACCGGGCTTCCCGGAGCGCTGCTTTGGTACATTCAAGGCCTGAACGAGCGCAGCGAACTGGATATCACGCTGGAAATTCCGGAAGACTTCGGCAGGCTCTTCAGCGAAATGGAGTTGGTGATATTCCGCATCGTGCAGGAGTGTTTGACCAACGTTCACCGCCACTCCGGCAGCAAGCTGGCGACGATTCGCGTCTCCCGTATCGCACACATGGTCTCCATCGAAGTTCAAGATCAGGGCAAGGGCATTGCGGCCGAAAAGCTGCTGGAGATTCAAGCGCAAGGTGCGGGTGTGGGTATTTGCGGAATGCGCGAACGTGTTACGCGCTACGGCGGCGAGCTCACGATTCAATCCGGAAGCTGGGGCACGAAAATCCTGGTGCGCGTCGCGTGCGAGAATCCCTAATTCAAAAACGGCTGCATAAGTCCGCCTGACGACGGCCGCCCGATTCCCTTTCTCCCGCAAAACCAGGCCAGCGATACCTATGAGAATTCTCATCGCCGACGATAACGAACGCCTTCGACGGGCAGTGACTGCCCTTCTATTGTCTGAAACTAGTTTCGAAGTCTGCGGCGAGGCGGTGGATGGTTCGGACGTATTGCAGAAAGCGCGGGAACTTCGCCCCGACGTAATCCTTCTGGATATCAGCATGCCGGTTCAGGATGGCCTGAAAGCAGCCAATGCTCTCCGGCAGGAATTTCCCCAAGTGAAAATTATTATCATGAGCCAGCATGATCCGGCTCAGTTGTTGCCGCACGCAAGGGAAGCCGGAGCGGACGCCTGCGTGGACAAGAACCGCCTGGGCCCCGACTTACTTTCGACCATCGGCAGGGTCTGGGCGTAAACCGCTATTTGATGGCGTTCAAAGTTAATCGCGCACGTGGCAGCGAAACCGACTCAACGCACAAAAGGATGGATCCGTCCCCCGGGACTGCGCTTGCCGTTCTACTGTACGGTGATTTTTACCGTGCCGCGGATGGGATCGGACGGAGGATTGGAATCGCAAGATATGTCGGAGGTGTAGGCGACGTACACTTTCGGAGCGGCGTTTAAGGCGATGGGCCCGGACCTTGCGCGCGCGTCGGGGCCTACATCCGCGCAACTGCTTTCCGAGAAGGGGTTCGCGTCGGTCTTGAAATGGATAGAGCGGGACGTTGCCCCGGAATTGGACCAGAGAATCCATTCGTGGTTCGCTTTGATCAGCGTGCAGTTTGATGCTTTTTCCGCCGCGATGTCGATTGTGCATTTCGCCGTTCGCACCGGCGGCAGGGCGGTCGAGCCCGCAGTGCTCGCGAGCGACGCAACGTAGGCAAAAACCAATCCGAAGCACGCGGTTAAGAGTAGCGCCGCAAGAAACCGGCTAGATTGTCTCATGGCAGATTGTCTCCTTCGGTTTAACGCGCAGTAGCGAGGCGGGGCACATGCTGAGCGGACAAGAAGCTAGATGCGAACCCCTCGGCTTGGGCCGGAAAAGGCCCAAGCCGGGAGTTCGCTGCAAAGATTTTGCCGCTTACTCCGCCAGCGGGTAGGTGCCTGCGGCCTCAGCCTCAGCCCAAATGCGGTTATTGTGGGTTTCTTTCAGGAAAATACTGCCCACAATAAACGTCATGCCCGCCACGATCATGGGGTAATAAAGCCCGGCATAAATATTGCCGGTAGCCGCGACCGACGAAAGTCCAATGAGCGGCAGCAACCCTCCAAACACTCCGTTTCCTATATGGTAAGGAAGGGAAACGGAAGTGTAGCGGATCTTCGCCGGGAAAGCCTCGATCAGGTAGGCGGCGATAGGACCATAGATCAGCGTTACGTAGATAACCTGGATGAAAATCAGGAACACCAACATCGGGAGATTCGGATTCACGGCTTCCTTGGCCGGAACCAACGCGCCGGTTGGGCCAGTAGTCATAGCCGTGAGCCCGATCGCCCCGGTCACTTTATTGCGGGTGTGTGATACCGACACAATGTTGTTTCCCGCGGCGCGTTCCATGGCGTGGTAGATGGGGATGTAGGTGAGTACGGCGAAAAGGCAGCCCGCCATCATCAGCTTCTTCCGTCCGATGCGGTCGGAAAGCGCGCCCACCACAGTGAAGAACGGCATTCCTATCAATAGAGCAATCGCGACAATGATGTTGGCGGTCTTCACGTTCACTTTCAGAACCGTCTGCATATAGAACAAAGCGTAGAACTGCCCGGTGTACCACACCACGCCCTGGCCAGCCGTCGCTCCGAAAAGCGAAATCAGAACGAGCTTGAGGTTAGGCCATTTGGTGAAGGCGTCCTTCAGCGGCTGCGCCGAGGTCATGCCCGCGCTCTTGAGCTGCGCGAAGATGGGCGATTCCTTCATCTTCAGGCGGATGTAGAGAGAGATGGCTACCAGGATGATGGAGATCAGGAAAGGGATGCGCCAGCCGTAGGCCGCGAAGTCTTCCTTGGACATCGAATTCTGCGTAACGAGAATCACGATGAGCGAGACGAAAAGACCGAGAGTGGCGGTGATCTGAATGAAGCTGGTGTAGAAGCCGCGCTTGTTGTCCGGGACGTTTTCGGCCACGTAAACCACAGCGCCGCCGTACTCTCCGCCGAGCGCCAGCCCTTGCAGCACGCGGATCAAAATCAGGACGATGGGCGAGAACCAGCCGGCCGTGGCGAACGACGGCATCAAGCCGATGGCGAAGGTGGAGAGACCCATAATGGTGAGGGTCACAAGAAAGGCGTATTTTCGCCCGACTACGTCGCCGATGCGCCCGAAGAACAGCGCGCCGAAAGGCCGCACGAGAAAGCCCACGGCGAAAGTAGCGAGATAGGCGATCAACGCGAAGGTGTCGTGCCCGGGAGGATAAAACTTCAGGGACAGTATGGCCGCCAGACTTCCGAAAATATAGAAGTCATACCACTCGATCATGGTGCCGACAGACGAAGCCATGATCACGCGCCAAATGCCGTACTCTGGAGTACCAGTTCCCGCTCGCTGGGCAGCGATCGCCATATTTTCCTCCGTTAGGGAAATTCCTCAGTCTCTAAAGCCGCTTCGAAATGCGCTGCTTTACTGCTGGTTCCCTGCTGCTATTGCTTCTGTAATATCGCGCTCACGGACAAATCGGATCCCGCTGCCACCGTGAGGTCCCGCGTCCACTGCGCAAAGCCGGGCAAGGACAAGACCACCGAATGCGTGCCTGGGCTCAGCGGAATTCCGGATGGCGTGCTGCCGACATACTTTCCGTCCAGCGTGATCTCCGCTCCGGAAGGTATCGAAGAGAAATTGCACATTACGTTTCCCGCGACGGCTTTCTGCGCCGGCCGACTTGGCGGAGGCGGCGCGGCAAGTGGTGTTGCATCCGAGGCCTTCTGCCCCGGCGCCACAGCGACCGGCTGCGGCGGTGGTTCAGGGCGCGGCTGCGCGCTGGTTGATTCACCATTCGCCTGTGTTTCCGCGGCGGGAGCGGCGGCCGGCGTCGTGGGATCTTCCCCGGCCAACCTATATAACCGCGTGCCTTCCTTGCCGTTCGAGTTCGGTACCCAAACGGTGATGCCGTGTTTTCCCCTTCGTGCCTCGTAACTTTCTCCGACGGACAAGGGACCGCACTTGGACCATCGCGAGTCCACCGAGCAGGCAATAGTGAAGGCATGGCCGTCACTATCCCGCACCTTCATGATGTTTTCTCCGGTGGGATTCTTGCTCTCGTTGCAGTAGGCGTCGAAGTTCTGCATATCGCAGTTCATGGGAACAGGCGTTGGATCTGAGATGGCATGGAACTCAGCGCTTAGAACTTTAATCCGAGTGGGGGAGTACTGAGACGCAACTGTAGCGGCAAAAATAGCGTCCAGAAGAAACAACGCCAGGAACAGCCGTAGAGGTCTATAGCCCAAGCCCATAGTGTCTTTTTAGTTCTTGAAGCTGGGGACGGAATCGCTCAGGTGCCGGTTTCGCACCGAAACGGTTCCATCCCCGCGCCCCATAATAACGCCGAGCTTCTAGAAGGTAAAGACAGGTCCAAACTCTATCCGGTGGTCTTGCCATTCGTTGCCCGCTTGCCCGGCAATGATGTAGTCCAAGCCAGGTGCGAGGCGTGAAGCATACACCGAGTACTCGGTGCCGAATGTGCACCACGGGTTGAGTTTGTAATACAGGGTTGCGGCAAACATCTTGCCCATCAAGAGCGGCAATGGGGACAAGGTGTTGGTGCCGTTCGTCTGGCTGTAGTTGGGGTTGGTCAAGTCGCGATGCACCACTTGGTCCTTGCCGATGTGGAGATAAAGCTGCCAGCCGGCGTTGCGGCCTTTGGGGTCCGCGTTAACCCACCGGGAGATAGGCAAACCAAGGTTGAGGAATCCGCCGAACGAGCGGATTGGCTTTTGCGGAGCAACCACGACCGCTCCGAGCCCGTTGGTGGCCAGAACCGCATTGCCAGCCGCGGCAAGCGGACCGCCGTCAACTGTGGGGAACGAGACGGGGTTGGACAGCAAGTTGGTGTCGGTGGCGTAGGAGTTCACCTGGCCGCCGAAGAAGAAGCGGAGGTCGCCGCCGAAATATGCGGTCCCAATCAGAGTGGCAAACCGTGTCGGCAATTGGAAACCAACCTGGTTGCCGTACTGTTTGCTGGAGGTGGTAAAGCCATTCGGGAACGCAGCTTCATACAGGGCGCAGTTTGGATCAGGTAGACCTACAAGGGGGTCACACTGCCCCCCTACTATCGGGTTGGCGTAATTGGAGGTGGTGACGATTGATTTGCGATGGGAGTAGAATCCGGCCCAGAAAACTTGCGCGGACTGGACACCCGGGGCTTTGTCCACCTGAGCCTGCAAGACCACTCTGGATTCGATCTCGGGATTTCCGGAGTCGGCACCTTCGCGCTCCGCTTGCCCGATCTGGCCTGCCAATCCCAAGGAACCAAGCTTTTCGATTTGACCGGTGCTGGGCATCATGATCGCAAATTCCGGAGAGATCTTGATGTTGCGCCAGTCGCTCAACTTGTAGGTGACGCCGAAGCGCATCTGCGGAGAACGCTCATAGAGCGTGCCGTAGTAGGCGCCGAGGAACGTGGTTTCAAACAGGTTGGGCAGGACGGTGGATGAGAAGATCGCCCAATCCTGTCCGCCTTGGAAAAACAGGTCCATCTTGTCGGTGGCTTGGTAATCCAAGCGCACATACGCGAGGCGCAACTGAAAACCGTTGCTTCGAATTGACGAAACGTCGCGGTTATCCACTTCGCTGAAGTTGCCTTCATAGTCGCCTTCGACCTTGCCGGTGATGGTCAATGCCGGGGAAGGATCAGGCCACTCGAAGTTTGCGCCGACGCGAGTGGAGCGCGCCTTGAGGTGGAACTCCGAATCTTTCGTCGGGCCGGTGTTCAAAATTGACGTTGAGCTCAAGAAGATGCCTACGAACGGAAAGTCGTCGCCGTTCGGAGAGCTGGAATCATGCACCGCGGAAGCCTTGATAAATCCATACGGCGTGACCTTCACCGCACCGGTATGGAAAGCCGCGACCAGACCATCCTTCTTGGGCGGGTCGATAGGAAGTGTGCGGATAGCAGCGACGGCCGGAACCACTCCCGGTGGGACATTTCTGGGCCGAGGCTCCGTGCCGGCGGCTTGCGTTTCCGGATGTGGATTTTGCGGGTTTTGCGGCTGCATGTCCGTGCTTACAAACACAGCGGCGGCATTCGACGCTGCCGACGGGGACGGCGCCACGAACGCGGGTCCCGCTGCAGGCGCCGCTTCCGGGGTCCCAACCGCAGCCAAGTCGGCCGCGTTCAATAGACCTTTGCGGTTGAGCGCCTCGATCAGAAGAGTAACTTCGACGTCGGGAGCTGCGCCGCGAATGGTGTTCGCTTCCGCGGGCGCCAGGATCCCTTTGGCCACCAGCACATCCAGCAATGCAGTAACCTTTGGATTAGGCGCTGGAGTAGAGCTGGCTGTGGATTTTGAATCCTTCGAATCTGCAGCAGGTTGCGCAGTAGCTTTGGTATCGTCTGCAGCAGTGCTTTTCGCTTTTGCCGTGTCGTCGGCTTTCGCAAAGACCGGTGCGACTGGTACGCTTGCGAGTAGCAGAATGCACATCCATCTCTTCAGATCCATTTGCTCTCCTTCAGCTGGAGCTTGGAGATGAGATCCGCAAGTGCCGTTCAGTAGAGCTCAAGCTACGAGCGCAACTTTCGGCGGGATGACTTCGCGGTCACTTCCCCGTGTCGCTCCTTAATGCCCGGCAAAATGTCATAAATCAATATTGAAGTCAATTAAAAATTCACGAAATTTTAACATTGCGTGCATAGATGACCGATTGCTCCGCGAGAACCCACATTCCCGGATGCGGCATGTACGGAAAAGCGGAGTTTCTGCGGCACGAGACAGGCGGTGGCCGTTGACAAACGCCGTCCGGGCGTGGCAAGTACGCGTGCAAAGGAGGCCATATGAAGGTCAACCCTCTCGTCACCGTTCTTGTGTTTGTCGCGGGCCTCGGCATCGGCTACTTCGCCCGTAACGCTGGAATAGGTCTGCCGCACAAACCCGATGCGCGCGCGGCGGACTTGGCGGCCATCGAAAAATTGCACCAAGCAGACGTTACGGCCACACTGGCGCAAGACCCCAGCGCGCTGACCATTCTGTGGTCCGACGATGGCGTAAACCTCGGGTTCCCCGGCAAGCCTGTGGTGGGAATAAAAGATATGGGCGAGGCCTATGCGAGATTCCATGCGGACTACCCGGATTTCAAGGTGTTGAAATACGCACCTAATATAACGGATGTCCAATTTGCGGACGGCTGGGCGATCGAGGTAGGCGATTTTGCAGCCACGTACAAGATGTCTCCAACGGACGATCCCGTCAGCGTCAACGACAAAGGCATGCGCCTGCTGAAGCGCCAGAGCGATGCGTCCTGGAAATTCGCTTTGGTCGGCCTCAAATAACTGAAGCGTGATTTCCCGACAACGGCATAGTTTGTGAGCTACTTGTTTGTTTCCTGCAAATCACTAAACTCAGCCTCAGAGCGAGGAGGACGCCCGTGACAAGGGCAGTGAGGGTTCCGCTCAAGCTGGGAGCAGTTGTAATTGCGGCCGTGCTCATCTCACGGTACATACCGCCGTCGGTTCGCGCACAATTGCGATTCCCGGATGGGATGTTGGTAGCCGTGGCGCTCTTGTGTCTCTTCTCCGTTTACTGGAGCATTGCGGCAAAAGACAGCGCGCCGACCAAGACGTCGGAATCCAAGTGGTCGCGCGGGCTGCATCTGTTTTTGGTCAACGGAGGTGTGCTGTTGCTGATTTTTCCCGTTCCGGGGCTGATGCGGCGGTTTCTGACAGACACTCACTTCGTTGTAGCCATCGGCCTGGCGATCGAAGCCGCTTTCATTCTCCTAGCCGTCTGGGCGCGGCGCCATCTCGGCACCAACTGGAGCGGCGAAGTCAGAGTCGCGGCGGGACACCAACTGGTCCGCACGGGTCCGTACCGTTTCGTACGCCATCCGATTTACACCGCGGTGCTGGGAATGTATTGCGGAGTTGCCATCGTGTCCGGCGAAATTCATGCGCCGATCGCCCTGGTCATTGTGGTGCTGGCGTACTGGCGCAAAATCCGCATGGAAGAACGAGCCATGGCTGCAACATTCGGCGCCGATCACGAAGCCTACCGCCGCGACACCTGGGCGCTGGTTCCCTTCCTGTTCTAAAACCATCGCGCATGGACAACCGATTGTGCGCCGATGACGATGCGCCCTGAAGTAATCCACTAGCCTGAATAACGCGCTTATCGGGACATGAGGAGTGATTTTTCGTCAGTTTGAGCGATGGTTCAATATTTGGAAGGCGCCAAGAAGAATAAGTCCGGCTCCCAGGATGGCCCAGGAGATACGCTCTCTAGCCTTTATTGGTTTCCCCGAAGCATCCTTGCCCCAGAGCACAGGTGACGAAGGTTTGATCCCTCGCACGGCATTTGCCACCAGGAAAAAACCGCCAATGATAAGAAGGAAGGAAAACGGGCTCATGCATCCTCCGTGCAAAATCGAATCATCTCAAGGCAGTATTAAGAATATGCGACCTTGAGAAATGTGATGCAGGTTCGGAATTTGACTATGCGCAATGGTTAACCGGACCGAGCAGCCAATCGCCGCGAGCAGACGCAGGGCCGGGCGCATTTCCTGTACTATGTGGAAGCTTTTTTTGAGTGCGGCATCAATCCTGGAAAAACTGGAAAGGAAGCCTAATGAACTTCACGCGTATCGTTCTCGCCGCCCTGGGCGCCTTCGTGGCGTATTTTGTCCTGGGCGGCCTCTCGTTCGTACTGATTCCTTCGCTGAAGACCGAGTTCCTGAAATATCCGCTGGTGTACCGGTCGCAGGACTCGATGAAAAGCGTTATTCCAGTTGGAATGGCGGCAATGCTCGTAGCGATGGTGGTGCTGGCGGTGATTTACGCGATGTTGTACCGCGGCGGTTCCGGCGTCGCCGAAGGGGCACGCTTTGGCGCACTGATTGGAGTGTTCGCGATTTGCGCTTTCGTGATTCACAACTACGTGAACCTGAACATCGGCGCGGCGCTGACCGCGCAACAATCCGTCGCATATTTCGTGGAGTGGGTCGTGACCGGCATCGTGATCGGCCTCATCTACCGCCCCGCACACTAATCGATTCGTCGCTTCCAGCCGAGCTCGCTTACGACTCTAACGTTCAACGATGTCGATCCCGCGGTCTTTGCGCCGCCGCAAGCTGTGCCCGACATCGCGTCAAAAGGAAAACCAAAACCCGGTTCTTAGCGCGTGGCCCTTTTGAACGCTAATCTGGCTTTCAGCCTCATTTCAATAGTGTGCGAATTGGAACAGCGGCTACTGCGCGGTCTGAGTAGCATCCTTGCTAGGTGCACTCGTCTGCGATAGCAGCGTTTTGCCGCGAGCGGCGCTACAAGGGAGAATCGAAATGAAGAGATCGTTGATTATGAGCACGTTTTTGCTGGTGTTTCTGGCTGCCGGATGCGCCACGAACCCAGCGGCGGCGCCGCAACCCGCGGCAGACCAGAGCAGAGATCACGACCGGGACGCGCAGCGTGAGCGCGACGCCCAACGCGAACGCGACGCACAGGCGGAGCGCGACCGGCAGGGCAACACCCCAGCGTGCCCGGCAGGTGAGCATGCCGCGACAGACCACGACGGCCGACCGATTTGCGCTAGAGACTAATGTTCCAGACCAATACCCTGGCCGGGAACACCTGATTCCCGGCCCGCGGCATTACCAGTTTCTACTTGGCGTGCGTTGCAGCGTCTTCGATCAGAGCCGCAACCTCCTTCGGATGGGAGATGAAAACGCAGTGGCTCGCGCCGGCGACTTCGACCTTGTGGCTCTTGGCTCGTTCGGCGTACCAGCGTTCGAGGTCGGGGTTGATGGTTCTGTCGCTGCCGGCTACCAACATCCAGCTCGGTTTGGTTCTCCACGCAGCCGTAGTGATGGTTGCGCTAAAGTTGTTGCCAAAATTGAAGACCTGCGAACGCGCCATGAAAGCAGCTTGCTCCGCGGGCAGGTCCGCTGCAAATAGCTCGTGAAATCGCGCCGGGTCGATATAAGTGAAACCGTCCGGTGTCTTCTTGATCGCGCCAGACTTGCCTAGGTCACTCGGAAAGCGATTCCCGTCTTCGGACTCTTTCTCGCCGGCATCGGGCATGTGCGCCGCGATGTACACCAAACCGACGACAGATGGATCCGTCCCCGCTTCGGTGATTACGGAGCCGCCATAGCTGTGAGCGACAAGAATGGTCGGCCCATCTTGCAGCGCAAGGATGCGCTTGGTGGCGGCGACATCTTCCGCAAACGTCGTCTCCGGCTCCTGAACCATGCTGACGTTGTAGCCGTCTTTCACCAGAATGTCGTACACGCCTCTCCAGCCGGAACCATCCGCCCAAGCGCCGTGCACCAAAACAATATTCTTAACGCGATTTTCTTTGGTCTGCGCGGAAACCGCGCCGCAGGTCAACAGCAATAATGCGATGCAGAGGGACTGAGACACTGATCGTGCTACTCGCATAGCTACCTCCATCCACTCAGAATGTGGTGTGATTTGAGATTTGGCCCGAAACTCAGCGCATTGTAGCCGAAACGGAAGACTGGCGTTCAACTTCCTGTGCGTGAAGCGGCTCCGCGATTGGTGATTGTTTAATGGGCGGACGCGATCATGTCGTTGAACTGCGCGACAAATACGAATTCATTAGGGCCTGGGTTATTCCGGAGCATTTTCACGCGCTCCACCAGCACCTCTTCCGCATCCGTTCCGAGGACCGTTACCGCTTCCTCGATGAACGCCGCCAGCGGCATGGCGCGAGGCTCGTCCTTGCTGTTCAACAGGTCGGTCTGCACCCACGGTGGAATTAATTCCAAAACCCTCACCGAGCTGCCTTTCAGTTTGTAGCGCATTGATTGCGTATAGGAATGAATCGCCGCCTTGGTGGCGGAATACACCGCAGTGCTGGCCAGCGGCACGAACGCCAGTCCCGACGACACATTGATGACCGTAGCGGAAGGCTGTTTCTTCAAGTGCCCGATCAGCGCCGAAGTCATCCGAATCGGCCCCAGCAGATTCGTGGTGACGATGGAGACCAGCACGCTGTCATCAATCGCGCCGGCGGCATCATCTATCTGCATGATGCCCGCGTTGTTGATCAACACATTCAGCTTCGGATACTCCGTAATCAGTTTTTTCGCCACCGCTGCGATGCTCGCCGGGTCTGCCACATTCAGCTCAAGCGACTGCATTCCGGGATTCGCCTTGGTCACTTCAGCCAGGTGGCCTTTGCGGCGCCCGGATATGATCACCTGGTTCCCGCGCTTGTGCAGCGCCTCGGCCAGACTGCGCCCAATTCCTGAAGTCCCGCCAGTAATGAAGACCGTGTTCCCGCTAAGTTTCATCGCTTCTCCCTTTGCGTACGCCTAATAGATGAATAAAACATCGATTCGGTTCAATTCCCTTGCAACCGTTATAATACTTTTATGACGGATTCGCCTGCGCAGCACATGCAGTGCATGGAAGTTTGGGGCGGCAGCCAACTTACTTCCAGCGGAGTCGAACTGGGCGGGCTGGACGTTTGGGTTTACAGCAAGCCGTTCGGCGAAGCGCAGCGCGGCGGCGATGTGTATTACGTTTCCAGTTGCGCCAGCGGGCGCATCAGCCGCCTGCTTCTCGCCGACGTTTCCGGGCACGGCAACGCCGTCGCTTCCACCGCAGCCGACCTGCGCACATTGATGCGCCGCTTCGTGAACCGCCTGGACCAGAAAGAAGTCGTGCGCCTGCTCAACGAGCAGTTCACCGAGCTTTCGCGACACGGCAGTTTCGCCACTGCCGTCCTCACCACTTTCTTCGAGCCCACTCGGAGGCTTTCTCTTTGCAACGCCGGCCATCCGCGCCCGCTTCTCTTCCGCGCCGCCGATAGCCGCTGGTCGCTGCTCGGCCACGCGGACCACCCCGAAAAAAAAGGTCTGCGCAATATTCCGCTGGGCATGTTTCAGATCGCGGATTACGAGCAGCTCGACGTGGAACTCGAGCCCGGCGATTGCCTGGTCAGCTACACCGACGCGCTGATGGAATCGTGCGACGCGGACGGCCAAATGCTGGGCGAAGACGGCTTGTTGCGCATCGTCAACCTGCTCGGCGACGTCCCTGCCGAAAAACTGATCCCGTCCCTGCTCAAAGAAATCGGCGAGCGCTACTCCGAAAACCTTTCAGCCGACGACGTGACCGTCCTCGTCGTGCGCGCCAACGGCCGTGCCATCCAGTTCACCTTCGCTGAAAAGTTCGAGGCCTTCGGCCGCTTCCTCAAAACTCTCTTCCGCTCTCTGCGCCCCGGCGCCGATCGCGCTCCGTTCCCCGACGCCACGCTCGCCAACATCGGCGGCGCCCTGATCCCCGCGTTCAACCGCCGCTGGCGCGCCCCGCGCCCCTCCGCAAAATAACTCCACCTCACCGCTCATCTGAAATCCATTTGTGCGGTTGAGCGGGCAGCGTAAATCACGAGTTGACTTACAGACGGCCCCTATTCGTTGACTCAACTGCAACGGGTGCAGCGGGACGTACGGTTGGAATCCGGTTGAGTCTGGCGATTTCTACCGGCACGGCAGTCCAATCCTGGCGCAAAGTATTACGGGCGACACGATCTACGTGAAGGCGAATGCACTGCAGTGGATTCCCGACGACAAAGGCGGCGGGCCAACGCAACCTGTGCCGTCCGACATCGTCATGGAGCGGTGGTTTTCTCCAGTGGCGAATCACCCCTATGCATTTCAGGAACGCTATAAGATCACGCATACCGGCACGGATAGCCACGCGAATGCGAACGAAGCGGTGCCCGACTACGAAGTCAGCGCGCTGCTCTTTGACCAATTTGACTTTTATACCGGAACGAATCCAGGTGTAGCAGCGGCTCTTACTGTTCTGCCTACGGCTCCAATGGCGCAATTCCCAAATTCAGGAACGGTCGAATGGCTGTCGGAAAGCTGGGCCGCATTTACAAACACGCAGGGTGTTGGTTTTGGCGCGTACAGCCCGCAAGCGTTTCCATATTCTCCTCCCAGCCAATCCACCTCGAACCCGGCGGTTGATGAGGAGCTGGCTTTTCCGTTCCTGACACCTTTTAGTTTCACTGCGGGATCGAGCGTGCAATTCGATACCTTTCTCATGCTTGGTACGGACACGACGATGCAACTCGAAACTTACGACATTAACAGGCAGCTTGGGCCTTTTAGCGACGTTGCTCCTCCCACAGGTTCTCTCGACCTGCCTGCTAGCGGAGCGACTGTGTCGGGGATGGTTTCCGTGGAAGGATGGGCCTTCGATAGCGTTTCAGCTACAACCCTGGGTCTCTACGTTGACGGAGTCCTTACATTATCCGGGTCGCCTAACATTGCGCGTCAAGACATCGTCACGGCGTACCCCGGGGCACCTGCCAATTCCGGTTACCAATTCAATCTCGACACGACGCAACTCTCGAACGGGCAGCATACGCTCGAGGTGAGAGCCACGGATGCGTCCGGAAATGTCGGATTGTTGCCCCACCACATGGTTACAGTTCAAAACTGAAAGCTGAATCGTGTGTGCTCAGATTAATGCCCGCCGAAACGGAACACGATTCCGGCGCGTAGGCATTGTTGATGTCGAGTACACGCTTGTGCGGTTTGCGCGTTTACCGGGCGGCGGTTGGCAGTTTGCTGTAACGCTTTCTATTTCTTTCGCATCTGATGGAGGACCAAGCTGGAAGGAGAGGATATGGGGATGTTTGCAATTACTGGAATCACTGGTCAGGTGGGTGGCGAGGTGGCTCGCAACCTGTTGGCCGCTCACCAAAACGTTCGAGGCGTGGTCCGCGACGTCGGCAAATGCAAAGAATGGGCGGAGCGTGGCTGCCAGCTAGTGAGCGCGGATATTAATGATGCTTCGGCGCTGACCGCTGCACTCAAGGATGTCGATGGCGCGTTCGTTCTCGTGCCGCCTAACTTCGATCCATCGCCTGACTTCAGCGAAGCACGGGCATTAGCCGCCACATTGAGTTCAGCTCTCGTCGCGGCGCGCCTGCGTAGAGTCGTATATTTATCGACGATCGGGGCGCAGGCAACGCGCTCAAACCTGCTGACGCAGCACACCATCATCGAGCAAGCGCTGCGAAAGCTGCCGATGGCGATCACCTTTCTGCGGCCGGCGTGGTTCATGGAGAACTTTACCTGGGATGTTGCTCCAGCGAAGAACGGCGCGATTCAAAGTTTCCTGCAGCCCCTGGATAAACTGTTCCCTATGGTTGCCACGTCCGACATCGGGCGCGTAGCTGCCGAACTGCTGCAGGAAACGTGGGACGACCAACGGGTGATCGAGTTGGAAGGGCCGCGTCGTGTGACCCCGACGGAAGTCGCTGCTACATTTGCTAATCTATTGGGCCGTCCGGTGAGAATCGAAGCAGTGCCGCCTGAGACGTGGGGGGCGCTCTTCAAATCGCAAGGCATGAAGAACCCTCAGCCGCGCATTCAGATGCTCGATGGCTTCAATGAAGGATGGATCGAGTTTGAAGGTAAAGGGGTTCGAAAAGGAAACGTGGCCCTGGAAACCGTACTGCGGGCGCTCGTCGAGCGTGACGGTGCGACGAAAGCCATCTCCAGCGCCAATTGATGTTTCTCCCCGCCGTCAGGATTTATTGCGTCTTCAGGAGCAGAGCCCGCGAAAGTCCCGCAAGTCGGATTACCGGAGGAGCCCTTTCCCAGTGCTCCACTTGTCCGGTCAGCGCGTTAATCTGCCACTAACCTACTAGCTATTGTACCGATAGCGAGGCCGACGGCGGCATACACGAAAGCATTGCCGGCCCGAGGAGTAGCGCCACGGCTCCAAATGACGGGTCCACAGTGATGGTCAAGATGGCGGCAGGACAGATCGCGTAAACGATCGCAGGGGGAATATGCCAATGGAGGGGAGCAAAATACAATCCAAGCGCAACTAAGTAGCCAAGCGCGGCAAATACCAACGCTGTCCTCGTAATTATGAACACAACTTTCGTCATGGGAGGATAGTAGAAGCCTGGGCTGGTCCGGTCAACCGGCTCAACTCCTGGTTAGTCGGACGATCGGAGAAGTGACGTACCATTACTTCACTTGTCCGGTTAGCGCGTTGATCAGGAGTTGAGACAAAACTCGTGACTGAACAAAAACGGGCGCCGGGTCACTCCCATTCCACCTACTTCTCTCGCCCGCATCTCGATGCAGATTATGAGAAATTCTTTCCGAGGATGTGCAATCCCTTGTCCGAGAAGATGGAGGACCCAAGAACATGTTCTTTGTTTTCAATATAGCGAAATGTGGAAGTTGACTTGCTCGTGAGCCAGCACCGTTTTCCGAAAACTAGGGGGAGATATGAATCGAAGGACCTTGTGGGCCCCGGCCATAGCTCTAGCTCTGTTGATTTTCCTTAGCATACCCTCGGTTGCCTCAGCCGATAGCGGCCAGACCTGGACTCTGACTGATGTACTTTCTTCCGACGGCTCGACAGCCTCGGGGTCCTTCGACTACAACGCAGTAACGGGCCTGTATAGTGACATTAATGTCGTCACCACGCTCGGGTTAGAGTTTAGCGGGGCCAGCTATTCGGTCGTGGACGCTGGCTTCTACTCAGCCAACGAACTTGTGATTATGGCTAACAATTCGTACGCTGAGGGCACCCCGGTATTGGCCTTTGAGATTTCACCTGGCCTGACCGGTGCGGGCGGCGTAGATTTTTTCTCTGCTCTGGAGGGTCTCTGCAACGCTGGATGTACTGATTTTGAAGGTGGCACTGGCGAAAGTGGCGGGGCGCTTCGAGGATTTGAAGGCTATGTCGCAACAACACCGGAACCCAGTCTAGTTTTGCTCCTTGGCACCGGGCTTCTCGGCTTGGTATCCCTCCGGCGAAAGCTGGTCAATAGCTAACACAAATATCTAAATCGTTATTTTGGGACAGGCGAGTCAAACGAACTTGGCTCGCCTTTTTCATTGGTGCCTCAACCCTGCGCTTTCCCCCTGTGGCGTATTTGCATTGCTCCCCGCAAATTCCACTTGGACGTATAGGGATGATGTCCCGGCAAATTGCTCTCAAGAGGGTCTAATGCGGGCATGTATTTCTGGGTGGATTACTCGGATATGGCGTATGATCGGCACGTGAAGAGGCCGGAACCACGTTTCCCAAAGTTGGCTACAGCCTGTTGTGCGCTCTTGGGTGTGGCGGCGTTCATTGCTATCCTGATTAATCATCACTCTGTTCTTCCCTTTTATTTTGGCTTCGGTTTCCTGGCGATTGTCCTCATCGTTGGGTTTTGGAATTGGCGAAGCGGAAATACCTAGCTCACGGGCAATTCATTGCCAAGCTTCTCATTCCCAAATTCAAACTGAGCCGCTTCTATTTTCGCGCCATCTAAGGATTGGCTCGCGTATCAGCAACGACCGCTCAGTTTCTCACGAGAATTTGGCGCGCCTATTGGGCGTCATCTGCTACGATTCGGCGCCGGGAGGCTTTCATGAAGATGTTTCTTCTTGGCGCGCTTTTCGCCTCGTCGATTTTTTTCGCCGTTCATTCGCAGCAATCCACGCAGACGCAACGAATTCCGTTATTCGAGAATGACGACGTGAAGGTGTGGAAGTCCGTGATTCTTCCAGACGCACCGCTGGCCATGCACCGGCACGAACATCCCCGCGTAATCGTTGCCATGGCGGGTGGAACCATGAAGATCGTGGAACAGAACGGCCCCGCGGAGTCTCACATCTGGGAAACCGGCAAAGCTTACTGGCTCCCCGCAAACCCGCCCAACACGATGCACGCCGACGTCAACGCCGGCGATAAGCCGATCGAGGTGGTTGTGGTCGAGTTGAAAAAAGAAAACTAATCCGGGGCTTCGCTAAAAAAGTTTGCAAATGTTCGGCATCCGGCACCTTGATCACAGAGTGAGCCGGGCGTGCAACCCGCGAGATATAGGTCCGAATCTCAAATTCCGGCTACAATCGTGGCGGACGAAATCGAAGGCGCGCACACTATGAAAAATCGCAATCATGCATCGGCCTTCACTAAGATAGCCGTAGAATTCAAAACGCGAGAAGAAGTTCCCTTCACACTCAAGGATCTATAGGCTATGACAGACTGGTTCGCACGCCCCGTCCTGCACGTAAGCGACGTGGAGACTTCGCTGCGCTTTTACATTGACCGGCTCGGCTTCACGAGCCCCTGGCGCTACGACGAGGATGGCAGAGCGCATGTTGCGCAGGTGGACCGGCAGGGCTGCGCGCTTATTCTGGCCGACACCTGGCCGCAGAAAATTGGCAAGGGGCTGATGTTCATTTCCGTGAACGCTGAGCCGCAGACGCGCGAGGCCGGAGTCGCCGCGTTGGACGTGTTGCGCGCGGAACTCGAGGCCAAGGGCGTTTCGGTCAAGGATGGTTCGTGGGGCTACCGCCTTTTGGTGGTCGATGACCCCGACGGCAATCAGCTCTTCTTCAACTACCCGGCCGAGACTGCGCCCGGCAAGAATGTTAGCAATGAAGCGTAATCGTCCACCCGCGCCCGGCATGCCAATGCGCGGGCTTCGTCCGAGGAAGCAACATGGCTCTGGAAGCGCCAAGGCCGATGCTTCGCAGTGTGGGTCGTCACGCTCTCTACGGCTTTGGTCATAACACTATTCGCCGTTGA
>Ga0302183_10000395_pt1 | contig 20830 bp, 19 predicted proteins | sample I_Palsa_N3_2_FD_200232 | JGI IMG/M metagenome (GOLD analysis project Ga0302183, IMG submission 200232) | Peat permafrost microbial communities from Stordalen Mire near Abisko, Sweden - I_Palsa_N3_2 | ecosystem: Environmental > Terrestrial > Soil > Palsa > Peat permafrost | place: Sweden...
CCAGGCTTGCACCGAGACGATCAACCCGCCGCGCAGCCGTTCGAGCGTCTTCACGCGCGCCTCGCCAAGATCAGCGCGCCTTGCGCTGCATCGGCGGCGGGTGCGACAATCTTGCAATCGGGCAGCGACTCGAGCGTCGCCGCTTGAACGCGCGCTTGGAACGCGGCATCGCTCAGCAATCCACCGGTGAAAGCGATCGCACACGGCCGGTCGAGGACGGTTTCAGCTGCAAGCGATGCAAGTGCGCGTGCGGCCGCAGCCGCGAACTCTTCCGACGAAAGCGCTATCGGCGCAAACGACGCGAGCCGCTCGCGCGTGATCTCGCCGCTGTAAAATGCACGCACGAGCGATCGTAAGTTTGCCGCATCGAAATACTCGAGCAGCGGCCGCACGAGCGCATGCTTTCTTGTCGCGCCTTGCACGAACATACGCGCAATCCAAAACGCGCTGCCTTCATCCCCGAAGAGATAGCCCCATCCGCCGCCGGTATTCGTGCGGCCGTCGGCCGCCAGTGCGTAGGCAACCGAACCCGTTCCCGCGATGACGATGACACCCGGCTTGCCCCCGAACGCACCCGCGTGGGCGATCGGTGCGTCGTGCATAATCACAAACTGTTTCGTCGGCATCCGTGGCGCGTCGCCATAGATACGGCCTTCGTAGCCGGAGACGCCGGCCACGATCACCTCGAATTGCGTATCGGCTGGAAGGTTTGCTGCGGCGACGGCGTTTGCAAGCGCGCCTTCGAGCGCTTCGCGGAGTCGCGTCGAGTTGCCACTCACCCCGACCTCATCGGCTGCACCAGCATGACCGCGCGCGAGCACGCGCTCGTCGTCGCCAATGACGGCGCACGTCGAACTCTGCCCTCCGTCGATTCCGGCGAACAGCATTACCGCAGCGCCAACATTGCTCGCGCGTACGCCTCAGCGGCGGCTTCGCGCGCGCGGCGGCCGTGCTGACGGCGTATTTCGCCGATGGCCTCGCGGTGGTGGTAAAGCTCGTGAAAGATGCAGTGCGCGATGAAGTCGTCGCGCACGGTCGTATCGAGTTGCGCGACCACGCGTCCATTGATCCGAATCACCGGGCCGTACGGATCGTACTCCGAACGAAGCTGGGCGCGGCCCCACTCGCCGAGATCGGCGTATTCAATCGTCACGCCGTACGCCTGCGCCAACTCGAGCGCGTTCTTCACGAGGCGCGCCGCAAATCGACACCATCGGCGGTCAGCGTTGAACGCAAGAGGTCGGTATCGATCCGCGATACCAGCTCACTGCGCGCGCTTGCAAGTGCAGCGGCGGTACCGGCCGCTTGACCGAGCGTCATCACCGTCGGCGTGAGACGCGTCGATGCGAGCGCTTCATGGGTGGTCGAAATGCAGCGGCCCGCCACCAACAACTGCTCGCGATTGATCGGTACAAGGCATCTGTACGGAATCTCGTAGCTCGAACCCGGCGGCGGCCGATGGGTCGTTGTTCCGGTGCCCGTTGGGTTGTGGATGTCGATCGGATAGGCGCTGCGCGCGATCGCATCGGGAAACGTGCGCGCGTGCAAGACATCGTCGGCGGTGAGTGTGTAGCGTCCCTCGATACGGCGCGATTCACGAATGCCGACCTGCGTGCCGGTTGCGGCGATGCGCGCGTTCTCGAAACCCGGCACACGTTCCCGAAAAAATTGCAACAGTTGCATGACCTGCAGTCGCGCCTCGACCTCGGCGCGAGTCAGATCGACCGGATCGAGCGGATCGATGTTGGTGACGCGCGTCATGTTGACAGTCACTTCGTCCGGATAGGGCGAGATGAAGAACGATACGAGCTCGCGCGGGATGTCGACGGCACCCTCTGCCTGCGCTTGAGCCCAAAGCTCGTAGAGCCCGGCGACGGCAGTGAGCGCATGCGCGCTGCGTTCGTGCGCTTTGAGCGAGGTGCGCATTTGATCCGCGTGCGTGCGCAGATACGTCGCGGTTTTCGAGAGATCGACGTGGCTCAAGCGAAACATCAAGCTCGCGGGTTGGACGCGCCCGCGCTCGTCGCCCTGCTGCGTCGGCACACCGGCCGAGGCCGCAACGTGCGCATCCGCGGTCGCATCGATCACGACGCGCCCACGATAGCTGCGTCCTCCGCCGACGGTCGCGACGCTCGCGCCGACGACGTGATCGCCCTCGACGTGCGATCCGAGAAACCATGCGTGCAGCAACAGGTTGACACCGGCTTCTCGCATCATCTCGAAGAGCAGCGCCTTGTGAATCTCGGGATCGAACGGCGTGATTGTCGGCACGTAATCGGACGAGTCGGCGATGTGGCCGGGCGAGCCGCCGCGGCGCATCAAACGCTCGACGATCTCCTGAGCGATGCCGCCGACGATGCGCTCCGTTCCCGAATGAAAGCTCATCCATGGCCCGACCATCGCCGCGGTTGCGGTGCCGCCCAGGAACCCGTAGCGCTCGATCAGGAGCGTGCGCGCACCATGACGCGCCGCGGCCAATGCCGCGGCACATCCTGCGTTGCCGCCGCCGATAACGAGCACGTCGTATGCCCCTGCGGTACCCACCACGCAGGGGTACGCCTGTTAAGACAAGTATTCCGCTGCCTTAATGCTGCTACAACGTGTGAAGCCGCTCGCGCGGCTCTTGGCCGAGACCGGCACGGAAACCCACGGTCTCAAGAAGACGCTCGGTCCCGTGTCGCTCATGGCGATGGGCATCGGGGCCATTATCGGCACCGGCATCTTCGTGCTGACCGGCGTCGCAGCCGCGACCCGCTCGGGACCCTCGCTCACGATCTCGTTCATCGTCGCCGGAATAGCAAGCGCCTTTGCGGCGCTTTGTTATTCAGAGGTAGCGACGCGAATTCCGATTGCGGGAAGCGCGTACACTTTCGCCTACGCTTCGCTCGGTGAATTCATCGCCTGGATCATCGGCTGGGACTTGGTGCTCGAGTACGCGCTAGGCGCGGCGACGGTCAGCATTGGATGGTCGGGCTACTTTCTCGCGTTTATCAAGAACGTCTTTGGACTCGTTATTCCCCCAGCACTGCAGCAAAGCCACTGGATCGTCGGCATGGGCGGGTCCGTCGCCGAGACCACCGGCGTCTTCAATTTGCCGGCGTTCTGCATCATTTGTTTGATCGGCGTCTTACTGTATCGCGGCACGCGTGAGTCGGCGTTGTTCAACAACGTCGTCGTCACGGCAAAGGTGCTGGTCGTGCTCTTTTTCATCGCTTTTGGCGTCGGGCACGTGAACACCGGCAACTGGGTCCCCTACTTCCCGTTCGGCATCACCGGCATGCTCGGCGGCGCGGCCTTCATTTTCTTTGCCTACATCGGCTTCGACGCCGTTTCAACGGCCGCTGAGGAAGCGAAAAATCCCAAACGCGACCTGCCAATTGGTATCATCGGCAGTCTCGCCATTTGCACCGTACTTTACATCGTCGTCGTGGCGATTCTCACCGGAATGGTGCCGTACACGCACTTGAACGTGCCCTCCCCAGTGGCGTTTGCGATGGATCAGGTCGGGCTGGGCTGGGCCAGCGCGATCATCTCGCTCGGCGCAATCGCCGGCTTGACGACCGTGCTGCTCGTCATGATGTACGGACAAACGCGCGTCTTCTTCGCGATGTCGCGCGACGGGCTGCTTCCGGCGATCTTCTCGAGGCTGAATCCGAAATTCCGCACGCCCGGTGTATCGACGATCCTCTTCACGATCTTCATCGCGCTGATCGCGGCGTTCACGCCAATCGGCATCGTCGGCGCGCTCACCAACATGGGCACGCTCTTCGCCTTTATTCTCGTATCGATTGCGTTGCCGATCGTTCGCAAGAAATATCCGAATGAAACGGGGTTCACTGTACCGGGCGGCCCGTACATCGTGCCCACGATCTCGGCGGTGTTGGCGTTCCTGCTAATCGTCTCGCTCGCGTTCGGCAGCCCGTTGTGGTTCGGTATTCCCTCGCCATGGTTCGGCTTCATCGTGTGGCTGATCGTCGGGTTGTTCATCTATTTCGGGTACAGCCGTTCGCACAGTACGGTCGGCAAGGACGCAGGCATACGTTCTTAGGCGCGTCGCCTCACTGTCACGATCGTGACCGCCTCGCCGGGTTCGCGCCCGGTGACCTCTTCGCGCACCAGTGCTCGCGCCTGTTCGATGCTTCCGAGTCCACTGAAATCCGCGATGTGACCATGATGCAACACGTAGAGCTCGGGTAGCGCGCGACCGACGTCGCCGAACGAGGTGGCCGATTCCATCGCCGCCCCGAGCACTCGATCCAGATCGCTCACGGTCGTCTCCGTTACGCGCGCTCCATGCAGCGCGAGTCGAACGACACCGCGCTCGTCAACGATTCGCACCGCCTGGCCGCTTCGCTCAACGTGCAGCGACGTTGGGGCGGCTGCGGCCTCGACCATCGCGGTTGCTCCCGACGCCGTCGCGCGAACACGATTGTGCTGTGCGTCGATCTCGATGCTGACCTCGACGCGATCGGGAGCGGCACCGGCGGCGATGACTCGATCGGCTGCCTCGCGACGGATCCGCACGATGTCTTCGGGCGTCGGATCGACGATCGTGCGTTCGACCACATCGCGCACCAGCGCGAGGGCAACGCCAATCGGCGAGATGACCTCGGCGTCGCGCGCAATGCGATGCTGCAATCCATAGCGTTCCGCAACGAACGGGACCAGCGCCGCCGCCGCCCCGCCGCCGCCGACCAGCTCCAACGTTTGGGGCGTCAGGCTGTATTCGGCAATCAATGTTTCGATGCACGCGTGCAGCTTGGCCGCGGCGCGTTCAAGCAGACGACGCGCGTGCGTCTCGGCGTCGCCGCCGAGCTCCTGCGCGAGCAGAGCGAAGGCCGCGCGTGCCGCGCCGGCGCTGCCGCGCGCGAAGGCGGCCGGCGGCACGTATCCGAGGAGATTGCTCGCGCAAGTCGGCGTAACGGTTGCATATCCGCCATCCTGCAGCGCAAAGCGCAGGTAGTCGGGCGGATCGTGCGCCGAGGGAGCAAACCGCTCCACCCGTGCACCCGCAAAATCGGTCTCGTCGCAAAACACCGCGTAACGCGCACCGGCGATATGGGCCGAGCGCGGCCCTACCTCGACGATCGCATGCGCATCGATGCGCGCCATGCTGCCGCCCGCTATCCCGAGCGTACGCGAATCGATCGTATGGAGCATCGTGCGATGCCCGCCGATTCGAGCCGAGCGCACTTGCGGACGTCCCCCGCGAATCGCGCAGCAGTCGGTGCTTGTTCCGCCGACTTCCAGAAAGATGCCGTCGGTAACGTTCTCATAGAGCAGCGCGCCGGCAACGCCGGCCGCGGGGCCCGAGAGCATGGTAAGAATCGGGCGGCGCATAACTTCGCGCACGTCCATCACGCCGCCGTCGCTGCGCATGATCATCAGCGGCGCCGCAATCGACGCGCGCTCGACCGCCGCGCGCGTCATCTCCGCAGTGCGCACCATCTTCGGCAAGATCGCCGCGTTGAGTGCGGTCGTGCGCGTACGCGCGCGCAGTCCGTAGATCGCCGTTACGTCGTGGCCGCTGGTCGCGAGGAAGCCGCGTTCGCGCGCGGACTGGGCCGCAGCGCGCTCGCGTTGTGGACGATCGACCCCAAACGGCTCGCTGATCGCGACGGCCTCGATGCCCTCGCGCTCGAACGCATCGAGCGCGCGCTCGAGCGCAAGCGGATCGTGTGCCGCAGCAAACGCGATGCGCGGTGCAAAACGCACGCCGGGCGAGAGTTCGACCGGACGAAACCGCATCTGCGCGCGCGCCAGCCAACCGGCGCGCGGAAGAATTCCGATCACGCCGACGCGCGCCACATCGCCTTCGAGCAGCGCGTTGGTCGCCTGCGTCGTGGAGTGCGCGATAAACGCGACGTCGTGCGCGCTTACTCCGCTCTCTCGCAAGATCCGCTTGATGCCCTCGACGATTCCGGCCGCGACGCCCTCCGGGGCGGTATGAGTCGTCGGCACCTTCACGCGCGCGACCAGCACCCCGCGCGCTGCGTCGATCGCGACGACGTCGGTAAACGTGCCGCCGACGTCGACACCCAACCGCAGTTTGGTCATTACTATGGCATCGCGCGGGCCGCAGCCGTAGCCGCCTGCGCTGCGGCCGCGATCACCACGTCGCGATCGGCATCGCTTCCCCGCGCGTTATGCAACATCGCAACCACGATCATGGTGTGACCGTTAATGTACGCGATGCCGGCGTCGGCGACTCCATCGTTCGCCGCTGCGGTCGCGTGCTCTAGACGCACGGAAGGCGGAAGGCCCGCGCGCAGGCGTCCCGCACCGATCTGGACGCGCGCGAGCATATCGAGCATGCCTTTCGTCTGCGCGGGCGGCAGAAATTCGCCGCCCGCCAAGGCGGTCAAAAAGCGCGCTAGCGCATTGGATGACGCGTAGCCGCCATCACGCGGCGCGATGAAGATCGCATCAAAGGCGAGCGCGCGTAATTCGGTATTCAGCGCTTCAGCGCCGCCGGAAAGGCCGATAAGCTCTCTCGCCGCGGCCTCGTCGTCTTCGAGCAGCGCGCGTGAGACGACCTCTTGCGGTGGAGTCTCGGACTCCCGATACGTCAGCGCCGCTACGACGAGGTTCTGAACGCTGCCTATCGGCAAGTTCGTGTCGCCGTTGCTCATTGCGCTCGCGCCGGTAGTCGCATCGATGATCGTCACGCCGAGCGTTCCGCCGAGCGCGCTCGCGCGGGCCTGCGCCGCATCGATGCCGTTTTGGAGAACGGCGCGCTCCGAGATCGGCGCAGGGGCCGGCGTCGAAATCAGCGGCGCCGGAGTGGGTACCAGGGGAAGCGCGGCCAGCAGCAGCCCGATCACGTGTTCGCGAGTTCGTCGTACAGCGCCGTCATCGTGACGATGCCGCCAAAGAATTGCGAAAGATTGAATTTTTCGTTGGGCGCATGAATGTGATCGTCGGGAAGTCCGACGCCAATCATGACTTGTGGAATCTTCAGAATGCGGTCGAAGCTTGCAACCGGTCCGATCGAACCACCCGTGCCGATATGGACCGGAGCAGCGCCGAACGCCGCGTGCATTGCGCGGCCGGCAGCGCGAGCCGCGGGATGATCGCGCTCGAGCACGACCGCCGGCACGTCCCCGGCTGATTCAACGTCGACGCGCACGCCGGGCGGCGCGGCGGCGAGAATTGCATCCGTGACGATCGTTCGCACGCGCGCGGGATCTTGCGATCCCACGAGTCGTGCCGAGAGTTTGGCTCGAGCGAACGACGGAATGATCGTTTTACTGCCCGGCCCCTGATAGCCGCCCCAAATACCGTTGCACTCGAGCGTCGGCCGGAACCACATCCGCTCGAGTGGGGCGCGCCCTTCTTCACCGGTTAACATGGGCACGCCGAGTTGTTTCGACTCCCGCGCTTCATCGAACGGCAGCCGGGAGAGTTCGTCACGCTCGGATGTCTCGAGCTCGCGAACGCCGTCGTAAAAGCCCGGAACGCTGACGCGTCCTTGCGCATCCTTCAATCCCGCGATGATGCGCGCCAAAGCTTCGATCGGATTCGCGACGACGCCGCCGTAGTACCCGGAGTGCGTATCATCCGCGGGCCCGTGTACCGCGACTTCCCAATGCACCAAGCCGCGCACACTCGTGGTCAGCGATGGAACATCTTCAGCGAAGACGGCCGTGTCGCTTATAACCGCCACGTCAGCGCGAATGAGGTCGCGATAGCGCTCGAGCGCGCCATCGAAATTTGGAGAGCCGATCTCTTCCTCGCCTTCCACCACTACCTTGATGTTGATCGGAAGGCGTCCGCGCGTGCGCATGTGCGCTTCGATCGCCGCCACATGCATCAGCACTTGCCCCTTGTCATCGACCGCGCCGCGTCCGTAGATTTTGCCGTCACGAACCTGCGCTTCGAACGGCGGGCTCTCCCACAAGTCGATCGGATCGGCCGGCTGCACGTCGTAGTGGCCGTAAATCAGGACCGTGGGTGCACCCGGCGCGCCGAGCCACTCGCCGAATGCGAGCGGATTACCGGCTGTCTCGAGCACGCGGGCGTCGAGACCGATCGCGCGCATGCGCTCCACCAGGCGTTCGCAGCACGCGCGCACGTCGTCGCGATGCGCGGGGTCCGCAGAGACGGAGGGAATGGCAATCCACGCTTTGAGCTCTTGGAGATAGGCATCGCGATGAGCATCGCAGTACGCCGCGAGATCGTGATCGATGGTCGTCATTGCGTTGCTCCCCAGAGGGCGATATCGAGCGTACGGCTATCCCGCTGGATCTCAAACGTGTGCGGTTTTCCGTCGTAGACCCGCTGTTCGGTTTGGTAGGTCCCGTATTCCCACCAAAAACGCCCGTCCAGCTTCTGGATCACGTCCCCGGTCCGCAGCCCCGCATCGTACGCCGGTCCTCCGGCGCGAACGTAGGCGCGCATGTTCCCGTCGACCGTCTTGAACAGTGTATAGAGGTAGCCGGGTGACTCGTCCGGTGCGAGCGCGATCCCGCGGGCGAAGAGCGAGGGCGAGCGCGGATCGCTCGCCGCCCACGCAATGAGCCTGGCGGCGCCCTCGCTTGCAAGCCCCTGCGCCTGCGTCGCCGTCGGCGCGCCGGCGGAGATCGCGTGATCGTGCCATTCGTCGACGATCCATCCGCCGCAGTCTTCTAAGCGCAGCCCGATATCGAGATCGGTTCCTTCGATCAACCGGAACGTGGCCGCGCTTACCAACACGTATGCCGCGAACGGCTTGGTGGAGCAATCGCTCGCGTTCGGATCGCCATGCCACGCAAACGCGCTCCAAGGCGCGCGCTGCAGATCGGCAAGGACGGTTCGCGACCCCTCGGCCGCCAGTGCCGTCCCATCGGTATCGACGGCGATGCGCTGCGCGGCTTGCGCCGGCGCGTAGAGGCCGGTGGGCGCGGCGAGCGCCGGCGATGCAAGCGACGCGAACGCCCGCACGCCGAACAGTTGTGGAGTCGCAATCACCGTGAAAAGCGTCGCGACTGTTGCCACCGCAACCTGATAAGGCAGCGTCCGTTTGCTGATCGTGTCGATCGGTGTGCCGGTAAAGTTTGCAGCCCATACGTTGGCCGTATTTGTGGGATCGCACACGTTCTGCACTTGCACGACCGCCATCACCGCCGCAACCAACACGACCGGCGGCAGCGCGTGCGTCGAGAGCAGCACCGTGAATACCGCGATCCCAACACCGAACGGATTGAGTGGCCCGCGATAGAGCACGAGCGGACTGCCGAGGCCGAAGATCGCGACGTACGCCAGCGGATTGCTCGCCCAGCCGTTGACCAGCGGCCTCACTGCATTCGCAAATTGCGGCTCTTGCGTAGCAACAAAGAGCATCCCGATGCCAATAAAGAGCAGTACCGCCGGCGCAACGTCTTCCACGCCGCGGATTGCCGCCGCAACGAGCGTTTCGACGGTGCGAAGGCCGCGTGTTACCACGGCGCCGAACACCGCAGCGACCACGAATGAGATCGTAGGATCGAGATGCAGCGCGAAATAGAGCACGATCGGCAACAGCGGCGTGACCAGCGCGATTGCGGGAACGCGCGGGGCTTGCGGTTCATCATCGATTTGCACCGCCCACGTTGCGTAGTTGCGCTCGCGGGCAAAGGAGACGACCGCATAGATCACCAGCGCAAGTGCGTCGAGCGCCGCGAGCAGCAGGGCGTAGTGCGTCATTTGGGCTGGGACAACCCCGAAGAGCTGCGTGTAGAAGCGCCAATTTGTCAGATTGAAGATGAAGCCCAGCGCGAAGGCCATCAAGAAGAGTGTCGCAGCGACGACGCGCGGCACCCCGGTCGTCATCATGATCGGCAGGACAATCGAGCCGACCATAATGATCGCGCCCAATCCGCTCAGCGAAACGAACAGCAAGGCCACCACCGCGCTGAGCAGCAGCGCGAGCACAAGCGGCTGCTCGCCGCCATATTCCGCCGCGAGGTTGACCAGTGCTCGAGCAATACCGGTATCCAGGGTCACCCGCGCAAGCAGCGCGCCAAAGATTACCGTCACGTAGACCGGTGCGAGTACCGTCGTACCCCGCACGATCAGCTCGGCCAGATGCCCTACCGGCACGCCGGTGACGAGCATCATCAAAACAGCCATGCACGGCAGCGCGACGATCGCAGGCATGGCCCGGCGATACATTGCGAACGCAAAGACGAAAAAGACCGCCAGCAGCGCAATGCCGCTGATCACGGCGTGATTCCGAGCACGGTATCGAGCGGCGGCAAGGTCTTCTTTGGCACGTAGTCATCGTACGTGACGCGATCGATCGCGTCGGCCCGTTCGATCGCGCGCTGCGCATCGAGATGGTAGCGCTCGAGATTGCTCGCCAGGTGATCCTCGCGATCTTCGTAGCGCCATGCATCGGCATAGACGATGGCGAGACGCTCATCGGTGTCGCGCTGCTCCCAAAACCAGTACTTGCACCAGTAGAGGTCGCGAACGGCATCCTCCGGGTGGACAGCAGCATCGGCATAGTAGTCGCGCACCTCGCGTGCGATCTGGTAGCGCCGTCCGAGTGCGTCATAGCGCTGCGCCGCGAGGAACATCACCGCCGCGGCATTTGCGTGCAGCGGGGGACGCGCCGCGATCATGTCGGTCGCGACGCGCTCGGAGTCGAGGCGAAGCTGGCGCAGATCGACGTTCGCCATCGCGGCGGCGGCCGAAGCGAACGGGTCGGCCCAACTGAGCTTGTCGCTCGCTGCGGGAAGACGCCCGTCGAGCGAGCCAAGCGCGAGAGCATCACGCGCATAAGCCGGATCGTCTATTCCGAAAAATGCGCTCGCAAAATCGGATGCAAATCCATCGCTCGTACTCCAGGCGTCGGCAGCTGCGAACAGCACCGGATACCAGGTCGCTTCGAACAATGTCTCACCGTCGTCGTGCCAAACCGTCTGGAACAACCCGAGCACACGCGCGGCTTTTCCCTCATCGATGAAGCGGCCTTCGTTGGGCAACGCGGTCGCAAGATCGGGGAAGAACCGGTTCCAGTTGTTCGCGCCGGGCGCTACCATCTGGTCGAAGCCACCGCTTGCGATCGTACGAATATAGGGTTCGAAGCTCTTCTCCGAGTCATAATGCCAATTCACAATGACGGCTGAACGCGGCAGTAGCTTCATGATCGACGGATCGCTTTCGATCCCATCATCCCACAGCATGACTCGCGCTCCGGACGGAACTATCAACGCATTCATGTCATTGATGTGCTGCGCGTAGACGGCGCTCCGGCCGCCGTGCGCCGCGACATATGCTGCACTCGTGCCCTCGCCCAGCGTCGACGTTTCGTCCGAGCCGATGTGAAAGAACGGCGGCTGCGGCACCGCGGCGAGTTCCTGTCCAATGATGCGCTGCAGGTATGCTGCGGCGAGCGTCGAGCCCGGGTCGAGCAAAAAACCGTGCGGGAAATCTGCCGCGCTCGCGTACTGCTCGAGACGCAACGTGTTGTGCATGTGCGCAAAGGTCTGTTGTTCGGGAATCAATGCGACGTGATAACGCGCCGCATAGAGGTCGAGCGCATGCAACTGCGCCGGGGTGATGCCGTCGGGCCAGGCCGGCAACGGATCGGTGGGCGAGGCAAAGACCTGCTCCATGTACGGCGAGTAGCCGTTCATCTTAAATGCCGCGATCGTGCGAATGCGCTCTTCGAAGTAGCGCATCGTCGGCAGCGGTCCGCGTGAGACGTCGTCGGAAAGGACACGCCAATGCAGTGCCGGTGCGTCGCTGATGCGCACGCACGGCAGCACCCATCGGCCGCCCTCGCGCACGGGAAGCAGCGCGAGCGTCATCACGCCATAGAACGCACCGTCTGCATCCGAACTCGAAATCGTCACGCCTTGCGACGCCACAACCAGGCGATACGCCTGCGCCCGAAGTGCAGCATCGCGAACGAATCGCAGCGGTGAGTTTGTGCCGCTGGTCACGTGCGCGACGTGCAGCGCATTCCAGCGTTGTTGCAGCTCGTCCAATGCACCCGGGTCCATCGCCACCGGGGCCACGTGCGGCGGTGGGATCGAGCACGTGCCCTGGACGATCGAAACCGGCCGCGGAATGATGTGCAGCGCAATCAGCGCGAGCAGCGGGGCAAACATACATCGGCGTTAAACTCTTCCGTCATGATGTCCTCGCGTTCGTTCGCTTTGCGTACCGCATTGACGCTCGCCGTGGTCTTTTGTGCGTTTCCGGCTCGCGCCGCAAACGATAAAGAACTGCAAAATATGCACGGGAACGTCAGCTATCAGCACGGCTTGAGCGCAGCGGCGCCGCTGGCGCCGAGCGCCAGCACCGTGATCGATGACTCGGATTACGCGATCACCGGCGCGTCCTCACTTGCAGCGATTGGGCTTCCCGACAGCTCGCGCGTCCTCGTCGGCGCGCAGAGCAAGATTCAACTCAGCTTTTTCAATCAGGCCGAGAGTACGAGTGCGAAGTTCCTCGTGTACAACGGGAAAGTGCGCTTCATCGTGCAGCATCCGAAAGGCGCCAAAGCCGACTACACCTTTGCGACCGCGACCGGATCGGTGGCGGTGCGCGGGACCGAAGGCGACATCGAGACCAGCGGCAACGACCTGACGGTCAATGTCTATGAAGTCTGCGATGCAACCCAACCCGTGACGGTTACGACCAAAGGCGGCCAGCAGTTCACGCTCGTTGCCGGTCAGTCACTGGCAGCACAGCTCGTGAACGGCATCGTGCAAGCCAAAGTCCAGCAGCTCACGCAACAGATGATCGAACAATTCTCGCCGGATTTCGGTGTTCCGACCAGTTGGGACGCGGCTAAGGGCCAGATCATCAGCGCCGCGCAGGGGCAGGCATCGGGCGCACTCGACAATGCCACCGGTGGTTACGGAAGTGCGGTAACCGGCGTGGTCGGCGGCCTCTTCGGACACAAAAAAGCGACGCCGTCGCCCTCGCCGTCACCAGCGAGCACATCGTGCTCGCATTAGCGCTGGGGGCTGGGCACTTCCATCGCGCGATCGCGCGCATCGAGCGCCGCTGTGACCTCATCCAAGTAGCCCGGCAGCGCCTCGTCGGGGAGTGATTCTGCCCGATCGGCGAGTTCGACGGTGGCAAGATCCGCTTGAACCATCGATTCGATTTGCGCATCGCTCAGGTCGGCGGTCTCGAACGGACGAAACGCCGATTGATTGATGAATTCGGCCCGCAGCAATACGGCCCCATAGCGCTCGGCCAGCGGGCCGGCGCCTACGCGGTCGTTGAGCCCGGCCAACGCCTCGCCGAGGTAGGCCCGCGCCTCCTCGTCGGCAAGCCGGCGGCTGTCTGCATCCGAGTAGCCGGGAAAGGTCGGTATTTTCGCGCGTAGCGCCCCAAGTGCGTCCATCCGCGCCAGATACGACGGGTTTCCCGGCGGGGCCTCGGGAACTTCACGGGTCGGATGGCTGCCATTTTGGTCATCGCGCTCGGCGCCCTCGCCGGGGCAGCGATCTACTACGCTTGGACCTTTTTCCGGCGCTACGTTTTTGCGCGTCAAGAGCACAGCCGCGTGCTCTCGCTCTTCTCGCGCTACGTTCCCTCGCCGGTCGTCGAGGATTTGCTTGCGCGCAAAGACGCGCGCCTCTTTGAGGCACGCGAATATTACGCCACGATCATGTGCGTACGCATCCGCAACTTCGCGCTCTTTTCCGAGTCGCTTGCACCAAGTGAGACGCTGCGCTATTTGAATGAGTTCTATACGATTGTCGGCCAGGCGGTGCAGCGCCACCGCGGCATGATCGAGAGCTTGCGCGGCGACACCGTACTCGCCGTCTTCGGCGTCTTGGTCGAAGAGAAATTCCAGGAAGAGCGGGCGCTTCGGGCTGCCTTGGACATCATGCGCGTAATTGGCGCGATGGAAGCGCGCTGGCGCGAGCAAGGCCGCAAGCCGCTCGCGGTCGGCATGGGCGTCAACTCGGGCAAGATTGTCGCGGGTGATTCCGGATACAAGGATCGGCGCGAGTTCGCGATCGTCGGGAACCCGGTTGCAATCGCCGCGCAACTGGAAGCTGCTTCTGAGGATCTCAACGCCGCGATCATTGCGTCCGAAGCCACCTACGACCCGGTGCGAGAACTTTTCGTCGGCGTCCCGGCATCATCGCTCCCCCTACGGGGCCTGCGCCGACTGCAAAGCGCCTATATCATCCGCGGCCTCACGCGACGCGCGGGTGACGAGCGCTTGCTCACGCTTCCGTCCCGGCGCGCATTCAACGAGACGGTGGTGCATGCGTACGACGATAACGAGGCCGCCGCCGTTGAGCCCGATTCGTACATCGCGCCCGAGACACCGCAGCCGCAGCACTCCATCGACGTGCGTGTCGCGGGTAATCCGCCGGCCGAGTACACGCGCTTCTCGCGACTCGACGACGATGCACCGGCGCTGCCCGAACCGCCGCCGGTGATCGGAACGTATGAAGACGACCAAGGCCCGCCGGTTCAGCTTCCTCCTTAGCATATTGCGACCGCCACTTCGCATATTGCGACCGCTACTTCGTAGCGGACGCCATCGTGGCTTCGCAACGGTGCGAACCTCGTGTTCGCATGCTATCGCTCTCGCAATCTTGCTATCTCCGCTGACCGCGCAGGCAGCGACGATTCATGGATCGACCGATGCGGACGTGGTGTGGGTGAGCGCGCCGAAGGCTGCGCCGAAACCGATCGAAGAAGTACTCACCAATCACAATCGCAGCTTCATCCCGCCATTAACCGTGATTCCGGTCGGCTCGACGATACGGTTTCCCAACGAAGATCCGTTCTTCCACAGCATCTACTCGACGTCGACGCCCGACCCATTCGACATCGGCTTCTACGACACCGGGCCCGGGAAGACCGTGCCGTTTCCCAACCCCGGCATCATTGAACTACATTGCCATATCCACGCTTCGATGCACGCCACCATTATCGTCGCCGATGGGCCATACGCGCAAAGCTCGAACGGGAACTACGCGCTCGCTGGTGTTCCGGCCGGGAAGTATGTCTTGCACGCGTGGGATCTCGCACATGGAGAGCACACAACGACGGTCGACGTCCCGGCAGAGAGCGCCGACGTTACGCTCGATATCCGTATTTCGCGCTGAGGCGAGAACCGAACTGGCGTATATGCTCGCTTGGCGGCTTGATGGCGCCCGTGTCGATCAACTCGACGATTGCGGCGATGCACCGTTCGTCCCATTGCGTTCCGGCGCCCTCGCTCAAGCGGCGCCGCGCCTCATCGAGCGCCAACGCGTTGCGATAGGGCCGGTCGGTGGTCATCGCGTCGAACGAGTCCGCCACCGCAATCACCCGCGAGAGCAGCGGAATCGCTTCGCCGGCTAAGCCCCCCGGGTACCCGCCGCCGTCCCATCGTTCGTGATGATGCAGCACGCAGGGAACGATTTCGGCCATGGCTTCCACTTCACCCAAAATGTCACGCGCGATCGACGGATGGTGGTTTATGATCTGACGCTCGAGCTGGTCGAACGGCCCCGCCTTCAGAAGCACCGCATCCGGAATCCCGATCTTCCCCAGATCGTGCAAAAGCGCGCTCCATCGCACGCGCTCTACCAGAACGCTTGAGAGCTTCAGATGCTTGGCGACGGCGACAGAATACTCGGCGACACGGTGCGAATGACCGGCGGTGTACGGGTCGCGCTGGTCGACGATATTCGCGATCCCCAGCATCGTATGCAAGAACGTCGTTTCGGCTGCGCGCCCTCGACGATTCAACTCGCGTTGCGCTGCCGTCGCCAACGTCAACAATGAAACAAAGATGACGCCGCACGCAATCAACGTCGAAACGATGACGAATTGGGTTTCCCGTCCCGATTGCGCCGTGATCTGGCTAACCGAGATGTCGACCGCAGCTACCGCAAGATAGCGCCCCGATGAGCCGGCGATCGGAACGTATGCCGTGACGATAGACTCGCCGCCGGCTGTGTGCACCGGTGATTCCACGACGTTCTCTTGCGAAATCGCCGCATTCGCATAGCCCACGGCCGCCTCGCCGGCCGGCGGATCGAGCGGCATGCCCACCGGATCGTAGACGCGCACCCCACGCACCAGTGGATTGAAACTCTGGACATTGCGAATAGCCGCGTCGATCGCCGCACGCGACCCCGGTACGATTTTCCCACCCGTGGCGTACCGATCCAGCGATGGCTGAAGCGCTGCACTGGCTTGACCGACGGCGGTCGTGATCAGGTCGCGCTTGAGGGCGTCGAGGTGCGTGCGTGCAAAGAAAAATGAGAGCGCCGCGGCGACACCGATCGCACAGACCAGCAGCGCCGCGGCAAAGCGCGCAACGAACCCGAAGCGCATCGCGCTATTTTACGAATCCGCTCGGATAGGGCGGAAACACATTGAGCACTTGAGCGAGAATTCCCACGTGGATAGTTTCCACGCCCATGATCGACGCTGCGACCTGCGCGAGTTCGCGATCTTTGAATTCCGGAATGACGGAGAGATAGGTGCTCGCAGCTTTTTCTTCGACGACTTGCGCGAACGCAAGGACGTCGTTTTCGGTTGCGAGTTTGGGGTAGTCCAGATGCAGGGTCTTGTCGGTAATTTTTCCACCGCCGCTTTCGACGGCGGCGGCGAGCGCCGCGAGATGCGTTTGATGATCGCGCTTAAAGAGAAGCGCGACCGACAGTACCTTGGGTGAAAGGAGGTTGGTGGACGCGGCGTCGTCGTAGGCTTTGATGCCGGCGCGTTCGACTTCGATCGCGGCATTGAGGGTATCGAGATCACCGGGATCGGCGCTTGCCGCACGGGCGACCAATCGGTCGAGCAAAACGGCTGCGCCGGCGCCGAGGCTCGAGGCAACAATGAAGCGGGCACGTGATATACTCATAACCCATTTATCGGCCGGAGCGAGGGTCGATTCATAGCAAATTGATAAGGTTCGGAAGCGCCTGCGCGGCCTTGGCGCGCACGACGCAATCGACCCGGTCGCTGATCGCCGTGTTCTCAGGATTGATCTCCGCCACGAAGGCTCGTTCGCCCATCGCAAGCGCCGCCGCCGGATACACGACCGCGCTCGTTCCGACGACGAGAATCACGTCGGCGCGATCTGCGGCCGAACGCGCCGGTTCCCAGGCATTTTGCGGCAAGGGTTCGCCAAACCAAACGATATCCGGGCGCATACGACCGCCGCAGTCGTGATCGATGCGCTCCGGTGCAAGTCCACGAGCATCGAGTGGTTCACGTGTGTCGCAGCCGGTGCAGCGTGCCGATCGCAGAGCGCCGTGTAGTTCGAGCACGTTGCGCGAGCCAGCGCGCAGATGCAGTGAATCGACATTTTGCGTCGCCAGTGTGAAATCACGATAGCGCTCTTCGAGCGAAGCGAGCGCATAGTGACCCGCATTCGGTTGCGCCTGCCGGTGCGCGGCGATACGCTCGTTGTACCACGTCCACACGAGCAATGGATCGCGAGAAAATCCTTGCGGAGAAGCGAGCTCCTCGACGCGGTGCGCGCGCCAGAGGCCACCAACGCCGCGAAAGGTGGGAAGCCCACTCTCCGCCGAGATGCCCGAGCCTGTTAGCACCAACACTGAGCGCGCCGCGCGCAGGCGCTCGACCAATTCCTGCATGGCCGCAACTTCGCCGAGGCGAAGCATGGCTCCGTGGATCCACAAACGCGCGGGAAACGGCCGATCGTGTGGCCGGCCTACTTGGTAGCTGCCGCATGTTTCGCCGTCGCGGTCGCGCTTTCGCTGTACAATCTTTCGCTGATCGAGCAGCTCAAGAGCGCGCAAGCGCAGGTCGCCCTTGCGCAAACGCGCGCGAGCGGTTTGGTGCGAGATCTCGGCAGCGAGCGGGGCACGGTCGCCGACCTCATGGACGAAAACGCACAGCGCTTCGATATTCCCGGCGGCCAGATCGTACGCGTGCGCGATCACCTCTACCTCACCATGCACGATTTGGCGCAGCCGCCTCGCGGCAAAGTCTACGAGGCTTGGATCATGCCCAAAACCGGCACCACTTTGCAGCCCTCGCTGACGTTTGTTCCCGACTCGCACGGCGTGGCCGTCGTCGCCGTCTCGACCGATGCCAAGGACGTAGCCGCCATCGAAATCAGCCTGGAGCCCGACGGCGGAAGCAAGGCCCCGACAAGCAAGCCACTGGTAGCAGAACAACTCAACTGATGGTGCACGTCGAGCCTTTGACGAGCGCACGCGAGAAAGACGCTCTTGCCTATCTTGCGCGCGCGCCGTATGCAAACGTTTTTTTGACGTATTTGATTCTCTTCGATCGCTCACCGTCGACCCAGAATGCGCTGCATCTTGCCGTAGACGAGCACAACCACATTCACGGCGTCGCGTACTTTGCGCGGCAGATTGCCCTTGCCGCCAACGATCCGGCGGCGATCGAAGCGTTTGCACAAATCGGCTCCGCGCATCATGGCGAAAAAATGATCGTTGGCCCGCGTTGGGAGACGGCGGCATACTGGGCACTCATACGCGCAAAACACGAGCGCCCGCGCGTGATCCGCGACCGTCAATACGTCATGATGCTCGAGCGCCCGATGCTGCTCCCGTACGAACGCAGCGTCGTGGCGCGGCGCGCGCGCATCGACGAGTGGCCCGCCGTCGCTGACAACTCGGCATCGATGATCGCCGGCGAGCTCGAATACGATCCGATGCGCTCGTCACCGGAATTTACGTCGAATGTCCGCGCAATGATCGATCGCGGGCTTTGGTGGGTGGGCGAATCGCTTGGCCGGCTCTGCTTTTTCTCGAACGTGGGGCCGTGGAGTCCGATGACGGCGCAATTGCAAGGCATCTGGACGCCGCCGGAGATGCGTGGTAAGGGGCTCGCCACCGCGGCGCTCGGCGCAATCTGCGAGCGGCTGTTCGAACTCACGCCGACCCTCTCGCTCTACGTCAACGATTTCAACGAGAAAGCGATCGCACTCTACGAACGCATCGGCTTCAAAACTGTCTCAGAATTCCAAACGATTCTGTTCTAGAGATCAGGGATTTCGTCTGGATTGAGGAAGCGATACCCGAAGTTTACTTTGGTAAACGAGGGTTGAGCTGACGAAGAGCCGGGCGAAATTACTGATCTCTATGGGTGAACTTGTCGCCGACGTTGTGAACGCCTGATTCGACGGCGCGCTCGCCTGCGGTCACCATGTTGATAATCCACCGGATCGTGGCCCAGACCCCGATGATCGCGAACACGAAGATGATGAAAAACACCCAAGCCGCGGTTTCGGCCATGTGTATGATTGTGTGCTCCATAATGACCTACGGCTTGGCGGGAGCCGGGACCACACCTGCAAGGCGGCTCGCGTTGCGCGCGACCATGCCATAGATCGAAAGCTGCGGGTTTGCGCCGAGGCTCGTGGGGAATGCCGATCCGTCGAACACGTAGAGATTCTCGAGCTGGTGGTGACGGCCGGTACCGTCAATAACCGACGTGTGCGGATCGGCTCCCATTGCGCAGCCGCCCATCACGTGCGCGCTCACGACCGTTGCGCGCAGAATCTCCATCGGAAGCGCGTCGATTTGCCGCAGCGCCTCATCGAGCGATGCCGCAGGCGTCGCGTTTTCATGGACCGGTAGCACCATACGCGCGCCGGCGGCAAATTGAATCTGCGCCATCGACTTGAGCGCGCGCCGTGCGCCATCCCACACGTAGGGCGAGATCGGATAGTCGAGCAGCGGCGTCCCATCGCTCCGCAATCCAACCGTTCCGCCAACGCTCTGCGGATGAAATCCATCGCGCATGAGCGCGATGATCACGTGCAGGTTGGGCATCGCTTCCATGAGCTGCGCGTGCACGGTTCCAAAGCCGGGTGTCGTGGTGGCAAGCAGGATGGGATGGAGCGGCGGCACTTCGAGCTTGTAACCGATCGGTCCGTCCAGCGGCGCAGTGTGCAAGAAGTGATCGCTATAGATCGATTGCGGCGCACCAGAATATGCGGCGATCACTTCGGGCATGATCGCCGCGCCGACTACGGTCGGATGGAGAAACGTGCGCCTGCCGAGCATTCCGTAGGGATTCGGCACGCCGCTTCGCAGCAACAGGGCGGGATTGTTGATCGCACCGCCGGCGGCGACAAAGGTTCGCGCGCGCACGCGAATGGTGTGCGGCCCCGGTCGCAATCCATCGGCTTCGAGCGCCGCGCATTCCAGCATCGCGACGCGCTCGCCATCGAGATGAAAGCGCTGCGCGCGCGCCCGAGAGATCAAAATCGCGCCGCGATCCAGCGCTGCGGGAATCGTAGTCACGAGCATTGATTGCTTGGCGTTTGTCGGGCATCCCATTCCGCAATAGCCAAGATTGTAGCAACCGCGTACGTTGCGCGGGATAACCGCTGTCGGAATACCGAGCGCGCGCGCACCGCGCGCCAGTGCCGTATTGTTCGGATTCGGCGGCTCGTCCCATGGATGAATCGAGAGGCGCCGCTCCATCCGTTCGAACCACGGCAAGAGCTCGGCCTGTGTGTAGTCGTCGAGCCCAAAATGCTCGCGCCAGTATTCCAGGGTCTCCGGCGGCGTGCGAAAGCTGCTCGTCCAGTTCACCGTTGTCGACCCGCCAACGGCGCGGCCTTGCAGAATCACGATGCCCTTGTCTTTGGTGCGTCGTCCCGCCGATTCTTGATAGAGTTGCGGATATGCCTCGCGTTCGAGCATGTGAAAGTCGCGCGATGAACGCAGCGGCCCCTCCTCGATCAGCACGACCCGCAGGCCCGCGTTCGCCAGGATTTCCGCGGTTGTTCCACCGCCCGCGCCGGTGCCGACGATCGCGACGTCAGCCTCGATGTCGCGATCGCGATCGAAGGTCGACGCATCGTGCGCGTTCCATCCGCGAGCGAGCCCTTGCGCAATCGGATCCGCGATCATGCGATGCGCGGCGGCCCCGGGTA
>Ga0302183_10000399_pt1 | contig 20723 bp, 16 predicted proteins | sample I_Palsa_N3_2_FD_200232 | JGI IMG/M metagenome (GOLD analysis project Ga0302183, IMG submission 200232) | Peat permafrost microbial communities from Stordalen Mire near Abisko, Sweden - I_Palsa_N3_2 | ecosystem: Environmental > Terrestrial > Soil > Palsa > Peat permafrost | place: Sweden...
GGGCACAGTGAAGGCCTGAACCGAAGGCTTGCCGAGCATGTAACCGCCGAACGACTTCAGCCCGGAGGCGATCCGCACATACACGCGCTGTCCCGGGTCGGCGTGGAATTTGAAGCTTTGCAGTTCTGCGAATTCGTTTTCGGTCGGCACCAGTTCGAGCTTGAGCGGCTGCGACTGACGCAACACGCTCTCGCTCACGTCCGCGGTGTCCCACTCGTACGGCGGATCGTCGTCCTTCTGATCCACGTCCGGCTTGCGTTTGGGCAGCACCCAGGCCTTGATCACGCCGCTCAGATCGCTGCCGCGCACGGCGCCGCTGAGTTCCGTGACGAGGACCTGCTCCGGTTCGTAGCGATCGTTGTCGACCAGCGTCGGACTCACGCTATTGACTGCGAGACTATAAAGACCCGGCACCCGCACCACCGACTTCAAAGGGTCTTTGGTGCCCGCACCGCCGCGTGAACTGCGCACGCCGCTATCGAGCGTGAGCTGCACCGCGCCATCGTCGCGCGGCAAATCGAGCGGCTGCGAATGGACCCACGCATTCAGCTTGGGCGTGTCGTAGATAACGGTGAATTTGAGCGGCGTATTGAACTTGCCATCGCTACCGGCGAGCGCCAGCGAGATGCGCTTTTCGAATTGCGCCGTGTCGACCGGGTAGTTGAAGCTCACCGGCATGATGGTCTTTTTCGCCGCCGCGTTTTGCGGATCCTGATAGAACTCGGCGGCACCCGCCTTGGCGATAAACGGTGCGATGTCGAAGGCCAGATGGTCATCCGCCATCAGCACGTGCGGGGCGAAAGCTTGCTTGATGTCGAAAGCCAGCTCGATATGGGCGCCAACCGGCCAGTCCGCAGCGGGCACGAAGCGCAGCGTGCGATCGTCTGCCCAGCTCCACTCGCCCTTCAACGCGGGCGTCATCGTGATGCCTTTGGTGACTGTCTTGCCGACCAGTTCGATCGGCGCGGCCGAGCGCGAGAAGTCCACTTCCAGCGGATGAATCGTGATCTTGGGCGTGCCGTCCGCTTGCACATAGTCCGTGACGGCGGGCACCTTGCCCTGAAAGGTAATCCGTTCCGGCTCAGGGGCTTTCGGACGATGCGAATACCAGTGCCAGCCGGCCACTGCCGCGACCACCAGCACGATGACGCCGAGCAAGCCGCCGGCGAAGCGCCGGGGGCGGCGGCGGATCGCCGCGCCAGTAGCCAGCGCCCATGCGGGAGCCGACCACGAGACGCTGCCGAAGACCGGCCGAGTAATCTTCGCGATAAGGCGGAACAGGCCGCGTACCAGACGCAGCGGCAGAACGAACAGAAATCGCAGAATATCCATGCTTCCCTCATCAAGGATAAGCTTGCGGCTTCTTATCCCCGTTTCCTCTTGCTTTTGTTAGCGCTAGTTTTATTGCTCTTGCCGCCGGATTCGTACTCGTGCCGCTGGTTGCAAAGCCTGCTTCACACGGTAGGATTCCTGGTTCAGATCGCGCTCGGACTTTTTTTCATGCTCAATGCATCCTTTAGATAAAACGAAGGTTTTTTATCGTTAATTGGGCACGGCCGAAAACCAGCAAATCTTCGCCGTATCCTATAAATCTATTCCAGCTGCATTAACAGCTTTCGTGGACACGCCAATCGCCGCCGCGTATCGCAGCGGGTGCGCAGGTTTAAACATCCGGTGGACAGTTTCTAACGCCAATCGCCCCGGCAGATTATTCACTAAAGCGCGGCACCTAGGATAGAGCCACTTTCAATATTGATTGTGACGACCGCAATCGTTAAACCAAAAAACCACAATAAAGCACGGGCAGGGGGCAACCTAACGGGCTGATCAGTCAAACCATTCACCCGATATCCAGCGCCGTGAATTCGAGGCATAAAACCTGCGCTTTTACTTCTCCCTGGACACGAACCTCCTGAAGGCCGATCGTTCGCTCTAAAAGCGCCCCGCCCAACAGAGCTATCATGTGGCACTCCACAGGCCCGGATTCCCCTATGCTGACCGTCCATCATCTGAACAACTCCCGCTCGCAACGCGTCCTGTGGCTGCTTGAAGAGCTCGGCGTGCCGTACGAGATCAAACGCTATGAGCGCGACCCCAAGACCATGCTCGCGCCGCCCGAATTGCGCGCGGTCCACCCGCTCGGCAAGTCGCCGGTCATCACGGACGAGGGCCTCACTATTGCCGAGTCGGGCGCTATCATCGAGTATCTGGTGGACCGTTACGGCCAGGGCCGCTTCGCGCCGGCAGTTGGCACGCCTGAGCGTCTGCGCTATACATACTGGCTGCACTATGCGGAAGGATCAGTGATGCCGCCGTTGCTGCTCAAGCTGGTGGCAACGCGGATCGGCAGCGCTCCGATGCCGTTCTTTGCCAAGCCGATTGCCCGCAAGATCGCCTCGACGCTGCAATCGAGCTTCGTCGATCCGCAGATCAAGCTGCACCTCGGTTACATCAACGATGCACTCACCCCGACCGGCTGGTTCGTCGGCAACGAGTTCAGCGCCGCGGACGTGCAGATGAGCTTCCCGCTCGAAGCCGGCGCCGCGCGCGGCGGACCTGATACCAACATTGCCGCCATTCGCGGTTTTCTGGACCGCATCCATGCGCGGCCGGCGTATCAGCGCGCGCTGGAGCGCGGCGGCAAATATGACCTGCTGAGTTGAGCGCTACCGCCAGCGCGAACGCTCGCTGGCGGACGCTGCAACCCGACTACGGAGATACACTGCATGACACATAACATCGACCAGCGCAAACGCTGGCTTGCCCTGATGGTCCTGTGCCTGGGCGTCCTGATGATCGTGCTCGACTCGACGATCGTGAACGTCGCGCTGCCGTCGATTGCCGCGGATCTTGGCTTCTCCGAAACGTCGCTGGTTTGGGTCGTCAACGCCTATATGCTGACCTTCGGCGGCTTCCTGCTGCTCGGCGGCAGGCTGGGCGACCTGTACGGCCATCGCAAGCTGTTTCTGGGCGGCATCACGCTCTTCACGGTGGCCTCGCTCGCCTGCGGCATGGCGAATTCGCAAGTGCTGCTGGTCTGCGCGCGAGCGGTGCAAGGCTTCGGCGGTGCAGTCGTGTCGGCTGTCTCGCTGTCGCTGATCATGAATCTGTTCACCGAACCAGGCGAGCGCGCCAAGGCGATGGGCGTGTATGGCTTCGTGTGCGCCGGTGGCGGCAGCATCGGTGTGCTGGCCGGCGGTCTGCTGACCAACCTCTTGAGCTGGCACTGGATCTTCCTGGTCAATCTGCCGATCGGCATCGCCGTTTACGCCATGTGTATCGCACTGCTGCCTGACGGCCGCGGCAGCGCGCACGGCGAACGACTCGACGTTGCGGGCGCGGCGACGATCACCACGTCGCTAATGCTCGCCGTCTACGCGATCGTCAACGGCAACGAAGCGGGCTGGCTGTCGCTGCAGACCATCGGCATGCTGGTCGCCGCGCTGGCACTGCTGCTCCTCTTCTTGCGCATCGAAGCACGCGTGCAGCATCCGCTGATGCCGCTCGGTCTGTTCAAGCTGCGCAACGTCGCCGTGGCGAATGTCGTCGGCGTGCTGTGGGCGGCGGCAATGTTCGCGTGGTTCTTTATCTCGGCGCTTTATCTGCAGCGCGTGCTGGGTTACCGGCCCATGCAGGTCGGGCTCGCTTTTCTGCCCGCCAACCTGATCATGGCGTTGTTTTCGCTGGGCTTGTCCGCGCGGCTCGTGATGCGTTTCGGCTTACGCTTGCCGCTCGGCGTCGGCTTGCTGTTGGCCGCCATGGGACTCGCGTGCTTCGCACGGGCACCGGTTGACGGCACCTTTGTCTTCGATGTGTTGCCCGGCATGACCTTGCTTGGGCTCGGCGCAGGTATCGCGTTCAACCCCGTTTTGCTGGCAGCGATGAGCGACGTCGAGCCGAGCGAGTCCGGACTCGCGTCGGGAATTGTCAACACGGCGTTCATGATGGGCGGTGCTGTGGGTCTCGCGGTGCTCGCGAGCGTTGCCGCGGCGCGCACCGATGCCCTACAGGCGTCTGAAGGGACGGTAGCGGCACTGAACAGCGGTTATCACCTCGCGTTTCTGACTGGGGCAATTTTTGCGGCGGTGGCGGCGCTGATCGGCGCGTCGCTGCTACGCGCCGCGGGGCGACAGGGCAACGCTCATGCGGAGGCGGCAGCCGAGTGACGACGGTGTGCAGGAAAGTGTGCAAGCCCTGTCAAATCAAGCCCGCCTGTGGCCGGCGTAGGCAATGCAACGCCCGCCGGCTTGCTTCACGCATCAGCCTGCGTTACCCCTTCTGCAAATCAAACGGTGTGGCACGCAGACGCTTGCCCGTCAGCCTGAAGACCGCATTCGCCACGGCCGGCGCCACCGAGGGGCTAGACAACTCGCCAACCCCACCCGGCTTGCTCACGTCGCCCTGCACGATCTGAATCTCGATCTCCGGCATGTCGCTCATACGCATCACGCGATACGTGTCGAAGTTTTTCTGCTCGATCTGGCCGTGGCGGATGTCAATGCGATCTGCGGTAGCGTGGCCGAGCCCCCACATCAGACCACCATACAGTTGCTCTGCAACGCCGCCCGGCGAGACGGCGAGTCCGCAGTCGGCCACGCATGTCAGCTTTTCGATCACCACGCCATTGTCCTTGCGCGCCACTCGGGCGACGACCGCAATGAAACTGTCGTACGCCTGATTAGTGGAGATGCCCAGTGCGACGCCCGCCGGCAACGGCTTGCCCCAACCGGCCCGTGCGGCGGCCTCGCTTAACACTGCTGCGTGCCGCGGCCGGTCATGCAGATGCGCGAGACGGAATTCCAGCGGGTCGCGCTTGCCCGCATGCGCGGCTTCATCCATGAACGATTCGACTGCAAACACGTTCGGAATGTAGCTGACTGCGCGATACCAGCCAGTCGGCACGCCGGTCTCGTGTCGCACCCAGCCGATATCCAGATGCGGCGCGTGATACGAAAACTCGCCTCCGTTGATGGCCTCGGTGGTGCTGTAATCCATCCGGTCGGGGCGGTCGAAATAGCCCGGTTCCCATTGTTCCGGCGAAGCTGGCATCACCGCGCGCAGTTGCAGCGTGATCAGATTGCCGTGGGCATCCAGCGCGCCCTTCACCCGGTGGTAGCTCGCCGAGTGATAGAACAGGGCGCGCATTTCGCTCTCCCGACTGTTCATCAGCTTGACCGGTTTTCCGGTTTTCAACGCGAGCCAGGTGACTTCGAACAACCAGTACTTCGACTCGCGAGACCCGAAGCTGCCGCCCGACACCAGCTCATGTATCGTCACGCGCTCGACCGGAATGCCGCCGATGATTTCGGCCGCCTCCTGGGCCGTCGACGGCACCTGGATGCCACCCCAGTAAGCGATGCCGCCGCCCTTCGCCCACGCGGTGACGTTGATCGGTTCGAGGGGATTCGGCGCTTTATAGGGCATCGAATAGGATGCTTCGACGACTCGCGCCGTATGCGGCCACGCGTCGCCGGCGGCACCGCTGCGGATTGTCGGCACGACACGCGCGGCGGGATCGTCGAGCCACGCGGCCTGTCGCGCAGCAAGCGTGCCGCTGTCGAAGGTTTCGAACGGGCTGTCTTCCCACTCGACATGCAAAGCCGCCTGACCCTGGTGAGCAGACCAGTAATCGTCGGCGAGCACGGCCACCCCTGCCTGGTTGCCGCCGAGCACGTCCGGCCGGCCCGGAATCTCCAGCACCTGACGCACGCCCGGCACTGCAAGCGCCGCCTTGGCATCGAACGTTCGCAAGCGTGCATCGATCACCGGCGCACGGGTAACCACGGCGACCAGCATGCCCGGCAGCGAGACGTCGATGCTGTACGGGAACGCACCCATCGCTTTCTGCGCCGCACCTCGTTTCTTCTGGATCTTGCCGATGTATTTGAATTGCGCAGGGTCTTTTAGAGCGACCTGTTGGGGCGCGGGCAGACCTGCCGCCGCCTGGGCCAGCGAACCGTAGTTCGCGCGCTTGCCGCCCGCTTGATGAACGACACAGCCGTTATCGGTCGTGCAGGCTGTCACTGGCACGTTCCACTGCTTTGCCGCGGCGGTAACCAGCATCGCACGCGCCGTCGCTCCCGCATGCCGCAGACGATCGTATTCCAGCGACACGCTCGTACTGCCACCCGTAGAAAACACTTTCCATAGCGGATGAATATAGGCCGCGTAAAACGGATTCTCCGGCGTGATCACATCGACGCGGAACGGATCGACATCGAGCTCTTCCGCAACGACCGTGGCCAGCGCAGTGCGTGTGCCTGTGCCCGAATCGTGTTTATGGACCACCAGCTTGATCGTATCGTCGGGCAGCACCCGGACCCATGCATTCGGCTCGAACTCCCCCGGCTGCGGCGAGGGATCGCCGCTCGTCGAGCCGGCCGCCGCTTGCGCATCGGGGAGGTGAAAGCCAACCGCGACGCCCGCAGCCAGCAACGCAGAACTTTGCTTCAGAAAGCGGCGGCGCGCTGCGTGAGGTGTAACGGCCTGGTTGATCGAGGCATTGCGCATTCAGGCCTCCCCACTGGTTTTCGCATCGCCGGCGGCCGCGCGTTTGATTGCGCGGCGAATTCGCGAGTACGTACCGCAGCGGCAGATATTGCCCGCCATCGCGACCGTGATCGTTTCATCGTTGACGGTCGGCTTGCCGTTGAGAAACGCCGCCGCCGACATCAGTTGGCCCGACTGGCAATATCCGCACTGGGGCACGTCTTCTTCTACCCACGCAAGCTGCAGCGGATGATGACCGTCCGGTGAAAGCCCCTCGATTGTGGTGATGTGCCGGCCCGCCAGTGCACCGATCGGCAACTGGCACGAGCGCACCGCCTCGCCTTCGAGATGCACGGTGCAGGCGCCGCAGAAGCCGCCGCCGCAGCCGAACTTCGTGCCGGTGAGTTTCAGCCGGTCTCGCAAGACCCACAGCAGGGGCATGTCTTCCGGTACATTGTCGAGCGAGTGCCGCGTGCCGTTGATCACGATGTCGATCATGCGTTGTCTCCTGAGGTATCGTTTGACGCTTACGGTCATTATTGAAAGCGATCAAGCGCAGCGCCAGCGACGATTTCTTCCATCACCCGTAAGTCCGGCTAACAGTCATGTTCAAACGGTATCCCTCAATCCAGTCGATGCAGGCCTTCCTGCAGGCGGCCAAAGTCGGCAGCTTCTCGAGCGCCGCGCGCCAACTCTCGCTCACGCACAGTGCGATCAGCCAGCAAATCCGTACGCTGGAAGAGTTTGTCGGGCAGCCGCTGTTCGTGCGCGAAGGCGGTCGCGTCGTGCTGACCGACGCTGGCGTGCTGTTCGCCAACCAGCTTGCGGACGGCTTCGAACAGATCGACCGGGCGTTGTCGTCAGTGAAGGAACGCAAGGTGACGCAAACGATCACGCTCGATGTGGATCCCGAACTCGCTCAAAACTGGCTGGTGGCAAGGCTGCCCACGTTGCTCGATGCGCTCGCAGGCATTTCGCTCACCGTGCTGTCGGCACCGCGTCATGACCGCAGCGCGTTCGAGCGCATCGATATCGCGCTGCGCTATGGATATGGCGAATGGGACGGCTTCGAGAACGCGTTGGTCTGCGGCGACCGCTTGACGGTGATGGGTTCGCCAGAACTGCTGCGCAAGCATGGTTTGAGCGCACCGCTCACGGCCAGGCAGATTCTGACCCTGCCGCTGCTTGGCTATACGAAACGTTCGTGGATTCCGTGGCTCGCTGCCGCCGGGATGCCCGCCGTCGAACCGCAAGCGGTAGCCGTGTTCGACAACGCGGCAGGGCTAATCGCGGCGGCTACGGCAGGCGTAGGTGCAGGTCTCGCACGCGGCTTGCTCGCCGCCGATGCGAAGCATGAAGGACGCCTGATCGAACTGACCGAGGTCGCGATTCCCACGCATTACAATCTTTACGCGGTATGGCCACGCGACAAGACGGCTCGTGTTGCGCCGCTGATCGAAGCGGTCCGTGAACTGGTGAAACAGACAACAGGCAACGTTTAGCCTGCCGCCATGGCCCCCGCTGCTTCGCGCACCGTTTCAAGAAACAGCCCCAGCACTGGCGAGCTGTCATCGACGCGATAACGCGCGTGCAACGACACCTCCGGTCGCGGTGCGGTGAGCGGCACGAACACGACGCCACCCGTCGACAACTGCCGCGCCGACGACGGCAGCAGCGCCACGCCCATGCACTCACGCACGAGACACAGCAACGTGTGTACCTCGACGACCTCTTGTTCGATCTGCGGTGTAAACCCTGCCTCCACGCAACAGTCTTGCAGAAAGCGGGCGAGTTGCGATTGCCGTAAGCCGAACGAAACAAAACGCTCGGTCTCCAGCTCACGCAGCGCGATCTCTTCACGCCCCGCCAGCGGGTGTTCGAGCGGCAGCGCCACCACCGCTGATTCGCGCATCACCACTTCGCTGCGGATATCCGGGTCATCGTGCGATACGCGGAAGAAACATACATCGAGCCGCCGCTCCTTGAGCGCGAGAATCTGCGCCGCGGGTGTCATTTCGTGCAGCGTCCATTGCACCTGCGGATGCTTCTGCGCAAATACTTTCAACGCACGCGGGATCGGTTCGACCATCGCCGAACTGATAATGCCGATCTCCAGACTACCCACTTCCCCACGCCCCGCGCAACGCGTCAGGTCGATCGCACGTTCGAACTGCGCGAAGATTAGCGGCGCCTGCTCCTTAAGTGTTTTCCCTGCCTCGGTGAGCTCGACACGGTGTTGCGAGCGCATGAACAGCGCCGTACCCATCTCCTCTTCGAGGATGCGAATCTGCTGGCTAAGCGGAGGCTGGGAAATGTGCAGCCGTGCGGCTGCCCGGCCGAAATGCAGTTCGTCGGCAAGCACCGCGAAGTAACGCAACAGCCGGATGTCCATATCGCAAACGTATCAAGATCGTGGTTAAAAAATATTGTACAGAGCGTTTTTAACTTGTGAGACTGCATCGCAAGCAGCAGTGCACATCAGTGTGACACTCGATGCCGGCGAGGGGAAGACGCATTAACACTGCGTCTTGCAAAGGGCCGCATGGGCAAGCCCGTATGGGCTCTGTTCCATCGATGCGCCTGCCCGCGATCCGGCAACTGGACCCTACCAGTTCCTCTCAAGGAGATCGAGTACATGATCATCGACACCAGCTGTTACCCGACCAATCTGGTCGACCTCGCCTGGCGCCATGACGGCGAGCCATTTTCCGGCGAGCGCCTGATCGAAGTGATGGACGGCCCGTACATCATCAACGGCAAGCCGCGCCGCATCGACAAGGCGTTCATTCAACCGCCGCAAGGCAACACGATCTATACGTGGACCGACGGTGAACGTTCGGGCCGCCAGTCGATTGACGACTACATGGCGTACACCGTCGAAATGACGCAGAGGTATCCCGACCGTTTGCTCGGCTGCTTTGTCTATAACCCGCGTTGCGGCCCAGAGAACGGTGCCGATGCGATCGAGTTCTATGCGAAGGAACACGGCTTCAAGATGGTGCAACTGCAGGCCAACATGCATGCTTACCGACCAGACCGCGCGCTCGACTGGCTGCGTCCGGCGCTGCGTAAATGCGCGGAGCTCGGCCTGCTCGTCAAACTGCACACCGGCGATGGCCCATACAGCATTCCGTCCGAATGGTATCCGCTGATCCGCGAATTCCCGTCGGTGAATTTCATCATGGCTCACTTCGGTGTGCAGACGGGTGGCGTCTACTGCTTCGAGCCGTATCAGATGGCGCTCGATACGCCCAACGTGTTCTGCGAATCGAGCTGGTGTCTGCAATCGCGCATTGTCGAGTTTGCGAAGGTGTTACCGACCCACAAGATTCTGTACGGCTCGGACACGCCGCCGAACGAACCCGGCATGTGGCTGCGCCTGCTCGAAGTGCTCTGCCATGAGCCTCCGCAAGGCCTGAATCTCGACGAGGACACACTCGAGGATTACCTCGGCAACAACCTCGCCCGCATGATCGGCCTCGCGCCCACCGCGCCGCCGAAAAGCGTCGAAGAAGCGCAAGCCTATCTGAAACAACATGCCGGCCGCTCGAAGAAGCACGCCGGTGAAGCAGCCTACGCAGGAGCCCGCTAATGATCATCGATACCCATCTGCACCCGACCAACCTCGTCGACGAAGCGTGGCGCCATACCGGCGAACCCTTCACCGGCGAACGCCTGCTGAAAATGATGGACGGTCCATACATCATCAATGGCAAGCCGCGCCGCATCGACATGGGCTTTATCCAGCCTCCGCCAGGCAACACCGGCTATCGCGATGGCAATCGTCGCGGCCGCGAAGGCATTCGCGACTACATGTCGTATATCGCCGAGCTCACGCAGAAGTATCCGGACCGCTTCATCGGCAACTTCACGTACAACCCGCGTTGGGGCCCGGAGAACGGCGCTGCTGAACTCGAATTCCACGTGAAGGAATACGGCTTCAAGATGCTCAAGCTGCACGCGAACATGCACGGCTACCGGCCGGATCGTGCGCTCGACTGGCTGCGCCCGGCAATGAAAAAGTGCGCGGAACTGGGCGTGGTGGTGCTGATTCACACCGGCGACGGACCGTATACGATCCCGACGCAGTTCTATCCGATCATCCGCGAATTCCCGATGGTCAATTTCATCATCGGTCACTTCGGCATTCAGACAGGCGGCAACTACTCGTTCGAAGCGTTCTGGATGGCGATGGATACGCCGAACGTGTATTGCGAATCGGGCTGGTGCTATCAGTCGCGCATTGTCGAATTCGCTCGCGAGCTGCCACGCAACAAGATTGTGTTCGGCACCGATTCGCCGCCGAACGAGCCCGGCATGTGGCTGCGCGAACTGGAAATGCTGTGCGGTCCCGCGCCGCAGGGGATGAATCTGGATGAGGACGGACTCGAAGACTATATGGGCAACAACATTGCCCGTCTGGTCGGCATCGAGCCGACCAAACCGCCAAAGGATCTGGCCGAAGCGGAAAAGCGTTTGAAAGCAACTTACGTCAATGACGTGAGCCAGCCTGCCTAACTGCCCCTCAAGGGCCGGCCCGATGTGATCTTGCAGGCGCGGCTCGCGCTGCACCTGCTTGCGCGGCGGTCCACTTTCGCTATTGCTTTCGACGGAGTTCACTATGGCGGATACCCTCTTTCGCGACACGCAGGACTTTCACCGCTTTGCGCTTGCGTACCGCGAGCAGTTTCCCGACGACGTGTTGACCCTTTCGCAACCGCTCTCCGCCGATCAGGACGTCACTGCCGTGGTCGCCGAACTGGCAGCGCGCGGCCAGCATCCGATGCTGGTCTGCGAGCAGGTGGAAGGTATCGCTACGCCTTTGGTCACCAACTTCTTCGCATCGCGCTCGCGTATCGGACGTCTCTTCGGCGTCGAGGCTTCGGGCCTGTTCGATGCGTATCAGCAACGTGCCAACAATCCAATCGCACCGGTCTTCGTTTCACATGGTCCGGTTCTGGAACAGGTCATTGAAGGCGATGCCGTCGATCTCGCGCAGTTGCCGATGATCCGCCACTTCGATACCGATCGCGCTCCTTACATTACCAACGCGGTGATCGTTGCCGAAGATCCGGTGACCGGCGTTGCCAATCTCAGCTATCACCGTTCGATGCGTCACGCGCGCAATGCCCTCGCCACCAGCCTGCATTCGCGTGGACACCTGTGGCGCATGTTGCAAACCGCGAAGACGCGTGGCGATACGCTCAAGGTCGCGATGGTGATCGGTGCGCATCCGTTGTTCATGCTCGCCGCAGCGGCACGCGTGCCGTTTGGCACGGATGAGCGGGCCATCGCAGGCGGCCTGTTTGGCGCCCCGCTGGAACTGGTGCGCACACCGCGTTACGGCATCGGCGTGCCGGCGGCGGCTGAGTTCGTGCTCGAAGGCACGATCGATCCTGACGCCCACGCCGAGGAAGGGCCGTTTGGCGAATTCACCGGCTATTCGTCGGATCGCTCCACAAACAACGTGCTGCGCGTCGATACGATACTGCGCCGCAAGGACGCCTGGCTCGTCGATGTGGTCGGCGGTCCTTACGCCGAGCATCTGACGCTCGCCCGTTTGCCGCGCGAGGCAGAGATGAGCGAGAAGTTGAAGGCCCGTTTCCCTGCCGTGACGGCACTGCAATATCCGAACTCCGGCACGCACTTCCATTGTTACGTCGCCCTGACACAGACGCGCGATGGCGAGGCGCGCCAGATCATGCTTGCGCTGCTCGGCTGGGATCCGTATCTGAAGAATGTGGTGGCTGTGGATAGCGATATCGACATCGCCAATGATTCCCAGGTGCTGTGGGCGATTGCCACGCACTTTCAACCGCATCAGGATGTGTTCATCGTCGATGGCTTGCCGGGCAGCCCGCTCGACCCGTCGTCGTCTGCGGCGGGCACGACCTCGCGCATGGGTATCGACGCCACGCGCGGCTCGCATTTCGACGGCGTCCGCGCCCGGGTCAGCGAACGCGCTTCTCAGCGGGCACGCGAAGTCCTCGCACGGGCGACGGATGTAAGCGCCGTGAGCGTCGCAGCACCTGGAGCCGCGCGATGAACGCGCGCCCATATCACGGCACGCGGCGAATGGTGGTCGGCATCAGTGGTGCATCCGGCTTCGCTTACGGCGTACGCCTGCTGCAATTGCTCGCCGAGCTCGATATCGAAACGCATTTGACGATCTCGCGCGGCGCGATGCTGACGATGGCGCACGAAACCAGCCAAAAGCTCGCCGACGTCACCGCGCTCGCCGACTTCACCTATCGCTGCGACGACATGGCGGCAGCCGTGTCGAGCGGATCGTTCCGCACCATGGGCATGATCGTCGCGCCGTGCTCGATGAAGACGCTCGCTGAAATCGCCACCGGCATGTCGTCCGGCCTGATTTCCCGCGCAGCGGACGTGACCTTGAAAGAGCGCCGCCCGCTGGTGCTGCTGGCACGCGAAACCCCTTATACGCTGGCTCATTTGCGCAACATGACCGCCGTCACCGAGATGGGCGCTATCGTCGCCCCGCCGGTGCCGGCGTTTTACGCCCGCCCTGCCACGCTCGATCAGATGATCGATCACACCCTGGGCCGGGTGCTCGACCTGTTTGGCCTCGAGGCGGGTGTTGTCAGACGCTGGGGCAAGCACGCGCAGCCCGTCGCATAAATGCAGGAACGAAGTACGAACATGACCCGGAGACAAACATGACCCATATTCACACCACCCATCACGAAGTCCCGAAGATCCCCGTCACGGTACTGACCGGTTTTCTCGGCGCCGGCAAGACTACGCTTCTGAATTACATACTGCGCGAGAAGCACGGCCGCAAGATCGCGGTGATCGAAAACGAGTTCGGCGAGATCGGTATCGACGGTGGCCTCGTACTCGAATCGACCGAAGAGATCTACGAGATGACGAATGGTTGCATCTGCTGCGTAGGCGCCGTACGCGAAGACCTGGTGCGCATTGTGCGCACCCTGCTCGACCGGCCTGAAAGGCTCGATCACATCATCGTCGAAACCAGCGGTCTGGCCGATCCGTATCCAGTCGCGCAAACCTTCTTTATCGACGATCCAATTGCGAGGCAAGTATCGCTCGATGCCGTGGTGACAATGGTCGATGCCAAACATATTGCAGCACACCTCGACGACCTGGTGCTCGACGGTACGGACAACCAGGCGGTCGATCAGATCGTCTGCGCCGACCGCATCGTGATCAACAAGATTGATCTGGCGACCGAGGCCGAGATCGAATCGCTGACGCAGCGCATTCGCGGTCTCAACGCTACGGCGGAGATCGTCAGGTCGAGTTACGCGAAGATCGATCTCGACCGGATTCTTGGTGTAGGCGCTTCGGAGTTCTCACAGATCCTGGTGGAAACAAATGGTTTGCATAGCGACATCCATCATCACGAGGAAGAACACCATGCACATCCCGACGCGCACGAGGATCACGACGACCATCAGCATGACGCAAGCGTGTCTTCGGTCGGCATCGAAGTCGACGCCGACATCGATCTCGACGCACTGCAGACCTGGCTTGCCGAACTGCGCAGCAGCAACGCCGCCAACCTTTTCCGCATGAAAGGCATTCTCGCAGTGCAAGGCCAGCCGTATCGCTACGTGCTGCAAGGCGTGCATGACGTAATCGAACTGCGTGCGGCGCAGACGTGGGGCAGCGAGCCGCGCACGTGCCGCATCGTTTTCATCGGCCGCGATCTCGATCGCGCTGCGCTGACCGACCGCTTCCATGCCTGCCTTGCCGTGCCGGTTGCGGCCTGACGGCTGCACCGCCCGGCGCGCAATGTGACGCCGCGGGGCAGATCCCGCGGTGCGCCCCGATCGAAACGACAATCGCAAATAACTTGCGTGGGACCTGAGTAAGCAAAAGCGCTAACTCAGGTCGACACAGGAGACACTCGATGAACACCGCCTTACACTCTGTCGACAAGGTTTTGCCGAAGCGTCAGATGATCACGCTCGGTTTGCAACACATGCTTGTGGCTTACATCGGCGCGATTGCCGTTCCGCTGATCGTCGCGTCAGCGCTCAAGATGTCGCCCGCCGATACCACCGTGCTGATCAGCACGGCGCTTTTCTGCTCCGGCATCTCGACGATCCTGCAAACCGTCGGGTTCTGGAAATTCGGGGTGCGCTTGCCGATTTTGCAGGGTGTCGCGTTCAGTAGCGTCGGACCGGTGATCGCCATCGGCACGAGCCCTGGTGTCGGCTTTGCCGGCGTGTGCGGGGCAGTAATCGGAGCGGGTCTGTTCACGATGTTCGCAGCGCCGCTCGTCGGCCGCTTGCGACGCTTCTTTCCACCGGTGGTGACGGGCTGCATCGTGACGGTCATCGGCTTGCAACTGTTTCCGGTGGCTTATCAGTGGGCCGGCGGCGGTAGCGTAGGGGCGCAGCAGTTCGGTGCTTTGCCTTTTCTCTCCGTGACCTTGTTCGTCGCGCTCGTGATTCTGGCCATCAACCGTTTTGCCGGACCGTTTGTGCGCAACCTGTCGGTGCTGATCGGGCTGATCGCGGGCGGCATCCTGGCCTGTGCGCTCGGCATGGGCAATTTCCAGAGCGTCAGCAACGCGCCGTGGTTCACGTTGCCTTATCCGTTCCACTTCGGCACGCCAGTCTTCTCGCTCGTACCCGTACTGACAATGATCGTGGTGATGGTGGTGCAGATGGTCGAGTCGATGGGTCTTTTCGTCGCCATCGGCGATATCGTCGATAAGGATGTCAGCGAACAGGACGTGGTGCGAGGGCTGCGCGCAAACGGTCTCGCCAGCGCGATTGCCGGAATGTTCGCCGCGTTTCCGTTTATCGCCTTCATGGAAAACGTCGGCCTGGTGATTCTGACGGGCGTGCGCAGCCGCTGGGTAGTGGCAATCAGCGGCTTACTGATGTGCGTGGTGGCACTGGTCCCGAAGATCGGAGCAGTGGTCGCGTCAACACCTTCGGCCGCGCTGGGTGGAGCGGGTATCGCGATGTTCGGTGTGGTCGTTGCAGCCGGTGTGCAAACGCTCGCGAAAGTGGACTTCGAGAAGAACCGCTACAACGTGCTGATTGTCGGCTTCACGATGGCGACCGCGCTGATTCCGGTGATGGCGCCCGAGGTATTCAAGCGCATGCCCGACTGGACCCAACCGTTTCTGCACAGCGGCGTGGTGCTGGCGTGTCTCGTGTCGGTCGTGCTGAACGCGGCACTGAACGGTGCGCATGAAGAAGAGACCGTCACTGAGCATCACATGGCGGTTGAAAAAACCAAGACGGTGTAACACACGCGGTCGCAGCTGTGATTCACAGGCCTGCGATCGCCCTGTTGGAACCTGGGAGGACATTGAATCGTGAACATGCAAACTGAAGCGCTGCTGATCAAGAATCCGGCCGCGGTGATGAGCGGACTGTCCGGCGAACGTACGAGGCTCGGCAAGGTCGACCTGCGGATTCGCGCTGGCCGGATCGAAGCGATCGGGGCAAACCTCGAACCGTGCGCGGATGAGCGGGTGATCGACGCGCGTACCTGCGTCGTCTATCCTGGCTGGGTCAATACTCACCACCATCTTTTCCAGAACCTGCTGAAAGCGGTGCCCTCCGGCATCAACGCAGATCTGCAGGAATGGCTCGCGACGGTCCCCTACCCGCGTCTCGCGCGCTTTACGCCGGCGCTCGCCCGCACCGCCGCGCGGCTCGGTTTCGCAGAATTGCTGCTATCCGGCGTGACGACCTGCGCCGATCACCACTATCTGTATCACGCGCACGGCACGACGGAAACCGGCGACCTGTTGTTCGAAGAAGCAGCCGCGTTCGGCATGCGCTTTGTCCTCTGCCGCGGTGCCGCGCTACAAGCCGCAGGCGATCACCCCGGCTTTTCGAAAGTGGCGCTGCAACCAGAAACGCTCGACCAGATGCTCGCCGATATCGAGCGGCTCAAGTCGCGCTATCACGACGCCAGTGCGAATTCGATGCGCCGGGTCGTGGTCGCGCCCACTACGCCGACGTTCTCGTTGCCCCCCGAACTGCTGCCGGAAGTCGCTCGTGCAGCGCGCGGGATGGGGCTGCGTTTGCACACCCATCTGTCCGAGACCACACGGTACGTCGATTTCTGCCGCGAGCGCTTCAATAAGCTGCCTGTGGAGTTCGTCGCCGATCACGAATGGCTCGGTCCGGACGTGTGGTTTGCCCATATGGTCCATGTGCAGCCGAGCGAGATCGCGCTGCTCGCCGCTAGCGGCAGCGGTGTCTCGCATTGCCCGGTAAGCAACGCACGGCTCGGCAGCGGCATCGCACCCGTGCCGCAGATGGCGGCGGCGGGTGTGCCGATCTCGCTCGGCGTCGACGGCGTCGCGTCGAACGAATCGGGCAGCATGACCAATGAAGCGCATTTCGCCTGGCTCGTGCATCGCGCCGCGCAGGGCGCATCGGCGACCACGGTCGAAGAAACCTTGCGTTGGGGCAGCGCGGGCGGCGCGCGCGTGCTCGGCCTGGATGCGGTGGGTACGCTTGAAGTGGGCAAGGCTGCCGACCTCGTGCTGTACGACATTCGCGACGTGCGCTTTAACGGCTTTCACGATATTGGCGTTGCACCCATCGCGGCCGGCGAGCCCGCGAAGGTGCGCTACAACATCGTGAACGGCCGTTTGGTGGTCGACGCAGGCGTGATTCCTGGGCTAGACCTGGAAGCGTTGCGGCACGAGGCAGCGGAAGGTGTGAAGCTGCTGCTCGACTGAGATTGCGAATCGCTCATGGGAAAGGAAAGCGAAACATGACGAAGCCACGCGTCCGCCTGGGGATGCTCACACCATCGTCGAACACCGCGCTCGAACCGATCACCAGCGCGATGCTAAGCGCGTTGCCGCACGTCAGCGCGCACTTTGCGCGATTCACGGTCACCGAAATCGCGCTCTCGGAGCAGGCGTTAGGCCAGTTCGACACTAGCCATATCCTGAGCGCGGCGTGTCAACTGGCCGACGCACGCGTGGACGTCATTGCGTGGAATGGCACGTCCGCGGGCTGGCTAGGGTTTGAGCGCGACGTCGAGTTGTGCCGTCAGATCGCCGAGGCGACCGGCATTCCCGCCACGACCTCGGTACTCGCGCTCAACGATATCTTTGCGAAGACGGGTGTGCGGCGCTTTGGCCTCGTCTCACCTTACATCGAAGACGTGCAGCGGCAGATCGTGAACAACTACGCGGCACTAGGGCTCGAGTGCGTGGCCGCGCAGCACTTCGGGTTGCGCGACAATTTCAGTTTCGCCGAGGTGTCAGAGACACAATTGTCCAGCGCGATGCGCGAGACGGCCTTAGTCGGTCCGGATGCCGTGACCACTTTCTGTACCAATCTGCACGCGGCGCATCTGGTGCGTGCGTTCGAGGCGACCACAGGCATTCCTGCGTACGATACGGTGGCAACAGCGGTTTGGAAATCACTCCGTATTGCCGGGGTCGAAACGCACGCGCTAGCGAGTTGGGGCCGGTTGTTTGCCGAGGTCCCATAGCGAAACTTGCGCGATGAGATGCGCCACGCCTGGTCGCGCGGCGCATCGCCACCCATCCACACTATTTCGCGGGCGCCATGCCTGCGTGCCGCAAACGATCAACGCCTTCGGCAAATGCAAGCACCACCTGTTGCCCGTCCCGTTCGCGGATACTGATCGTCTGGTCGCGTTCGTCGCGCGGCCCGACTGCGACGAAGATCGGCACCTGCATTTCGCGCGCGTCGTAGATCTTCTTTTCTAGCCGTTCCGGCCGGTCGTCGAGGACAACTCTCACGCCGGCCTCTTCAAGCGCCTGCACGACCTGCGCCGCGTACGCTGCGCTTGCGTCGTTGATCGTCGCTACCGCGACCTGTTCCGGAGCCAGCCACATAGGCAGCCAACCTTCGTGATGCTCGAGTAGCAGCGCGATGAAACGCTCCATACTGCCGAGCACCGCGTGATGAATCATTACGGGCCGCTCGCGTTCGTTGCGCTCGTTGACATAGAGTGCATCGAGCCGCTCCGGCAAGACGAAGTCGAGTTGAACCGTGCCGCATTGCCAGCTACGCTCGCGGCTATCGATCAGATGAAACTCCAGTTTGGGACCATAGAACGCCCCCTCGCCCTCGCGCACTTCGAACTGGAGTCCGGCCGCGAAAGCGGCTTGCGCGAGCGCTGCTTCGGCACGATCCCATACCTCATCCGAACCCGCACGCACGGCGGGGCGCGTCGCCAGCGCCACCGAGAATGCCGGGAATCCGAGGTCAGCGTAGACGTGGCGCAGCAAAGCGCAAAAGCGTCCGACTTCAGCTTCGATTTGCGCTTCCATGCAGAATACGTGGGCATCGTCCTGCACGAATGCGCGCGTGCGCTTGAGCCCTTCCAGCGAGCCGGATGGTTCATCGCGATGGCAGGCGCCAAACTCGCTATAGCGCACCGGCAGCTCGCGGTACGAACGCACGCGCTGATTGAACACCTGCACGTGACAAGGACAGCTCATCGGTTTGAGACACAGCGCACGTGCCTCGGAGACGCTTTCTTCACCGCCTGCTTCCTGTCCTTCGGAGAACGAATACATGTTCGTACCGAATTTTTCCCAGTGCCCACTGCGCTCCCACAACGAACGGGCGAGCAGTTGCGGCGTGCGGATTTCACGGAAACCCGCGCGCCGCATTCGCTGGCGAATGTAGTCCTCCAGCACGCGGTATAACTCCCAGCCGCGCGGATGCCAGAAGACCATGCCGGGGCCTTCCTCCTGTTGATGGAAAAGGTCTAGCTTGTTACCCAATACGCGATGATCGAGATCGTTCACAGTACGCTCCGTTTGATGTGAGCCATCGACAGAGGGCCATAAACGCCAAGGGCCCCGTCCGTCTCCGGCGGGGCCCTTGGGGGTTTGCAGCAGCTTGTTGCTCTAGCGCGCGCACCCTCCAGACGACCCGCCCATGAGGGTGGTCGTCGTGGTGGTGACAGCCGCGAAGGAGAACGAAGAGAGATCCATGGGTCGACAATAAACGATCTATTGGTGAAACGTCAATCGACACTTTCAGAACTACGCGCCGCCCCGTTCACCGCCGGCTCCACTTCAAAGGCCTCACCGGTGGCGAAAAAGGTCCCACCTGCCACGTAATGACAGGTGCGCAGATCAGGATCGTCGCCGAAGTGCCAGCGGTTCTTCGAATAGACGCGACTATCGGCGTACGCCGCCACCACTTCGCCGATGATCAGATCGTGGCGCTGGCTGTCGTCGGGAATCACCTTGCATTCCAGCCACGTGATACAGCCAGCCAGCATCGGCACGTCGATAAGCTGGCCCGGAAAGGTCTCCAGACCGAACGCAGCGAACTTGTCGAGATCGGCGCCGGGCGTCGAGCCGACCGCGAGCGTTTGTCGGGCGAATCCACGGCTCGGCAGTTGCAGGCCGAACACGCCGCTCGCTTCGATCAGTTGTCGCGTGAGCGTACGGCTGTCGACTACCACCACGACTTTCGGCGGATTGAAATCGAGCGGCATCGCCCAGGACGCCGCCATGACGTTCGTACGCCCGGCATGGGCGCTGGTGATGACGGTGACCGGACCGTGATTGAGTAATTGAGTCGCCCGCGGCAATTCCACTGCTTCTCTGGTGCCTTTCATATCTGCCTTAATCGTGCAAACGGTGTATCGGTTTGTGCGGCGTGCCGAGGCATCGCATCAGCGTCAGATGGCATTCTAGCCAGGGTGCGGGTCATCAGTGTCCGGCAGCCCCACAACGTTTCGATACGCATCGAAGCATGCGGTCTCCGCAAGACCCTATGATGAGAACATCGCAGCAACCACGTTGCATGGGATCGGAGTCGCGCACGAAAAGCGCCGGCGCCGATCGACAGGAGATCCACCATGTGTTCGCAACCGAATATCGCGTCCACCGCCTTCCTGATCGCCGATCCGGCCCGCGCCAGCATGCTGATGGCGTTGGTCGACGGACGGGCCCTGCCCGCCGGCGAACTGGCTTATGCGGCCGGCGTAACCGCGCAGACGGCTAGTACGCACCTGGCGAAGCTGCTGGCCGGTGGTTTCGTCGAAGTCGAAGCGCAAGGGCGGCACCGCTACTACCGGTTAAGTGGCTCGCACGTGGCATTGCTGCTGGAAAACCTTGCGTCGATTGCGCCGCCGAGCCGCCCTCGTATCAAGCCGCTCAGCGCCGACGCCAAGAAGTTGCGCTTTGCGCGCTGCTGTTACGACCATCTGGCTGGACAACTCGGCGTCGCGGTCACCCAGGCGCTGGAGCGGCGCGGAGTGAT
>Ga0302183_10000404_pt1 | contig 20606 bp, 21 predicted proteins | sample I_Palsa_N3_2_FD_200232 | JGI IMG/M metagenome (GOLD analysis project Ga0302183, IMG submission 200232) | Peat permafrost microbial communities from Stordalen Mire near Abisko, Sweden - I_Palsa_N3_2 | ecosystem: Environmental > Terrestrial > Soil > Palsa > Peat permafrost | place: Sweden...
AGTTTGCAAGTCTGCTTCTTCAAGGCAAGGGCGGATCCTCAAACTATGAAGAAGCGCACCGTTTCTGTGAGAAAGCTGCACAGCAGCAGTACTCCCCGGGCGCCTACTGCGTCGGCCTTTTATACCAGCAGGGGTTGGGCGTGGCCCAAGATCCCACACAGGCAGCAAAATGGTTCGATGAAGCTGCAAATATGGGCCACGCAGTTGCCATGTTACGGCTAGGAGAAATGTACTGGAAGGGAGAGGGAGTTAAGCAGGACAAGATCTCCGCCTACGAATTTATAGCCATAGCCTCCACGGCCGACCTCCCGGACGCCAAGCGGGAAAAGGAACGATTAGAAAAGGAATTGAACCCCAAAGAATTGAAAAAAGGACAGGCCAAAGCAGTCGAATGGGTGCGTACTCATCATCCACTCGTGCTAAAGGGGTGGACCCCGAGTGCGCACTGATCTGCCACGCATCAGATCCTCCCTAACTCCGAAAGAGCGTCATCTTGACGATCAGCGCGGCTAACATGGCCAGCGCTCCCAGTAGCGCATTGTACTCGCGATGTTTCAAATACAAATCCAAAGAAAATCCCGCCGCAGCTTCGCCGGCAGTTCCCGAAGCTCGATTAAGCCGTGGCAACATCCTCGGCACCCGCCGTGCATATTCCTCAAACTCGGAAAACGTCCTCCGCAAAAACGTCTCCTCATCTCGGATCACAGGCAGATAAATTGCAAGAAACATCACGACGAGAGCCACACCCACCCACCAACTGCGCGCGGCGACGCAGAATCCCAACCCCATCAGCAGCGATCCCAGATAGAGCGGATTGCGCGTATAAGCATAAGGCCCGGAAGTCGCGAGCGCTTCATTCTTGCGCACATGCCCCGAAGCTAGCGCACGAATCAACAGCCCCGGCACAACCACAATCGCACCGACCGCAATCGAGCGCCAAGTAGGCCGCGCCAGCCAGAAATAAACAACCGCGAAAAGAAATCCCAGCGGCACTCGAATTCTCCGCGCGATTTGTGACCACTCAGCCATGTGGAAGAGCGGCGCTTCAGCGCCGCGAAAGGCATCCGGAATCAATCGCGGGCTTTAGCCCCTGAGGTCGCCGCTGCCCCGCAACCTGTTCGCTGCCATCACCACCGCATCACTCCCAATCGCCAACAATCCCTCATCCACGGCAGCCCGCCGCGCGTGCGAAGTGACGCTCTCCGCACTTCGCAGCACGATATTGCGCGTCCCATAAGGCCCGTTGCGAGCCGGGTCCGTGGGTCCATAGATCGCCACCACCGGAACGCGCAACGCCGCCGCCAGATGCAGCGGCCCAGTGTCGCCGCCAATAAACAGCCGCGCCCGCCGCGTCAACGCGATCAACTCCGTGATCGTACAACTCATCACCCGAGCCGTCCCTCCGCTGGCAACCTCGGCCACGCGCACCAACTCCTCTTCACCCGGACCATAGTTGAGAATCGAACGCAGGCCCTGATTCGCCAGCCCGCGGGCGACCTCACCATATCGCTCCGCGGGCCATCGCTTCGCACCCCACCCCGCTCCCGGATTCAGAATCGCAAAGTCGCCGATGCCATGCTCCGCAAGCCGCTGCTCAATCCGCGCCTCAGCCTTGGGATCGCAAGGAAGATCGCAAGGGATCTCGCGAGAAAGAACGCGGGAATGATCCGCTCGTAGCAGTTTCGCCTCGCGCCCCACAAGCGCTTCGGCAACAGAAAGATTCTGTTCGATCACGTGCCTGCCGTGCGCAATCGCTTTCCGCGTGTACCACAGGCTTGCCGGCGATTCGCGCGGTTCCGCCGCGCCATACACCGCGCGCGCGCCCGACAACCGTGCCAGCACCGCCGATCGCATCGCGCCCTGCAGATCCACCGCGGCGTCGTAGCGCGCGTCACGCACGTCGTTCCAAACCGTAGCGACCCGCTGCACGGTCAAAACCGAAAACAGAGATTTCCTCCAAGCCTTCAGGTTCACCGTGTGAACTTCATCCACCAGCGGCCGCAGCGACGAGCGCGCCCCGCGCCGCGGAGAACCCGGCGCACTGAGCAGTTCGGCCCAACGTTCTTCAATCAGCCATCCGATATGCGCCTGCGGAAATGCTGTTCGCAAGGCATGAACCGCGGGCAGCGTGTGAATCACGTCCCCCATGGCGCTGAGGCGCACCACCAGCAGCCGTTCGATCTTTTTCTCCGGCCGTGATGAACTCACGGCTTCCTCGGCGCCATACGCGAGCGAATGATCTCGCTCGTGGAATGGTCCTTCGCGTCTCCAACAATCGCGACTCGTCCGCCGTATTCCGCAACCGCATCACGCTCGGGGACCGACTCAACCGTATAGTCGGTGCCCTTGACCTGAATATCCGGACGAATCTCACGAATCACCGCCCGGACATCAAGCTCGGGAAAAATAACGACGGCATCCACGTCGGCGAGCGCAGCAACAATCTCGGCGCGTTCCTCCGCCGGCATGATCGGACGCCCCTCGCCCTTAAGCGCGCGCACCGATTCGTCGGAATTGATAGCCACGACGAGCTTGCCGCCCAACTCTTTCCCGCCCCGCAAATATCGCACGTGCCCCACATGCAGCAGATCGAAATTCCCGTTTGCCAGAACGATGCGCTCACCGGCGCGCCGCCACTGCTCCACGCGCACGCGGAGTTCTTGGCGTCCCAGAATCTTTTCCTTGCTCATCCTCGCCCTGTCCAGTCGCGGTTTCCAATCAATGAGGTCTGGTTGATGGCGGAGCCTGTTCAAGCGCGCGCAATAGCTCCTCTCGAGAAACAGTTGCAGTGCCGCGCTTCATCACTACAATTCCGCCCGCATAGTTGGCCAACTGCGCCGCTTCTTCGGTGCTGGCCCCGGCGGCGAGGGCGGCGCTGAACGCCGCAATCACGGTATCGCCCGCGCCGGTTACATCGGCGACTTCGTCGGAACCGAAAATCGGAATGTCCACCGGCGCCCGCCCTTGATCGAAAGCCACCATGCCATCGCGCCCACGCGTAATGAGCAGCGACTGCAGGTTCATCCGCTCCATAATCTGCCGTCCCGCTTGAACCAGCTTCTCCCACTCCTGCCCAACGCGCATGCCCAGCGCCGCTTCCACTTCGGGCTCGTTCGGAGTGGCGGCCGTCGCCCCGGAATATTCCAGCAGCCGATACCGCGAATCGAGGATCAAAGGCACAAGCCCAGCCCGTCGCCGTCCACCCTGTCGCAGCGCATTTACAATCGCCGGACTTGCCGACCCATAGCCGTAGTCGGAAACCAGCAGCGCATCCGAGGCGCGCAGATATTCCCGCGCCGCCAGAAACAGCTCGCGGGTCAAGTGCTGGTTCGGAGGATTCTCGGGCTCTCGATCCACGCGCACCACCTGCTGGCGCGAATTGTGCGTCATGCCCGCCAGAATGCGCGTCTTCGTGACCGTCGTATAACTCTTATCCTTCAGAACGCCGCTGACCGGAATGCGCTTGTGACGAAAAAACTTCAGCAGCATTCGCCCCGGTTCATCGTCGCCGATGGCTCCCACCGGCAACACGTTCACTCCCAGTTCGGCCAGATTGTTGACCGCGTTAGCTCCGCCGCCGGGCACCACGGTGCGTTCTCGATGCTTCAAGATCAGCACCGGAGCCTCGCGCGACACGCGCGAGATTTCTCCGAACACGAACTCATCGGCCACCAGATCCCCCAGCACCGTAATCGTGACCTTGGGGAACGCTTCGATAATCTTCCGCAGCCGTTCGACTTCCTTCAAATGTTTAGTCATCAGATTGTTGCCATAGCAAGCAAGCGGTGCGGCGCGCCGAAAAGTGTTCAGTGGCGAGTGGTCAGTGGTCAGGGATCAGTGGTCAGCAAGTTCCCTCAGATTTTACTGGCCACTGACCACTGGCCACAGCTCTCCGGCATTTTCTCATGAGTGGCGTCGCCTCCCCTCGATCACAAGCAGAATGGTATTCACAGCGTTATCTGCATCAGCCAGCTCCATCTTGACCGGGACCACCGCCAGCGGCGTCAGCGCATCAAGGTACCCTCCCAGATTGACCGCATCTTTTTCGGTGGTAACGAAGCCGCCAGCTTCGCTGCGCTGCCGAAGTTGCGACAAATCGCGGACGTCCTTTTCCGTGTAAGCGTGATGATCCCGGAAGAATGCCTCGGCGACGGGTTCAATGCCCGCGGCGCGCAATTGCAGCAGAAAATTCCGCGGCCGCGCAATCCCGCAAAAGACGACCGGACGCGGCGGAACGTCCTGCGTAACGATCCCGCGCCGAACCCGCCAGAAAGTCCTGCCGCCGAGCGGAAACGACTCCGGCGCAGCGCCACTGGTCAGCACCACCGCATCCGCTCGTCGCAGCGACCGCAAAGGCTCTCGCAGCCGCCCCGCCGGAAGCAAACGATCCCGCGCATCATCCGGCGTCACCAGCGCGATGTCGAAATCGCGGGCTAATCCTCGGTGTTGAAACCCATCGTCCAACAAATGAATCTGCACTCCAAATCGCGACTCGGCGAATCTCCCCGCCTCATAACGATCTTCCGCAACGATCACCGGCACTTGCAACCGTCTCGCGATCAGCAGTGGCTCGTCTCCGAAATCCCGCGGCAATCCACCGGGGTCGACCAGCAGCACTCCGCGCGTCTTGCGCCCGTATCCGCGCGAGAGCACATCGAAACGCATTCCGCGTGCCTTCAATAACTCACCCAGCAAAATGACGAACGGAGTTTTCCCCGAGCCTCCGGCCGAAACGTTCCCTACGCTGACCACGGACCCTCGCAATGAGCGCGCCCGCAGCAATCGACGGTCGTAGAGCCAGTTGCGCGTCCCAATCACCACGCCGTAAATGGCCGACAGCGGATTCAAGTTCATGGCCGCGCCAGCAGCTCCTCAATCTCGTCGGCTGTCCGGGACGTCGCCCCAATCTGCGATCGCATGGTTTCCGCAGCACGCTGCCCCAGGGCTTTCCGCTCCGCATCGTTGGCCAACAGCTCCAGCAATACCAGCGGCAACTCCGCCGGACCGACAATCCGCACCGCGTTCCGGCTCTGAAACAAGCTCACAATGTCGCGAAAATTCTCCGTGTGATTTCCCACCACGATGGCCACACCGTACTGCGCAGGTTCAACAATGTTGTGCCCGCCGCGCGGCACCAGGCTGCCGCCCACAAATGCAACGTCCGCAAGCGCATATAGCGCGGCCAGCTCTCCGATTGTATCCAGCAGAAAAACTCCACCGGTCAAAGCTTCGCCATCCCACTCAGACCGTCTCCAAAAGCGAACCGACATCTGCTCCAGCAGCGCAGCTACAACCGAAAATCGTTCCGGATGCCTGGGCGCGAGAATCATCGCCGCCTTCGAATGCTGCACCAGCAAATTCTCAAACGCCTTCAACAGCAGCGGCTCTTCCCCATCCACGGTGCTGCCGCACACCAGTAACGGCCCGGTCCCGCTCGCCGCGATAGACTCCCGCACTCTATCGACAATCGTAGGCCGATCGGGTGCAGCGATGTCGAACTTCAAATTCCCCACAACCCGCACCCGCTCCGGGCGAGCGCCGATATCCTGCAGCCGCGCCGCGTCCTCCTGCGTCTGCGCCAGAAACAGGTCAACATGAGCCAGCAGCCTGCGAAGCAACCCACGAAATCGCCGGTAACTCGGCCATGATCGGTCTGAGATGCGGGCATTCACCACCACAATGCGCGCCCCGCTGCCGTGCGCCAGCCGCATGAAGTTAGGCCAGAACTCGGTCTCGGCAATCACCACCATCTGCGGACGCATCGCCCGCAAATACGGCCGAATGGCAAACTTAAAATCCATTGGGAAATAAAGCACATTCGCCTCGCCAAAGCGTTGGCGCGCGAGCGCCTGGCCCGTATCCGTGGTCGTCGATATGAATATCCTATGCCGCGGCAAACGCCGCCGAAGTTCCGCCACTAAACCCGCAACCGCCAGCACCTCTCCCACCGAAACCGCATGCACCCAAATTGCCCGCTCTGGTTTCTCCGGCAACTGAAGCCGCGAAGGCACCCGCCCCAGCCTCTCCGCGAGGCCTTTGCGGTATTTGCCATGGCGCGCCATCTGGAAGAGCCAGTAAGGCAGGCTCGCCAACATCCCCACCGTCAGGACCACGCTGTAGAGCAAGCTGTAAAGAGAAGAGATCAAGTTCAGCCATTCTAAACAAACTCCGGGCAGGGTTCTAAAACCCTCTCTATAATCGGACTCATGCAGCCGATGCTGAAGGCGTGGTTTTCCCGTATGCTGGCCGTCTGCTGCGCCGTCGCCGCGTTCGCGCTGTTCCTCGCCGCGAAAGACTTCGTCAAGCCCGCGGCCCAACCCGCCAAAAGCTATCCCGCGCACGACGACCACACGGACGAGAAGGTCGCCATCGCCGCCGACCCCTACGACACCCCCGACAAGGCGAAACTGTTCTCCGTCGACTTCCGCGAACACGGATTCCTGCCCATCTTCTTCGTCATCACCAACGATGGTGGCCAGCCCATCGCCATCGCGGACATGGACGTCACACTCACGACAGCCAACCGCGCCAAGCTCACTCCCACTTCGCCCGACGATATCTTCCGCCGCCTCTCCAATCCCCAGGCCAACACCCATCCGGCCACGCCTCTGCCATTTCCCATCCCCCACAAGAAAGTGAAGGGCACGATCGGCAAGAAGGAAAGAGACGAGATCGAGTCCTCGCAATTCGCCGCCAAAGCCGTCGAGCCTCACACCACCCAATCGGGATTCTTCTTCTTCGACGTCTCTGACATCCCCGCTCCTCTGGCCGGCGCGCATATCTACGTGAGCGGCGTCAACGACTCAAAGGGCATGGAGCTGATGTACTTCGAACTTCCCCTGGAGAAGTACTTGAACGCACCGCACCAGACGAACTGACGCCTGGTTTGACAGGCGACTGGCGGGAAGGGCATTATTGCGGCCTGAGAGGGCCAGCCAACCGGCACCCGCGAGCCATTTACGCGAATCTATCGGTTCGCCATCATTCGGTGCCTGCCGAGTTTCGTTTAGGTTGGCATGAAGCCTACTGAGGAGAAAATCATGCGCAAGCTGAAGAGATGCATCTTCTGGGCCGCGTTGCCCAGTCTTGCGGTGGGAATGCTGGGGGCGGCGTACGCTTCCACTTCGAAAGACGCGCAGGACCGGTTGAACACCTTGCTGCTGGGCAAGGACGTAAAAGCTTTGGTGGATCTGCCGGCCTATAAGGATGGCGTGGATGTGTACTACCTTCCTCCCTCAAACAAGCGCGCCGATGAGCGCGGAGTCGATTTGGCGGAGATGACCAAGTGGCTCAAGGCCAAGGGAGTGGGAGTGGAGCGCGACGAATGGGTGACCATCACGAACATCAAGATCGACAGCGACAAAGTCGAGATCCATCTGGAAGGCGGCGGCGAAGGACGCCGCGGCAGCAACCACGCCAACAAAGTCGGGGCGTCCTACAAACGGGCTGGAGGCTCGCGCCTCAATCTGAAGTATCAGAAAGACATGACCGACACCGACATCGCTCCGCAAAACATCCTGCGCTTCATGTCAAGAATGCTGGACGTGAGCCGCATCGAGCAGAATATCGAGGAAAAGGCGATGCCCTCGGACCTTCGCGCCGCCATCGAAGCTCACACCGTGGTCGAGAATATGACCTACGAAATGGTCCTGATGAGCTTCGGCGATCCCGATCAGAAGAAGGTGGATGAGAGCGACGATACTCATCTCCGCGAGACCTGGTTCTACCTGAAGAACGGACACCGCTGGGTGGTCCGCTTCGAGAACGGCAAAGTGGTGAAGACTCAGGTGTTCTGAGCAGCAAGGACCGTGTGGCGCGGGCACCCTCGCCCGCGTCTTGCCACGTCGGCGGTGCCTGAGGGCGGATCTGATCTAGATTAAAAAAAATAGGGATCGATCTGCGTAAAATATCTGGAATCAGATAGTTAGCGGCCTTTGATATGTGCCGAATCCGGCTAAAATATTGTAAATAAAGAACTTACCTGCAAAATATTCCAACCAAAGGACTTAACGGCAACGTCATCGCGAAATGCCAGCAAATTCAGATGCCCGGACCTAAAATATTGCATTCACGGTAGTTATCTCATTGCTATTCAGATTTCAAAGAGCAGATGCCTAGAGAGATAGGATTGCAGGTTCTGGGATGGGAGTCAAGGGGATTCTAGACCTTGGTAACCCGCAATGTAGTTTTCTTGCCTTGCTCGTAGGCCAGAGCTTCGGACAAGGACTGCTTCAGATCACTGAAGACTCTGATTTTCTTTTTCACTCTCTTAGGTTTCATTGTAGTTGCTGTCTCCCTTGCTCTGCACCCCGGCCCAAAATCGGAGGAAACCCGCCGCACTCTTGGCCCATGGGACAACGTCCTTGTTCTAGCACAGCGTTCGGGTGTCATAATTAGCTTTGAACCTCGCGGGAGTAATATATAATAACCTATTACGGGTTATTAAGGGGAGCAAATGAAGCAGGCGGTCCTCAGGTGGAAAACTCCGGTGTTCGACATTTCTGCTTTTGTGAGTAATGGGACGCGCCCACTCTATTCCACGGAGATGGGGGCGTTGTTTGCGGGTGACTGCGCTAAGATTCTCCCGAAGATCAACGCGGGTGTCGTCGATACGGTGTTCGCGGATCCCCCGTTTAATCTCGGAAAGAAATATCGCGAGAATACGAACGACAGTTTGCCAGAGCTTGAGTACATCGATTGGTGCAAGTCTTGGGTCAAGGAGTGCGTCCGGGTGCTGAAGCCGGGCGGGTCGCTGTTTATCTATAACCTTCCCAAATGGAACATCCCGATTGGTGCCTATCTTAACGAACTCGGAATGGAGTTTCGGCACTGGATTGGCATCGAAATCAGCGCTTGTCTCCCCATACCTGGTCGTCTTCACCCCAGCCATTACAGTCTTCTCTACTACTCGAAAGGAAAGCCGAACACTTTTCGACGCATACGGACGCCGATTCGCACATGTCGCCATTGCGGCGGCGAAGTTAAGGACTATGGTGGGCATCGCGGGGCGATGAACCCCAGAGGCGTCACACTGAAGGACGTGTGGACAGATATTCCCCCGGTTCGACACTGGAGATTCAAGTCGAGGAGTCGGACGGCCAATGCGCTGTCGACAAAGATACTGGATCGGGTAATAGAAATGTCAACCAATAGAGGTGATCTAGTTCTCGATCCATTTGGCGGCAGCGGCACAACCTTCGTCGTTTGTGAGGGAAAGGAAAGGCGCTGGATCGGGATGGAAGTTGACTACGCGAACGAGATAATTGAGCGACTGGAGACGGACGACATCCGAGCGCATAAGAATGATGATTTTGTGGAAGGTTAGGCTAGGGCGCGCCCGGAAGTGCCCTTTCGGATACGCGGAACTTTTGTGCTTGTTCCGTCATGCTCGATAGCAATAATTTCAAGGACCCCTTGGACGCAGGGAATGGCTTTCCACAGTTCCAGGTAAGGCTCAAGCTCTTGCATATTTCCGACGCGGTCGGTCAGATACTTGTACAGGTCCCGCGTAGGGACAATGAGCGTCCCTGCTGCGATCTTGCCTTCCAGGAGAAAGAGAGCCATTTTATTTAGGGAACGATGGCTCGAAGAAATGTTGCCGGTTTCCCATTCCACCACGACAGGGCCGTAGTCCGTGTCGAATATGGCATCAAATTTCCCGAACCTGCGTTTGTCGCCCAGATCAATCGAGCCTTCAAGACGATACCCTTGCTTCTCGAGGTCTAGCATCAGCCCGTCTTTGATAGGCGTGACACCGTTACCCCGACCCCGTTCCTTCCCGCTCTCCGGGAAAATTGTGAACTTACCGCTGCCCTCCGGCCACTCCACCTTCTTCACTGCCTTGTGAAGTTTCCGCCTGGCTACCTGCCACTGCTTCGATCTGGCAAAGCTGCCGCAACTAATGAGCTTTTCTTCGCGGACGATTCTCACTTTGGAGCTTTCCTTTCTGAGCAGCGTCCTCCTCAGTCAACGTCTTTAGGAACGCGAGTGCGCCAACTCCAATGGCTTGCGTGATTTCGAGAAACTCAATCAGGTCCACCCGGCGTTCGCCCCGTTCGATCTTGGAGACGTAGGACTGCGGGCGCGATAAGCACTTCGCCAGTTCTATCTGCGTCAGCCCAGCGCCCTTACGAGCAGCAACGAGAAGCTGCCGCAGCCGTTCGTGCTTCCGAGTAAAGAGCGACTTGGTCACGCCGATTACCTTAAAGCCAACTTGGGATTAACCCAAAATGGGTTCTTGAACGTAGGCTTCAGGGCAGGGTCAAGGGCAGCTGCACAACCCGGCGACGACTTCCGAAACGCACCCCCGGCCTAGCACTGCGGAGCCTTATAATCCCAACATGTCGACCTCCGCCGACACCTCCGTCGCCGCCCGCACCGCTTACGAGCCGGTCATCGGACTCGAAGTGCACGTACAGCTTCTGACGGCGACGAAGATCTTCTGCTCCTGCGCCACGCGCTTCGGCGCTCCGCCCAACACCAATGTTTGTCCGGTGTGCCTGGGGATGCCCGGTGCGTTGCCCGTGCTGAACCGCAAGGCGGTCGAGTTCGCTACGCTGGCGGCGATGGCCCTGAATTGCCGCATCAATGAGACATCGATCTTCGCGCGCAAGAATTATTTCTATCCCGACCTGCCCAAGGGCTACCAGATTTCGCAATACGACAAGCCGCTGGCTGAGTTTGGATACATCGAAGTCAAAGTCTTAAACACAGAGGGCACAGGGGATCACAGGGTAAAGAAGATCGGCATCACGCGCGTGCATCTCGAAGAGGACGCGGGAAAGAGCCTGCACGAGGGCTTTCCCGACTCCGACGAGAAGACTGCCATCGACCTTAACCGCACCGGCGTGCCACTGATCGAGATCGTCAGCGAGCCCGACATCGCCACGCCCGACGAGGCCTACGAATACCTGACGCGGCTGAAGGAGATCATCCTCTACACCGGGGTGAGCGATTGCAACATGGAAGAAGGCTCGCTGCGCTGCGACGCTAACGTCAGCGTGCGTCCGCGCGGGCAGAAAGAGTTGGGCACGAAGGCCGAGATCAAAAACGTGAACTCGTTCCGCTTCATCCGCGAGGCGCTGATCTACGAGATCGCGCGGCAGATCGAATTGATCGAGGGCGGCGGCAAGATCGTGCAGGAAACTCGCCTCTACAACTCGCACGAGGGCAAGACTTACAGCATGCGCTCGAAAGAGCAGGCGCACGACTACCGTTATTTTCCCGAGCCTGACCTGCTGCCGCTGGTGGTGGACGAAAAGTGGAAGGCCGAGATCGCGAAGACTCTGCCCGAACTGCCGGAAGCGCGCCGCGCGCGGTTCGTCCGTGAGTTTGGGGTGACGGAATATGACGCGCAGGTGCTGACGGTTTCGAAGTCGCTGGCCGATCAGTTTGAAGCGGCGGCGAAGGCGGCGAAGAATCCCAAGCGCGTGGCGAACCTGGTGCAGGGCGAATTGCTGGGCCGCCTCAAGGCCAGGGGCGTATCGATTGAGCAGTCTCCGATTTCGATGAAAGGCGTGGCCGCGTCAGCTGATTTGGTGGAGAGCGGCGCGATCTCCGGCAAGATGCTCAAGGATCTTTACGATCTCAGTTTCGAGCGCAACCAGGATTTCCCCGAGGTCTACGACGAAGAAGGCCGCCCCCAGCAGTCGTCGGACACTTCGGCGCTGGAGAAGATCATCGACGAAGTTGTCGCCGCGAATCCCAAGCAACTCGAGCAATACCGCGCCGGCAAGAGGACCATGCTCGGATTCTTCGTCGGGCAGGTGATGAAGGCGTCCAAAGGCCAGGCGAATCCGCAGTTGGTGAACGAGTTGCTGACCAAGAAGGTGGAGTGATCCGCGTTCGTTCAACATCAGGATGTGACCGAAGTACTATCCTCCCTTTGTGACTTCGGCAATCTAATTCCCTCGTCCTGTTCCCCGTAGGATGATGTTGAGCCTTCCGTCTCGGCTGACCGCTCCAGAGCTTCCATGAAAATCAAGCTGGACCGCATCATCAGCATTGCGACGCTGGCGGCTGCGCTCGTGGCCATCGTTCTGGTGTTGAAGAAGCCAGCTCCGGTGGCGGAGCTGCCGCGGCCATCGCCCGGGATTGCGGCGAATGGCCAATCCTCCAACGGCAATCAAAAAGTGGAGCAGGCAGAACCAGCCCCGCAGCAAGCGCAGCCCACACAGCCAACGCAGGCGTCGCGGGCCGGCAGCGGCTATTCCGTGGCATCCCAACCCACTCCGAACGCGCAGGCACCACAAAGCTCGAAGGCCGAACCGCACCTCAACTCCGACGAGATTAGCGCTGCGATCAGCCAGGCGCTGGGCGCGAGCGCGGGTGGAGCGGCGGGGCTGTCTCCGGACTCTGAGGTCGGCGCCGGAATGCCGAACATCAAAGATCAGAAGGTCAGCTATGACGGAGACACAGTCCACGGGCAGTTTCTGACGGAAATTGGCGGGAAAGACGTCTGGATTACAATTTCCGGGCGCATGGGTCAGAAGGATGGGTATGCCACGTTCGATCCCACCGAGTTCAAGGTTGGAGACTTAGACGTGCCCGTATCGCTGGTGAATCCGGCGCTGCAGCAGAAGCTCGCAGAAGAAAGAGATCGCCTCAAGCTTGACGGGGGCGCGAAGTAAGGCCGCCGCATTCTCGTCGCTCAGTGTGTTCGACCACTGCCGGGCAAAACATTCCTCTCCGCCAGCCTGGCGTACCAGCGGCCCGATTCTTTGATGGTGCGTTGCTGGGTCTTGAAGTCTACGTAAGCCAGGCCGAAGCGCTGGCTGAAGCCTTCGGCCCATTCGAAGTTGTCGAGCAGAGTCCAGGCATGATAGCCGCGAACGTCGGCACCGTCGGCGATGGCGTGGGCGAGCGCTTGCAGATATTGCCGGTGATACTCGATGCGGCGAGCGTCGTGGATTACGCCGTTGGTATCGGGGCCGTCGTTGTAGGCACAGCCGCTTTCGGTGATTTCGATCTGCGGATGGTTGAAATCGCGGCTGATACGCGTGACCACGTCATACATCGCCTGCGGCCAAACCTCCCATCCAATGCCGGTTTTCGGATCTTGCTGGCTGCCCACCATCTTTACAGGGAACAGCCACTGCTGCGTGTGGGAGAGCCGCTCCAACGCGCTGGGCGCCGATGCGATGGTGCGGTAGTAAAGATTGATGCCGATGAAGTCGAGCGGCGCCCGCATCTTGTCGAGATCGCTGGACTTGATGCCCATGGCAGTCTCCGGAAGAAACGCAAGGGCCTCTGGATAGCGCCCGTTCAGCGCGGGATACAGGAACCACAGATTTGTCATGGCGTGGGCGCGCTCGGCCGCAAGCTTGTCTTCTTCGGAGTTTGTTGCCGGTTCACAGGCCGACATGCTGAACGCGGTTCCGACGCGCGCCGACGGACGAGTGGCCTTCAACGCTCGAAAGCCCGCGCCCTGCGCCAGGTTTACCGTATGCGACGCGCGCAGGAAGTCGAGCAGGCTTTTGCGTCCGGGCGCATGCGTGCCTTCGAGATAACCGAGGTCGGTGAAGGCGGAGGGCTCGTTGAAAAGCATCCAGTCGGAGACGCGGTCGCCCAAGGCGCGCGCCACGAGTTCCGCATAGTCGGCGAAGCGGGAAGCGGTATCGCGATTGGGCCAGCCACCGGCATCTTCGAGAGCCTGCGGCAAGTCCCAGTGGTAGAGCGTGACAAAAGGGCGAACTCTCGCTTCCAGCAGGGCATCGACGATGCGGCTGTAATAGTCGACGCCTTTTGTGTTCACGCCGCCGGATCCGGAAGGCTGAATTCGCGGCCAGGAAATCGAGAAGCGATAGCTGTTCAAGCTCATGGCCCGTATCAGCGCGATGTCTTCGCGCCAACGGCGATAGGAATCGCAGGCTATGTCGCCGGTATCGCCGTTCTTGATTTTGCCGGGGGTGTGCGCGAAGCGGTCCCAGATCGATTCGCCTTTGCCGGCTTGCTTCCACGCGCCTTCGATTTGATAGGCGGCGGTGGCCGCGCCCCAGAAGAAATTCCTGGGAAAGGCGATCTCGGAAGAAGTATCGAACTGTCCGATGTCAGGCCTGGCAAGAGCCGCGGCGTTCGCCGTACGCGCGGCATTCGACGACACGCTGCAACCCGGGAACAAAGTGGCCGGGAGCGCGGCAGCGATGCCGGCGGCGAGGGCCGAGCGCGTAAATTCACGGCGGGTCAGTCGCAAAGTAGAATTGGGCTCCTTCGAGCGGCGATACGGAGGCGAGGCATCAATTGTGCTTGATGAACTTTCCGGCTTTCTGACCGGTCAGTGAGCTGTACAGCGTCTCCAGGAATGCGTCCTGGTTGATGAACTCTCCGGAAAACTTTTTCCACGGGTCCAGTATTTTCGCCTGCTTCATTTGATCGAGCGTTTTGCCGTCTTTCAATGCCCTCTTCACGGCGTTGCGCGTTTCCTCCAGCATTGAAAGGTATGCTCGCACGTCGTCCACGCTGGAGACGGGGCCGTGACCCGGAATCACCTTCACGTCTGGCGGCACCTGTGAGAGCACCTGCTCAACGGCATCGATCATGCCATCGATGCTGCCGCCGCTCTCTACGTCAATGAAGGGAAAACCGTAGGTGACGAAATCGTCGCCCATGTGCACGACATTCGACTTGGGGAAAAAGATGATCGAGTCGCCGTCCGTGTGTCCGGCGGGAAAATAGAGGGCGCGGATGTCTTCGCCGTTGAGATGAACAGTGACGTCATGATCGAAGGTGATAGTGGGCAACGCCTCGTGAGGCACGGGCTTCATGTCCATATGGATTGAGCCGCCATTGCCCCCACCTCCGCCGCTCTCCAGACGCTTGCGAACATTGTCTTGCGCAATGATAGGCGCTTGCTTCTGGAAGTATTCGTTCCCGCCGGTGTGATCGGGATGATAGTGCGTGTTGATGATAAAACGCACGGGCTTGTCGGTGATCCCTTTCAGCGCGGCCTGAATCTTTTCCGCGAGCGGGGCATATTGATCGTCGACGATCACGATGCCGTCGTCGCCGATCGATGCGCCAATGTTTCCGCCCGCGCCCTGCAGCATGTAGACGTTGCCAGCCACCTTCGAGACCTTCATCTGCACCTTGCTGAAATCCTGGTCTTGCGCGGAGGCGAGGGTGGCGGCAAACAAACAAGCGCCAAAGAGAATCCAAAGTTTTGGCATGATCGTCCTCGATTTCATTTTGACTACGGCGCAGACATTCTAAACCGGAATGGGGAAGCGTGCAGGGCGCAAATAGAGCTGGGAATGAGAAGTTGGTGCCCGCGAGCGGTTGTTTGCCGAACTACTTGGTTGGATCTTTGGTGGAATCCGCGCTCAGGGCTTTATAGGAATAGATCACCTGTTGGTCGTACAAGACCTGAGTGGCCCACCATCCCAAGAAAGCCGAGACGGTGAGAAACAGCGAGAGCAGAAGATAGGCGAACCGAATCTCGCCTCGCCCGTCCCGCGCCTGGAGCGCGGCTTCCTTCTGCGGCCTGCGTTGCCACAGCAGGCAACCTCCCGCTGCCGCCAGGACCAGAAAGGTGAATTCCATGTAGGGGGGGTCGTCGATGTGGTGGCTTAAGTGGTTAACCGATGCAACTATCCCCGGGAAAAGATAAAGCGACAGCGCGGCGTATCGCCATCTAGACTGAAACCTGGAGATCCACCAGAGCAAGCAACAAGAGAAGGCGATCATGCCGTTAAATGCAGCGCCTCGAAGCACCACGATTTGATCGTGAAACTGACGGAGCCGCTCGGTTTGATCGGTCCCCCTCAACAGGACCGTGGCTTCGTGAACGTGAAACACGTCTCCGGCCCGATCTTCCTGCTCTTTGATCCAGTCGGCCGAGATGTGCATGTGGGTGTGCGGGTCGCAGGTCTGGATGACCCATCTTCCGGTGTATATGCACTTTGGGTCGAATCTCCTGAATAGTTCGTTGTTTTCCTCGACAAGATCGCTCGCCTTTGAGTCAGACGTCTTGAATGGCTCGCTTTTTCCCGCAGGCGACTCGTTGATCTTTGCATCAGTGGACTGTTCACACTCTGCCGCAGGTGGAGCGCTGGACTTTGGATCCGTGCCGCTGGGCTTTGTAGCTGCCGGCCACTGATTGAAAGTGTTACAAAACACATCGGTCCGAATACTGCTCTCGGTCACCCCTACGCGGAACAAATGGTGAAAGAATTGAATGTGGAGGTCGTCGTCATCGAAGAAGTCCTGCGCGATACGGGACACTGCCGAACCCAGGGGATAGGCCATGGCGAACAACAGGACACCGACCAGAGCGGGTTGGTCCTGATCCTTCACCCAGCGCACAAGTTTATTGAGGCTGCTTTCGTGGTCCGAGAAGAAGAGGTGAGTGACGAGGAACGCCCAGGGAAGCGCCAATGCACCGACGACGATAATATCGAACGCGATGCTAAGAGCGTCCATACGCCACCCGACTCCCCGAAGATCACAGTTTCAGGATGCGATCACGGCCCAACAGACGATGGCGCTGTTTACCGTGGTCCAGTAGCCGTAGTGCTCATAGATCTGCGCCGCCTGGGTGCGCTGCTCCTGAGGCGTGAGTTTGCCGTTGATGCACGGATCGGAAGCATTGCGGATGGCCAGCCAGGCCGGAGCCTTGGCGCCCATATCCTTGGCTACCAATCCTAAAACGGCGTCTCCCATTTCCACGGTGGTGCCTTTGCCATCGAGCTTGTAGGAGTCGGTAGTGTTGCCGAAGGCGAAGAAGTCGGTGGTCACCACGCCGCTCTTGAGTGGAGACTTGGGCGGCTGGTAAAGGATCGAGGGAGTGCGCGCGGGTCCAGGAAGCTGGCCGGCGTTGACCGGCAGCAACTTGGTGCGTGCGACGGCAAAATTCTTTTGCGGCACCGCATTAGGAGCGTCATAGCGCTGTTTGTTGAACGGAGAGTTCTTGAAAGTCTTGGTGCAGTCAAAAACCAGAGTGCGCGCGACCACCACATCGCCGAGGTTGGTGGCGACCTCGACGGCGCCGGCGGTGCCTGTGGTGATAATCAGGCTGGCGCCAGTCTCATTGATCATTTGTATCCAAAGGTCCCGGATGGGCAGCTTGGGCCCGTCCTGACTAAGGTGAAGATTGGACTTGGCGCAAATCACGCTGCGGCTGCCGATCTTCACGGGGAAAAACTTGGCCAGATATTTTTCCTGGGAAGCGGGAGCACCATTGCGAATGAGACTGCGGTAATGCTCCTGGTAGCGATGGCTATAGGTATACCAAGCTTTGTCGCTGCGATAGCCGGGGGTGAGGATGTCAGAGAGCGCCTGCCCCTCGGCAACCGTCCAGGTGACAACCAGGACATCGGTTTTAGGCAGCGGGTCCTCCGGGCCGGGAGCCTTCGCGAGAGGTTGCGGTTTGGGCGCAAGACTCGCGGGCCACGGGATGGGCTTGAGATCGGCTTTGCGCGCCAGCATGGCCTGGGGCAGTGTCCAAACGGCATGGGTAGAGGGATCATCGGGATTGAAATCGATGATGTGCCGCGCAAGATCTACGTCGGTTTTGGGGCGAAGCATGCAAGATCCTCCGTTCGTGGTGTGAGCGATTGCGTACTCCGCAATCTAGTCCAACGGACCTAATACTCAGTACTGCCGCCAACGCACAAGATACTTCGGCAGTTGCGGAGCGCAATAGTAGAACAGGGGCGAAGAAGTGTCAACGGCGACTTACTCGTGTTACGAAGAACGAACAGGTTCACTAACGCCAGTCATGAAGAACTCTTTCGAGCAGTCCCACGGTTTTGAGCAAGGCAAACAGTTCCTTCCTGGTCAACCGGTCGAGATGGGACGCTAGATATTCGATACGGCGCCGGCGTCCTTGCTGGAGAAGGCGTGTGCCATTGGCGGTGGCGCGGATGGACATGCGGCGCGCGTCGTTTGGATCGCGAGCGATTTCGATCAGGCGGGTGCGTTCGAGCGCGGCCACAATGCGGCTCATGGTGGGGGGCTTGACCTGCTCGGCGGCGGCGAGTTCGCCGAGGGTCTTGGGGCCGGCAAAGACCAAGACCGAGAGCGCGGAAAGTTGAGCGGGGCCGACGCCGGTAGCTACGTCCTGCTTGCGCACGCGGCGCAGCAGGTGGATGGCGGCGGAATGAAGGCGGTCGGCGGCGGCGAGAGTTTCGGGCCGGAGCGCGGCGTTTTCGAGCTTGACTTTTTTGGCCTTGACTTTCGCCATTGAGTATAGTTAGCTATGCTAACTAATATGGTTTGGGAGGTCAAGGATATGAGTGCAACGGCAACGGGAGTTGGAATTACCCGCCTCGGCCAGATCGCCATCAACGCCAAGGATGTGGAACGCGCGGCGGGCTTTTACCAGGACGTGCTGGGGCTGAAGCTGCTTTTCAAGGCCCCGCCCGGGCCGGCATTTTTCGACTGCGGCGGGGTGCGGCTGATGCTGGATCGGGCGGAAAAGCCGGAGTTCGATCATCCCAGCTCGGTTCTGTATTTTTCGGTGCCCGACATTCAGGCGGCGTACGGGAAACTGAAAGAAGGCGGAGTGCACTTCGAGGACGAACCGCACCCGATCGCGAGAATGCCGACGCACGACTTGTGGATGACGTTCTTCCGCGACTCCGAGGGGAACCTGCTGGCGCTGATGAGTGAAGTGACGCGGTAGCGAAGCGCCGACCGCTCTGGGCATGGCTCATCGGTGCGCCTTTAACGGGCCGATTTCGATTGCCAATTATCCAACAGGTGATTGAGAATTCGTGTGACGGGCGATCCCCATGAGGCAAACACCTGCGCTTTCGGCATCGGGTTTTGGGAGTGCGTGGTTTGCACTGTGCGTGGCGTTCGCGCTCCACATTCTGGATGAAGCCACCACCGGCTTTCTTGACGTGTATAACCCAACCGTGAGCGTCTTGCGTGAGCGCTGGGGCTGGTTTCCCATGCCCACGTTCGAGTTTCGAGAGTGGCTGATTATGCTGATGGTGGGTTGCGCACTGTTGTTCTGCCTGACTCCGGTGGCGGCGCGCGGGATGCGCGGCTTGCGGCCACTGGCATGGATTTATGCCGCCATCATGTTTCTGAACGGCCTGGGCCATACACTCTTCTCGATTCTGGGACACACGGTTGCATCCGTGACCTTTTCGCGGCCGGCTCCGGGGTTCTATTCGTCCCCATTTCTGTTTATAGCTTCGGTGTGGCTGATGTTCCGGTTGCGGCGCACGGCGCGATTGGATTTTCAACTGCCAACCGGCGACTGACGGTCAACAGAACCGTGGATCCGCGCACCGGGCGGCATGCGCGGTGCGTCGTTCTTGGCGGGATCGCTTCGCAATCTCCGGACTAGTCATGGGCACCGCAATGGAGGACCATATCGGTGATGATCGACGTCAATCCTGACTCATTCTTGAGTTGCGGAACGGTTCCATCCTCGACACCTTCCGTACTCTTGCAGTTGTCCACGCGATACACGCTGACAGGGGTGGTGACGTTTTGGTAAAAGAGCTGGCCTTGCGCCGCGGAATTGTTCTGGCAGGAGGCCGAGTGGCAGCCCGCCGGTTTGCTGCAGAGCCAGCCCGTGATCGAGGTATTGGGGTAAGCGAAGGTCGAGTCGGCCTGCGTACCAGTCAACCCGTCGACGATGCTCATCGCTTTCCAGGAGGCGTATTGGGGCTGCGAGATTTTGCTGCCAGCGACACACGCGTCCGCTCCCATTGCACCGGTCCAGGTGGAGATCGCGACCTGGTCCTGGTCCACATAGATCGGCGAATCGGACCAATCGCCCTCGCCCCCAGTCAAGCACTCGGTTCCGGGGCAGACGGTCAATGGCTGTGAGTGGGGATTGCAGCCCACCGATACGTCGCTCATGACGGGGCCGGACTCGAGTACAACGTGGCTGAGATACCGATAGGCTCCATACTCGGCGAGCGAGTAGGCGACGGCGGCCGATCCACCGCTGGCGCCCTGAGCGCACATTCCGCCCCCTCCGTACACGTTCTTCTCTTGCAGGAGCCAATTCAGGAGCGTCGCCGGGCGGCACGCCGCGGCCTTCAGGCTGGTGCCGGTCCCATGTCCCGTTTCTTCCCAATCCGTCGCCCATATGACCTGCACGGTTTGAAGATTATTTTCCGGAGGAGTGTAAGCCTCCACATACTGCGAGAAACCTGGGCTGGTTCCGCCGCTGCCGTTGAAAAATACGACCGTTCCTTCCGTTCCGCCGGGGTTGACCACGCCGTAAGTGAAACCAATGTCCAAGGTGTTGGGGCAGGTTACGGTGCTGCTATAGCAGGCCGTTCCTGTGTTATAGCCGAACGGACACTTTACCGACTTCAATGGGAGGTTGACCTGCCCGAGGGGCAGTTGGGTTTGGGCCGGAGCGGAACTCGAACAGAAAATCACGGCCAGGCAAACCCCGGCCAAAGCGGCAGGCAACTTATTTTTCATCATGGGTATCCTTGGGTCCTGAATTGCAGCGGAGTGGCCAACTCGCGAATCAGGGGGAGGAAACAAGTGCTGCCGAGTGGCAGGTTCGGCGACAGATCGTTCCATTGAAGCCAGCTTCATTTATACAGGCTAAACTTGAAGATTCAATGTAAAGAAGTGTAGTTATGCAGCCAGACGGACCTAAATGGGACAAATAGCGGCCGGTCTGAATGCCG
>Ga0302183_10000424_pt1 | contig 20190 bp, 17 predicted proteins | sample I_Palsa_N3_2_FD_200232 | JGI IMG/M metagenome (GOLD analysis project Ga0302183, IMG submission 200232) | Peat permafrost microbial communities from Stordalen Mire near Abisko, Sweden - I_Palsa_N3_2 | ecosystem: Environmental > Terrestrial > Soil > Palsa > Peat permafrost | place: Sweden...
ACCGAGGGAGCCGTCGTTGCCGTGCGCGCGGCGCTCGAGCGCATCGCGGCCGGCGCAAGTCCGCCCTCTGATGACGATTGCGCGTCGAGGCAGAGCTGGCAGCCGTCCATGCTCCAGCAGGAGCGCGCGATCGATTGGAGCCGGGACGACATGGCGACTGTGCTGCGCAAGATCTACTGCGCCGATGGATTTCCCGGCGTCGAGGACCTTCTGTGCAACCGGCGCTTCAGATTGTTTGACGCTCATCCGGAAGGCCGCCTCACTGGAGCGCCCGGCACGCTCATCGGGCGTCGCAACGACGCCGTTTGTCGCGCCACGCGGGATGGGGCTGTGTGGATCGGCGCATTGCAGCCCGCAGACGCGTTGCACCGCAGCTTCAAGCGCCCTGCAGTTCTCGCGCTCGGCGCCGCAGCAGAAGTCCTACCGCACAGCGAGGACGATCCTGCTGACGGCACCGCTTTCCCCGGTGACCAGGAGATCCGCTACGAGGAGCGCGGCGCGGTTGCCTATCTGCATTTCAACTTCTACAACGGCGCGCTAAGCACGGCACAATGCGGGCGCCTGCTCAGCGCATATGGGCAAGCGCGGCGGCGGCCGACCCGAGTCATCGTGCTGATGGGCGGACCGGACTTCTGGTGCAACGGCATGCATTTGCACTGCATCGAAGCCGCTGACAGTCCCGCCGACGCCTCGTGGGCCAACATCAATGCGATCGACGACCTCGCCCGCGACATCCTGACGACCGACACGCACTTGACGATCGCCGCACTCCAGGGCAACGCCGCGGCGGGCGGGGTATTCCTGGCGCTCGCGGCTGACAGCGTACTGGCACGCAACGGCGTCGTGCTGAACCCGCACTATCGCAGCATGGGCAATCTGTACGGCTCGGAATATTGGACCTACCTGCTGCCGCGCCGTGTCGGCGCCGAGCAAGCGTGCGCGATCATGGCCCGGCGGCTGCCGCTCGGTGCGCCGGAAGCGGCGGCGCTCGGGTTAATCGATGCGCATGCAGGTCCGGATGAGGTCAGTTTCCGCGCGCTCGTTGGTGCCCATGCCGCCGCCTTGGCGGAGGGCGATCGATTCAAGCATGCATTGGCCGAAAAGCGCACACGGCGCGCGCGCGACGAGCGCGTGCGGGCGCTCGCGGACTACCGGGCAGATGAGCTCGAGCGCATGCGCATGAACTTCTACGGCTTCGACCCGAGCTATCACATCGCGCGTCATCGGTTCGTGCATCGCACGCCGCACGCCTGGACACCACTGCATCTGGCCCGACATCGCCGGATCGGCTTTGCCGCCAGGCGCGAGACCGCGAGCGCATGAGCGCCGGCGCGCTCCGACAGCCGGAGCCCACCGCTTCCGCATCCATGGCGTGGCGCATCGGCGGGCGCGTGCAGGGCGTTGGCTTCCGGCCCTTCGTTTACCGCCTTGCTCATCTCTTCGATCTCACCGGCTGGGTGCGGAACAATGGCGGCGAAGTCGAAATCCACGCGCAGGGGCCGCCCGATCGATTGCAGGCGTTTGGGGATGCGTTGCTGACGCGGGCGCCGCCCGCAGCGCTTGCGCAGCTGCTTGAGGTGCGGCCCGCATGCGGCGAGTCAACCAACGATTTTCGTATTGTGGCGAGCGAGATTGGCGCGCAACCGCACGTCCACGTACCGCCGGACCTGTTCACCTGCGACGACTGCCTGGCGGAGCTGCGCGACCCCACTGCGCGCCGCTACCGTTATCCGTTCATCAACTGCACTCAATGCGGACCCCGCTACACGCTGATCCGCGCGCTGCCCTACGATCGGCCGAATACGACGCTCGACCGGTTCACGCTGTGCCGCCACTGTGCCGCCGAATACGCAGAGCCACTCGATCGCCGCTTCCATGCCCAACCGTTGGCCTGCGCGGCCTGCGGCCCGAGTCTGCACTGGTTCGAAGGCGGGTATCGGATCTACGGCAACGCACAGACGCTCGCCACGGCACTGGCGGCGCTGCGCGACGGGCGGATCGTCGCGGTGCGCGGCATCGGCGGTTATCACCTCCTTTGCGATGCCGCCAATGAGAGCGCGGTCGCGCGCCTGCGCGCGCGCAAGGGCCGGCCGGCGAAGCCGCTGGCGGTGATGGTGCCGTGGCGCGGTGGCGATGGCCTGGACTACGCGCGCGGCTTAGCGCAGCTGTCAGCGCTACATGCCGCTGCGCTATGCGATTCAGTGCGCCCGATCGTGCTCACACCGCGGCGCGCAAACGCCACGGTGGCGGCGGGCATCGCGCCGGGCCTGTGTGAGCTTGCGCTGATGCTGCCCTACAGTCCGCTGCACCACCTGCTGCTTGAGGATTTCGGCGCGGCGCTCGTGGCGACCTCCGGAAACCTGAGCGGCGAGCCGGTACTGACGGAACCTGAGGACGCTCAGTCGCGCCTTGCCGACGTGGCCGACGGATTCCTGCACCACGATCGCTCAATCGCGCGCCCGGCGGACGATCCAGTCGTGCATGTCGTCGCGGGAAACGTGCGGCCGATACGCCTCGGACGCGGTACATCACCGCTTGAGCTCGACCTGCCCGTCCCCATTCAGGTTCCGACGCTCGCAGTCGGCGCCTACATGAAAAATACTGTGGCGCTGGCCTGGGGCACCCGTGCGGTCGTGTCACCGCATATCGGTGAGCTCGCAAGCCCACGCGGGCGTGCAGTCTTCGCCCAGGTCGCGCACGATCTGCAGCAACTCTACGACGTGCGCGCCGAGCGCATTGCGCACGATGCACATCCGGGCTTCCCCAACACACGCTGGGCGCGCGACTCTGCGCTACCGACCCAGGCCGTCTGGCATCACCATGCACATGCGGCCGCGGTGGCCGGTGAGTTCCCGAGCGCCACGGAGCTTCTCTGTTTCACCTGGGACGGCGTTGGCCTCGGCGCGGACGGCACGTTGTGGGGTGGTGAGGCGTTGCTGGGTCGACCGGGTGCATGGACGCGCGTAGCGAGTTTCCGGCCGTTCCGGCTACCGGGCGGCGAGCGTGCTGCGCGCGAGCCGTGGCGAACGGCGCTGGCATTGTGCTGGGAGTGTGGCCAAGCCTGGCCAGAGGGCGCGAAACTCGGTGGCCCGCTGCTGCGCCGAGCCTTCGATGGCGGGCTCAATGCCCCGACGACGACGGCCGTTGGTCGCCTGTTCGACGCTGCCGCAGCTCTGCTTGGCGTCTGCCTGAAGACGAGCTATGAAGGCGAAGCGCCCATGCGTTTGGAAGCGCTGTGCGAGAAAGCCGCCCCGCCACTGGCGCTGCCTCTCGCGCGCGACGTGGAGGGAATCTGGCGCAGCGACTGGTCGCCGCTTGTGCCCGCGCTGCTCGACGCCCGGCGGACTCCGGCTGCACGCGCTGCAATATTGCATGCGAGCCTGGCACAAACCCTGTGTGCGCAGGCGCTAGCCGTGCGCGAGCACACCGGGGTTACGCGCGTCGGGCTTGGCGGCGGAGTGTTCCAGAACCGCATTCTGAGCGAGCAGGTGCAGGCGCGGCTGACGGCAGCGGGGTTCGAAGTGCTGATGCCACAGCGGCTGCCAGTCAACGACGCCGCGATCAGCTATGGTCAACTCATCGAGGCGGCCGCCATGCAAGCGACTCGCTGAACCTGCGAGTCGGGTAGATGGCGCACAAAACCGGATTTCGTGACACGCACATCAGCCTCGCGCACGGCAACGGCGGCCGCATGATGCGCGAGTTGATCGAGGAGCTGTTCGCGCCCGCGCTCGCCAATGCACAGCTCGATACGAACGCCGACGCCGTCGCGCTGCCGATCCCTGCCGATCAAGAACTCGTCGTAACTACCGACGGCTTCACCGTGCAGCCGCTCGAGTTCCCCGGCGGCAACATCGGGTCGCTCGCCGTGCACGGCACCGTCAATGACCTCGCCGTAAGCGGCGCAGTGCCGCGTTTCCTGACGCTCAGCGTATTCCTGGAAGAGGGTTTGGAGATCGCGCTGCTGCGCCGCGTGATCGAAGCGCTCGCTGGCGCGGCGCGCGACTGCCAAGTAGCCGTGGTGGCCGGCGACACAAAAGTGGTAGGCCGCGGCGACTGCGACGGAATCTACCTCGCTGTCACCGGTATTGGCTTCCGCGCAATCGGCGCTTGCTTAGCGCTCGATCGCGTGCGCGCCGGCGATCGCATTCTGGTCAGCGGTCCGATCGGTGATCACGGCGCCGCGGTGATGCTCGCACGCCAGGAATTCGGCCTGCGCGGCGAGCTCAAGTCGGACGCGGCGAGCGTGCTGCCTCAAACACAGGCCCTGATGAGAGTGGCAGGTCTGCACTTCATGCGCGATCCGACGCGAGGCGGACTGGCAACCGTCGCTCACGAGCTTGCCCGCGCCACGGGCCTCGCCGTCCGTCTGTCGGAATCGCGCATCCCGATCAACGAGTCCGTTCAATCGGTCTGCGAGCTGCTCGGATTTGATCCTCTCTATTTAGCCTGCGAAGGCCGCATTGTCGCAGTCGTCGCGCCGGAGGCGGCCGAAGCCGCACTAGCCGAGCTGCGCACGGTGGCGCCATTGGCTGCGCTGGTTGGCGAGCTCGACGTAGGCTCGCCACAGGTCATATTGGATACGGCGTTCGGCGGTCAACGCGCGCTCGATGAACTCGAGGACGATCCGCTCCCGCGTATTTGCTGATTGAAGGGACGGGTCTTACCTTCGGCGGACAATGTGCTTCGCTCGACGTCGAATGTTCGATCCTCCGCCTAACACCAAGAAGGAACCGGGAATGGGTTCGCTAGAGCTGGTATTGGCTATGGCGCTGGCGGTAGTCGCAAGCGGCTATTTGGTGCGCGTCCTGCCGTTCTCACTCCCGCTGCCGCTCGCGCAGATCGCGCTGGGAGCGCTGATCACGGAGATTTTCCGCCACAGCGTCGTGTTGAATCCCGAGATCTTCTTCCTGCTTTTCCTGCCACCACTGCTGTTCCTGGACGGTTGGCGCATTCCCAAGGGCGGGACGTTTCGTGACAAGGCCGCCATCCTGGAACTGGCGCTGGGATTGGTTATCTTCACGGTGTTAGGTACTGGATTTCTCATCCACTGGCTGATCCCTGCGATGCCGGCGCCGGTCGCCTTCGCGCTAGCCGCGATCTTGTCGCCAACTGACCCGGTGGCAGTTTCATCAATCACAGCACGGGCGCCAATCCCAAAGCGACTCATGCGCATTCTGCAGGGTGAAGCCTTGCTCAACGACGCTTCGGGTCTGGTCTGCTTCCGTTTTGCCGTAGCGGCTGCGTTGACCGGAAGCTTCTCGCTAACCTCGGCGTCCCTCACATTTCTTTGGGTGGTGTTAGCAGGCTTATGCATGGGCGTCGGCATTACGGTGGCTGTGAGCTTCGCGCAGCGTAGGCTGTCGAAACATTTCGGCGATGAGAGTGGCTCGCCGATCCTGATCAACCTCCTGACTCCATTCGGCGCCTACCTGCTCGCCGAAGCGGTGCATGGCTCGGGCATCCTCGCAGCAGTGGCGGCAGGCATCACGATGAGTTACGTCGAATTGAGCGGCCAAGCGCTCGCGAATACTCGGCTGCAACGCGCGGCGGTCTGGAGTACGGTGCAATTCGCGTTGAACGGCATCATGTTCGTGCTGTTGGGCGAGCAACTGCCCGGCATCTTCCACGGCGCTGTGGCCTCAGTAACGCAAAGTGGCCATCTGCGTCCGTGGTGGCTGGCGGTTTATGCTTTTACGATTACTCTAGCGCTCGCACTGCTGCGTTTCATCTGGGTGTGGACGTCATTGCGTCTAACAATGTTCAGAGCCCGCCAGCACCGTGAACAAGTCCCCTCACTGCACTGGCGACTCGTTCTGGCGACCTCGCTCGCCGGGGTGCGCGGGGCCATTACGTTGGCCGGCGTAATGACATTGCCGTTGTTAGCGCGCGACGGCAGCGCGTTTCCGGCGAGGGAACTGGCGATATTCTTGGCGGCCGCGGTAATCGTGCTGTCTCTGGTGATGGCCAGCATAGGCCTGCCCAGAACATTAAAGGGGCTGGTGCTGCCGGCAGAGTCCGCCGAACAAGTGGAAGAAGATCGCGCCCGCCACGATGCCGCCATAGCGGCCATCGCCGCCATCGAGAAGGCGCAGCAGGGCCGGACGCAGCAAACCGCTGAATCCGAGATCTACATCCGTGCGGCCGCGTACGTACTCGCGTTATATCGCCACCGACTGGAGAGTAGTGCCACGAGCCCTAGTGAGGCGGTGCAACTGCGCACCACTGAGGAGGCCGAACGTTCGTTGCGTCTAACAGCCCTTCAGGCGGAGCGGGAAAAGATCTTCAGCCTGGCGCGCCAGTCGCAGATCTCCAACCAAGTCTCGCGCAAGCTAGTGCGTGAGATTGATTTGTTGGAGTCGCGATACCGCTGAACGATACTATGGGCCCTCCCCGATCATCTGCGCACACCATTGTCCCAGCAGGACTCATGAGGCGCGAGTGCCAGCGCCAATCAGCATCGGTCTGGTCACGCCTCGTCATGCCGTTGCTGTCGATCTTGAAAAATCTCCGCCAAGTTGAATCGTGCTGCGAGTACCAGCATGACCTCTGACCATATCGGCCGCCTGTGGTAATCGAACAAATAGGGCGGCTGCTTCCCTTTAGTTGCGAGCAAGTGTTTGATCTTGCTGCCGATATTGAGCATTATCCCGATTTCTTGCGCGGATGGATCGCGGCACGGGTGCGGAGGCGCGAGTCCAATATTTGCTATGTGGACCAAGTTGTGGGCATAGGGCCCCTCCGCGTGCAGTTCTCATCGAAGGCTGTGCTGCTGCGCCCGGTACGCATTGACGTCACCTCATCAGATCCGCCCTTCAGGCATTTCAGTCTGTCGTGGCTAGTCGAAGCGGTCCCGTCCGCGGGTTGCCGCGTTAGCGTCGTCGCGGACCTGCAGTTGCAGTCAAGATTTCTTCAGCGGGCCGTCGACCTGGCCCTACCGGAGATGGTCGCCGACATCATTGAAGCCTTCGAAGCAAGAGCCCGTCGCTTATATAGCGTTCGGGACGAGCCAGTGAATCGGGAAGCTCCGGGCAATTGACGCGGCGAGCATTTGCGGGACCCCGCGCAGACTCTCAGTCCTTGCCGAAGAATTCTGTCCAAATTGATATGAAGCGCGATCTCTAGCCGACGTTCACTCGGAGGTAGATAAAGGCTCGATATTTTCGTTCGAGGTGCCTGAGAGCGCCGGCCAGGCCACCAGCACGCGCACGCGGCAGTGACGTCTGATGGGCGCGCCGATCGACCGCCGGTTATCCGACACTTTTTGCTCGTCGAAATTCTTCGAGCGCATCGAGAGGAATCCGGGGGACAATCAACGGAGCACTTTTCTCGTCGTCGGCTGGACCGACAAACCAAGCGGCGGCGCTGGTGCTGGTCACACTGAGGCATTCCTCGTACGCCTGCATATAGCGGTTCCAGAATTTGCGCTCCTCCACGTCCGCGAGCCTGAGCTACTACGCTGTGTCGACGGTGATGGCATGCCTCAATCGCCATGCGCAAAGGGCCGGAGCAGTCGCGACAGATAATCAGCCACGGCTTCACGATCCGCCACGCTAAGTCGCTGAATTCGCCTGGTATGGAGGTCATCATTGCGTTGAGCATCGGCAGGAGCGTTCAACTGGCTCAATAGGTATCGGTAGTGTTGTCCTGCAAGGCGCGGCACAGGCCTCGTTGCGTCACCCTCACCCGTCGGCCCATGACAGGACTCGCAACAGCGAAAATACGCACGAGCTCCCTCGCCAAGCGACCGCCCGGTTCCCATGCCAACCGGCGACGCCGGCTGCAGCGCGGCAACATACGCGGCCACATCGGCCACATCCTGTGCAGCAGCCAGCCTGGATGCGTTTGAAAAATATTGCATGCCATGAGTTGAGCCATAGCCATGCCTGAACCGAACGAGCGCCAGCACGAGCACCCGAAAGTGCTGGCCACCGGTTTCCGGAAATGCTGCGGCGGTCCCACCAGGGTAGCCCTCCCCATTTGTCCCGTGGCACATCTCGCACCTACTGCGAAAGATCTGGCCACCGTGCTCCAAGTCGGGCGTCGCATGGATGGCGTCCGCATATTCCTTAGAGCTTGACAGCTCAGCACCCGCGCACAGCCCCGCGGCCAGCTGCACGAGACCAATTGCTAACGCCAAAGATCGCATTCTTACGCCTCGGAACTTTTGGCCGATCACCGGACCTGAGCTGCGGAAGACGACCGACGTGTATTGCCCGAGAGAAATGGCGTTACAAATCGAGACAGTTTTCTCGGTGCCGATTAGTGGAAGTGGCATCTAGACTTGAATGCGATAGAGCCTACTTCGGCAGCTTCGCTTTGAATTTTTACCCGAGCGCCGTTGGCGCGCCGCCACCTTTGGGTCCGACTGGCATTTCCCGCAAGACTTTCCAGTGTCCTTACCAAACTGAGTAGTTGCAGCGGCGGGCTGAAAACAAACAATGACGCGACGCCCGTAATTGTGACCGCAGCCGCAGTTCCGCACGCGAGCACTAGCCTCTTATTTGATTTCACCTTCACAGTCAATTTCTCCAGTGCTGATATTGCTTGTACGGCCACCGCGGACAACACCGAATGCTTTCGGGTGATAGGGATGCATGGCGACCGCTTCCGGTTACCCTTGAGATTAAAAGCAAGTCCTCTTTCAATCTGTGCGGTGTCGTACACTAGGGCTGGGATAATTCCCTTTAGGGCTGCGTTTTCGGCGGCGCAAGCTCCGTCGGGACAGCAATTTCTCTACTGCACTCTACTGGCACGAAGTCATTATTCGTGCTGAGTTGAGCAGAAGCGTGTCAGGTGCGGGCAGCCAACGTCCTCGTCTTGCGCTTCCATGGTTGAGGACGCTTCACCCGGCCCGCGAAATCGAGCCGCAACCCGGATTCGCCGCTTCGAGCGCGTTTTAGGCACGAGTGGTGTTTGGGTAGCCGGTGAAGTCTGGTTCGGGTGGGTATGCTTTGTCGACTGAGCGCTAGCGGCGAATTTGTTGTCCGGTTGCACATGGCGGCCTCTCTGGGAAATGTCGGCTTCTTGGTTTAGCATGTGAGTTCGGGCGAGCACGCCCAACTGAGATCGCCGAATGCTGATCCATGACATGACAAGGAATGCCAGCATCGAACTGCTGACGCGCAAGCAGTTATGCAGATTGGCCTGCGCTCACGACGGGCAACCCTACGTCATCCCAATTTATTGTGCGTATCACGATAATTACATCTACAGTTTCTCAAGAGTCGGGCAAAAGATTGCCTGGATGCGCGCAAACTCCTTGGTTTGCGTCGAGGTCGACGAAATGGCCAGCCCACAGGATTGGGCCACAGTGATCGTTTTGGGCAAATATGAAGAGTTACCCGACACGCCTCAGTACGAGCTGCATCGAAAACGCACCTACGATTTACTGCAAAGGCGTCCGATGTGGTGGGAGCCCGGTTCAGTGAAGACAGAGCTCTCCGACAAGGCTCGCCCAGTAGAGTTCTTGTACTTTCGAATTCACATTGATCAGATCAGCGGCCGCCGCGCCATTTCGGACACGGTCTCGAGCCGTGAATTTCCCGCAACGCACGAGGCGCCTGCAAGCTGGCTACGCAGAATTCTCGGACGCCCAGAGCACAAAAAGAGTGACCATTAACCGCTTGGCGCGAGAACGCAATTGTTTTGAGGCCAATTCCGGAACAGATTCGGTATCCCGACACTGTTCAAAACCCCGAGCAACTCGTAAAACTCGCTGCATCGTAACCGGCATCAGCCCGAGCTTCGGCAAGACCGCGCGCCGTCACTAACTGCGCGATCCACTAGCTGCAAAACCCAGCAACGGTCGGCGCGCGTCTTCGCTGCCGGAACCATTAGAAATACGCCTGATGTGGATGGATCGATCGCCTTCAGGGCACGAGAACCGCGGCACCTTCGAATCGGCCTGCACGCAGATCAGCGAGTGCTTGATTGGCCTGATTGAGCGCATAGCGCGTGGTCTGGGTGACAATGCCGATTTGCGGCGCCAGGCGCAGGAAATCAATGCCATCCTGCCGCGTGAGATTGGCCACCGACACAAGCTGGCGCTCTTCCCATAGCAGGCCATAGGGGAAGCTCGGGATGTCGCTCATATGGATGCCCGCGCAAACGACGCGACCTCCTTTGCGGACCGCTGTCAGCGCCAGCGGCACAAGCTCGCCAACGGTCGCATAGATGATCGCGGCATCAAGCGGCTCCGGTGGCATCTCATCAGATCCGCCTGCCCATGTCGCGCCGACTCGCCGGGCGAAGGCCTGGTTGGCAATATCTCCCGGCCGCGTGAAGGCAAACACCGATCGGCCCTGCCACTTCGCGACCTGCGCCACGATATGGGCAGCGGCACCAAAGCCGTAGAGCCCGAGCTTTTTGCCTACGCCTGCGATCACCAGCGACCGCCACCCGATCAGGCCAGCGCAGAGCAAAGGGGCGAGCGCGACGTCGCCGCCAACCTCACCGAGCGAGAAGGCGTAGTTTGCATCAACGATGGCTGCCGTCGCGAAGCCACCGTCGCGCGTGAATCCCGTGAATAGCGGGCGATCGCACAGATTCTCTTGCCGCCCCATGCAATACGGGCAAACGCCGCAGGTGTGCCCGAGCCAGGGCACTCCGACGCGCTCACCCATACGTAGCTCCTCGATACCAGGCCCGATCGCATCGATCCGACCTACGATTTCATGGCCGGGGATAATCGGCAGCTTCGGGTTGGGCAACTCGCCGTCGACAACATGCAGGTCCGTGCGGCAGACACCACAGGCGCCCACTTTCACTCGAATCTCGCCCGGCCCGGGTTGCCGGTCGGAGAGATCTGTCCACTCAAGGGCAGCCCCAAGCTTCCTCAGCACCATCGCCTGCAACGGTTTCTCCAGCTATTCAAAACCATTCATCGGCCAAATCCGTCCGGCGCTTGCTGAGGCGCGGTTACAGGGTGCGTTTATACGGCAGCAAACGGTCGAATTCTCTTTTTACCACACCGTAGCATTCACATACGCGGCGTTCCAGTCCTGGTCGATCCAGTACGACAATTTTGCCACGGTGGTAATGTATCAATCCAGCTACTTGCAGCTTGCCGGCTGCCTCGGTCACTCCCTCGCGGCGCACGCCCAGCATATTTGCGATCAGCTCCTGCGTCATCATCAGTTCGTTGTTTGGCAATCGATCCAGGCTCAACAACAGCCAGCGGCATAGTTGCTGATCCACCGTATGATGGCGGTTGCACACTGCGGTCTGCGCCATCTGCGTAATCAGCGCCTGCGTGTAGCGCAGCGCCAAGTGTGCAAAATGTCCGCCACGCGCGAATTCTCTTTTTAGAATACTCGCCTTGAGCCGATAGCCGCTGCCTGCGCTTTGCACCACCGCCCGGCTCGGCGTGCTTTCGCCGCCCATAAACAAAGAGATGCCGACTAAACCGTCATTGCCTGTAATCGCAATTTCCGCCGATGCGCCGCTTTCCGTGACGTAGAGCAGCGAGACGATACTACTGGTCGGGAAATACAGATAGCGCAAATGGCCGCCGGACTCGTAGAGCACCATTCCTAGCGGCATCGCTATAAGTTCGAGATCGAGCAGCAGGCGCGCGTAGTCTGCCGCCGACAATGCAGCAAGAAGACGATTTTGCTTTGGGGTTTGCGGTAAAGGCATGGCGGCCGTCTCCATCCCTCGCGGGCGTGCTACCGATAAGATCAACGTCCAAAACGCGGCGCAAAACTCCATCAGGCTACATTGAGTTTGCGCTTAGCCATCCGTCGCGGCGGGCATGTAGTCTGGCCGACTATTTGAAATGCGACACCGCAATGGAAGTGAGCGCATTGCCATACCTGCTCAACAGTTTGACACTAGACGGAGAAATCATCAGCAGACTCGCGCGATGATCGCTCACATGTTTGCGCCGGATCACGATTCCTTGCTCGATAAGCGTAGCTAATTTGCGGTGCACCGTCGCGCGCGAACCGATATTCAGCAGAAACAGCTGCTTCAGAGTTAGGGGTTGCCCATGCTCTTCCGCATATCCGATTTCGATGACGACATCGAACGCGAAGATTGACTTTAGGAGCGGCAGTTGCCGCCTTTCAAACTCCCTGATTTTTTTCAATCCGGTGAATAACTTCATGGTTTATATCGTTTCATTATTGATACCGGTGAATGATGTGGGTCGATTCAGAAACCTGGCAAGCACAATTAGTTATCTTTTTGAAATGAATGAATCGTAGACGGCGTTAGGACGATCACTCAAGCGGTCTCGCGAGAAAAAGAGGTTTGCCCAGGCGACAGCCTTACTCGGATTGAACACGTACCAGAAGCACGCTCGAAACACTGGGCGGAATAGGCTGACGACGCACTAAATGGAAGTGATGAAGCTGAGCTCCGAAGAGGGTGGCCCAGCGTCGAGGCCGTCATGGACTGTCTACTCGCGATACGCGCGCTGTGCTGCGTCGACAGGCTATGCATTCCGCAAGCGCGAGCCACTAGAGTAGGGTTTTTCGCTCGGCAGTTTCTCGGCGACGCTTCTCTCAAAGAGAACGGCATACCTCGACATGAGGGTTCCCGATGGACGTGTTCCACCAGGCGCCATAACGGCAGGCCACTCGAAGCGTTGCCAGCGGCACGTGAGATCTTCCTGAATCACTGCATGAACCAGCCATGGCTGACGATCAGCGACTGCCCCGTCAGGGCATTGGACTCGAACGAGGCGAAAAAGAGCGCCGCTTCGGCGACCTCTTGAACCGTTGTGAATTCGCCGTCGACGGTTTCCTTGAGCATGACATCACGGATGACTGCCTGCGTCGATATCCCCAGCGTCTTCGCCTGCTCCGGGATTTGCTTGTCGACCAAGGGCGTACGAACGAACCCCGGGCAGATGACGTTCGCCCGCACGCCATGCTTCGCCCCTTCCTTGGCAACCACTTTGGCAAGGCCAATGAGGCCATGTTTGGCAGTGACATAGGGCGCTTTCAGAAACGAAGCTTCTTTGGAATGTACCGAACCCATGTAGATAATGCTGCCGCTGCCCTGCTTGTACATTTGTCGCAATGCCGCGCGCGTGCTCAGAAAGGCGCCGTCCAAGTGAACTGCGAGCAGCCGTTTCCAATCGGCGAACGCGAAATCCTCGAGCGGCGCGACGATCTGAATACCCGCATTGCTCACCAGCACATCAATTCGCCCGAACGCCTCGACTACGCTCGCGATGGCGCCATTAACCTGAGCTTCGTTGGTTACGTCCACAGCCAACGCAATCGCCTGTCCGCCCTCCCGATTGAGCTCCGTAGCGGCCAGATCGGCACCCGCGGGATCGATATCGGCGATGGCAAGCTTGGCGCCAGCGCGGGCAAATGTGCGAGCGATCTCCTTGCCGATACCGCTTGCCGCACCCGTGACGACGGCAACCTTATCCCTGAGGCGCATCGCGTTACTCTCCATTCCCTGCAATTTCCCCGTATCGTGCAATGAAGCCGTCGATCACCGCCAGACACTCGGGCTCATCGAGTAATGGCGCGTGTCCGCGATTCGCGACCGTAATGTGCTGCAGACCCGGCTTCTCGCGAGCCATGCGCGCCACCGTCGCGGCGCTCAGCACATCGGACAGTGCCCCGCGTATCACCAGCATGGGCACGCCCTTGGTTTGTGAATACAGCGGCCACAGGTCGGTAGGTGCTGTTGGGGGATTCTTGAACGCTTGGCTGATTTTTGGATCCACGTCGGGGACTGGGATGCCGGCTGCATTCTCCCGGAAGCCGCGGTGCGCATAGTCAAACCAGTCCTCATCGGTCAGCCCGGGCAGTGCGAGGCCATAGACGCTCTTGGCCTGCTCAACTGCTTCAGCCCAGGAGGACACCGGCGGCAACTTGCCCGCATATCCAGCGATGCGGCGCAATCCGGCCGGATCGATTTCCGGACCGGCGTCATTCAGCACGACGCCGGCAATGCGGTCTGGCTTCATCGCCGCCATGGCCATGCCCATCAACGCGCCGAGTGACGTGCCCACCACCAAGACGCGGCTTAGGCAACGTGATTCCAACAGCGACCATGCGTCCTGTATGTAGATCGGCAGTTGATAGTGAGACGGATCCGGATCCCAGGCCGAACGACCGCGGCCGCGCAGATCCGCGGTCAGCACGTCGCGCTGTGCGCTCAAGTGTGTGGCGAGCGCGACGAAATCTCGGCTGTTGCGCGTCAGGCCCGGCAGACACAGCACCGTCAAGCCACCCGGTCGCTGCGCAGCGTAGACACGGCAATACAGACGCAGGCCATCGGCGGTATCGTAAAAGTAATCGCTGGCATTGCCGTTCATGTAGCTTTTCCCATGGCGCTGGATGTGTATTCACGCCGAAGTTCACGCTTGAGCACCTTGCCGTTAGGGTTTCGCGGCAGGCTTTCGCGCCATACGACACCACCGACACGCTGCTGCTTGCCTACCCGAGCATTGGTCCATTCAAGCAGCTCGGTCGCAACCATGGTATGGCCCGAACGCAGCACGACCACGGCCAAAGGGGTCTCTCCCCAGCGCTCGCTCGCTATCCCAATCACGGCCACCTCGGCAACCGCCGGGTGCTCGCGCATTATGCCTTCGATGTCGGTCGGGTAGATGTTCTGGCCGCCGGAGAGGATCATGTCCTTCTTGCGATCGACGATATAGAGAAAGCCCTCCGCATCAATCCGGCCAATGTCCCCAGTGCGCAGCCACTGGGCGCCAGCTGAATCTGTCCAGGTCGCTTCCCGGTTGGGTTCGTCCCGCGCATGATAGCCGGCCATCACCAGCCGACCGCGGCCGACGATCTCGCCGGTCTCGCCCGGCGCAACCTCGCGGTCATCCTCGCCCAGGACGCGAATGTCGGACCCGAGAACCGGCTTACCGACCGAGAGGACTTTGCGCTCGAGTTGCTCAGGCTCAAGGATGGTGAACAACCCCTCGGTGAGCCCGTAAAGCTCGATCAGCTGGCAGTCGAATTCGCGCGCAAAGCCGCGCTTCACCTCCGCGATAAGCGGGGCACCGCAACACATCAGCGTCTCGAGGCTATTCGTGCGAAACGCGCGGCGCTCGGGGTAGGCGAGCAGCCGCTCGAGCTGCACGGGAACGAAGGCGCCGTGCGTGATGCGCTCGGCCTCGACGACTGCAAGCGCCTCCTGAGGACCAAACGCTCTCAACAGCACCATCGTGCCGCCGACGAGTATCGTCGAAAGCATGGTGACCCAGCTAATGTTCGAAAACAGCCCGAGCGAGATGAGCGTGCGGCAGCCGTTGCGATAGCGAAGCGCGAGCGCTGCGTCATACGCCCAGTGCATCCGGCATGCGTGCGTGTGAATGATGCCTTTCGGCAATGCGGTGGTCCCGGAGCTGTAAATCAGATTGCATTCATCATCTGGTGCAATCGCCACCGCCGGCGCGGTCGGAGTCTGCCCTTCGATGAATGCCTGGAAATCGCGCCAGCCCTGCCCCGGCGAGTCGCAGCCGATAAAATGGCGGGCACTGAGGGCGCCGCGGGAGCGAAGCGCATCTATCCGCGCGCATTGATATCCGGAGGCGAACACGGCAATACAGCCAGCATCGGCGCACATGGCCGCGACCGCCGCGTCATTGATTGAGCCGTTGAGCGGCACCGCGACCGCGCCGCTACGGACGATGCCGAACAGCGTGAGCACGGTTTCCAGACGGCTGTCCATCAGGACCGCGACACGCTCGCGCGGTCTAACGCCCAGCTCCGCGAGACCATTTGCGACACGGGCCGTGGCGGTTGCGAATTCACACCACGACAACGTGACCGCGCCGTCGATAAGCGCCGGACGGTCGGCGAGCCAGCGGCCGTTCTGAGCGATCAGATCCGGCACCAGGGGCATGGGCGCTTGGAACCACGACATATTTGGCTCGCGGGTACAGCGCCGGATCATGCGTGGACTGCTGGTCCACTGGCCGCGCCGGCGCCGCGAAGGCTCAGAAGTGGTAGGTCACCGTCCCGGAATACGTGCGTGGTGGGCCGTAGAAGCCGATCTGGCTGACACCGCCGATGAAGGAATTGGCTGGTCCGATCGGTGGGTTGCCGAAGTCATAGCCGGCGACTCGGTAGTACTTATTCGTGAGATTCTTGCCGTCAATTGAGAAGCGCCATGCGTTGCTCGTCGTCGTGAACGCAAGGCCAGCATTGAATAGGCCGTACGCCGGCTGATCGGTCACGCTCGGGGTTGTGTTCGCGACCTTGGTGAAGCTGCGCCAGTCGTAGCCGGCGCGCGCGAGCAACGAGCCTGAGGGCAGATCCCACATGTAGGTAGCGTTTCCGGATACGGTCCAGGCCGGTGCATTGAGCGGCCGATTTTCGTCGGCGAGGTTGACCGTCGCCAGGCTGGACCCGCAACCGGGCGCGAGCGTAAAGACGCTGCAGGGCACCAGAAAGTCCTTGTAATAGGAATCCAGGTAACCGACGTTGAGCCCGAAAGTCAGCGGCTTAGTTGGCCGCCAAACGGACTCGAGCTCGATGCCCCGGTTGATCTGCTTGCCGGCATTGAGCACCGCGGTGAGATTCGTCGGCGTGCCGTGGTATTCGACGAATTGCTGCACGCCGATTTGTGCGTTGCTGTAGGGATCATAGAACGCCGTCACGTTGAGCAGCAGCTTGTCGTCGAGCAGCGTCGACTTAATGCCCGCCTCGTAGTTGTCGGCGGTCTCCGAGTTGTAGCCGTCCTCGGTCTGCGGGTAGACCGCCGCGTTGCCGCGCATATCGAACCCGCCGCTCTTAAAGCCCCGGCTATAGGATACGTAGGTCATCACGTGGTCGGTCCAGTGATAGTCGAGGCCAAGACGCGGCGTGAAGTTCACGAACGCGCGGGTGTTGGTGTAGTTGGTCTCGACGCCGGGATCCGGAAAGAACCCGGCCGGCACAGCCGCGGGGTTGAAGAACTGCTGGTTCGGCAGCACTTGGGTCGGCGCCGCGCTCGCATAAGCGGCTTGGTACACAGTGGCGGTCTTTTGATCCTCGTTCCAGCGCAAGCCGGCGTCGAGGTCCAGACGATCGGTCAACTTCCAGGCGGTGTCGCCGTAGACGGCCGAGCTCTTGGTCAGCACACAACCTTTGACAAGCTCGGTGATGTAGAGGTCGTATGCGGGAAGGCCCAGCAAATTGAGTGTGCCGATCGAGGCGTTGTAGGCGCCGCAGGCCGTACTGTCCATGTAGAACACACCGCCCACGGCGTTTACCAACTCGTTCTTGAAGGTCAGTTGAGCCTCGCCCGATGACTGTTGATCGTGGTATGCGCCCGGAACCTGGAACAGGTTCGCGTCGAGTTCCTCGAAGTCAATGAACTGCTGGCTCTTGCCTTCAATATAGGCGCCGACGAGCTTCAAACCGAGCTGGTCGCTCAAGTTCTGGGTGTAAGTCGCCGAAGCGCCACTCCGGTGGGTGTAGTCATTGTCGACTGGCATATCAGTGCGTGTGTCGAATGGGTTACTGAGCTGCGGCGCCAGGTAGTTGTTGAGCCGCTGACCGCCCGAGGCATTGGAATTATCCAGAGTGTCGTCGGCGATGATCTTGAGCTTCGAGCTTTCGCCCCACTTGACAGTGAGATTGGCACGCGCCGAAAACACATCTTTGTTCGATACCGCCTCGCCAATGGAGTTGTAGGGACTCGGTGCGGCGCCGGGCTGGGCAACCACTTCGCCGTAGCCGTCGTGCTGCAGTTCCGCGAGCGCCAAGCCGAAATAGACGTGGTCGTCGATCACCGGCGTCGAAAAGCTGAGCTTTTCGTCGTGCTCCGCGAAGTTGCCGCCCGTCACCGACGCAGTCAGGGTCGCGGGTCCGTCGACGTCGCGGGTCACATACTTGATCGCGCCGGCAATCGTGTTCTTGCCATACAGCGTGCCCTGTGGCCCGCGCAGGATTTCGAGGTCCTGGACGTCGATCACGTCGAGTAGCGCTGTCTGCGGCCGCGCCAGATACACATCATCGACGTACACGCCGACGCCAGGATCGAATCCCCACAACGGGTCGCTCTGGCCGACACCACGGATATAAACGTTGATCGTACTGCTGGTCGCGCGGTCGGCGGCGATCTTCATGTTCGGCACGAAGCTATTCAGGTCCTCAAGGTTCGTGACATCCTGTGTCTGGATCGTAGCGGCGCTGAGCGCGGTGACCGCGAGTGGCACCTTCTGCAAATCCTCCGAGTAACGCCGCGCCGTAACCACCACCTCTTGAATATTGCCGTTGTCGGTGGCAGAGGCCTGCTCACTGGATGCGGTACTTAAGTCGGCCGCGACGGCGGTGCCTGCGACAATGAATGTAAACAAGGTCAACGCGGCGCAGAAGCTGCGAATCATGGCTGCCCCCTCAAAATATTTAATATTTGTCGACCGTCGTTCGATGCCATCGCTTGAACGATCGTTGAATATTATTTCAACGATCGTTGAATATCAAGTTGCGCATTAACCAGCCGCAGTCGCAACTGCCGGGCGGGAGGCGGCTCGGCCCGGCATATAGGCGCGACTGGCGCGCACCGGACCCCGTGCCAAGCTAGAATTGCGTTTTGCGACGGCCATTCAATGACCCGCCCGAAGCGCACGACCAAAGACAAGCTCATGGACGCCGCGGAAAAGCTGTTTTCTAAGAAGGGCTTTCATGGAGCGTCGCTGCGCGACATAACGACTGCGGCCGGCGTGGACTTGGCGCTCGTGAACTACCACTTTGGCAGCAAAAAGCGGTTGCTCGCCGCGGTCCTTGATCGTCGTGGCCAGATTTTGAATGAGGAGCGGCTGCGGCGGTTGGCCGAGGTGCGCTTGAGTGCCGCACCGAGCGCGCCCAGCACGGAAGCTGTGGTCGACGCATTTCTCGATCCGATTCTAGATCGCCTTGCGCACGCCGGCCAGGGTTGGCACAACTACTTTTCACTGGTTGCCTTTGTAAACAACTCCCCTGAGTGGGGTCGTAAGCTGATGGGGAAGACCTTCGATGGTGTAGTGCGCGAGTTCATCCAGGCGGTGATGGACTCCCTCCCAGGGTCTGCACCCGAGGATATCTTCTGGGGCTATAATTTCCTCACCGGCGCGCTGACCCTCTCGCTTGCGGAGACCGGCCGGCTCGACGTACTCTCCGATGGCCGGTGTCGTTCGGATGACGTCGCCGCTCTCAAGGCACGACTGGGTCCGTATGTCGCGGCCGGACTACGCGGTCTCGCGCGTGCCTCCTTATAGAGAGTCGCACCTCTGCTTCCCGTACGGCGAGGCGGAGCCGTTGCCCGAGGGACTGGATCTTGCGCAGATCCATTTATACCGCGAGGTTGGTCGCGTGCAGTTTCAGGTCCTACTCCTCGAACTGGATGCACAGGTCCACTTCAGCTGGAGGCTACTCGGCCGGGAGCCGAAGAGCGCCGAGGAACTCCTCGCCGTGTACGGCGCATTGCGGGCCGCCGGCACCGCTCTGCGCTCCCGTGGCATCGCGACCATGATGCACGGGGTAAATGCGGTGCAAGGCTACATGCGCCTCTTCGAACCCGAGCCGGCGATTCGAGCCGCCAAAGACGCGATCGTCCACTTCGCCCGTAGCCATGTGGTCTCGCCATTGAGGCACTGGATACAAAGGCCCGCAAGTACTTTGGGCTAAGGCAGTAGCGCGCCTTTTTTTCGGCGGCCTTGCGCACTAATTTTTTCTCTTCGTGATTTAACCGTGCGGCCGGACATCAAGGCGCACAGCGCGCGAAAGCCTGCCGCCACGAAGGGCGACAGACGCTCATGTACGCTGTCAAGGTCGGACGACTTGCACAGTCCGCCCGATAGTTTATCGATGCGTCCGGTCTCGGCAAAAGTCAGCGTGAGGGCCCCGGTCAGGAATTGATAGCCCCAGTAAATCTCACGCGCCGGACAATCCGGCAGCGCCTCGCACAGAACCGCAATGAATTTGTCGACTAGCGGATCGAAATGGCGCGTCATCAGCACTGGGCCCCACTCGGGGGAGTTATTCACCTGCGCAACCAGCGCGAAATAGCTCTTCCATCCCGCACCGCCGCGCGCGGAACGATCAAGCAGAGGTCGCGTAAAGGCGCTGACAATCGCCTCGACGGGCGGTGGGCTTGGCATGTAAGCGCGGCGCACCTCCTCGAGAAGCGCCAGGCGCTCGACGTTAAGCAACTCGGCGCGGCGCTCGAACACTGCAGTAAATAGCGCGCGCTTCGCGCCAAAGTGGTAATTGACGAGCGCGACATCGACCCCGGCCG
>Ga0302183_10000443_pt1 | contig 19668 bp, 18 predicted proteins | sample I_Palsa_N3_2_FD_200232 | JGI IMG/M metagenome (GOLD analysis project Ga0302183, IMG submission 200232) | Peat permafrost microbial communities from Stordalen Mire near Abisko, Sweden - I_Palsa_N3_2 | ecosystem: Environmental > Terrestrial > Soil > Palsa > Peat permafrost | place: Sweden...
CAAAACAGTGGATCACGCTCATGCCCGGCAGCCGCGTTAAAGAAGTGCGCATGAATCTGCCGACGATTCTGGAAGCGGCCGCACAGCTTGGCGATGGATATGAATTTCTGCTGCCGGTCGCGCCTACGCTTGACCGCGCCTTTCTGCAAAATCTCATCAGCCAGCGAGGCGTGGCTCTCGTCCCCGAATCGCTGCCGGCGCTATGGCATTCGCGCGCTGGCATCGTTGCCAGCGGAACGGCTACCGTTGAGGCAGCCATGATGCGTACGCCGTTTGTAATGGTGTACCGGGTTTCGGCGCTCACGTATTTGCTCGGCAAGCCGCGAGTCAAAGTTCCGCGCTTTGCCATGGTCAATCTGATCGCCGGGGAGCAAGTCGTCCCCGAACTGGTGCAGCAGGATTTTACAGCCGCGAACGTCGTCGCCCGCGTGCGGGAGATTCTGCCTGACGGCGATGTGCGCGATCGCATGATTGCAGGACTGACGCAGGTGAAGGACATGTTGCGCGCGCCGGGGGGTAACGTCGAAGGTCCGGCATTACATCCGGCAGACCGCGCCGCCGAAATTATTTTGGCGCTCGGCCAACGTTGACTGGCAAATCATTCATCGCAGAATCGAGAAGCGCGGGCTTGCCTTGGCGCAAATTCTCGCATCAGACATAATTGGTATAGCGAATGTTGTAACCTCAGGGTATCGAGCGCAAGGATTACTTTTGACAGGACTCATTCCGCGTATTGACGGCCACAACAGAGATTCACGATATCCACTCCGGGCTGCGAAGTGGGTCTTCGTGCTATGGATCGCCATGGCGGGATTATCCAACGGTGCTGCGAGCTTTGCCCAGTCACAGCCAACTCAAACAGAGTCTGGTCCCGCAAGCGTTAGCGCTACTGTGGTTGATCCGGATGGCGCGGTGATCGCAAATGTGAAAGTAGTGCTGTCGCAGCCCGGCGCTACCGCGACAGGCGCACCGGCTACCGAGACGCCTTCGAAAAGAGAAACGCTTTCTGATGGTGCAGGACATTTTATTTTTTCTGATGTGACTCCGGGGCCGTTTCAACTATCCTTTGAAGCCTCCAGTTTCGCGCCGCTGGAGAGGGCTGGAGTTGTTCACGCCGGGGAAGACCTTGTCTTTCCGCAGATCACGCTCGCGGTCGCACGTAACACCATAAACGTCGAGGTATTAGTGCCGCAGGAGCAAGTGGCTCAAGATGAGATCAGAGTGGAGGAGAAGCAGCGGCTGCTTGGAATCTTTCCGAACTTTTATATCAGCTACATTCCGAATGCGGTTCCTCTGACGACGAAGCAGAAATTTGAGCTGGCATGGAAGACGACCATCGATCCGGTATCGTTTGTCATCACGGGTGGAGTTGCTGGTATTGAACAGGCCGACAATGCCTTCAGCGGATACGGGCAGGGCGCGCAGGGCTACGCGAAGCGCTATGGCGCCGCTTATGCCGATGTAGTGTCGGGAACATTTTTGGGCAGCGCAATATTTCCATCGCTTCTAAAGCAAGACCCGCGATATTTCTACAAGGGCACGGGGAGCCGCAAGTCGAGGTTTTTTTATGCCGTTGCGAATGCTGTGATCTGCAAGGGCGACAATGGACACTGGCAGCCGAATTACTCTTTCATTCTCGGGGATCTGGCCGCGGGCGGTATTTCCAATCTGTATTATCCCGCGCAAAATCGCAATGGAGTTTCGCTGACCTTTGAAAATATGGGAATCGCGGTGGGCGGAGGCGCAGTCGGTAATGTCGTGCAGGAGTTTTTCCTCAAGAGGTTCACGAGCCACGCCCCCGCGCCAGAGCAGGCTAAACCCTGATATTCAGAAGTGTCTGGGAACAATAAAAAGGGCAGCGGATTTGCATCCGCTGCCCTCTGGCTTGGTACCCGTTCGGGTACGCTGCTAACTCAGACTATTAGTTGTTCATCGGGGTCAGAGCCAAGCAAGCCGCGTAGGTCGCCGGGGCAGTGATTACGCCCGGTGCGCCGTTGCGGACTACGCCGTCATCCGCTGCGCAGAACGACTTGGTACCCGAAGTGTTGGACACCGGAACCGCAGTCGTGAAGAAGGTCGAAGGCGCCGCAGCTGCCGGAGCCGTAACCGTCACCGCAAAGGTATAACCGCTCTTGCCGTTGCCGCCGCCGTTGGTGGCCAGGTTGTTGTCGATCAAGCAGCCGTTGGCAGTTCCCGGTACGCAAGGTGTGGCAGCGCCGCCCAACTGAGCCAGCGTGGCATAACCCTGAGTCGGATAAGCGCCGTAGTAGCCGACTTCTCCGACGATGATGGTGTGCTCGGAAGCAGCCGCAGACGAATCGTTGGCCGCCATACGGGCGCGCATAAGGTTAGGAATGGCGATAGCTGCGATGATCAGGATGATGGCAACCACGATCAGCAGCTCAATCAGTGAGAAACCCTTCTGTTGTTTCCGCATCTCTTTATTTCCCCTTGTCTTTGAATTCGATTTCATGCTGGTCATGGTGATGATTTTGTGCCCAGTCGGGATTGATATTGGCACCTGCAAGACCAAACCCCTGGTTACGTCGGTTCGGGTCTGAGTTCCGGCTACTCCGCTTGTTTTCAGTACGAGGGCAAACTATGGTTCCGACCCGAAGTTTTCTCCACGCCGCTGGTGGCAGAATGTGTCGTCGAGCTTTGACACTTCCTGTCACTCGGGGGTCTGGAGACATCTCTGATTCGTGGCATTTGACGGGCAGCGCGGGAAATCCGGCATCTTCAAAAAACCGCTAAGCCTTGTGCTCCCAGCATCTTTTAGGTGAGAATCTTCATCATAGGGAATGGTTAGCCATTTCCGGAGACTCTCCTTAATGCTGATTCGCCTTCGGCGCGTCCCGAGCGTCCTGTCGAGTTCCCTTACCCTGCTGCTATTGGCTTTGGTCGCGATCCCGTCGCGGGCTGCCGAGAAGACGCACCTGCGCGTGGACGATTACCAGATCGAGGTTGAACTCACGCCTCATCTGCATCAGATTTCGGCGCGGGCGAAGGTAAAGTTCACCGCGCTTCAGGATATCAGCGTCGCCGTCTTCGAGCTGCACAACAACCTGCGCGTTACCCGGGTTCTGGACGACCAGAACCAGCCGCTCTCCGCCGAGCGCGTCACGCAGGATTCGACCATCCGCGTACCGTTGCCTGCAGGACTTGCCAGGGACGCCTCCACAACACTCACCTTCGAATACGAAGGCCAGCTCGAAACCGCCGACGACAGCCCGGTTCCCGGCCTTAAGCTGGCCTATGTTGGCGACGACACGAGCTATCTGCTGTATGCCGGGCGCTGGTTCCCAGTGAGTGGTTACGGAATGAACCGCTTTACTTCGACCATCAGCGTGACTGTTCCTTCGCACATGCTTGTGATTGGAAGTGGAAAGGCCACGACTTCCGATAATCCGCCTTCGAAAAAACCCAACACCAACGGCCTCCCTACCAAGACATTTACGTTCGCCTATACGAAGCCGAGTTTCCCCGGCACCATCGTCGTGGGCAGCTTCAAGGAATACAAGAGCGACGAAGCCGGAATGGACCTGCACGTTTATTTCAAGCCGACCCATCAGGCGCTGGCTCCCGAATACACGACCACCGCGGTGCAGGAATTTACTTACTTCATCACGCTGTACGGAACTCCGCTATCGCAAAAGCTAAACGTGGTGGAGCTGCCGGGCGACACGGTTCCCTACGCCTGGGGTCCAGAGATAGCCGGCATCGCCAGCCCTTCGATTACTGAGAAAACTAATTACCGGCTGTTGGCCAATGCGATCGCGCATCAATGGTGGGGTGCTTCGGTTAGTCCGGCTACAAAAGATGATTGGTGGCTGGTCGATGGATTTTCCCGCTATTCCGAAGCCATGTATGTGGAAAGCGCGGCGGGCGCAGCCGGCCTTGAGGAAGCAGTAAAAGACATGTCGGTGGGCGCGCTGGCCTACGATACCGTTCCGCTCTCGAGTGTCAGCAAGCTCGACTCTTTCTCCACCGAATTTCAGTCGCTCGTCACCGACAAAGGCGCGATGATCTTGCACATGCTGCGCTGGGTGCTGGGCCAGGAAAAGTATCTCAAGGCCATGCGCGAGTTTGCCGAGACTTACGCCGGCAAATCGGCCACCATGGACGACTTCAAAGCCATTGCCGAGAAATATTACGGCGATCAACTCACATGGTTCTTTTCCCAATGGCTCGATTCCACCGGCGCTCCGGAATTTAAGGTGAAGTACTCGGTCTATCGTCTGGGCGGGGCCGCGTCGAAAGACGCGAAGAGCCCGGGCTTCCGCGTGACGGGTGAGATCTCTCAGGATCTCGATCTTTTCCGCATGCCCGTCGATCTGCGCATTGACACCGACGGCAAAACAGAAGACAAGAGGCTTGATGTAGTCGGCACCAGCTCACCGTTCGCCATCGAAACCTTCGGACGGCCGCGGCGCATCGTCGTTGATCCCGACCATCACGTACTCACCAATAATTCCGACGTGAAGCTGCGTTCTTCGATTCTGCGCGGTATGGCGCTGCAGCAGCAGGGCGACCTGTCGGGAGCGCTCGGCGAGTTCAATAAAGCGCTTGACCAGAACAAGAACAGCTCCCTGGCTCACTACCGCATCGCGGAAATTTTCTTCCTGCAGAGGAACTATCAGGCTGCGGCGAACTCTTATCGATCTTCCATCAACGGCAACGGCGAACCGCGCTGGACGGAGGTTTGGAGCCATATCCAGCTCGGCAAGATCTTCGACGTTACCGGTCAGCGCGAGCGCGCCATCAATGAGTACCGGCAGGCCATTCAGACCAACGACGACACGTTCGCCGCTCTCGAAGAAGCGCGCAAGTATCTGGCCAAGGCCTACGAGCGGCCCAAGAACAAAGAATAGAGGTTGAGGCGGACGAGATCGGTCAGCCGATTTTTGAACCGGCTACTAGAGCTTTGGATTTCTTCTCCCGCGTCCGGTCGAATTCCAGAATCTCACACGGCGGGACCTCGCGGGAATGAACGTCGATGATAGAGGCCGCGGAAAGGCGCGTGTCGCGGGACTGGCGGCGGATGTGCGGAGTGAGTACTCGCTCAGAGCCATAAGCTTCGGCAAAATCGACCTGCACTTTCTGCAGCGAATCTTTTTGGAGGGTGCTCAGTCGTAGTCGATTCTGTTGCGGGGTATCGGCCAGCGCAGCGTCGTTTACGACTCCGATCCTGCCGGGCATTTGCTGAATGCGGGCTACTGCCCGGTTGATCACGCGCGCGAACTCTGCCCCGTCAGCATTTTCACGCCCCTGGCGCAATCTCCTCTGCGCTTCCTCGGCAGAAAACCAAGTGCGGTCTCGCTTCGACTCCTGCGGCGGACTGAGGCGCAACACCTCGCAGAGAAAAGCACTGACGGCAACTCGCTTCCCGCTAGATCTCGAAGTACGATCCTTCCCCTCGATCGGCCTGCGGCGATAGCTCGCGAACGAACCTTCTTCGATGCGGCCATGAACTCCCGCTTCCTCGAACGCTTCCAACGCCGCAGCCTGCGCATGCGTGAGCCCTGGTTCCGCGCTGCCCTTGGGAAAAGTCCAGCGGCCGGCGCCGCGGGTGCGAACCAGCAGGAACTCGATCGTAGTGTCCCGCATCCGGTAGCAAACCGCGGCCACCTGTTCGCATTCGCTCAATTTGCGGAGTTGCGACAATCGAACGAACCTGTCCGACGACCGGCGCGTGTGAGTCGTGGAACGGACGCCAACCAACTGCAAATTCCGAGCATTCCCGCTATTGTTACTCATCGCATCAGAGTGCATGATTGCATCCGCTTCTGCCTAGATCACAACTTGGTTCTCGACTGGCGAAAGTTTGTCATGGCGATCATGAGAGTCTCGCCCGTATCTTTCTACATACTTGCATCTCACTGGCCGCGAAGACAGTATTTACTTTCATCATCCGCAATCCGCCGCCAGGAGAAGCTCTTGGAGAACATGCATTGCCTTCGCTGCAATCGCGAACTCGAACCGGGGCATAAATCCGTTGCGCTGTATATGTTCGCTCAGACGGTGGGAATAAGGCCGCGGCAGAAGTCGGCGGCGCATCGCATCTCTTTCTGTCCGCAATGCGCAGTCTCGCTCGCTATGGGACCGCCGCCCGAGGGGGCGCTCAACATGGCCGCCTGGGATATGATTCGCGACCTCGTCGGTTCAGACCCAGCGTTGAACCAGGCTGCATGGGAGAGTCTGAGTGGCGTCTTAGGATTGCTGCCGGCGACCGGCACCGACGGCCCGCAACCCTCAGCACGCGCCGCTGGATATTTCGAATTCTGACGGCTCAGAACAAGCCATTCCGCCGCGCCAGTCTGCAAACCGCACGCACCCCCCAATAAATCCCGCAGATAACTTTTTCGCCTTCCGGTCGTCTAAAGAAGCAATCAAGGTAGTGGAACTTTGCAGGATGCGGGCGCGTACTAAAGAGTAGATAGTTAGGCGGGATTGAGACCCCTCGCCTGAACGTCGCCCGGGACCCCCACGCAGCCTCCCCGGAAGCGTGGGGGTGTACTTCATGCGAATACTTCTCGACATCATACGGCAATCGCTCTCCACGCTGTGGGCGCACAAGCTGCGCTCCTTCCTCACCATGTTTGGAATCGCCTGGGGCGTGGGCTCGCTGCTGCTTCTTGTGGGGTTGGGGGAAGGCTTTCGCAGCGGCCAGGAAAAACAGCTCGCTACGCTGGGACAAAACATAATGTTCATGTTTCCCGGACGCATCCCGGCGGTCGAGGGCAGCACGCAATCCGGGCTGACTTATTACTTCACCTATGCCGACTATTCCGCCGTTCGCCAGCAGGCGAAGTTCGTGGGCGCGGTGTCTCCGGTGCTGAATCGCGAAGACATTCGCGCCGTCAGCGACTACGGCTCCACCAACGGCCAGGTCTTCGGCGTGGCTACCGATTACAACCAGATTCGCAATGTGCCCATCCGTCCCGGCCGCTGGTTCAACGACGAAGACAACACCGAGCGCCGCCGCGTGGCCGTCGTGGGATGGGAGATGCTGAAGAACATGTTCCCCGGACGCCCCGCCGTCGGTTCCACGATTCTTCTGAATGGAATCAGTTTTGACGTGATCGGCGTGGTCGATAAAGTTGGACGCGACGGCAATAATGGCACCAACTCGCGCATCTTCATTCCCATCGAAACTATGCGCAACTTGTTTCGCCTGACCAAGGCAAATTCCGAGGATGCCATTTCTTTTATCAACTACACGCCCATCCGCAAAGACCTGCACACCGAGGCGAAGAACGAGATTCACCAGATCATCGCTGCACGCCACGGCTTCGACCCTAAACTGGAAGACGCGTTTGAAGACTGGGACACCATCGAAAATATGCAGCGCGTGAGCAAGATTTTCGACGCGATGGATTGGTTTCTAGGCGTGGTCGGCGTCGTGACTCTGGGACTTGGTGCGATCGGTATCGTCAACATCATGCTGGTCTCGGTAAGCGAACGCACCAAGGAAATCGGCTTGCGCAAGGCACTGGGCGCAACCCACAAGAATATTCTTACGCAATTTTTTGTAGAGGGAGCTTTTCTGACTGCCTTCAGCGGCGGGATTGGATTGGCTCTGGCTACGGGCTTTGTCACGCTGCTGGCGATGTTGCCAGCGCCAGAGGGTTTCGATACGCCGCGAATCATTCCGGCGTCGGCGCTGGCGGCAATCGGATCGCTGGCCATCGCTGGAATTTCCGCCGGCCTTTATCCCGCACGGAAAGCTGCACTGATGGAGCCGGTGGAAGCGTTGCGGCAAGAGTAAGGAGCCACTCATGACGATGCCACCTAATTACGATGCCACTATCCAACCACGATTGTCATCCCGAGCAACGCGAGGGATCCTGGTGTTTGCCGACGCCAGACGAGTTGGCGGCGCAAGCAAGAACCAGGATTCCTCGCTTCGCTCGGGATGACAAGAGTTGATTCGTTGTAAAAGCTAGGAGCTAGAAGCTAGGAGCTAGTAAATAAATGATCGTCGATCTCGCCAACCAGGCCTACAACGCGCTCCGGCACAACCGCCGTCGCAGCGTGCTGACCATGCTCGGCATGGCCTGGGGAATCGCCACCGTCGTGCTTTTGCTGGCCTACGGATCTGGTTTCGAGCGCGGCCTTTGGGTGGCGTTCCGCTCGTTCGGCACGAATCTGGTTTTCATCTTCCCGGGCCGCACTGAATTGCAGGCGGGAGGCACCAAAGCGGGCACTCCGGTCAGGTTGACCACCGACGATCTCGACTACATCCGCGACGAAGTGCCGTTGCTCAAGCACGTTTCTCCCGAGGTCGCCAAACAGACGCTCGTGGCGTATGGCACGCGCAGCGCCACCTACGGCGTTAGCGGAGTTTACGCCTCCTATGGACGGATGCGCCGTCTGGATGCCGAAGAAGGCACTTTCTTCAGCGAGTCTGACGACTTTACTCACACTCGCGTCGCCATCATCGGCTCAGACGTACGGAAAAAGCTTTTCTCGGGCCAGAATGCTCTCGGCGAAACTATTCGCCTCGACGGCATTTCCTACCAGGTCATCGGAATGATGAGGCATCAGGTGCAGAACGGCGACGACAACATCAACGGCCACGTCTATATTCCGTTCAGTGCGATGAGCGACCTCGTCAATCCTTATTACCTGAATTCCATCGTGATGGAATACGAAGGTGATCACGACAAGGTTGTAACGGCGGTGCGGAACTCGATGGGCTTTCACCACAACTTCGATCCCAAGGATCGCCGCGCGATATTCGTCTTCGACGTTTTTGCGGACTTGCTCGATCTGCAAGTGATCAGCACCGGAATCAAAATCCTGCTCGGCTTTATCGGCCTGCTGACTCTGGGTATCGGCGGCGTGGGTCTGATGAACATTATGCTGGTTTCGGTGTCGCAGCGCACGCGCGAGATTGGCGTGGAAAAGGCTTTGGGCGCGCATCGCTGGCACATCCTGTTCCAGTTTCTGACCGAAGCTCTGGTGATCACCGCTCTGGGCGGCCTTTTGGGGGTGTTGCTAGCGTATTTCGTTTCCTGGAGCGTAGGTTCGCTCACGTTGTGGAGCGCCTTTGAAGAAAACGCCAGCGAAGGCGATATTCACTTATACATCGACTTCGCGACGCTGATCTGGTCGACGAGCATTCTCAGCTTCGTCGGCATCATCAGCGGCATGCTGCCTGCAATCAAGGCTGCGCGGTTGAACCCGATCGAGGCGCTACGGTATGAGTAGCGCCGACGTCCCGCCGGCTGTCGCGGGGGCGTCCGCCCTCACCAAGCGCAAGCGACTTCCGGTAGAGCTCCCACTCAGTAGTGGTACCGCGCCTGCAGAAAATCGATCCGCCGTTCGCTTACGCGATATACCAGACGGTGTTCCTGCGTGATCCTGCGCGACCAGCAACCCGCCAGGAGGTACTTCAATGGCTCAGGCTTCCCGATGCCGGCAAACGGATCGCGCAGAACAACTTCGATCAGATCGAAGGCGCGAAGGGCAACTTTGCGATCTGTTTCTACCCAATAGCGCAGGTCTTGGCGAAACTCAGTATGAAAGATGGCTTCGCGTTCAACGCTGCGCAGCAAGTCCCATCTCCCGGCGGAGTTTTTCGAGTGGTTCCGGCCTGCCCTTTCTACCTATCGCCCGACGCATCGCGGTGAGCAAACGCTGCGCATTCTTGGGTGACCGCAAAAGGTGTGCCGTCTCGATCAGCCCGGCCAATTCATCGGCCGGAACCATGGCGACTTTCCTTTCTCCCTTGCGCACGACGATCACGATTTCACGGTCATCGGCCACACGATCAAGGACAGAAGCGAGACTCTGGCGCAGGTTGGTGTATGTAGTTTCTGTCATATTTTGTCTCTATCTACATTGTACAGGATTACTGTACGTACTCCCAGGTTTTGTTGGCAATCATTTTTTCGATTTGTTACGAAATCGGGCAAGGCGCGGACTCGGCTAAAGATACTGCAAACTCGAGGCTGCACCAGGCTCACCTCGCTTAGGCGATACAATCTCCTTTGTGCCTGAAACCGCTGCCGCGCGCCTCGACCGGGTTCTCGCTCAACTCCGACTCTACGAGCATCCGCTGCTGAATTTCTCGGCACGCTCCAAAGGTGAAGGCGTCGAGCTGATCATTCAGTTCAAAGACTCTTCTATTCCCATGCACACTTATTATCTCGAAATGCATCCTCGCGACCTCGACCATCCGCAGTTTGAATGGAGCTTCCAGCGCCAACTCTATGACGCATTACACGACTACTTCGTCGAAATGTTTATCCGCACCCCGCAGGACCGCGCTGACAGGCGGGAGCAAGGTCTGTAAAGAAGAGTAATCTCGACAGAAGCAGCGTGTTTCGCAACAACTCTGGTTTTCGTTTGGAGTTATATTCGTCAGGCGACGCGGATTAAGGCTCTGTGAGGTTCTCACTCTCGGGAAGTCCGCTCCAATCTTGATTTAAGAAGGACAAAGTCATGAGGATATTCGAATCGTCCACGCTCCATATGACATTAGCCGTGATCCTGACCACAGGGCTATCCCTCTGGGCGCAGCAAGTTGGTCAGAGTCCGCTGCCCCCTGCACCACTGCCATCACAGCTTCTGGCTGGCAAGAAGGTCTTCATTTCGAATGTGCCAGGAGCATTATTTCTCTCTCCGCGCAACGCCGAAGACGATCCCTACCGCCCATACAACCAGTTTTACGCCTCGCTAAAGAGCTGGGGATATTACGAGTTGGTCCCCGCCCCTGCGGACGCCGATTTGATTTTTGAAATAAACTTAGCTGACCGGCCAACGCTGGGAAACGCCATGGTGCAAAGTAGTGTTCGGTTGGCGTATCTTGATTTGACTGTGCGCGATCCCAAGACGCAAGCCGTCCTCTGGTGGTTCGCTGAGCGTGTGCAGGGAGCAAATCGGCCGGCCACCGGCGAGAAGAACTATAACGACGCGATGACGAATCTAGTGAATGATGTGAAAAAAGCGATCGGCCAATACTCTGCTGGACCCGCTAATGCGAAGAAATAGGCAACCGCATTTCCTCCCAAGTTCGACTTGAATCGCCGAGCGATGCCAACTCTGCGCCAGAAGATCGAGCAGGAAATCCGCGAGCGCGGCCCCATTCCTTTTTCCCGTTACATGGAACTCTGCCTTTACGATCTTGAGCATGGCTATTACTCGCGAAACGCAGAACAATTGGGCAAGGCTGGCGACTTCTACACCTCGAGCGATGTACACAAAGTCTTCGGCCGCCTTCTGGCGCGTCAGTTCGAGGAAATGTGGCGCGCACTGGGCTCATCAGAGCACATCGACCTGATCGAATTCGGCCCCGGCCGTGGCTTGTTCGCACAGGATGTTCTGGACTGGTCTGAAAAGAAGTTTCCGGATTTCTTCTACGCGCTTCGGTATGTTCTGGTAGAAAGTTCGCCCGCCCTGCGCGCGCGACTCAACGAGACTCTTGCGGATCGTATCAAATCGGGGAAAGCCGTGTGCGTCAAGAGCACCGAGATCCTCAGCGCAGAACAGATCGGGAAGGGCACGACTTCAGTCGTGCCGAACAGAAGCCAAAAACAGGGGGCTTTAGCTCCCGAGGTTCCCACTATCGTCTTCGCCAACGAATTCTTCGACGCCTTCCCGGTGGAAGTTCTGAGCACGAAAGGATCCCTTCGCATTGATGCGCGCGATGGCCGCTTCGTTGAAACCTGGGCGCAGGCTTCGCCGGAGGAACTGGAATTCCTCGACCGCTATTCCGTTCATCCCGAAGCCCTCGAACGCATCGAAGCGCATCTCGCTGCGAAACAATTCATGGATCGGATTGCCGCCAACATCCCGCGCGGATTCTTCATCGCCATCGATTACGGCTACACGCGCGAAGAGCAACTTGCCGGGCGCCATCGCGGAACACTGAAGGCTATTCGCCAGCATTCCATCAGCGCCGACCCTTACGAGGCTCCCGGTGAGCAGGACATCACTGCCGACGTAAACTTCACCGCACTCGCAGCAGCCACGGAGAGGCAAGGCATGCAGGCACACAAGCTTGTCACGCAATCCCAATTCCTGATGGGCATCGGCGAAGCCAATCAGTTTGCCGATGCCTTCGAAGAATGCCGCTTGCCGCAAGAACGGGCGAAGGTCGCGCTGCAACTCAAGCATCTGGTAACACCCGCAGGCATGGGCGAGAGCTTTCAGGTGCTGATTGCGAGCAAGGGAGTTGGGCAGGAGAAGGTTTCAGAGTTAGCGGGTCTAAGCTTTGGACGAGATCCAACCAGAGAATGAGACGAGAGCTTATGGCAGATTCCTTGTCATTCCGAACCCGGCGCCAAGCCGGGTGAGGAACCGGGTTTTCCTGCTGCCGCAGCCGCCTCCGGATATTCATAAACGCCGCGCCCGGACTTCCGCCCCAAGCGTCCGGCCTTCACATACTGCACCAGCAGCGGCGCGGGACGGTATTTCTCTCCCAGAGATTTGTGCAGATACTCCAGGATATTCAGTCGCGTGTCGAGTCCCACCAGATCGACCAGTTCAAAGGGTCCCATGGGATGGTTGAGCCCGAGCTTCAAAGCCTTATCAATATCCGCCGCGGAGGCAATGCCTTCCTGCAGCATGTAGAACGCTTCATTGCCGATCATCGCGTTGATGCGGCTGGTGATGAAGCCTGGGGCTTCTTTGATCACAACCACTTCTTTCCGCATCCGGTTGCCTACTTCAACGGCGGTCGCGAGCGTGTCGTCGTCGGTCTCCAAAGCTCGAACGACTTCGAGCAGCTTCATCTTATGCACGGGATTGAAGAAGTGCATACCCACGCATTTTTTCGCGCGGTAAGTCACGCTGGAAATTTCCGTGATGCTGAGCGAAGACGTGTTCGACGCCAGAATCGTGGTCGGACGGCAGATCTTGTCGAGAAGAGTGAAAATCTCAATCTTCGACTCCATCTCCTCGGGAACGGCCTCAATCGCCAGATCGGCCTCGCGCGCGGCTTCGTCCACCGAGCCTGCGTATTCCAAGCGGCCAAAAGCTGCGTCGGCATCGGGCGCGGTGACTTTGCCTAACTCAACCGCCTTGTCGAGATTCGCGCGGATTTCGCTTTCGGCGCGCCGCAGCGCCCCAGGCAGCAGATCTTCGAGAATGGTGCGGTAGCCGCCGATCGCCGCGGCATGGGCAATGCCGCGCCCCATAATGCCGGCGCCGATCACGGCAACGGTTTTCACCTGCGCCACTACTGCGCCGCCTTCTCGAGGTCGCCAATGGCAGCATTGATGGCTACGCCGGCCGCACGCAGAGACTCTGCGAGGCGCAAACGTTCCTCGGTGCTCATGTTGGGAATATAGATACAAATGCGGCGCAACGTGGTGGTTATGTCTTCCACGTAATTCATCGCGCGAATCAGTTCTCCGGATACTGGCATGAATGCTCCTATGGATTTATCAGCTTTTTCGGCTGACTCTGCCGGTCGCTCGCGTGTTCACGGTCAACTAAAATATGGCGAGCCGACCTTCTATTCTGGACGTGTCTGCGAATTTAGTAAAGGCACCGGTACGCCACGCCGCTCTGCGCTACTCACGGTCCAACACTCGAGCGCAGGTTTATTAACGACGTGTTAACCGGGACCGCATATAATCTCCATATATTCTTTTAATGGGCCCTCCGAGTGCAGCGCGAATCTAAGTCTTATGGCAGATAAGCCCCTAAAACGCTACATTTTCGCAAGCGACTTCGATCAGACGCTCACCTTTAACGACTCCGGCTACGTGCTGGCTGAACTGGTCGGCATTCCCACCGCGGAGTTCGAACGCAAAGCCAAAGGCATGGCAAAGATTAACCTGGTGCAGCAGGGTGCGGAGCTCGCCTACCTGCTGCTTCACGACCCGGAGTTCAAAGCTAAGGTGCGGAAGGAACATCTTTACGAGGTGGGCAAGCGCATCCGGCTTAAAGGGGATATCAAACTTCTTTACCAGATCCTCGAAAAAGGCATGGACGGATTTGCTTTCGATTTTTACGTTCTGTCGGCCGCGCCCGTCGAGGTAATTCACTCCGCGCTCGAAGGCATCGTGCCGCAGGATCACATTTACGGCACTGAGTTCCGCTACAAACCTTCGGGCGAAATCGATTCGATTATTCGCGCGACAGCGGGCTACGGCAAGGTCGCGGTGCTCAACCAGTTGCTCGCCGAGCACGTCACCGGTCCCGATCACGTAATTTATTCGGGAGACGGCAGCTCCGATATTCACGTGATGTTGCAACTCAACGCGCGGGACGGCCTGACCATTGCGGTTTCGGAGTCGCCCCATATTTCGCAAATTGCGAAGCGCACTGTGCTCAGCACCAGCGCTCTGGCGGTGCTGGCGCCCATTCTCGAAGAAATTGCCGGATGGCAGCATGCCCGCATTCGCAACTTCTTCGAAGCCAACGGCATGCTCATTCAGGAGTGGGAGCGCGTTCGCACCGACTGGCTGACGGTGCGTCCCGCGATCCCCGAGGATTCAGAGCCTATGAGTGTGGCGTGAGGGCAACTGCTTCGAGCGGGGTTTCTTCTTCTCAATTCCATGCTTCGCAATAAAAACCTGATTCCGCTCTCTCATCAGCACCAGCGCGCGCTGGCTCTATGCGTGCGCATCGATCGCGCCCAGCCGATTCGCGTCACGGATCTCGAATCCTGGTTGGCAGAAATCGAACAGCTTTTCGAACAGGAAATCAGAATCCATTTCGCTGCGGAAGAGCAGGTGCTGTTCCCAACGGCGAGCAGGTTCGCCGAATTAATTCCGCTGGTGGAAGAACTAATCAGCGATCATGCGTCGCTGCGCGATTCTTTCGGCAGGGCGAAAGCGCGCGCCATTTCCACCGAGAGCCTGCTCATCTTCGCCGGACAGCTCTCAACCCACATTCGCAAAGAAGAACGCCAACTCTTTGAAATCCTGCAGCAGTTGATGAGTGAGAAGGATCTGGCAGAGCTAGGAACTAGATTGGAAGACGCTCTTAAAGGCGCAGCACAATCTTGCGCTTTGCCGAACGAGAGAACGAAGCTCCAGCCAAGAAGATAGAGCCAAAAACGACCGCTAACCCTGACCCCTTATCCCTGAGCCCTAATCCCTGCTCTTAAGTTTCCAGCCGGTAGCGCGTCTCGGCCAGCGTAAAAGTTTGCGCCAGAGCAGGCGGTTCACCATTACCACGGTCGCGGCCATCATGATGGTCGCAGCCAGTAACAGATGAAAATCGCCGCTGTCCGTGGCTTGCTGAATGGTTGCACCCAACCCCGTTGTCGTGTAAGTCTGCCCCTTGAAATGAAAGTACTCGGCCACGATGCTGGCATTCCACGCCCCGCCCGAAGCCGTCACCATTCCGGTTACAAGGTAAGGAAAAATTCCCGGCAGGATCAGTCTCTTCCAGCGCTCGACGCCCTGCACGCGGAAGATGGAGCAACATTCCTTCAAATCGGTCGGTATCGCCATCGCGCCCGCGATTACATTGAACAGCACATACCACTGCGTGCCGAGAAGCAGTACAACGATCGACGCGATCCCCATGCCTCCGCCCAAACGGATGAGCACCAGCAAAATCACAGGCAGCAACGCCGTCGCGGGCACAGAAGCCGCAATCTGCGCCAGCGGTTGTGCGATGCGGGCCAGTTTAGGATTGAGGCCAATCGCAACTCCCGCGGGAATTGTCCAGAGAGCGGCGAGCAGTAGCGCAAGATTCACGCGCAAAAAAGTCGCGCCCAGGCCACGAGCTGTCTCACGCAATTCAACCTGCCCTAGGCCGCTGAGAATCATTACGACGCGCACCACGCCGTAGCCAATGCCAGCCAAAGCGAGCACCGCGAGAGTCCGCACTATCCATTCCCGCCATGCAGGCGCGGTTTGCTCTGAACTTTCTTCCGTGTGCTTCCGCGCAAAATACAAAAGCAAACGTTCCCCCAAGGGGCGCAGCGTTTTTTGCCGAATCTTTGCCAGACCGCTGGAATGCCGCACCAGATTAAGCACCCAGGATCGCGGAGCGTCGGTACTTTCCACCTGCTCAACTTTGAACTTCTCCGCCCACGCAATCACCGGCCGCCAAATAAACTGATCCAGCAGAACGATCAGCAGAACCATCGTGGCAACGCCCCAGAACATCGACGCCGTATCGCCCGCGCTGGCTGCGGTTTGCAGATAGGATCCCAGGCCGGGCAGCCGGAAATCACGCTGTCCCAGCACGAACATTTCACACACCATCAGCGCGAACCACCCTCCGGCCACCGACATCATCGAGTTCCACACCAGGCCGATGGCCGAAGACGGCAACTCCAGTTGAGTGAAGCGCTGCCACGAACTGAAGCGGTAGACCGTTGCAGCCTCGCGCATCTCGTTTGGAATTCCCTTCAGCGACGCGTAGAAACTGAAGGTCATATTCCACACCTGGCTGGTGAAGATCAGAAGGATGGTACCCATCTCCAAGCCAAGTTGCCGGCCGGGAAAAAGCGCCACCATCGCCAGCATCACGGGAGGAAGAAAGCTGAGCACAGGAATCGACTGCAGCACATCGAGCAGTGGAACCATGAAGCGTTCGGCGCGCGCGTTATACGCCGCCACGTAGCCGTACACCAGCGCGAATAACAGACTTAGCGCGTAAGCAATGGTGATGCGCAGCAGTGAGTAGCCCGCGTAGGCCGGCAGCGCCCACACGCTGCGCGAAATCTCTACCGTCGGCGTGAAGGGACCAAACCAGGAGCGGCCAACGCTCGCCACGCCGTAAAAGATCGCAATCCCCGCGGCGAACATGATCACATCGGGCAGATGCGAGCTTTCGATACTCGGCAGTTGCGACCACAGGCGGTACGGCGAGAATCCCCGCAGCGTGATGCTCTTCTTCATGCGACTGCTTTCCCTTTAACTGAAACTTTTGATTAGATTTTCGGCGCGGGAGTTGATTCTTGCTTTTCATCGGGGCGAGGCACCGCAGCCACAGGCGCCGCTTCCGCAGCTGGCTCATTTTGCGCCACCTCTGTTTGCACCAGCCGCCCGCTCTCGCGGTCGTAATCGAAGATCTCCGCATAGCGTCCCCAGTTCATGGCGGTCTCGAACTGGCGCTGCACTTCATCCTCGGAAAAATGCTCGTCGAGAACGTCACGAAAGAATTCTTCGTTGATCGAGTGATCCGATTTCCGCCTCAGAATGCTGTCGATTTGTTTCAGGATGGTGACGTGTTCGAGCGCCGCCTTCCGGAACAAAACTTTTCGGGCTTGAATATCGGCATCAGCGAACTCCGCTCCCTGCTTCGAAAGCTGCACATCGCCTTCCTTCAACCAGGCGAAACCCAACAGCTGGCAAGCTTCCAGGATGGGTAGAAGGTCTTCAACGTCCATAACTAAATCTTCGGCGAGCCGAAAAAGATCTTCGCGTCCGCCGCGATCATGCAGCAATTCGACCAGCCCCGCGACTCCGCCCACGCGCGCGTGCGGCAGAATCTGGTACCGGCTCGACTTCACCGGAGCTTGCCCTTTTTTCAAGCCTCCCGGCGGAACTACGATTTCTCCCGTGCTCTCCGGGTCGGGCAACGTATGTTCCACGTCCGGCTCGGTCATGATTTTGTAGATGTAATCCACCAGTTCGACAAAACGCGCAGACTTGCGGTCGCGGGGATGCGAGAGCCGCACGTTGAAATCGGAGCGGATACGCGCCGGGTTTCTGCCCAGCACCACGATGCGGTCTGCCAGGATCACCGCTTCTTCAATGTTGTGCGTGACGATGAAGATGGCATTGGCCGGCATTTTTTTGTTGAGCCACAGTTCCAGCAGTTCGCCGCGCAGGTTTTCCGCCGTGAGCACGTCGAGCGCAGAGAACGGCTCGTCCATGAAAAGAACTTCTGGCTCGACCACGAGCGCGCGCGCAAAGCCCACGCGCTGCTTCATGCCACCAGAGAGTTCCTTCGGATAAGCTGTCTCGAAGCCGTCGAGTCCCACTGTATCCAGCATGCGCAGCGCGCGCTTGCGACGCTCAACCGCCGCAACGCCCCGCGCTTCGAGCGGCGCCTCAACGTTCTCCAATACCGTGAGCCAGGGAAACAGCGCAAAGCTCTGGAAGACGATTGCCACGTTCGGCGATTCAGAACCCAGCGGCTTGCCGTGCCAAAAGATCGCGCCCGAGGTAGGCAGCGAAAGACCGCTCAGAATGCGCAACAGAGTAGATTTGCCACAGCCCGAGGCACCCAGCAGAGCGATGATCTTTCCCGGTTCGATGGTGAAGTCGGTGAGCCCCACCACCTGAATGCGCGTCCCGTCCGGCTGGGGATACGACTTCTCAATCGCCCGCGCTTCGATAATGGGTTCGCTCGCCAAAAAAGTCCCCGTAAGTTCTATACACGATTCGAAGCAAGGCGCAAAGCTGATTTGTCATCCTGAGCAAGCGTTCTTTGCGCAGCGAAGGATCTGGGCGAGCCGCGCGACGCGTCGCGTTCTTTGCGACGCAATAATCGCGCGTTCGGCTCGCTTCCTTTTACACTCTATTCACAATCGGAGGGGCGGGTCTCAAGCCGCGAAGTCTTCATCCGGCAGGATTGAACAAGGTTGCGGCAGCCGGTCCGTAAGTTCGGCGAGATGGGCAAGCTTGGCAGCTAATTCAGCGGTAAATTGCCCCGGAGCCAGCCGCCAGCACCAGTTCCCGCCATGCAGGCTCGGAGTATTCATGCGAGCCTCACTGCCCAGGCCGAGCACATCCTGGAGCGGGATCAAGGCAAACTCGGCCGCTGATGTCTGCGCCGCCCGGATGAACGCCCAGTGAATTCCATCTTCGCAGCAGCCCAGATACGCTTCCGCGTTAAGGCGCTCGTGCTTGGCGCATCCCGAGCTAAACCAGCCGACCGTCGTGTCATTGTCGTGCGTCCCCGTGTAGATAACTTTGCCGGCAGCGCGGTGCGGCAAATACATGTGCGCGCCCTCATCGCCGAAACCAAACTGTAGCACCGCCATCCCGGGAATCTGCAAACGCTCACGCAAAGCGTTCACCTCCGGCGTAATGTAGCCGAGATCTTCCGCGAAGAATGGCAAGCCGCCCAGAGCCTCACGAAGTTTGTGAAACAAGTCGTCGCGCGGACCATCCACCCATCGCCCGTTGATCGCCGTGGGATCGGCAGCGGGAATCTCCCAGAACTGATCGAATCCGCGGAAATGATCGAGCCGGATGTAGTCGCAGTTGCGCGTCGCCCAGCGCAAACGCTGCACCCACCACTCATAGCCCTCAGCCTTCATTACATCCCAGCGATAGAGCGGGTTGCCCCAGCGCTGCCCGGTCTTGCTGAAGAAATCGGGAGGCACGCCGGAGACGACGTCAGGTTCGAGATTGTCGTTCAACTGGAACAGTTCGCGATGCATCCACACATCGGCGCTGTCATAGTTCACGAAGATGGCGACATCGCCCACAATGCGAATCGAGCGCTCGGAACAATACTGCCGCAACGCCTGCCACTGCTCGTAGAAAGCAAACTGCAAGGCGCTGCGAATTTTCAGATCAACGTCCAAATCTTTGCGGGCCCGCTCCAGCGCCTTAGGATCACGATGCGCCAATTCTGCCGGCCATTCATTCCAGCTCACCAGTTTCTGCTGGGCGCGCAGAGCATCGAACAGAACGAAATCATCCAGCCACCATGCGTTCTCCGAACAGAACTGCTCGAATCGATGCAGCGCTCCGTCTGAAGCTGAACTAATAAAACTGCGCCCCGCCTCAAACA
>Ga0302183_10000458_pt1 | contig 19378 bp, 18 predicted proteins | sample I_Palsa_N3_2_FD_200232 | JGI IMG/M metagenome (GOLD analysis project Ga0302183, IMG submission 200232) | Peat permafrost microbial communities from Stordalen Mire near Abisko, Sweden - I_Palsa_N3_2 | ecosystem: Environmental > Terrestrial > Soil > Palsa > Peat permafrost | place: Sweden...
CGGCCGCCCGGCCAGGCCAATCAGTACGAGGATAACGGCCTGCACCGCGCTGATCAGGCCGAGGATCACAAGCTTGGACCAGAGATAGGCGCCAGGCGACAGCCCAGCGGCTCGTTCCCGGGTATAGATCGGACGTTCCTTGACCAGTTCCCTGACCGCGTTGGCCACCCCGATGAGGCACGCGCCCATAACCAAGATCAGCAGGACTTGGATCGCGTTGCCGTTGCTCGTCCCGGTCAGCCCACCGGGATCCGGAATCGCCCTGATCAGGCCACCGAGAATGATCGGCAGCAGCGCGATCACGCCTACGTAGTTGCGGTCCGAGGCGATCACTGCCACGTACCGCCGGACGAGAGTGGACAGCTGGTCCAGCCGGTTCCGGGATTTGGGTGGGGGCGGCGCCCCGCTAACGGCCGCCGCGGACGCGTGGCCGGCCTGAGCTGGCTTCGCCATGTACTGGGCGAAGAACTTTGAGTGCCGGTACTCCCCGGCCCAATCCCGGTCCGGCTCGGCCTCAAACGCCCGGAATACCTGCGCCCATCCTGACTGGCGGAAATGGCGCAGGCCGTCGGCTGGAGACCCGAAATAAGCGACTTTCCCGCCTGGCACCAGTACGAGCAATCGATCGCAGATAGCGAGGTTCGCGACGCTGTGTGTTACTACGATGACCGTCCGCCCCTCGCGGGCGAGGCCGGACATCATCTCCATCACGGACATGTCCAGGCCGGGGTCCAGCCCTGACGTCGGCTCATCCAGGAACAGCAGCGAAGGCTTGGTCAGCAGCTCGAGAGCGACATTGACGCGCTTTTGCTGGCCGCCCGAGAGCGACGACGTGCGCGTATCGGCGTGCGCCGTCAGCGACAGCTCACCGAGCACTTCACCGATCCTCCGCTCCCGCTCAGCCGGGCTGGTGTCGCGTGGGAACCGGAGTTCGGCCGCATATCCCAGCGCACGGTTCGCGGACAGCTGCGTGTGCAAGATATTTTCCTGGGGCACCAGGCCAATCCGGTGCCGCAGTTCGGCGTAGTTGGCATAAAGATCGCGCCCGTCATAGAGCACCGAGCCAGTGGTGGCCGGCCGCATGCCGGTGAGCGCGCCGAGCAGAGTCGACTTGCCGGCGCCGCTCGGCCCGATCACACCCAGCAGGCATCGCTCGCTCAGCTGGAAGCTGACGTCGTCCAGTAGCACCTTGCCGCTTGCTAGCCTCACGGTAAGGTCGCGGGCGTCAAGCGAGATGTCGCCGACGTCGACGAACTCCTGCAGCTGGTCCCCGACGAGCCGGAAGGCGGCCATGCCGATGCCGACGACGTCGGCCTCGGTCACTATGGCCTGGCTGATCCGCTGCCCATTCACGAACGTCCCGTTCTGGCTGCCGAGGTCGGCGATCTCGTAATCGCCTCCAGACCTGCGCAGTACGGCGTGGTGCCGTGACACACGCAGGTCCGCCACGACCAAGTCGTTGTCGTCGGCGCGGCCTATATGCAGGACCTTGACCGGCAGCGGCAGGATGGCGCTTGGGTGCCGGCCACCTGACCCCGTCCGCTGGCCAGGCCATACCGCCGTCCGAGGAGGTATCCGCGGGGCGGCGGGATCTGCGGCGGCTGTGATCGAGCAGGAGACGACCGGGCCCGCCTCTGGGTGGCCGAGCCGGACCTGACAGGAATCCGTGATGTCGACACGCTGTATTCGCTCGCCGTCGGCGAATGTCCCATTCGTGCTGGCGGCGTCCTCGAGCAGCCACTGGTCGTCCGCTATCTTCAAAACGGCGTGCCGCCACGAAACCAATGGCTCGTCGACCGTAATGTCCGCCGCCGGGTCGCGGCCAATCAAGTAGACGGGTCCCGCCTGCAATGTCCTGCCGGAACCCTGCGTGCGCACCACAAGCGGCGGGGCAGTGTGACGGGAAAGAGCGTCTTCGGCTGTCATCTGCTCACTCTGTTCGGTCTAAGAGCGCGGTTCATGGCATGTCCTCAGCAAGTCATCCACCCAGGCTTACCGGCACCGGGTCCGGGTCGGGGTCGGTCAGCGCCGCCAGTTGCCGATGGCCGTATGCCGGATCGGGAGGCCCGGTCCAGCCGAGGGGGTCGTTAGCGGCCTCAGCGATCAGGCCCGCGATGTCAGCGGCGGCACGGGGGCGGCCAGCCCGTGCCGAAGCCGCGCGCATCGCGGCCAGGGCGGCCGGGTCGTTCCGCAGGCGTGCGATCTCCGCGGCAAGGTCGCGTGGCCTGGGTACGTGACTGCCCGCGCCTGCCTGGACGACGAAGTCGGCGTTGCCTTCCTCTTGGCCAGGCAGGTAAGAGGTGAGCACGAGCGGGGCGGCGCAGCAGGTCGCCTCGGCTATGGTGCCCGGTCCCGCTTTGCCCACGACGATGTCGGCACAGCGGAGCCAAGCTGCCATGTTGTCCACGAAACCGTGTACGGTCAATCGCCCTCCGGCCTTCTCCGCCAGCCGGGTGAGGCGTCGGCGCACCCGTTGATTACGGCCGCAAATGACGGCGACATCCACGTCCTCGACCTTCCTGAGGATGGCGACGGTGCGGCGGTAGAGGCCGCCCGAGCCCTCCCCGCCCCCGGTCACGACGACCAGGAACCGCCCGCCCAGGCCGAGGGATCGCTGCAGGGCCTGACGCTCGGGTGCGCTCGCTGGTGGCTGGGAGAACTCCGGGCCGACTGGTAGCCCGGTCTCCACGTAATGCCCGTTCGGCATGCCATCCTGTGCGCAACGGCCCGCGATGGCCGCGGATGGCACGATGACGCGATCAACCGCGGCGTCCCGCCACGACAGGTGGGCGGTGACCAGGTCGGTGATGACCGTGATAACAGGAGGCATGGCAGCACTAAGGTCGCGCACGCGCACGGCAGGCTCAGCCGTCAGTGGATGGAAAGAAACGATCACAGCAGGCCGCCAGGTCGCGATGGCCTTCGCCACGCTGCGGTAGACGGGCGACATGAGTGTCCGCCGGAGCCAGCCGAGGAATCGGGGTGAACTGCACATACGCCAGAGCACGCCCCACAGCCATGGTGATACCCGGATGGTCGGGCCGTACAAGCCGGTGAGCCAGCGCAGCCAGCACGGAGCGCCCGGGCCACGCAGGGGGTCACAGATAAATGGGTCAAAGCAGCCCGGAAAGACGTGGTCGAGTGCTTGGGCCACGCCTTTCGCGGCGCTCCGATGCCCGCCGCCGGTATCACCGATGAGAAAGAGCAACCGTATCGGCGGCTCGTTGAGGCTGGTCATCGCTCGGCCGGCACGGTCGGAGCCAGCGTGCGGTAAAGGAACTCCCACTCGGCGAGCAAGCGAAGTCGTTCATGGTTGCTGATGATCCGGAGGCTGGCCGCGGACATCCTGGCCCGCAAGCCCGGTTCGCGGCACAGCAGGTCGAGGTAGGCTGCCACCTCGGCGGCCTGCCCAGGACGGGCCAGAAACCCGTTTTCTTCGTGGCGCACCAGCTCGCCGAGCGCATAGGCGTCAACGGCTACCACCGGCAGGCCGGTCGCCATCGCTTCCATAGTCGTCAGGCTCTGCAGCTCCGCCTCGGACACGATGGCGAAGACGTCGGCCAGCCGGTAAATGGCTGGGAGGTCGGATCCGGGGACGAAGCCAAGAAACCGCACCTTCCCGGCGAGTCCGAGCCGCTGCGCCTGTGCCCGCAGCCTGGCCTCGTCCGGCCCGGTGCCGGCTATGGCGATCTGCGTGTCGGGGGACAGCCTGGCCGCCGCGTCCAATAGGACGTCCATGCGCTTCTCAGGGCTGAGCCGGCCGGCCGAGAGGATCAGCGGCCGGCCGGCCGGCAGTCCATAGCGATGCCGGATCTGGCCGTCGGCCGGCCCCGGCGAGTACTCGTGTAGGTCGGCTCCGTTCGATATGACCCGGGATGGCACTCGCAGCCCTCGCTCGCGCAGCAGCCCCAGTGCGGTGGCCGTGGGCGCGGTGACATAACTGCACTTGTTCGAGAACCCGACGATGTAACGATAGAAAAAGGCGTCAGCAATCGCTGAGCGCGGAGCTGCAGACGGGCGGATGTTAGCCGGAAGGTAGTGGTTCGTGTAGACCACCGGCACGCTCCGCCGGGCCGCCCCGATCCGGGCCATGACCCCCAGTGTTACCGGGGAATGAATGTGGGCCACGTCGGGCGCGAACGAGGCCATCAGCTTGCCCGCCGCGGAGGCTGGCAGGCAGCCGAGCCGCATGCCTTCGTACCATGGCCAGCGCAATGAGCCGCGGTAGGTGACGCTGACCTGCTCGGCGGTGGCGAGTCGGCCACGCCAGCCGGGGCTCGGCACGACCAGCGCGACGTCGTGCCCGCGCCCGGCCAGGCCTCGCGCGAGGTTCCTGGTGACCGTCGGGACACCGCCGACCATGGGTTCGTACTGGTCGGTGACCACCATGATGCGCATCGTCTGCTCCCGCAGTTTCCCCTCCCGCGGATGATCCGCTGGCATCATGATCATCGCCCAGTCCGGTGGGTGTAAAGCCACACCGTCAGCGGCGCCAGCACGGCGAGCAAGGCCAGTGACCACAGCGCCGACGCCAGTCCCGGGTGCTGCATCGGCCAGGAATGGATCGCGGCGGGATCGGGATTCCCGAGCAGCCGGCGGCAGGCGGCCGCCAGCACGCTGACCGGATTCCAGTTCGCGACGGCGCGCAGCACCGGGGGCAGGCTGTTAGAGGAGATGAAGGCGTTGGAGGTGAGCGACAGCGGCACGATCACGGTAAGCCCCACGGCCTGAGCCGATTCGGGTCCCCGGGCGAGTATGCCGATGCATGCCCCGGCCCACGCGGCGGAGTAACCGAAGAGCAGCGCGAGTACTAGGGCAAGGAGCACATCGGCCCAGCCGGCGTGAATTCGCCAGCCCACCGCCAGCCCAGTCAGCACGGTCACCGTGGCGCCGACCAGGGTCGTAATGAGATCGGCCAGGGTACGGCCGACGATTAGGGCCGCGCGCGACATCGGCAGCGACCGGAAGCGGTCGATGAGGCCGGTGGACAGATCGACGGCCAGTCCGATGGCGGCCCCCTGGGCGGTCCCCCCCATGTTCACCGCGAAGATGCCGGCGATCAGGTAATCACGGTAGTTGCCGTGGCCCGGGAGGACGACGCCGCCCTCGAGCACGTAGCTGAACAGGAGAACGAAGATTAGCGGTAGGACGGTGACGTTCAGCAACTGCTCCGGGGTGGTGACGATCCGCGCGAGCGTGCGCCAGGTCAGCACCCACACGTCGCTGAGCGCCCAGCGCAAGTGATCCAGCCGGTCCGTGCCGGCCGCATCGGGAGCTGCCTGCAGGCCGGGCTCCTGAAGGCCGGGGAGGTACAGGTCAGCCGGGCTGTCCGCCACGGTGCTCATGCCGCCGCCTCTGGCTGGATGAGCGAGGCGAACACGTCATCGAGGGACGGCTGCCGGACGGCGATGTCGTCCACGTCGATCCCCGCCGCGTCCAGCACCCGGACGATCTCGGTGACTAGCCCGGGACGCTGCACGACCGGGACCTCCAGCCCGTGGTGCCCGGCCAGCCGGCGGACCGGGCCCGCCGCATAACCGGAGATCTCTTCGGCCGCGCGAGTCATCGAGACGGTTGCGGGGACGGTCAGCCGCAGCTGAGAGGCCCCAGCCCGGGCCTTGAGCTCAGCCGGGCTTCCCTCTGCCGTGACGCGCCCGCCGTCGATGACGCAGATTCGTTCCGCCAGACGGTCGGCCTCGTCCAGATACTGCGTGGTCAGCAGCAGCGTCGTGCCCCCGGCCACGAGGTCGCCGATGATGCCCCACAAGGTCAGCCTGCTCCGCGGGTCAAGTCCGGTCGTTGGCTCATCCAGGAACAGGACGCTGGGCTGGCCGATCAGGCTTGCCGCCAGGTCAAGGCGACGTCGCATGCCCCCGGAGTAGGAGCGGACGGGCCGGTCGGCTGCCCATTCCAGATTCAGCGCGGCGAACAGGCCAGCCGCCCGGTCCCTGGCTTCCCGCTTGGCGATCCGGCTCAGCCGGGCGATCATGACGAGGTTGGCGCGGCCGGTCAGGCACTCGTCCACGGACGCGTACTGCCCGGACATGCCGATGTGCCGGCGCACAGCGGCGCCATCTGCGGCAACGTCATAACCCGCGACCCTGGCCCAGCCGGCGTCGGGGCGCAGCAGCGTGGTGAGCACTCGCACCGCCGTGGTCTTGCCCGCTCCGTTGGGCCCGAGCAGGCACATCGTGGTTCCGGCGGGGACCGCCAGGTCCAGGCCGGCCAGAGCCCGAGCGGAGCCAAACGACTTGGCCAGCCCATGGGCTTCGATCATCACGGGTGTATGCATTGTTCCCTCACGTGAGAGGCGGATAGCCCGCCGCGGGTTGCGACGGGGGCGATACCGGAGCTGATGCGGTCGCGCAGGACCGGGTGAGGCGCCCGGCCGCCACGGCGCAGAGCAGGCTGCCCAGGGCTGAGGCTCCGTGTTCCCAGCTGGCGGCCGCCGCGACGGCGCGGCCCGCCTCCGTCAGCCGCCCGGGCAGCGCCGCGCTGGACAGCACCGCGGTGAGGGCCGACGCCCAGCTGGGCACGTCACGTGGCGGCACCATCAGGGCAGCCGGGCCGCCTACCTCGGCCAGCACCTGGATATCGCTCATCACCACGGGCACGCCCGCCGCCATGGCCTCCAGCACCGGGATGCCGTACCCCTCGGCGAGGGAGGGAAAGGCGAAGACCGACGCCGCCCGGTACACGGCCGGCAGCCACTCTTCGGCCACCTCCGGCACCAGCCTCACCCTGGATTCCAGGCCCAGCCCGGCGATCAGGCCCGGCAGCGGGTCGGGAAAGTAGGGGTCGGTGTAACCCACAAGGACGAGGCTGGCGTCACCAGGCACGGCGGCTAGCGCCCGGACCAGGACCTCGTGATTCTTGTGCGGGCGGTGCGCGCCGACACTGAGGATGAACCTTTCTGGCAGCTGGTAGCGGCCCCGCGCCGCAGCCACCGCGTCCGCAGTGACCTGCCCGAACTGCCCGATGTCAACTCCGTTGGGGATCAGGGTGGGATTCGGCGCAGCGGGATAGTGGCGGCGGATGTCGGCCAGGCTGACCCGGCTGGGTGCTGTCACCGCGGCCGCCCGCCGCAGCGCCATCCCGGTCACTATTCTCATCGCGGCCTGGCGCCCCCAACCGCCGGCGAAGCCCACATCAGCCTCGATCGTGCAGTCGTGCAGCGCCATCACGAAGGGGCACGGCCGGATGAGGGGGGTGAACGTCGGGTACGGGACGTACAGGACGGCTGCATCGACCGCGCGGATCAGGCGGGCCAGCTCCCAGCAGCGGTGCAGTCCAAACACTGTGACATCGGTACTGATCACGTCCACGTGCGCCGGCAGCCCGGACAGCGGGAAGATCTGGGCCTGGCGGGGATTGATGAGCACTCGCAGCGCCAGGCCGTCGTCCGGCTCGCTCATGTGCGCTGCCAGCTCCACCACCGACCTGGCGAGCCCGTAAGCACCGGGGAACCCGTTGACCCGAGCATCGATGAGGATCGAGCGACGACCACGCGCCATGAGTCCCACCCCGGTCGTTAACCTGCGTCCGCACACTTGCCCGTACCCGGGCATTCCCCCCCAGGTGGGTGCGCTGTTCAGGCTAAGCTACGTGGCAGCGCGAGGGGAAGCGTGAGGTGGTCGGGGGGAATCGCAGGGGGGCACCCGACCGGAAAGTCGGCCGCCCCGGCTATCCAGGCTCCCCGTGCCGGCGAGCGTAACTGCGGGCGGCGCGGACGCGGTTGCCACAGCGATCTGAATGCCAGCGGCGGCGCGGGTCGGTGCGCTCGAAGAGCACGACGCAGTCGTCGGCGGCGCATTCGGTAACGTCAACAGTGGGCGCGCTGAGCAGGGCGATGGCGTCGCTAGCAAGGGATGCGAGCTGGACCCGCGGGGACCGGCCGGCCAGCCCGGCGGCCCCGGCGTAGCGGGTGTCACGGTCCCAGCCCGACGTGAGCAGGTCGTACCGGCACGCTCGGGCACTGCTCCGGTTCAGGACCTCCAAGTCCTGCGGCCGAGGGCCGTTGCCCGCGCTGCGGGCCTGGATGAGGCTGCGCACGGCGCTGCGCAGCAGCAGTGCGGCGCGGAAGTCGGCGTCATCGAGCGGTACGGCGGCGCGGGACGGCCCGACCTTGGGTGTGACGCCGAAGCAGGCGGCGAGCCACCGGGCGGCCGCGGCGGCGTCGGGCATCTCTTCCTCGACTCCGACTGGGCGGTCGAGGCGTGAGTTGCTGAACGCGAGAACTCGTGACCACTGATTCATGTCTCCACGCTCACAACACAACGCTATCACTCGACACATGCCGTTAGATCGCAAAAACTTCCGTCACGGGGTATAAGCCCGAGATTCCGTGAGAAAATCTGGGGCGGGTGACCGCGGCACGGAGCAGTGCTCTGGGCCGGCGTGCCCACTACGCTAGAGCCCTCGGCGCGAATGGGCTCCGACGGTTTCCGTTCGTTGGTCAGCCTCCTTGAGGTACGGAACTGGATGATGGGGAGATGACTTCTCTCCGATGGCCAGGATGGTGACCTGGTGAGCAGCGATCGTGCCGCGGCCGGCCGCCCACTGCGGGTGGGTGCGTGCCTGTCGCTGTCCGGCCGGTACGCCCGGTTCGGGCGGCAGGCGGTGCGGGGGCTGGCGGCGTGGCGCACGCTGGATGGCGCGGCGGAGCTGATCGTGGCCGACGACAGGAGCGACGCGGGCACGCTGGAAAGCGTCCTGCCCGGCGTCGCCGCGCGGAGCGACGTGCTGCTCGGCCCGTACTCGACGGTGCTGACGCGGGCCGCCGGAAAGCTGGCGGCCGAGGCGGGCTGGCTGCTCTGGAATCATGGCGGCTCCGGTGACGACGTACAGCGGGCATCTCCCGGCCACATCGTGTCGGTACTGGCCCCGGCCAGCCGCTATGCCGAGCCCTTCGTGCGGCACCTGGCCGCGGCCACGACCGGCGCCACGCTGTGGATCACTCACGGCCGGGGCAGTTTCGGGAAACAGGTCGCGACCGGTGCCGAAGCGCTGGCCCGGCGAGCCGGAGTCGGGACGATGCACGGTGATCACCAAGCGGCTCTTCCGCCAGCTGACCTGACCGGGCCATGGGACCTGTTCTGCGCGGGCAGTTTTGCGGAAGACGTCGGCCTGATCAGGCGGGCACGGGCATCGGCCCGGCCGCCGCGGCTCGTGTGCGCCGTGGCTGCGGGTGTCCGCGACTTCGCCGGCGCCGCTGGGAACGCCGAGGGAGTCTTCGGGGTGGGGCAGTGGTTTCCGGGTGCGGCGCAGGCCCCGGACCTCGGCCCGGCCGAAGCCGACTTCCTTGCCGGCTACTCCGCGCTGGCCGGCGCGCTGCCTGACTATCCGGCGGTGCAGGCGGCCGCCGCTGCGGTGCTGGCCGCCCACTGCGTACGGCAGGCGGCCGGCACGGACCGCGATCTGCTCTGGCCGGCGGCTCTGGCCCTGAATACGCGGACCCTGTTCGGCGATTTCCGGATCCGGCCCGGCGACGGCGTGCAGATCGGGCACACGACCGTATGCGTCCGCTGGACCGCCGGCCGCCCGGTCCGGGTCCAGGCCCCGGTACCGCGCTAAGGGCGCCTCAGCGGAGCGTCCGGGCGGGCCGGGCTTCCCACGAAGTCCACAGCGGCCGGTAGCCCTGCCGGCTCCAGAAGGGGCCGGACAGCGGGTTCACCTGTTCGTAGTGCAGCAGCGTGACCGCCACCCCCGCCGCGTCGGCCGCATGGTGCAGCTGCCCGACCAGCGCAGGCGCCACTCCCTGGCCGCGTCCACCTGGCTGAAGGTACATCAGCTCCAGATAGGAGACCGGCTTGGCTCCGGCCATCGGCGCGATCCAGCTCGCCGCCTCGGGCTTCTCGGCGTACAGCAGACCAGCTGGCTCGCCGTCCCGGTCGGCCAGCCAGATCCAGGCGTCCGGATCGGCGAGCAGTGGCACTGTCTCCTGCCGGAGGGCTTCCGCCGACCACGGCCGCTCGATCACGGTGCCGAAGTGGGCGTCGAACCGAACCGTCTCCATCCCCAGCCGCACCACGGTGTCGATGTCAGCCGGGCCGGCCCGCCTGATCTGGAAGCCCGGCGGCACCGTGGCGGGAAGCCAGCCCTGGCCCGCTGGCCCATCGGCGAGCGCCGGCCCGGCGCCCTGCCGTCCGGCCGGCCGGGCCGCGATGACCGCACGGGGCGCGAGCCCGTGCCGCAGCAACGGCCGCGGGCCACTGACGTCCCGGGTAGGCCACGTGACCACCGCCGCGGTGTCGCCGGCGCCGGCCTCGGGCACGGAAGCCAGGTGAACGCGCCACAGAGCGATCAGCTCGTCGAGCGCACCCTCGGCGTCCGGGCCCGCCGTCCGCGCGGTGAGGCGGAACCTGCTCGCCGCGCCCCAGGTCAGCTCCAGTGATCCGGGGGTGCCCTGCCAGTGCTCGCAGGTGCCGATGGCGGTCAGCCGGCCGCCGGGGCCGGTAACCGCGAGCTCGGCACCGCAGCCGCCCGGCGGGAGGCCCGGAGCGGGCAGGAGCGGGTCGATCGCCTGCCAGCGGCGGGCGACGGCGGCGGTGAGGCCGCTGGTTTCATCCTCGGTGACGGTCGGCATCCGCTTCCTCCGCGTTGTGCTGGGACCAGGGGTATCCGGGCATCGGGCCGGCGCAGAAAGCCGGCGCAGAAAGTATGGGCCGGGGGCGCGTTCATCCGCCGATGTCAGCCAGGCTGGCCTGGACCTGGCTGGTCAGCGGGTCGCCGGGCGGGAGCATGCGGGCACAGCGTTCCGCTGTGTCCCGCAGCAGCGATCTGGCGTCGCCCAGGCGTCCCACGTCGTAGTAGGTCTGGGCTAGGCGCATCCGGATCGTCAGCGTCTCCGGGTGATCAGCGCCCAGCACGCGTTCGTAACCCGAACGGGCCTGCTCGTAGGAGTGCACCGCAGCGGCCATCTTGCCCGCCTTGTGGTAGCTCGAGCCGAGCGCGGCGTGAGTCCTGATCGTGCCGAGGTCATCGGGTCCGAGCACGCGCTCGCGCCCGGCCAGTACCTTCTTGTATGCGGATATCGCGTCCTTGATCCGGTCGTCGGCCAGCAATGCGTCGGCGAGACCCTGGCGCGTCGTCAGGGTCTCCACGTGGCGGGAGCCCTGGGCCCGCTCGCGCCCGGCCAGCGTGCGGCGGTACAGCCCGGCCGCTTCCCCCGGCTCCCCCACGAGCAGGTAGGCGGCAGCGAGCTCATCCTGTGCGCCGAGCGTGTCGATATGCTCCCGGCCGTAGCGTCGCTCGTAGGCGTCCGCCGTCTGGTCCAGCACGGTGATCGCGTCACGGAGCTGTCCCGCGGCGACGAGCGCATGCCCCAGCTCGCGCCGGGCCGCGAGCACGTCGGGGTGATCGGAGCCAAGGGTGCGGGCCCGGCGGTCGACCATCCACTGAACCCAGCGCACGGCGTCGGCAGTCCGCCCCGCCGCCAGGTAGGCGCCGGTCAGCCGCTGAACGGCTGCCAGCGTGTGTGGATGGTCCGCACCGAGCAGCCGTTCGCTGACGGTGGCCATGTCACGCCAGTAATCGGCGGCGGGCCCGGTCAGCCGGGCATCGTCCAGGCTCTGCCCGGCCCGCTGGAGTACCGGATGACAGCCGCCCGCCCAAAGCAGGTCCCCGGCGGCCTGCCAGAGGCTCGCCGTGCAGGAGCGCAGGCTCTCCGCGAACCAGGCGGGCGGTTCCTCCGCGGGCCAGGCTTCGGTCAGCGCATCGGCAACTGATCGCGCAGCCTGCTCCAGCATTCCCTCCGGCATCATGGTCCGCAGCGCCGATTGCACCACCGGGCTCATCCGCACCATGGGCGGCGCGGTCGTCCGGTCGATGCTGAGCAGGCCGGCCCGCTCCAGCACGATGAGAGCGCGGCCGGCCCTGTCCCGGTCCGGCCGGGTGCTGGGCCCGAGACCGGCGAGGTAGTCGCAGGCCGCGGGCGCGGAAAGGACGACGGCGGGAATCCCATGTCCGTCCAACAGCGCGACCAGCGCCAGCAGCGATTGCGCGGGTATGTCGGGTGACAGCCACTCCGCCTGCTCGAAGCAGAAAGTCCAGGTGACAGCGGCGGCCGGCAGCGTGTCACCGGCCTCCTCCGTCATCTGCTCCCGGCGGCGTATGAACGCATCTTGATAATCGCGGCACGTCCACGCCGAACTGCTGATCACGGAGCACGCCTGGGCCAGCGCCATTGGCTCGCAGCCGAGATCCTTGACCAGGTCGATGGCGCCGAGGCGGCGATCCGGGTCGGCGCTGAGCCGGCCCATGAGGTAGTTCAGCGCTTCACGGTGGCTGTACAGCCCGACTGGCAGGGACACCGTCCTGGCGGGCATCGCGACGGAATCAGCCGTCGTGACCAGTACCCGGCCGGTCGGGCCGGCCGGCCAGAGCCCGCGCAGATCCCCCGTGCTGGACAAGTCGTCCAGCACTACGAGCCACGGCCGGCCGGTCTCGTTCAGCCAGCCGATGAAGCGCGCCGCGACCGATTCGGCGTTGCCGACGGGAGTGCTCCCGGAGATGGCGGCCGCCGCTTCACCGTAGGCGGCCAGCACCGACGTCCGGCTCGTGGCCACGGCCCACACCAGCAGTTCGATGCCATGGGACTGCCACAGCGACTCCGCTGCCGCGATGGCGAGCTGCGTCTTACCGGACAGCCGCAGCCAGTCCGAGCGGGCCGGCCCGCCCGCCCGGGTGGATATCAGGGCCACGGTCGCGCCGGGCACCAGCGACGCCCCCAGACCTGGCGCGGACTCCGGCCGGGCGCTGAACTCATCGGCCCGGGCGGGTACCGCGCCTACCCGGACCGGCCAATGAACCGGAGTACGCCGCGAATCCGCCAGCTCTGCGGCCAGACCGTCCGAGGCGGTCATGCTGTATATCACCTTCCGTACCGATAGGGCGCAGGCGTGCGCTCCATCCCGCACCGTATCTCCCGGGACACCGTGCACCAAGGTCGTAATCTTCAGACCCGGCGGCACGACCGGCTGTGACCAGGCTGGCCCGGCCCGGTGAGGTAAATAACCTGGAGAGTTTTCCGCATTCCCAGGCACCCATCGGGTGCTGGGCCCGCAGGGGCCTACGCGCTACCGTCGGCTACGCATTAACGTCTTCTCCCTCAGCACCCGGATCTTGTGGTGGCACGGTATAAGGCCTTAGGTCCATATCGCAACGGATCGCCAGCAAAAGGGCCGCAGGTGAGTATGAACGGTGCCGAAAGTCCTCCGAATTGGCTTAGCTGGCGGGTAGCCGCGGGCTGTCTGGCGCTATTCGCCGGCTAGCTCCCGGCTGGCGGGCGGTCCGCGCACTAAATGCCCCATAGGGGAACAAGAGGGAGAAACGACGCAAGGGTCATAGCGGTGACGCTGAAACCTATGCATGGGTTTCAGTGTCACCGGAAATGCCGACGCGCCGTTATTTCTTGCCGGAGCTATAGCGGAAAGCTAATGAGCACATCGCGGGAGGCCCCGCCGTCCCGAAAGGCCAGCTCCGCGGAGTCAGGCCGGATGGGCCCGGACGCCGTTCCGGACGTCGCGGACAGCGGCCTGGCCTCGCTTCCGAGGACGAGGTGCTAGGTGGGCCGGCCTCTCACCAGTTCTGCTGGCGGCCCGCTCCGGCTACTCCAGCCGGAGCGGGCCGGAGCGGGCCGGAAGCTGTGCCGGTAGACCTGCGGGCTGGTACGCAGGACCCGGCCGAAGTGCTTACGCAGATTGCCGGCCGTGCAGAATCCGCTGCTGTGCGCGACAGCCTCGATGGGCAGGTCGCTCGTCTCCAGTAGCCGCTGCGCAAGATGGACCCGTTCCCGCACGATCCACTGATAGGGCGTGGTACCCGTGCTGGCCACGAACCGCCGGGCGAACGTGCGCGGGCTCATCGCGGCGCGGGCCGCCAGGTCAGCGACGGTCACCTCCTCGTCAAGGTGGGCGCGCAGCCAGGCCACGGTGTCGGCGAACAAGCCTGCGTCGTCCAGAGCCGGCATCGGTGTCTCGATGAACTGGGCCTGGCCGCCGTCGCGGTGCAGCGGCACCACGAGGTCACGGGCGAGCCGGCTGGCGATCTCAGTGCCGTAGTCGCGCTGGACGACATGCAGGCACAGGTCCAGGCTGGCAGCGCTGCCCGCCGAGGTCAGCAGGTCTCCGTCGTCGACATAGAGCACCCCGGGGTCAACTGACACCCGCGGGTAGCGGCGGGCCAGCTCGGCGCACTCCGACCAGTGCGTCGTGGCCGGATGCCCGTCCAGGATGCCCGCCGCGGCCAGGACGAACGCGCCCGTGCACAGCGACAGAAGGCGGCAGCCCCGCCGCCGGCCGGCGCGCAACGCCTCGAGTACCTCGGCCGGCACCCGTCCGGGCTGCGCGGTGGGCAGGACAACCACGGTGTCCGCGGTTTGCAGCGCTTCCAGGCCGTGCGGGACCTGCATCTGGAAGCCGGCGTCCAGCGTTACCGAAGGCCCGCAGCCGCAGACGGACAGGCGGTACCACGGCACCCCGAAATCCCCGGCGTAGTCGCCGCCGAAAATATCGCAGATCACCCCCACCTCGAACGGGGACACCCCGTCGTAGACGACGAGCCCGACCATGTGCGGCCGGGCCGCGGGCGGGCCCGGTGAGCGCCGCGGAATCATGGCAGCTTTGTCACGCACACTGTCAATAATGCCACTTTCACCGATAGGGGTCCGGTCCGACGATGGAGGGATGCGAAGCATCGACGTGATGCGCCATCCGGACCAGAGCCGCCCGGATCGGCGGTGCGCACGGTCAGCCACCCTGGTGGTGCGGGAGTCGCACGGGTCAGGGCCGCTCGCCGCGCGCCGGCGCCGGTTCACGGACCGGGTCCTGGCGCACGTATTCGGTCCGTCGCTCGACCATCAGCTGGCCGCCGGGCGGCCGCCCGAGTCAGGTCAGCTGCTGGCCGCCCGGGCCCTCGCCCTCGTCTGCCTCGGCAGGCGCCGGGCGCTGGCCCGGAACTGGGAACGCCTGCTGGCCGCGGCCCGGCGCCCCGCTGCGCCGGGCCCGGCCCGGATACTGCTGTGCCGGGACCGGATCCTCGCGGCCGAGCCGGACATCCACGAGATGGTGGCCCGCTTGCGGGCGCCGCTCCCGGTGGCGGCCCGGGGGGTCGCCGCGGCGGAGGTGCTCCTGACCGACGCCGCAGGACCGCTCTACAACCGGCACAATCAGGCCGCATTGCCCGCCTTGCTGCGCTCGGCTATCGCGCAGCTCGACCCTGCTGCGTCACTGGCCGAGCCGGCCGTGGCCTGAGGTCAGTTCGGCAGGCGTTCGAAGACGTAGAGGTGGTTCAGGCCGAGCTGGAAGCGGCGGTGCTTGCGGCGCCGCCAGAGTGGGGCGGTGAAGATGGTGTCCAGGTCGGCGGGCTTGAATCCGTGGTGCTGGTGGGCTTCGATCCCGCTGATCAGGCGCAGCCGGATCAGGACGTGCAGCAGCAGGTCGACGACCGGGGCGGGGACGGTGAGGACCAGTACGGCGCGGGGGGCCATCAGCTGGGCCAGGACCTTGGCCCAGGTGGCCAGTTCGGTTTCTGGTACGTGCTCCACGACGGCCAGGGCGGTGGCGGCGCCGAACGTGCCGTCGGGCAGGGCGGGCAGGTCGACGGGGAAGAATCCCCTGATGAAGGTGACCCCGGGCAGCGCGGGGGTCCCGGCCAGTTCGGGGTCGATGCCGATCCCGCGGGCCTTGGTCAGGCGGAGCATCGTCCCGTCGTGGGTGCCGATGTCCAGCAGGTCGCCGACCGGCGGCAGCTCACGCAGGGCCATCCGGACCCGCCACTGTTGCAGCAGCCGGTCCAGCCAGGTAGTCCGGGCAGCGGGGGCGAGCCCGTTGCTTTCAATCACCGACGGTGTACGAAGAGTTCATGGCAGGCCTCCATACCTCTGAACTGCGGAACCACCGGAATCCGGGAGTCGCTAGACCGGTCATCCGGGCCGTTCCTAGTGAAGAGATCGAGATATCCGGGAGCATGCTGGCTAACAGATCTGGATCTTTGCGGTACGCCTGGCAGATACCCCGATCTTCGCGGCGTTACCCATGCTCAGAGACCCTTTCCGGGCCGATGGACGTCTTACCGCGCTCAGCGCGGCGGGCACCGCTGGCCCCGAGCCGGAGCCAGCGGTGCCGCCCGCACTGCGCACGCAGCTCGAAGCCTGGCACGCACGATCGGATGCGCTGGTCCTGCCGCCCGCCGTCGTGCTGTGGGGCCTCCAGGCTTGGACCCGCCTGCACGCAGCCCTCAGCCTGGAACTCGACGGCCATCTGGCCGCTACCGGCGTTGATCCGGCTCCGCTCTACCAGGCAGAAGCGGACATGTCAGCGCCTCGCCGGTCACCTGCCCGGTAACCGTTCCAAAGGATGCCTGGGTGGCTACGCTGAGCGTCGCCGACGTGTACATCTGCCAGACCTGGTTGACGTAGTTGTCGTAGTAGCCCGAGAACAGGGACGAGTTCATCACGATGCCGTTGGTTGGGCTGAGCGCGCAGGTTCTGCCCGTTGCTGGTCACGATGAGGCTGTTCCAGTCCTGCCCGTCGGCATTGGCCTGAGCCGTCAGCCCGGCGCACGCGGTGTCCAGCCCACCGGCCGGCAGGCCTTGCACCGTCTGCTGATTGCCTGAGGAGTCCGTGAGGTTCAGCGCGACGGGGATGCAGACGAAGTCGACCATGCTGATGTTGGCGAACAGTTGGGCGTCGTTGTAGGTCAGCTCGGTGAAGTCCCACTGCTGGTTGATGTTCGGGTCCGATGGGTTGGTGACCGAGGGCTCGACCAGGGCCGGCCCCGGGTTGAGCGTGAACGTGAGCGGGGTACCGATCGAGAACCAGATGCGTGCGCCGGCCAGATGCGGGATGGTGATCGACGTGGCCGCGCCGCCCGACGCGTTCAGCGGGATGGAGCAGTCGGCCGCCAGCGGGCTGCCGGTGGCCGATGGCGAGGAGGGGTAGTAGGGCGTCTGGCCATCCGCCTCCAGCAGCATGAGTGCGTTTCCGTTATCGATGGCGAGCCCTGTGACGTAGGCGTAGACCGTATCGGAGCTGGGATTTAGCCAGTAACCGCGCGTGGCGGGCGCGGCCAGTTCCCGTCAGGAGATGTCAGGCAGCGGCGGTGCCGAAGTCGGACGGAAAGCGACACAGTCCATCTCCACCGCCGCGCCGAGCGCCAGTCCGCTGCAGCCGACGGTGATCCGGGCCGGCGGGTCGGCGCCGAATACCGCCAGGTACGCCTTGTTCATCTCGCCGAAGCTGGCCATATCGGTCAGGTATACGTTGACCTTGGCCACGTTGGACAGTTCGCAGCCACAAGCGGCCAGGATGACCTGGATATTGCGAAGCGCCTGCGTGGTCTGAGCCACGATTCCTCCGGGGACCAGTTCCAGGGCACCTTCGCGGGCGCCGAGCATCCCTGAGACGAAGACCTGGTTTCCGGCCACAGTGGCGTGGCAGAAGGCGGGCAGGCGGCCCACGCCGGGCACGTTGATCTTGCGGATAGCAGACATGAGGTTTCCCGGTTCGGCTGGCTAACTGAGCGTGCAGGGTCACCCCTGGTTTACACCGGCCGGCCGGAAGGTTGCCGCGAAGGCTGTGAAGTAGTGATAATCCGCGTTCCAGTCGCTTTCCGGAGTTGACCAGTACAGGCGAGGTGCGTCTGACAAAATGCACCAGTTCGCGGGTGCAATACCCGGCCGCTGATGGGGGCTCATGGGTGATCCTGTCGTAGGGCGCGGCGGGCTGCAACCCGGGCTTCGCGGGCGGCGCTCAGGCCGGCGCGGCGGGCGGCGCGGATGGCGGGGCCGCGGCCGTGGTGCTCGTCGTCGGGGGTGACGTAGCCGATGCCCTCGTGCAGCCGGATCGTGTTGTAGTGGGTGCGCAGCCGGTCCAGTTCGGCTTCCAGCTCGCCGGGGTCGCGGGTCTTCTCCAGGTGCGGGAACTCGCCCTTGAGGTGGCCGAAGAACGACTCGACCCAGGCCTGGTCGTTGGGCGTGGACGGCCGGCCGAAATGCTGGGCGATGCGGGCGCCGGCCATGAACGCCGCGGTGGCCTTGCTGGTCATCTGCGGCCCGTTATCGGACAGCGCGACCAGCACCGGCAGCCGGTCATCGCCCTCGGGGATCTCCCCGGACGCGAGCTCGGTGAGCAGGTCGTCATCAAGCAGCTGCTCCTTGCCGTCGGCGATCAGCGCCCGGGTGAAGGCGACCTCCACCTGGGTGGAGGACTCTTCCGCGGACACGACGGTGGCCAGCCAGTACCGGGACACCACATCCAGGACCGCGACCGCGCAGCGTTTCGCCCGGGTGAAGTGGGTGAAGTCGTAGATCCAGATCACCCCGGGCACCAGCTCGGCCCACTCCGGCCAGGGCCGGGCCGGGCGCGGCTCGCGCGGCGGGGCTGAGGGCAGGTGGATCCCTGCCCCGGCGAGCACTCGCAGTACGGTCGACTCGCTGGCGTGCACGACGGCGAGCCGGGAGCCGCGGTGGGCCAGCTTGCGGTGTGACTGGTCCACCTCGCCCCACTCCTCCGCCAGCTTGCAGATCGCCTCCCGCTCCCAGCCCAGCAGCGCATGGGCCGCCTGCTCCGGGCCGGGCCGGGCATCATCGAGCCGGCCGGCGGCCGCGCGGGCCTGCCAGCGCAGCACCCGCACATGATCGAGACCCAGAGCGGCCGACGAGCGGCGCAGCGACCAGCCGCCCTGCTCCGCGGCGTGATCGATCAGGGCGAGCAGGCCAGCCTTGACGTTCCCGTCCACCCGGGGCGGGACCAGGCCGGCGGTCAGTCCCAACGTGATTTTCCCTGGTTCAGGTGCAGCGCCACGGCCTGCTCGGTCACCGTCGCCCGCAGCCGCTCCAGCTCGGCTCTGGCCTCGGCCAGTTCCGCCTGCTCGGCTGTCATGCCAGGCCGGCCAGGTACCGACGCGGCCAGCGCATCCAGCGCGCCCTGCTTGGCGGTCCGGCAGATGTGCACCACCGTCGAGCGGTCCACGCCGTACTTCTCCCCGGCCTCCCGCTGGGTAGCCTGCTGCGTGAGCACCTGGATGAACAGCTCGTACTTCTCGCTCGGGGCCAGCCGCTTCCTGGGCTTGCGGGAAGACCTGGGGGTAGATCCTGTTCCCGGGTTCTGCATGATCTCCTGCCTCCTGAAGGGTGATCAACTTACCCATCAGGTGGCTGGGTATTTTCCTCGGGTCCTGGTGCACGAACTCAGACGCGGAAGGGAACGGCACGCTCCCAAGTTCTGCGATGGCGAGCTGGGCTGGCCGTATTGTGCCCGGCGGCAGGATGATCAGCAGCCGTTGCCGGGTGAGTTCATGTGTGGTGAGTCCGGCGGGGAGTGAGGCGCCCTCGGCGAGCCCGACTTCGCACTGGCCGTTTGCAGCAATTCCGCCAGGT
>Ga0302183_10000465_pt1 | contig 19175 bp, 19 predicted proteins | sample I_Palsa_N3_2_FD_200232 | JGI IMG/M metagenome (GOLD analysis project Ga0302183, IMG submission 200232) | Peat permafrost microbial communities from Stordalen Mire near Abisko, Sweden - I_Palsa_N3_2 | ecosystem: Environmental > Terrestrial > Soil > Palsa > Peat permafrost | place: Sweden...
GAAAAGCAAGAGTAACTCTCTCCGGCTGAAAAGCACCACCTTGGCTGAGGGTGGCCACCGCTTCGGATTCAGCCCAGTGAGTCTGTTGAAGACTCTCGTCTTGCTCTCTGAAAACAAATGAGTTAGTGGATCTCTGAGTACGTCGCCTTTGGCACGGCATTTGCTCTATATTTGTGACGGATTGATCGCTCAATTTCTGGGTCTAACTACAGCGTGGGTGGAGTTTCGGAAGAAGGTAGGTTATGAAAAACAGATTCATGGTAGGTTTCGCGGTCTTAACTTTGGCACTGGCGGGTGCACTCTCGGTCAGCGTGCAGGCACAAACCACTGAGGAGGGTTCTGGTCCCACGGAGCAGCCGAGCGCGCCGATGGAAATAGGGCAACCTCAGGCCCCGCAACCGCCTCAAGCCGGACCACCGCCTCAGCCCGGAGCACCGCCGCAACCCGGGCAACCTCAGGCCGGGCCACCGCCCCAAATGGGAGACGAAGCTCAACCCCCCTCCGGCGAAGGCCCCGCAAAGGTTGACCAAGGTGTGGGGCGCGTCAGCATGATTCACGGCGACGTGTCGACGCAGCGCGGTGACTCCGGCACATGGTCCGCGGCCATTTTGAATCAGCCCGTCGTTAACGGCGACAAGGTTTCCACCGGCGCTGGCGGGCGCGCCGAAGTACAGCTCGACTTCGCGAACATTCTTCGCCTGGGTTCGAATGCGCAGGCCAACATCGCCAATTTCACACAGAAATACATTCAGATTCATGTTGGCCAGGGTGTGGCCAATTACTCCGTGTTTGGCGAGAGTGAGGCCGAGCCTGAGATCGATACCCCGAACGTCGCGCTTCATCCCGCGCACAAAGATGGCGTCTTCCGCATAGAAGTACGGCCCGATGGCGACAGCATCATCATCGTGCGTCGAGGCGAGGCCCAGCTTGCAACCCCGCAGGGCATTGCAGAAATCAAGCAGGGGGACATGGCGACCGTGCGTGGCGCTGGCGCCGATGCGAAATACAAGATCACTCCCGCCCCCGACCGCGACGACTGGGACCGCTGGAATAGCGACCGTGACCGCATGATCCACAACGCGGATGCGTGGCATCACACGAACAAGTATTACGTTGGCGCCGAGGACCTGGACGCCAACGGGCAATGGGAGAACGCGCCGGACTACGGTCAGGTCTGGGTGCCGAACGAGCCGGATGGTTGGGCGCCATATCGCGACGGCAACTGGACGTATGAGCCTTACTACGGTTGGACATGGGTTGGTTACGAACCTTGGGGATGGGCCCCATATCACTATGGGCGCTGGATGTATTACGGAAATTCTTGGGCGTGGTGGCCGGGACCAGTATGGGGTCCTGGATTTTATCGTCCGTTCTGGTCGCCGGCGTATGTGTCGTTCTTCGGGTTCGGAGGCGGGTGGGGTTTTGGTTTTGGATGGGGCGGATGGGGCGGCTTCGGCTGGTTGCCGATCGGGCCTGGTGACCGCTTCTTCCCGTGGTGGGGTGGATATGGCGGGCGCTTCGGCGTGCTGGCCTTCAATCGATTCGGCGAGGTCAACCGCTTCGGAGGGATCGCACCGCTGCACGGCGGCACGCGCTTCTCGAATCTGGCGCACATCAACGATGCGCACATAGCGGGTGGAGTGTCGACGGTCGGCGCCGGAAAATTCGGAGCCGGCCGAACCACAGCCGTGGCGGCCACTCACGAGCAGTTGAGCGGATCTCATATGATGACCGGCAACCTGCCCGTCGTGCCCACTCGCGCCAGTTTGTCGGCGAGTGGACGTGCCGCGGCTCCTTCAACCATTCACAACGGCGCGTCGCAGCATTTCTTTGGCACGCAGAGCGCGTCGCATCCGGAATCATTCCAGCAGCAGACGGCGCATCTGCAGCAATCCATGCAGCAAAGCCACTTCTCGCCAGTGACGGCGGGACGTTCGGCTGCCGCGGGCTCTGCGGAGTCTCGTGGCGCCTCGGCTACGACAGCAGGGAGACCGAACGCCGGTGCAAACACATCGGTGGCAAATCATGCGGAGCAGGCGTCGTCCACCCGCGGGGAACCGAACCGCAGCGAGTGGAAGACGTTTACGCCGCCGTCGCACACCGCAGACTCGACGGGGCGCATCGGCGGCAGCGCCGAGTCTTCGAACCGGGGCGAGAGTGGCAGCTACTGGAACCACACGGCGCCGAGCTCAAGCTACTCGCGTGAATCCGGTTCGAATGTTTCCGGGCGCAGCGCTTATTCGCGTCCGCAGCTCAACATGCGCCAACCGATCGTGCAGCCGCGAGGCTACGGTGGCTACCATGGCGGTTATAGCGGTGGTTCTCACAGCGCGCCGAGTTCCGGTGGCGGCGGTCATCCGTCGGGCGGAGGACATTCGGGCGGTGGTCACCACTAAATTTGCAGACGTTGGTGATGTGACAAAGTGAAGGTCAAAGGCGAGAAGGGCGTGCTAAACGGCGCGCCCTTTCTCATGTCTGCAACGCTTCGGGGCGCAACGAATTGGCCTGTGCCACCGTCACGGCCTCGGCCATGATTGCGTAAGTGATGGGCCGGGCCCGGGCCCGGTCAGATGTCACAAATGGGTTTGCGGAAATTCCTGGGCGGGATCCAAACAGCTGGATTTTGCCTGAGCGACCCTTTACACTGCCTCCGTGCTACACGACGACGTCGCGAAGCTCCGGGCAGAACGCCTCAAATCAGGGACGTCCGCTGTTCCGGATTCCTTTCAGGGTGTGACAAAGCCCCGCGTTAAGCAAGTTCTGGACAAGCTGGGGCTTGGCAATAGGCCTGACAATGTGGACGCCGTGTACGCTCTCCTCGACGACGAAACCCTGAGCTGGTTCCCCTCAGCTCCTGAAGGCACGAAATTTTCGGACGGTGCTTCTACAGCACATGTCGGCTGTCACGTAGGCATACTTCAGAGGGGTGGGGGCAAGTTAGACCGCGAGGGCCGTGATTACTGGATCAAATAGGTTTGGGCCGCAAATCCGGGAAGACCCTCCTCGCCGTTCTTTCCGATTCTCGAGGCTCCCGTTAGTGGCTTCTGCCTACCAGTCGTAGACGGGCAATCCAGGAATGACATCGCCATCCCGGTCGAAACGAATCCACCATTGCTTCGGGAAATTCTGCCTAAACCATTTGACAAGGCGCCTAATCTCCGGGGGCACCCTCGACGAGGAGTTTAGAGGATTTATTCTTACGAGGGCGCCCTCCTCGTAGTCAATGACACGAAACTCCTCCTCCTCCGCCAGTTTCTCTAGTGTGTCGCGCTTTATGTGAAACGTGCTCAATACCGGGACGCGCATCACCCATAATCCTCGTAGATCCCTGGCGCTGGGCGGTATTTTTTTGGCCATCATGATTCGCATCCTTGCGAACGGCGTCCCAATCGCGACAGTTCGCGAAGCTGCACATGACTCCGCTTTCCTTCACAGATTATAGCGCTACTTATAGTCTGCAGACTTCACACGCCCGGTGATTCTACAATCCGACTCTCATGGATCGGAGGGTTGCTTTCGGAATTCGGCTCAAGGTGCTGAGGAAAGCTCGCGGGTTTTCCCAGGAGCGGCTAGCGGAGATTGCCTGTTTGCACCGCACTTACGTTGGCGGCGTGGAGCGCGGCGAGCGGAACGTTAGCCTCGTTAACATTTGGCGGATCGCTGAGGCGCTAGAGATCGACCCCTCATTGCTCTTTGCAGGCCCTTTCGAGACGAGCACTTCGGATACTGTTCGCGGTCGCGGCGGCGTTTCTGCCAAGAAGAGGACGCCGAGGAAGGAGGACACCTGGACGAGGCGGCGCAAGCGGCAGCGTTAGCGGGAGCAGCGCTCTCCGAAGCGAGTCGCAACCAGACCGCGAAAAAGGCGGCGCAGGTCTTGTCGCGCAGCAAGGCGGGGTTCGTCGTGCCCACGGCGAAGCAGAAGCGGCTGTTGCTCGTCGAGTTTGCGCGAAGGAATTTTGTTGTTTATGGCAAGGCATTCGACATAGTCAAGGTCGCCGGGGCCGTAAACTTAGATGACGCTGCGGAGATTGGGCGCAATCTCGACCAAATTACTCTATGCGAAATAAAATCGAGCAGCCGCAAGCTGCCCGAGGACTTCAAGGGGTACTTCTTCGCTCTGACTACTGCGGAATTGCTCGTGGCGCAGAACCTCAAACAGCGATTCAGATTCGTCCTCGTCAACGTCTCCACGGGAACGTACATGGAGCTGACACTCCAACAATTGTTCGGACGAGCTAGGGGAATCTATCCGACGTGGAGCATTATGTTCTGAGACCTCAATTCGTCTCTTGCTCAGCAATTCCCGCGCCGGGGTCAAGCAAGCGTACGCGGGCGGCTATTGGCAAGGGTTGAAATAGCGACGCGACTAGCTCCGCGACGTCAGGCGGGGTCAAGAATTGCCCGAGTTGCTCCTTTTCATCGCGTGGCCGATTGGCAGCCTCCACCCGGAGCCGCTCTACGTCGGTTGTGAGCTGAGCGCCTGTCATAAGTTCTTTAGTATGACTTCTAGTATGCCTCTTTTGCTGTCCGGCTGCTAGAAACCAATGGTCGTGTTGTCTCGCGAGTCCACGGTTGCCGTGTCCGCTCAGACGCCCCGTCCCACGCTGTCGAGCTAACTTGGTTTCGCTTTTGCTGCGGGCAGTCCCACCCCGCGCGGGCGGCCCATCCTTTCGCGCTGCCTGCGAAGAGCCTGCCCTGAGCGGGCCGAAGGGGTGGGACCGCGGCCATGAAACAACCCCAGAAAATTTCCACAGGCCCATTGTGACATCTGACCTTGTGCACAGCCCATCCCTTGCGCAATCATGGTCGAGGCCGTAACGGTTGGCATAAGCCGATTCGCCACGCCCCGAAGTCGTTAATTTTAAAGAACTTAGTATCTAAGCTCTTTGACATCAGGATCTTGCAAGGAATTTCCCGCTAACACGATGATTCCAGAGATTTTGCAAAAAGGGGGGGAGGGGGGCCAATCCCCCGGACTTCACGACTTTGGACCCCGGGGCCCAACCCAGCCGCATCTTCCTTCGCGCTCGGCAGAAATTTATTTTCGGGCAGAAATCAACAAGACTCATCGGCGAAATTCGTTGACACGACGGCTTCTCGCTAAGGAGACGAACGCCCCTCTGCCAACCTAAGGCCGTGCGTAGGCTGGGCTGTCAGGGTCGGGACGATCATAGTCTCGTCCATACTTATTCTTGTGCGCGAGTTCGAGATCGGATTCCGCCAGGCTGAAGTTGCCAAGAAAAGTGTCGCCTGGGCTCACCGTGATTTCCCGCTCCGCGGCCTGCAGCGCGTCCGGCGAAGCCGACGGGTGGAAGACATGGATCTTGTAGCGTCCAGGCGCCACATCGCTGATGCTGATCTCGCCGTGCGAATTCGAAATCGCGTAGTACGGCGTATTCAGCGCAATCACCACGGCGCTCATCTGAGCGTGAATATTGCAGAAGATGAAAGAAATACCCGGCTTGTCGAACTGCACAAAGCGAGTGGTGCCGCTCTCGTAGAGTCCAAGGTCGAAGCGCTTGCCATCGAATAGCGAAAACACGTTGTGAAAAAAAGGATCCTGGTTGGGAAACTCGACCTTGCCCCCAGCCGGGATCACCAGCAGCGAAGGCTGAAAGCTCTTGTCCTTCTGCACGAGCCGAGGGATTTGTGAACTCTGCTGCTGCGGAGCTGCAACCGCAGGCGTGCCTCCCAGGGGAGTGAGCCAGACCACAAGTTTCGAGGCATCATTCACGCGATGTCCGTTTCTTGTGAGCTGCACCTTGCCCTTGAGTTCCGCCAGTTGCGCCGGGGCGAGCGCACAGGTCGCCAACAGAATGCACAAGACGGAGCGGCCATGAGCGAAGCGGCTCCTCAAAACAGTATCCCCATGGCCAGATTAATCTGGTTTGTGACGCTGGCGCTGTCATAGATGGGAAAAGTGTGCAGCCGTCGGAATTCGGCGGAAAGCAGTAAGTCGGATCGAGGCCGGTAGACAAGATTGCCCAGCGCGCCCCGATTGCGCCCCAGAATCGGGCCGAAGTTGTTGGCGTCGGTGGCGAAGCCCCGGATGTCGTTGGCAAACGCGTTATCTTCGGCGACGACGCCGTTCAGTTCGAGCTTGCGCGTGAGTTGGAATTTGAGCTGGGTCCATCCCCCGGCGGAGTCGGGGCCGCGAATACTCGTTGATGGCGAGAACGGATTGCCGCCGAAGAGAACCCCTTGGCCGATGGCAGCTCCCAGACCTCCCACTCCGCGGCCCCGATAAAACTCGCCGGAAAGAGTCAAGCGGCGAAGAATCGGGATCTGCCAATCCATCATGCCAGCCCAAGCGTCAACGTAGCGGGCCCACGACCAGTCCTGGCGGCCATAGTAGCCGGCCACACCAAAGCTTAACGGATGGTCAAACACAGGCCGCGACCATGCGCTGCGCACCGCGTAAGCCGGCTGACCCGTATGTTCGCCGGCTTGGGCTGAGCGCAAGTACGGATCGCTGGGAGATTCCCAATCGAGATTGTCCAGAATCCCGCCCTGTAACGTCAGAGCCTGTTGGTTGGGAAGATCGAAACGGTGTTCGACGCGAAGCTGCGGCGTCCAGCCCCACAGATTTCCCGCATAGGCAAAGGCGGGGATCGCGAGCGACGCAAAGGACGTGGGAGAAAGCGGCGAGATGAATAGGGAGTCCTGCCCGGCAATCACAGAAGTTTGTTTCCAGTCGAGCCGCAAACTGGCAGTCTGCATGCGCGCGATGCCAAAGTTGACGCCGTTCGGAGTCGAGGGGAACCCTCCGGCAAAATCGAACTGCACGTTGGCCGAACTCTTCGCGCCGGCCAGGGTTGGCCCAAAAATTTCCAGGCCAATCTCGGTTTGCCGCAAGGTGGCGCCAAAACTGGTCTGAGAATCGCTCCCCAGTACGGGCGGCTGCGCGTAGTCCGGCAGGTCCAGGTCGTCGGAGGCGCCCACGTTGCGAAAAGCGTTCATCAGCACAATTCCAGAAAGCCGCGCGCGATACTTCGCGGCAGTCTCCACCTTGGTCTGATACTGTTCGTCAATCTTCGATCCCAGCAACTGCGTGGATTCCTCGAGCTTCTGAATGCGGCTTCCCAAGTCCGTGCTGGTTGGCGCATCGGAGGCGCTTTGGGCGCTTGTGTTGGCTCCTGAGGAGGTCGAGCGCTCGCCGGCCAGTGCGGATTCTGCCGATGCCAGGGAAGATGTGTTCGCATTTATCGAAGCCGCGAGCGGGGCCATGAGCTTCCGGGTATCCTGCAATTCCTGACGCAACTCCCGCATCTCGGCCCGCGACTGAACGTTCTCGGCGCGCATCTGCTCAATCAGAGCGCGCAATTCGCGCACCTGCGAACCGATCTCCCGCACCGAAGCATCGCCGGGCTGAGACGCCATTGCGGAACTGTTTTCCTGCGCCAGACTGCAAGTGCACAAAAGGATGAAAACGGCTGCCGTTATGGTGCCTGTCCGAAGCGCGAGGGTCCTTGGGATCTTCACACATCCTCCTGGGTGGCATGCGGATCACTTGAAATCTAAGTATGAACGTGGACTACGTGTCCGAATGCCGAATTGAGTTCTCAATCGCTCGATCGCTGTTTGTAGGCATCAAGGACGGGCCGGTGGCCTTTTCGCCGCTGGCTTCCGACGAGAGCTGCGGACCGCGTCCCGGAAGAGTAATCCTAAAAACCGTGCGCTCGTCTGAAGTGCGTTCCATCACTACTTCGCCTCCGTGATCTTGCACGATCTTCTGCACAACCGTAAGTCCCAGCCCAGTACCGTTTTCTTTGCCGAAGCTCACGAAGGGATGGAAAAGCTTGTCGCGAATCGGTTCCGCGATTCCGGGACCATTGTCCGAGACGGCAATCGTAACCGACGAGCCGGTCCGTCCCACCGTGACCAGCACTCGCCCCATGCCGCCAGGCGCTGCTTCGCACGCATTCAGCAGCAGATTGTATAGCGCGCGCTCCAGCTTCCGGGGATCGAACCAGGCCGCACTTTGGCCGTTACTGCGAACCTCGATGAGAGTTCCTTGATGGCGCGGGTGCAAGCGCACCGCTTGCATGGCCCGCTGCACCGTTTCCCCGATGCTCGCGTAACTCGGGTTCAGCGATTCGCGCGTCCGGGCGAACTCGAGCAGCGAGTCGATTAGATCGGTCATCTGGTTCACGCCGGTTCGAACTTCCTGATACAACTCTTCGCGTTGCGCGGCCGTCAGGCGGCTATCGCAAAGAAACTCGGAGTTTGCGACGATGGCCGCCAACGAGTGGCGCAAATCGTGGGAAATCGAACTCGCCATGCGTCCGATGGTGGCCAGCTGCTCGGACTCCAGCAGTGCTTGTTGCGTCTTGAGCAGGCTTGATCGCATGCGGTCGAAGGCCGAAGTTAATTCCGCGACTTCGTCGCTGCCACGCGGGTCGAGGGGATGATGGAAATCTCCGTGCTCCAGCGCCCGTACGCCCTTCACCAGACTTGCCAGAGGGCGAGTAAATGTGTGGGAAATCAGGAACACCAGCCCACTGCCGATCAGGACAGCGGTAAGTCCCAACAGCAGCAGCAGCCGGTTCAGGTTGTCGAGAAACCTCGCGGCCTGATCGTAGGAACCCAGCACGGTCAACCGCACAGCCGTGTCTTGCCGGCCTGATAAGTCGAGCGAAGTAGCTAGAAAATGCTCATCGCCGACGTCAACATCTCGGGGCGCGCTTTGCGGCGATCTCGCAGCCAACGCATGCACACTGGGGTCCCGGGATTGAAGGGAAGTCAAGGTGGTGGCCACGATTTCGTCGCCGTAGGAGAATGCAACCTGGCTGGCCGAGACTTTGCTTACTTCGCGGGCCAGTCGATCGTCGATTTCATAGCCGATGATCAGGAAACCGAGCATCGGACCTTGAGTCCTGGACCCAAAGTAAACCGGCTGCACGAAGGTCTGGTAGAGATGGTGGGCGCCGAACCACCAATGGCTGGAGTCCTCTTCATTCAACGCCCGCTGGAAAAACAACTGCGCAGCCTCGCGAGTGAAGCCCGCCGATTTCGTATGGAGAGCGACCACTTTGCCATTGCGGTTGGCCAAAACCAAGAGGTCGCTGCCGGTCAGTTGCCAAACATCTTTGGATGCATCTTGAATTGTGGCCGGGTCGTGAGCCGTCATGATGGCTCGCGTGATAGGAAGATCCGCTACCAGCTCCGCAGAGCGTGTCAGCATGACTTCGCGATCATGCTGAAAATTTTGAAATGTAGTGACGGAGTTTCGCAGGTCCTGTACGATTTCTTCGCGGACGTGGTTTTGTATGCTGCGTTGCACGACCAGAAGGCTCAGCGCCGTGAGGCCGGCGGTGATCAGCACCATCGAGAGTAGGAAGCGCGTGCGCAGCCGCGTGCGGGGAACGAATGCGCCTCCGGCGTTGCTGGGGAAAGTCTGGGGCTCGGATTCTGGTGAAGAGGCCAAGAGATCTCAACGAACGAACTTGTAACCCATCCCGTGTACGGTGCGGAAGTGTACCGGACTGGCGGGGTCGCGTTCCAACTTTTGACGAAGCTTCAGGATGTGGTTATCCACGGTGCGAGTGGAGGGATAATTCTGGTATCCCCACACTTCGTTCAACAACTCGTCGCGGCTAATCACCCGGTCTGCGTTTTGCACGAGAAAGTGCAGCGTCTTGAATTCTTGCGCCGTCAAGACCACAACCTTGCCGTCACGCTGAACTTCCATTTTCTTGAAGTCCACCGAAATGCCATCGAAACTCACCAGATTCACGGTGGCCGTTCTTGAGGTATGCCGCAGGGCCGCGCGCACCCGGGCCAGCAGCTCCCTGGGGCTGAAAGGCTTGGTCACATAGTCATCCGCACCCAACTCTAGCAACAGAACCTTGTCGGAGACGTCGCTGGTTGCGCTGAGAACCACGATCGGCAAAGTGGGCGCCTGCGCCTTGACCTCTTTGCATAGGTCGCTGCCGGAGAGCTTCGGTAAGCGAAGGTCGAGAATGATCACCGCTGGCGGCGCTGCCTGGAAGCTCTCCAGCGCCGACTTCCCATTCGCTTGCACCTCAACCGTGTACCCCTCGGTTTCGAACAGGCGCTTTAGTGCCTTTTGGACGGCGGGGTCATCCTCCACCACGAGGATTCTGCCCATTGGCCGCGCGGAGTTCACTGGATCAGCCAACCTGGCCGTGCTCACTGGTGTTGCGATTTGACCCATGGGGAGCCATCCTTAGTAGATTCGGGCCGGGGTTTGAGGGCTAATGGAACATCCCGTTGCCCCGGCAAATGAAGCTTACAACCTTCTCAGCTCACTTTTGCACCGCGAGGGGCGGTTTGACAAATATTTTACAATTACACGCCCATGTAAAAACCATTGCGGCAAGAGGCTTGCAAGCGGTCCGGCCCGAGTGGAGCGGTCATTCGAGGGTTCCCTAATCGGGCAGACCTCTTAAGCGAGACCTGCCGTAGAATACAAACAAACAACTTGCCCGTCCCGATTGAATTCGACCGTTTGCGCGTCGTCCTCGTGGATGCGCGCAATCCTCTCAACATCGGAGCAGCCGCTCGCGCGATGAGCAACTTTGGATTTCAACACCTGCGAGTGGTGAATCCATACGATGTGGCTTTTGAGAATGCTCGTTCCGCCGTGGGCGCAACGGCCGTCCTGGCCGGCGCAGCAAAATACAAAACGGTAGCAGAAGCAGTTGCTGACTGCTCTCTCGTGGTCGGTACCACCGCGGTTGGTCATCGTGACTTGCAGCATTCGCTGCAACGGCTGGAAGTGGGCGCCTCAGCCATGCGGGCGCATCTTGCGTCGGGCCCTTGTGCGCTCTTGTTCGGATCGGAAAAGTTCGGCCTCTCGAATCGGGATATGAGCCACTGTCATTGGCTGATGCACATCCCCATGCGAGAGGAACATGTCTCGATGAATCTAGGACAAGCGGTCGCGGTTTGTTTGTACGAACTGATGCGCGATCCTACAGCGGTGGCGGAGCCAGAGGAGGGAAGTCCCGCTTCGTCCGCCGAGATGGAGCGAATTGTCGATACTCTCTTCATCGCGCTTCGCGCCAGCGGTTATCCGAAACTGAACTCTTCGGATTCGTTTGAAGGTGCGGTTCGGCGGTTCGTGTGGCGGCTGCGACTGCAGAGCGGGGACTCCGAGTTTCTGCTCGGCATGTTGCGGCAAATGGTTTGGAAGTTGAAGAAGAACGAAGAAGCAAAAGGCTGATGCCGCTCACGGATTCACTTCCGCCGAAAATACCTGCGTGGACGTCCTCCCGAACTGAAAACGCAGGATCCACTCGCTGGCCGTCGCTTCTCCATTCACCTGAGGTGGACCGAATTTCCAGCGGCGCGCCGCGGCCAGCGCCAGGTTCGCAAAGTATTTGCTGCGCGCGGGAGAAGCGAGTTCGGCCTTCGAGACGCTTCCTGACGCATCCACTGCGACACGAATATTCACTTTCACTCTACCCTCGATTGTGTTCCTCGCGCTCTGAGATACGTCGGGCAAAACTTGCTGCAACACGCTACCTCGCGCCATCGCTTGCGCAGGTTTTTCCTTTTCTGAAAATGGCGCGGGCGATTGCGCCGCTGGCACGTTCGGTAAAGCGTTTGGCGGACTTGCAGGGTCATTCTGTGCAGCCGGAATCCGCGGCGGATGGACCATGAACCTTCTGCCGGCCAATGCGATTAGAAAAAGCGCCGCGGCGGCGATCGCAAGGATGATCCAGCGCTGCGCGCCCCTCTTGGGCTCGCGCTCCTTGACTACGCTTGCACTCGAGATCGCCGGGGCTTGAAGCCGTCTGAGAATGTCGCTCGCTGTGCAACGCTGCTTCGGATCGGACTGCAAGCAGTCCCGCACCATTCCATGAAATGGCTCCGGAACGGACAGAAGCCGACCAGCCTGACCTGGATCGCCGTTCTCCGGTTTTGGCTCCTGCTGAGTCAAGACCGCAGCCAGCGTGATTCCGAGCGACCATGTGTCGGCTGCTGGCGACAGTCCGGCTGTTCTTACTTCAGGCGCATCGTAAGCGCCGGGTTCGTGCGCGTTGGTGCGTTCTCCGCTTTTGCGAACTCCATCGGCGGAGATCTTCAACTGGTTGTCCACTGCCATGATGTTCGAGGGCTGGATGTGGCCGTGCGCGAAACCGGCGCGATGCAGGAAATCCAAGGCTTCGGCTGCAGGCACCAGCATCTCCGAAACTTCATCGCGGGAAAGCGCACGAAGCGGAAGAATCTGCGACAAATCTTCTTCGGCGAGTTCCATGACGACATAAAGAAGCCGAGTGTCGTCAAGTTCGCAACGTCCGCATTCAAAAAGTCGAATCAGATGCGGATGGGAAAGCCTGGCGGCGTCGGCCCAGTGGGAGAGTTGAGCATCCTCGTCAAGGTTCTCCGCGGCGATGAGTTTGATGGCGGCCGTTTTGGATTCCTTCCCGCCGCGCTCGGTGAGAAATACGGCGCTGTGATCCGAGCTTCCCAGCCATTGTCGCAGCGGGAACTTTCCATCCACCAACCGGCTTTCCCAATTCTTCCAGAGTTCGACCGGAACGCTCATAGGCCTCGATTTGCCGAAGCGCTATTCTAGACCAGTGGGCGTCCAGGTGCTCCCAATTTGGGAAAACGGCTGTTTACCTTCTTATGAACCGGGGGTATACCTCTCCCCCCGGTCTATTGAAATCATGGAGTTAGAGGGGAAATGATAATCTATGGGCTGCAACGGCTTAAGGGCAAAATCCAGAGCCTAAAGGAGTTAGGTGGGTACGTTTTGGATGTCGAAGAGCTTTACCTGAACCCTTTCTTTTTCTCCGGCGAGCGCCCTCACGTCAAGACCACGAAATGGAGGTACTCTAGCGTCCGGTGTAAAGTTGAAAAGGAGCCCAATAAAAAGGCCTGCTGGCGATGTCATCGGAGTGGAGCAGGGAAAGTTTGGCCGAGCGGAGGGCCCTCTCCGGAGGTTGGCCGCGCTTGAGTCCGTCGTACAGTTTATCCATCAGGCGGGCCGTGGAGGCGTCGTCGCTGACTTCCCACAATGCGCCGATCACGTTGTGCGCCCCGGCGCGAAGAAAAGCCCAGGAAAGACCCACGAGACCCTCGCCCGAGTAGGCGCGGGCTCCGGCTCCGTAGCACGATGAGATCGTAACCAGCTCGGCGCGCAAGGGATGCTGCTTGATGTCGCGGGCATAGAGCTTAAAGGAATCCTGTTCCGACGACGCCGGGGAAAGCACGATGGCGGAATCGAGCGGGCTGAGTTTGCTGGCCGTGGCGTGTGCGACGAAGTGAATGAAGGAGAACTGCTCCGGGTTGCTCGTCAGATAGGTACTCGGAGTCGCCTGATCGCGAGTGTGAACCTCGCGCGCATCGGCTGCGAAGTGTTTCTCGACATCCGCGATTTCGAGGCCGGCATTCGGCAAGGGGACAAATTCCTGGGTGGACGCGAGGGCATCGCCGATTAGCAAGAGCTTTCCCGCACTCTTCCTCGCGCGAGTTTGCGAAGCTGACAAAACTCTGAGCGAGCTCGCGCTGAGCACGGTTGCGTCTTCGATCAAGTAGTGCGGCTTTGGTTCGGGGACGGGCAGAGTTTCGAAATTCAGCCCGTCGAGGCTGCCATCGGGAATCACGATTACGCGTGCATTGCGTGCGATCATCTTCCTGGCGGGGCCGATGAGAACTTCGTAGAGATGGCTGCCGTCTTGATTCGCCGCTTCGAGCACGTCCTGCCAGTCGAGTAACGCCTGGCGGTACCTTTGAACCGCGGCGTCAATCTCGGTCGCCGGCGGCAGCGGATACAGAGCCGTGCTGTTGGCGGTGATTGCCCATAGATAAGACCGCTCGCGGCCCAGCCAATAAAAGAGAACTGTTGCATTGGCCTGGCGCGCGATTTGGCGGGCATTCAACTCTGCGGAAGTAGACGACGATTTTTGCGGTAGCACGCCCAGGCCTTCGGCTAGCGTGCGGGCACGGCTGTAGTCTGCAAGCTGCAGGGCCTCGTTGGTTTTTCCCTGCGCTACGAGAAAGTGGATGTAGTCGTCGTACAGGTGGGCGGCGTTGGCGAGGAAGGGCAATTTGAAGTCTTCATGCTGCAGCGAGGCGCGGGCTTGTTCAATAGTGGCGAGTGCTGCGCGATACTGGTGGTCCGCGGCGGGAAGTTGATGTTCCTGTTCGTACAGTTTTGCCAAATCATTCTGTGCCTGCCACCGCAGGGACAGATCGCTCTGCGGATCGTTCGCGACCTCATAGATTATTTTCCTGGCTTCCTCTTGCTTTCCTCGAGCGGCGGCTACCTGACCTTCGACTAGAAGAGGATAAAGCTCTGACAATCGGTCTTTTTCGGCGCGCGCTCTCGCAAATGCTTGCTCGCTATACTGCTGCGCCTCGGCCAGTTGTCCTTTTTGGACCGCGACGAAAGCGAGACTGGTTAAGGCGGCGATGATCGGCTGAGGTGTTTCGTTTTTTTGAGCCAGGACCAGGGATTTTCTGCAATAATCCTCCGCAAGCGAAAGTCGGTTCATTTGCTCGTAGACCAGACCAATATCGTTCAGCCAAACGATTCGGTAAGACAGCGTTCCAAGGTCGCTTGCGGTTTTCTCCGCGTCCTGGTACATGGTGAGCGCTCGGTCGAAGTCTCCCATTTTGTAATAATCCCAAGCCAGGTTGCCTAGCGCCGCTTCCGCGAGCTGCCGGTATTCCAGGAGTTGGGCCTTCTTATTGGCCGCATTCGACCAGCCGATGGATTCATCATAGCGTTCGTTCTCTTTGGCCACCTGACCGAGGTTCAAAAGATCCGTGGTTTCCAAATAGCTGTTCTGTTGTTGCTGGGCAACTCGCAAGCTCTTGCGGAAGAAGAGATCGGCGCCTTCCAGATCGTTTTGCCGTAGCTCAAGAAGTCCGCGTGCTCTTGCAATCTCGCCCCCCAGGGATGATCGTGATCGGTCAGAAAGGACTTGAGCATCCCGCAGGCTCTGATCGGCCTCTTCGAAGTGGCGGAGCAGAACGTTTGCGCCACCTTGGAGGATCCTTCGTTTAATGGCTGGATCGCCGCTGGCGAGTTGGGTCGGCGGAGACGGTTCGAGCAGGGAAAGCACGTCCGTACCGCTTGTCCCCTGGGCTAACACGATCTCGGCGTCGAGAAGGCGGAACTTCCACTCCCATTCTTGATCGCGACCAATGAAGCGCTGATACCCGGCGTCTGCCTCAGTGTGGGCATTGGAGAGATCTCCGCGAGCGAGCATCTGCTGGGCGTGATCGAACGTTTTCTGCGGATCGGGCGCGCGGCTGCAACCGAAGGTCCAGAGCATCCCCAAAGACAGAGCGAAAAGCAGCTCGAACCTCTGGTTCCTTAGCCCCGACATTGCGTCTTCGTTGCCGCCCCGCTGCGCACCCTGCAGAAAAGTCTCAGCCGTGTTTGTGGAAGAAAGCTTCCCGGCTGGGGACTGGGTTAGTGAGGCAGTCTATCGAGCGACAAGCAATAGGTCAACAGTTAACTGGGCGGGTATGTGACGCCATTCCCCTTGGCGACTGCAGCGGCGACATTGCCTTGGCCGACGCACCCCATTTCCAGGCGCACCATGGTCAACTGATAGGATTGGCAATCCACCAACAGTTCTCCCAGAAACACCCGGCCAAACTCTGGTACCTCGAAGACATTGCCGAAAGGGCGTCCGGGAAACTCGCCGTCAGTCTCTTTCACGATTGAGCACAGGACGCTGCCACTCTTGGCAACCAGTTTTGGATCGTAGCGCTCTTTGATCCAGTCCGGGATCGATCGCTCTTTCACCCAATCTTCCAGGTCGTTGGTGTCGTTGATGCGCTGGTATTGCTCTTTAACTTTGTCGAGGAATCGTTTGTTGCTCACGCAGGGTTGGGCTGGGTAGCCGCCGCCATTTTGATCGCAAATATTGAGATCAAGGGTTACGTCCACTGGACAGCCGGCGATCTTGAGGTTTTCGAACGACGTCCCGAGAAACGTCACCTTGGGATTGTTGCCATCGAGTGGGTGATCGGTGGAAATCTGTGCCGTGAGCCGGTCGGCGGTGACGACGTCGAGCACATTTAGGCCTTCAACGACCGAGGTCACCAGCGTTATCCAGCCTCCGCTCTCTTTCCTGCTCAGGGCGCCGGAAACCTGGGTGGAGGCAGACCGGTAAGAGAGGATGCCCTCAAGCCGGAAGTTTTCTGAACGGGCAGATCCGTAGCCGCCGGCGGGCGATAAAGACAGAGGCGCTTGCAGAGGAATGATCTGCTCCAGCGGGCGCTCGAGACTGCCGCCGAGAGCGCTGGCGTCGGCGTGGTAGTAGTGAACGCGATTGTTAGTTGTCATATGTTTCTCCGTTCGCTAAGGTTGAGGATTTCCCCGTGGGATAAACTGCAAGTTCAAATAAGTTTCCAGTACCGTCTTCTCACTCTTTTCGCTTTTTGCATTGAGGCCTAGGACGACGATCCTGTATTGCCCCGGTCGGCTAACGCCGGGAGCTTGGATCAGCAGGCTCTTCTTGGCCTCATCGGCGGAGACCATGCGTGACCACTCTACGGTATCCGCCGGGCCGTGCAACTCCACCAGATAAGATTGGAAGACACTCTCAGGCGCAGTATCCTGCGTCTGAGCGGGAATTTCCAGCGGCAGAAGGAACGGCGTTCCTTGCGCCACCTCGACCGGGATGGCGTTGTTCGGTCCCCGGCTCGTACCCCGGATCGGCGAAGTTACGGTAAGGAGATGCGGCGACCGGCTCTCGGCAAGAGCCCCCTTCAGCGCGGGATAGGTGACAAGATTCTGATAGCCAATAATCAGCAAGAGAATCGCCATGGCAGGAACGGCGAAAGCTGCGCGCCACCAGGCAAAGAGCCCGGACGCTCGTGCGGGCACAAGTATCGACGGAGCGGGAGCGGCCAGGTCCGCTTTGCTATGTTCGAGGAACACCGACCCGGCTCGCACATCCATGGAGCATTCGTGACACCCAAAAAGATGCTCTTCGAAGTCTTCCCTTAAATCGGGAGAAAGTTCATTGAGCAGGTACTTCTCCGTTGCCATCGCGCGGATCGCCTCATGGTGGTCCATAGTCGGGGGGCCTCCTGATGTATAGATAGTGACGAAACGCGGCCAAACGTTACGCCTTTTTATTCTTGCATGGCTCCTTTGGCCATCTTCTTTAAATACAATGACTTAAACGACTTCTTAGCGCGGTGCAATAATACCCTCAGATACTCCCGGTCCACTCCGAGATCCCGGCATACTTCGTCCTTGTCGCGCTCCTCCAGAAACACTTCCCTAATCAGCCTGCGATCTTTTTCCGGCAAATTGCCGAGGATGTCATGCACACGGCGTTGCATCTCCCGATTGGCGATGATGTCGACCGCGCTGATCGCTGGGTCAGGAACGTTGGCTCCGGCGTCTTCTTCGACGGGCACATCCTGGGAAGTGGAACGGTAATGTTCAAGCAATACGTTGTTACAAACGGAATTTACGAAAGCGCCGAGCCGTTCCGGTTCGCGTATCCCGTCTTCCTTGCGCAACGCCGCGAAGAACCGGGCAAAGGTCTCCTGTCGCGCGTCTTCCACCTGCGACCGGGAATTCATGCGTTTGCTCAACTTCAGACGAATGAGTTCGCTGAAATAGGCGACAAAATGCTCCTGCGTCCGGAAGTCTCCGGAGCGGAGGCGCTCCAAGTAGAGCTTGTCGAAAGCGTGAAATTGCACTAGACGCTCCGGGGGGATGCCCTGTTTAAGTGGCAGCTATCTTACCCAAATCGAAGACCGCAGTACAGCGTAGGTACACCACGCACCTTTCCAGGGGGGAGGGCCTCAGAGACGGCACACTGTGCCGATAAATATTTCAGCAAGGAAAAGTACTGATCAGGTGAAACGTTTCGGCCGCTTTCGTCACTATCCCGCTGTAATCAAACTCACGCGGGGCGATTCTTGACGGTTAGCGTCGGGCCGGTTGCCGTCGTGAGCGCGAGATCCCGAGGAAGAGCTCATACCGCCGGGGGGAAGGGTGGGGCGATTCCGGCGACCGGAGCCAGCCAGGGTTGTGGCTCCGTCGCCTTTCGGGAAATTCCATTTTCGAGTGTTGCCGGGATGGATGGTTGAAGGCTGGATTGCCGACGTGTCCGGGCTGGTCAGCGATTGGGTTGTATGATCTAGCCATCGCGATGGCTCGTCATTTTTTCACTTGTAAAGATCACCGGAAGGATCGGGCGAAAGATCAAGCGCTCATCCAGATCGTGGACGCAGCCTTAGCTGATGCGGGGCGGCGCAGCGGCAAGTGGCTGGTCTGCCGCCAAGGATGCACGCAGTGCTGCATCGGAGCGTTCCCCATCAATCAGCTCGATGCCCTGCGGTTGCGGCGAGGACTCGCCGAGCTGGAAATGAGAGCACCAGAGCGCGCGCGCAGTCTACGAACGCGTGCGCTGGATGCGGTTGCCCGCCTGTCGCGCGACTTTCCGGGTGATCCGGTGACAGGAACGCTGGAAGAAGGAGAGGACGCCGATCGGCGCTTTTCTGACTTCGCGAACGTTGAGCCCTGCCCGGTGCTCGATCCTGAAACCGGAAACTGCGAACTCTACGAATCACGCCCCATGACTTGCCGTGTTTTTGGACCGCCGGTCCGCTCTGAGGACGGGCTGGGGGTGTGCGAGCTTTGTTTCCAGGGAGCAACGGATAAAGAAATTGCCGCCTGCGAAATGAAGCCTGATCCGGAGAATCTCGAATCAACCTTGCTGAAAAACCTCGAAGCGAGCACGGGCACTCGCGGAAACACGATCATCGCGTTTGGTCTGGCATCGAGATCCGTCTTGAATTCGATTCACCGTGAGACGGAATGAAAGTTCAGTTTTTCTTTTTCTCCAGTTCAGCCCAACGCGCATAGAGCGTATCCACCTTCTCCTGGGCTTCTTCCATTTCTGCGTGGGCTTTTACAAGGCGCGGACCGTCGCTGACAATCTTCGGATCTTCAAGCAGTTCACGTTTGGCCTGCAGTAGGTGCTCGGCATCGGCGACGTGCCGCTCAATCGTGTCAAATTCGCGCGCTTCAAGGTACGACAGTTTCTTCTTTCCCGGAGGCTGGCGAGCACTTTCAGGCGCGATGCCGCGCGCGGCGGGACGCGCACTGTTCCTCGCCGTCTGCCTGCGCTCCTCCTGCCAGAACTCCCACTGCGAATAATCCGCAAACAATCCTGCGCTTCCCAATCCATCGAAGCCGAGAACCACGGTGGATACGC
>Ga0302183_10000490_pt1 | contig 18598 bp, 10 predicted proteins | sample I_Palsa_N3_2_FD_200232 | JGI IMG/M metagenome (GOLD analysis project Ga0302183, IMG submission 200232) | Peat permafrost microbial communities from Stordalen Mire near Abisko, Sweden - I_Palsa_N3_2 | ecosystem: Environmental > Terrestrial > Soil > Palsa > Peat permafrost | place: Sweden...
AAATCCTACGTTGTGTGTTCATGAAGTGTCTCCCTTTAGTGTTTGAACGTTGATAAGTGCGGCGCTTCACTAGGTCACGCCGCTTCCATTCCTCCTCGGCTAATGCACTCACCGCGCCAAGTCCGAAAAGCGCGCTTTCCCGTGTGAATTGATCGAGTTGAATCTGCCCTCATTTGGGCAAGTGTCGAACCCGCCGATGGATAGAGCCGTCGGTGTTGCGTAGATTGACACTGCGGAGCATCGCAACCGTCGAGCAGAGACTGACTCCTTACCAGCCCAGATCCTTTTTACTGCGTGTCGAACGCCACGGGCGAAAGTGCGGAGGGGATTGGAATTCCGAATGCACCGAATCCAGCGTTTGACAGACTTTTCTTAGCGAACTGGAGATATATAATGGCGCGAAGCGTAGCGGACTTACTGTGGGAAATGCTCCAGCAGGCTGGCGTGAAACGTTGTTACGGGATCGTCGGCGATGCACTCAACCCCGTGATCGATGCACTTCGCCGAAACGGGAAGATCGAATTCATACACGTCAGGCACGAAGAGTACGGCGTCTTCGCAGCCGTCGCGGACAGCTACCTAACTGAGAATCCGGTGGCGGTGTGCGGAACGGCTGGACCAGGCACCGCACACCTATTAAATGGTCTGATGGATGCCCTTAAGGAGCGGGCTCCGGTTATCGCCATCGCGGGCGACGTTGAGACAAAGATCATCGATACTTCAGCGCTCGAAGAGATCAATCCATATCGGCTCTTCGACGCAGCCGCCCTTTACGTCGGACGCATCGTTAACCCGGCACAAGCCCGAGCCGTCATTGGGACGGCGATCTTGACGGCGGTTACGGAAAAGGGCCCGACGGTCATCTCATTACCAGGTGACGTGGCGGCCTCCGATGCGTCTTTCGAATCGCGTCCCATCACGATTCCGGCGGCGCCCGAGTTTCGTCCCGCCGACTCCGATCTTCACAAACTTATCTCCCTGATCGACGGCGCAAAGAACATCACCATATTCGGCGGCGAAGGCTGCCGTCACGCGCATGACGAGGTGGTCGAACTGGCCAGCAGGCTCAACGCGCCGGTCGGGTACTCATTCCGGGGCAAACAGTGGCTCGAGCACGAAAATCCGCTCGCCGTCGGTATGACGGGCCTTCTTGGTTACGGCGGAGCTTACCAGGCCATGCATGACGCCGATCTCGTGTTGCTTCTGGGTACGGATTTTCCCTTCTCCGAGTTTCTCCCCGGCGACGCCGTAAAGAAGGTTCAAATCGACATCAACCCGAAGCACCTGGGCCGGCGAACGGCAGTTGACTTGGCGCTCGCGGGCGACGTGCGGGCCACTCTCCAAGCTCTACTTCCGGCCCTCAGCCAAAGGAGCGGCCGCGGGTTTCTCGATAGGTACCTACAACAGACTAACGACTTCGAAGACCTGTTGCAGCATTATGTCGAGAAGGGGCCCGGTATCAAACCCATCCGTCCCGAATTCCTGGCCGCCACTGTGAGCGAGCTTGCCTCCCCTGATGCGATGTTCTTCATCGACACGGGTACGGCATGTATGTGGGGATCCAGGCATCTGCGGGGCGGCCGCGATCGAAGAATCTTCGGCTCGTTCTCCTGGGCGTCCATGGCCAATGCCGCACCCAACGCGTTCGGCGCGCAACTGGCATATCCCGGTCGGCAGACCATCGCGCTCTGCGGCGACGGAGGATTCACGATGCTCGCGTTAGGAGACCTGTTGACCCAGGTTGAGCGCAAGTCGCCGGTCGTTCAAATCATCCTCAACAACGAAATGCTCGACTTCGTCAATATCGAGCAGCAGGAAGCCGGGCTGGTTCCATTTGGCACTAACTTCAAGAATCCGAATTTCGCTCGGGTCGCGGAGGCTATGGGCGCCAAAGGCATTCGCCTGGAAGAGCCCGGTGACGTAAAGGACGCCCTGGCCGAAGCTCTTGCACACAGGGACGGGCCGGTTGTGGTGGACGCTGTCGTCGATCCACTCGCGCTCTCGCTGCCTTCACATGTTCCGTTTCACGCTGCGAAAGGATATACATTAAGCCTCGCCAAGCAAGTCTTGAATGGCCGCTTGGACACCGTGATCAAAACGATCGAACACAACGTTCGCCTGGTGTGAGCGAGGGGGGTTATGTGTTCAGCCTCACCCGCCTACGCAAACGAAGCCCGATTGTGGATCGCGCAATATCCAGCGGCCCCAGTCCAATTGCGATTCTGCTCCTCATTGTGATGGCAGCGAATCGAGCATCTGCACAAGGTCCGCCCGCTCTGCCCGATCGCCCGTGGCATTCCGCCGACGAACGGCAAATCGCTCTCGAGGCGCACCGCTTTCGACAATCCGGGTTTCATATTGACGCCGAGAAGGTCTATTCGCTTGCCGACTTGATCGATTTGGCTGAGGCGCACAATCCTGAGACGCGCGTCGCTTGGGAGAACGCCCGCGTGCAGGCTGCTGCGCTCGGAATCTCTCGTAGCGAGCTGTATCCAACGTTATCCGCCGTGGCGCTCTCCGGCGTCGCTCGCTCGGACGCCGGATCTAGGAGCGGGTTTTATCGCCAGACGATGCCTGATTCCCAGCTAACGTTGAATCTCAACTACGCAATCTTTGACTTCGGCGCCCGCCGCGGCCGCATCGACGCCGCAAGCGCGCGATTACTGGCAACGAATTTCGGCTTTAACGATGTTCACCGGCAACTCATCTACAAGGTCCAGCAAGCATATTATCGGCTCCTGAATGCGTCAGCTGAGGAGACAGCCGCCCGCGCTAGTTTAGCCAATGCGCACGCGGTTCAACAGGCCGCCGAAGAGCGCCTGAAAAACGGTCTGGCCACGCTGCCAGACGTGCTGGAAGCCCGGAGCGCGACTGCTCAAGCTCAATACGATCTCCAGGCGGTGCTGGGAGCTGAGCAGATCGCGCGGGGCGATCTCACAACCGTTTTGGGAGCGTCTGCGGCCTCGATGATCCGCATGCAACCGTTCAGCGAGGTACCCACCCCGGAAACGGTCGGCGAGACAGTTGAACTGATCATCGATCGCGCCATAGATCAGCGACCTGACCTGCAGGCAGACGTGGCCGGTATTCGCGAAGCAAACGCTCAGCGGAAAGAAGCACGGGCTGCATATTATCCCAGCTTGAATCTCTCTGCCAGCCCGACCGCCGAATCGCTGAATTTGCTCCAGAAAAACCTCCCCTCGGGGCATATTGCTGATTTGGCTGGCGGAGTGGCACTGAGCCTCAACTGGACCATCTTCGACGGAGGCGCGCGAAAAAACCGGCTGGCCCAGGCGGAAGCGCAGATTCGGCGGGCCGAGGCGCAGGTCGATGCGGCGCGCGATCAAATCGCAAACGAGGTTTGGACTGCCTATTCGAACTTGAACACTGCCTTTCTCCAGCGCGAGGCCGCCACCGCACTGTTAGACGCGGCCACCCAGTCCTACGCTGCAGCGCTCGAGTCTTACAACTACGGCGTTCGCAACTTGCTCGATGTCACCGCTGCCCAAAAGGTGCTTGCGCAAGCCCGATCGGCGGACATACTGGCGCGAACTCAGGTGCTCGCTAGCTTGTCGGATCTGGCTTTCCGCGCGGGCGATCTGATTCAAGTCGATGAGAAGAGGTCGAAACCGTGACGCGAGCTCCCTCTTTCGACATCCTCGGATCATTTTTTCCGGCTTGGCTCGTCTGCCTGGCGTTGGCCGTGCTGCTCACCATAGCCGTCCGATGGCTGCTGATGCGCGTTGGGGTGGCGCTCTCGCTTCCAGTCTTGACCTATCCGAGCCTAACCGCCCTGGTCACCTTGTCTCTTTGGCTTGCATTCTTTCGATAGTGAGGAAACTTCATATGGATCCCCCCGTGAACCAAGTAGTGAAGTGGGTCGGCCGAATTCTCAGCGTCATTATCGTGACGAGTGCGTTGGCGCTGGGCTTGGTGGTAATCCATCACACCGACGAATACCCGCGAACCGACGACTCCGAGATTCTCGCCAATTTCATCGGAATTGCACCTCAAGTGGAAGGCCCGATTCTCCGGTTAAATGTCCATGACAATCAACTTGTGAAGCGAGGCGATTTGCTCTTCGAAATTGATGACCGGCCGTATCGCTATGCCTTGGAGAGAGCCGTCTCAGAACAGGCAACGCTCGAAGGACAGATCTCCGACGAGGGCAGAAGGATCTCGGCTCTCGTGAGTGCGGTTTCTGTTTCGCAGGCCAATATTGGGGCCACGGAAGCCGACGTGTCACGCTCCGCGGCCGCGGTCGATCAGGAGCGCGCGGACGTGGCAAACGCCGAACAAGGCGTCGCCCGCGCCCAAGCTGAATGGGCATACGCGAGCAACAACCTGCATCGAGTCGAACCGCTACTGGCGAAACAGTTTGTCACGGTCGATCAAGTGGATCGGGCTAGAACGTCCGAAATTACGCAGGCGCAAGCTCTCAAACAGGCGGAATCTCAACTGCGCCTGGCACATGCAACTCTACAGTCTTCGTTGGCGCAGGAGCAGCATTCGAAGGCCATGCTGCAACAAAGCACGGCCCAACACGAACAGGCGCAAAACGCCGTAACCACGCTCGGACCTCTGGTCAACCAGCGGGGCGCGCGAGTCTCGGCGATAGAAACCGCTCGGTACAACCTAAATAACTGTCGAGTTTACGCACCATTCACCGCTCGAGTGACCAATCTGACGCTTTCAGAGGGGGCTTACGCGCATGTCGGGCAGCAAGTATTCACACTGATTGACGCCCGCACTTGGTGGGCGGTCGCCAATTTTCGCGAAAGCCAACTCGAGCACATCTCTCCTGGCACGCGGGCCGACGTATACGTCATGTCGAAGCCGAATGTCCGTTTTTCGGGTGTTGTAGACGGCGTGGGATTCGGCGTGACTCCAGACGCGGACGTTGTGGGCCGTTTTGAGCCCGGTTTGCCCGACGTGCAGCGCACTCTCAACTGGGTGCATCTCGCCTCCCGGTATCCGGTTCGCGTCCGCGTGGAGAACCCGCCTCCCGAGCTATTTCGAGTTAGCGAGTCGGCCGTCGTCGTCATTCGAGGCCGCTGAGATGAGCACCATCGCGCAGAGTCTCTCCGACTCGACCCGGACATCCAGTTGGCTTTGGGACTTCCTCAAAGAAGAACTTGCGCCATACCCTGGGAGAGTCTCCTTGGTCGCGCGCATGGTCACGGCGTCAACGCTGGTTGTGATTATTGGCATGACCTTCCGGATTCCCTACACAGCGTTCGCTGCCCTGTTCGCGCTGGTGCTCTCGCGGGAAAGCATCGAAGCGACCGCGAACGCCGCTCGCGACTTAGTCATAGGCGTAGTCCTGGGGGCCGTATATGTCATTATCGGAGCCTCGTTCGCTTTAGGTGATCCAATGCTTCGGTTCCTGTGGGTGGGCGGAAGCCTGTTCCTGGCTTTCTACACCTTGAGCGCGCTCGGCAACTATGCTGCGGTCGCGAGGTTCGCCTACTTGATCGTCATTACCATACCCTTGTGGGACAGCCATGATTCGGCGGGGTCGAAGATAGAAAGTACTCTCTGGGCTGTGGGCGCCATTACGATCGGGAGCGTCGTCACATTCGTGATGGAACTCGTCTTTGCTTCGCTCCGACGGAACGACGATTTGAGCGAAGCGATTATGGAGCGCCTGATTCCTGTGGAAGAGCTGCTTAAACACTATGCCGAGGGCAGTGAAATCCCCGCAGCGACGCGGTCCCAGCTAACGCGGCTGGCTACGGTGGGAACATCGCGCCTTAGGAGCATTCTGCAGCGATCGGGCTTCGCAGCGTGGCACCAGCAACACATGGGAGCCCTCGTGGGGTTGGTCGGCAGGCTGGTCGATATCGCGGCCAATCTCTTGCAATTCACCAGCTGTGTTCCTGGCAATGACCGTAACCGAGTCCGCAAAGACGCGCAGAACATCGCTGAAATTCGCGCAATCCTATCGAATGGAGCGAGTCCGAGAGTGGTTGAGCCGGCCGTCGACGGCGACGTGGCCGCTAGCCTTCCTCTTTTGGGAGAACTGGAAAAAACGCTTTCGTTGATTCACAATGTATTCACCAGTGCTGAATCGCCGGATCTTTACACGACATCGCCATCCTCTGATCACCGGCGAGCTACGACGCTCGTGCGAGGCACGCTATCCGATCCGGAGCATATTAAATTTGCGTTGCGAGGGTGCTTGGCCGCCGGCCTCTGTTACGTCACCTATAACGCGCTGTTTTGGCCGGGTATTGCGACGGCGATGACCACTTGTTACTTGACCGCGCTCACCACGATTGGCGCGTCCCATCAAAAGCAGTTCTTACGCTTCGCGGGCGCCCTCATTGGAGGCTTTGTGATCGGCATTGGAGCGCAGGTGTTTATTCTGCCAGGCATCGATTCGATTGGTGGATTTGCCGTGCTTTTCACCGCGGTTGCCGGCCTGTCAGCTTGGATCGCAACCTCCAGTCCCCGGCTTTCGTATCTCGGACTGCAGATCGCGGCTGCCTTCTGCCTGATGAATTTAGAGGAATTTAAGTTCCAGGCATCACTGGCCGTGGCGCGAGATCGCGTCGTCGGCATCCTGTTGGCGCTATTTATGATGTGGCTGGCGTTTGACTGGCTCTGGAGCGCCCCGGCCGGCATCGAGATGAAAAGAGCGTTCGTCTCAGCGATACGGTCGCTCGCTCAACTGGCGCGAGAGCCCGTTTCCAGCGAACGCCCAATTGCAATCGAACGGAGCTACACGCTTCGCGAAACGATCGATGCGCAATTCGACAAAGTGAGATCTCTCGCCGACGGCGTCCTTTTTGAATTTGGGCGTTCGCGTCAACAGGACCTCGCGCTGCGCGAGCGCATCCGGGAGTGGCAACCGCAATTGAGGACGCTCTTTCTGATGAGAATCGCATCCCTGAAATATCGCCTCCAGTTGCCCGGCTTCGAACTGCCCGAGCAGGTCCTCATCTCCCTGCACGAGTATGACAGTCGCTCGGCCGCGTTGCTGGATGATGTGGCTGACTGGATTGAGGGTACAGCACGTCCTGGACAGATCCCGAGAGATTCGTTGAAAGAGATGGAACAGAGCTTACCGTCACACGCCGTGGGCCAGCCTCTGGCCCACGGTCCGTCGTTCGTTACTTTGCTCCGCAGAATCGATAGCATCACCAATTCTGTGGCCGAAGAAATCGCAAGGAACTTGCCGGCGCCGCGTGGCTGAGCACCGTAGCCCTTGCAGAGTGACGCTACGACAGTACATCAGGCTGAACTCGCGCTGACAGGCATGTTTGCAACTGGGGTTATGTAAAGAGCGATTTGTACAGAACTTCGCCAATGGCGAGGCGGTCGCCATTTTAGAACTATTAAGTCACTGTTAAATCAGCAGCTTGCCGTTGGTGCTCGGATTGCATTTCTAATGGCAAATGGTGAGAATCAACTCCTTGATCCAACGCCGAGCGGAAGTTGGGCCGAGGCATCTGGAGAACAAGATCCACCACCTCGCGCAGTTCGATTCGGCATAGGCGGCTTCGATGGTAGGGATCAGGCGATAAAATGCTGAGAATTCGTAGAACGGCGAACGGGCAAGTGGTCTATACGTTAAGCGGCCGGATCGACAGAGAGCACATAACCGAATTGGAGACATTAATTCGGGCGGAAGCAAACGGATGCCGCATAGTGCTGGACCTAAAGGATGTAACTCTGGTAGATCAAGACGCGGTCACTTTTCTCGAGGGCTGCGAAGTGAACAGCATCACGCTGAAGAATTGCCCTGCATACATCCGCGAGTGGATCACGCAACAGCGGAGCGGCAGTTAGCGAAACGATGGTTTGGTCAGAGAAACAAGTGAACAACTGGTAACAAATAAACGAATTGGTGAGGAATAAAACTATGGCCATTACAGGTTTGATTGGATCCAGTCCGAAATTCCAAGCTGTCCTCGACGAGATAAATACAGTTGCGCCATCCGACTGCGCTGTGTTGATTCAAGGTGAAACGGGCACTGGCAAGGAGGTGATCGCACAAGCGATCCATGAGGCCAGCCCTCGCCGCCAGAGCCGTTTCGTGGCACTCAACTGCGCGGCTATCCCGAGCGCTTTGCTGGAAAGCGAACTCTTCGGTCATGAGCGAGGCGCTTTCACCGGTGCGGTAACTCAAACTATAGGACGCTTTCAGGCGGCTGACCGCGGAACATTGTTTCTGGATGAAATTGGAGATCTTCCTCTCGAGTTGCAACCAAAGCTTCTCCGCGTGCTTCAGGAAAAGCAGGTCGAGCGCCTGGGCGGAGACCGCACGTTTCAAGTGGACGTGCGGGTCATCGCGGCTACGAATCAGGGCCTCTGGCGCATGGTGCAGGAGCGCAAGTTTCGCGCTGATCTTTACTACCGTCTGAATGTCTTTCCGATAACTCTTCCCCCGCTTCGCGAAAGACGCGGAGATATTCGTTTGCTTCTAGCGCATTTTCTTCGAAGATTCGCCCAGCGTCAGGGCAAATCGGTCGACTACGTCTCAGATCAAGTGATGACGGCGATCGAGAAATACAGCTGGCCGGGAAATATCAGGGAACTGCAAAACTTCATCGAGCGCTCAGTGATCCTTACGAGGGGCGCAGAACTGCAAGCGCCGATTGCCGAGCTCACAAAGTCAGAACCTCAGGTCGACGATATCCGTACGCTGGAGGATGCGAATCGAGCTCACATCAAGGCCATGCTTGGCGAAACCAACTGGGTCGTCGGTGGACCGAATGGCGCTGCTGCCAGGCTCGGGATGCACCGGACCACGCTGATTGCCAGAATGCAAAAGCTCGGAATCTCGCGAGAGACAACTGAACGGAGTACAGCGCTCCCGGAGTCGTATACGAACGTACCGCAGAGTCTGCCGATGCGTGCCTGAGATGAAGGCGGCATGAAATCCCTATCTACTTTGACGTATCCGATGAATGTATTGGATGATCGTGTCCTTGTGGGCTCGGTGACGGGTACCGGCAAGGAGGTGATCGCGCAGGCGATTCATTGAGGCAAGCCCTCGCCTCCAAAACCGTTTCGCGGCTCCCAATTGCGCCGCGATTCCGAACGCTTTGCTGGAGAGCGGGCACTTCGGTCATGAGCGGGGCGCCTTCACTGGTACGGTGGCGCAGACTGTGGGACGCTTTCAGGCGGCTCTACGGCCTTCCGTTCTGGCTGGTATCCAGTGATTCGATTCTTGGCATTTGCAATTCCCTGCGCTTTATCAAGATTGCAAGTCAGACACCAATCATAAGTTGCTGATCTGAAAGATTTAGTGGTTCTTAGAATGGCGACTGGCTTGCCATTGGCGAAGTTCTGTACAAATCGCCTCTTGGACCTACCCCAGAAGAGGTATCAGAGCCTTGTTCTTATGAGGGATATGAACTCTTGAAGCGCTTCTTATCGATCTTCAGCGATTTGATTTTTGATTCCAGGGTGGATCGGGGCATACCCAGCCTGGCCGCCGCGCCTGATGGTCCGTCCACCCGCCCTCCGCTTTCACGCAAAACAGCCTCAATCATCTCTTTTTCCTGAGCGGCAAGCTTTTGGGAAAGCTCAATCTGGCTCTTCGGTCCAGTTGCTCGGGGCTGCCGGGAAAGCCAACTTTCATCGACCGAGAAATTCTCCGTTTCGCATACAATGACGGAACGCTCGATGACATTCTGCAGTTCGCGAATATTACCTGGCCAGGGGTACGACTGGAGGAGATCGAGGCTCCTTTTGTTCACGGCCCGAAAGCTCTTTCCTGCTTTCCTTGCGTAACGATCAAGGAAGTACTCGACCAGGAGGGGAATGTCTTCTCTTCTTTCCCGCAGACTGGGCATCTCAATCGGGAAGACATTGAGCCTGTAAAACAGGTCGCTCCTGAACGCGCCCGCGGCGATGGCAGCCTCCAAGTCGCGGTTCGTGGCGGCAATCACGCGAACTTCAGTTCGGATGGATCCGGTTCCGCCGACACGCTCAAATTCGTGTTCCTGTAGAACACGCAGGAGGGCGATCTGAGTTTCGGCAGGAAGCTCGCCGACTTCATCGAGGAAGATCGTGCCGCCCTCGGCCAACTCAAAGCGCCCTAGACGCCGTTGAGTCGCCCCCGTAAACGCGCCCTTCTCATGCCCAAACAATTCTGAAGCGATCAAATCGCGCGGTACCGCTGCGCAGTTCACGCTCACAAAGGCGCGTGAGGAGCGCCGGGAACGCTTGTGAATGGCACGCGCAATCAGCTCCTTGCCCGTCCCGGTTTCCCCGGTGACCAGAACGTTGGAGTCGGTTGGAGCGACCTTGGATACGCGAGAAAGCAGGTTCCGCAGGATACGTGAATTTCCGACGATTTCCTCGAACATCGATGCCCTGTCGATCTCTTCGCGGAGTACTGTGTTCTCCGACTGGAGCCGATCCTTCAGCGTCTTAATTTCCTGCAACGCCTGTTCCAGAGCATGCTGTGACTGTTTGGCCGCGCTCACGTCCACTACCGCGCCGACAAAACTTACCTCTCCTCTCAATCCATCCGGCACAGCATGTGCAACGACATGAACGTGTTTCACCGAACCATCCGGCATCAACAGCCGGTAGTCGAGGCCCCAGTCTTGCCCGGCGCGAGATGCGCGATCAATGAGCTGTTGGACTAAGGGTCCGTCCTCCGGATGGACACGTTGGAGGACCATTTCCAGCGTAGGTTCGATCGCGGGGTCGTAGTCGAAGATGCGATATGTTTCGCTCGACCAGATAAGCTCGCCACTCGACGGCATCCAACCGAAACTCCCGGAGTGACTCAGCCTTTGGGCTTCCAGCAGGTACGCCTGAGCTTGGTCAAGATCCGTATAGAGGTGCGCGTTTTCCAGGGAGATCGCGGCTTGCGATGCCAGCAGCTTCAGCACCGCTATTCGATCCGACGTGAAAGCGCACGGAGTCAGATTGTTCTCCAGATAGAGTACGCCGACAAGGTTTGTTTGTTTGACGATGGGCAGACATAAAACGGATCTGGGGCGCTTCAGCCGCACATACTCGTCCTCCGAATACAAGTTCCTGGCCAAAGCATCGTCAAGGACAACACTCTCCCGCGTCCGCATAACGTAATGAAGCACGGATTCGGGGAGAGCAGATGGCGTGATGACCGTTTGTTGAATAGTGACCTCTGCCCTGTCGTGGCCGGTGGTGGCCTCTGCCTCAATTTGCGGTTTGTCACCCCGGATAAGGATGAGCAGACCTCGTTCGGCGGCTGCATGCTCCAGCGCGATCCGCATGAGTTTCTCGATCAGCCTGGGGAGGACGATTTCGCTCGAGAGTGCCTGTGAGGACTTGACCACGGTATCGACGTCCAACTGCCCCACGGGCGCGCCAATTGTGCCGGTGAGAGAGGCGGAAGCTCGTTCCCGGCGCAACGTCGGGTAGAGTGCGTCGAGCTGCTTCACCTTGCCGAGCGCGCCCCAGCGGTCGTAGCAGTTCCGCGCGTTGCTTAAATACATGTGGCCGATCGTCTCGAGGCCGCGCGCCAGGTAGAACCGCGCGGCCACCTCATGCGCCAAGCCCTCGTTTTGGACGAAGCCGTGCTCTCGGGCCGACTGAATGGCCTGCTCGTACTTACGCATTGCGTCCGATTCTCGCCCTTCGAGGCGGGCGATCTCGGCAGCGGCCAGCGCCGCGCGATTTTCGAAATTCTCAGGGCAGTTGTCCGCCCAGATCTCGAGCTGTTTGTGGTGCGCGGCTAGCGCCTCCAGGTGTTGAGGCTGTTCTTCGGCTGATGCCGCGTCATACTGTCCTGCTCGCGCCAGGGCACCGTAGAAATGGTATTCAACCACTTCAGGGCACGGCTGCGACGTCCAAAGAAGAGGTTGCGCCTGGAGTGCCGCCTGTATCGCGGAAACATACTCGCCTGCATAGACGCGCCCTTGCAGCTTGCGGATCCAATACCAGCACGTACCGATTGCCAGGGCCGGATTGTCCTCCAGGTGCTGCTCGAAATTGCGCTCGTCGAACTCCTCGTCGTTAAAGGACGAGAAACTCGGAGTCAAGCCCCGGAGAGTCTGTATGAGTTTGAGCTGTGTCGTAATGACGTCTACAATGAGACCGAACCGCGTTTTTCGCGCGAATTCGAGGCCGATTTCGGCTTCCCGTTGCACTTCGTCAAGTGGATCTCCCGTCGCCAGGAGATTTGTGATCAAGTTATCGCAGCTATAGCCCGCAAAGGTGAGGTCGCCCATCCTGTTCGCCGCGTCGAATGCGCGGCGAAGCAATGGGCGACCGGTACTAATGTGTCTCGTCCAGGGAGTGACAAAGTGTCCGAAGGTAAAATACACGCGAGCCTTGAAGCCGTCCCGTCCCCCCCTTTCCACCAGATCGAAGCCCAGCTTGCCGAAACGGAATCCGGCCCCGTAGTCGCCAAAGTACTGTCCAAATATCGCTCCCAACCCCACGTAGCCGAGACAGGATCCGTCGCTGTTGCCATGCTCGAGGCTAAGGTTCGTCATCCGGCAGACGACGAGGCAGTAGAGAATGTCGTCCGTGAACAATGCTGGCGGCATGATGCTCGTGAGAACGTCGACGGTCGCTCGACAGTCCGGATCGGTCATCTCAGGCAGGTCGACGAGTTCCTCGATCGAGCGGCTCCCGAGCTCTCGCCAAATCATCTCGTATTCCCGCGTTACCTCGTCCTTCGACGGGTGCGGCGACCACTGAACACCGGTCCTACGGAGGTATTCGAGGCACACCTCGACAGCTCGGTCACTCCGACCCAAGGTCGTGAAGAGGTCGACGCGCAAGCAAGTGACTGCGCTAAGATCGGCAAGACCGCTGGCCCGGCTCGAAAGCATCGAGAGCCGCTCTTCCGCTGCCGTCTGTGCGCCGGTCAGGAACTCACACGCGGCCTGGTTAAACTCCAGCGCGAAGGCAAGTTGGTATTGCCGCTGCCAACTGTCAGGGGACAGCAGAGCGCGTCCGGTGGCGAGGTACTTTAGAGCCGCGGCATACGCCGTTGAAGCTTTGGCGCGCTTGCCTGCCATGAGGTTGAGCTCGGCGACGCGCTCGCGCTCATCCTGTGAGTCGATAAGTTCGGCGCCATGATCAAGCTGGTTGACGATCTCGAAGATTCTCTCCTCGATCGCCTCCGGCGCCGTCCGTGACGCGAGCGTTCTTCCAATCCGAAGGTGTGCCGCCGCCCGGTCGCCTGCGGGGATGAGCACATAGGCAGCCTCCTGAACACGGTCGTGGAGGAACGCGTAGGAGCCGTCCAGGCGGAGGATCAGCCCGGCGCGTGCGGCCTCCCAAAGAAGCGTGTGGATCTCCTCCTCCGACACCCCGTAAATGAGGGTCAGGGTCGCGATCTCGGCCACGTTCCCGAGGCAGGCGAGTTGCTCTAGCGCTTCTTGTGTCGTGTCGGACAATCGTTTCAACTTTCCGACCATGAGATCCACGACACTGTCGGTGTAGCCTTTGGCGCGGATGCGCGTGAGGTTCCAGTTCCAGGCCGCGACATCCCGGTCGAAAACCAGCAGCTGTTCCTCGGCCAGCGCACTGAGGAACTGGATCGCGAAGAACGGATTGCCGCCGGTCTTCTCGTGCACAAGCTGCGCCAAAGGACGAGCCGAATCCGGCGCGCAATGTAGCGCATCTGCGACGAACCGGCCAATATCATTGAGCCCGAGGGGCGCCAGCACGATTTCCTGTACCCGCGCGTTGGCTTTGCGGATGGCCTCCAGCGTCCGCATGAGGGGGTGAGACGGACTGACCTCGTTGTCACGGTAGGCCCCAACCAGCATCAGGTGGCGGACCTCAGGATCGGCGATCAGATACTCCAGAATTTCAAGGGTCGCCGCGTCCAGCCATTGTAAGTCGTCGAGGAACAACGCGAGAGGGTGCTCCGGACGAGCGAATGCGCCGAGGAACTGTCGGATCACCATCTTGAAGCGGTTCTGCGTTTCTTGCGGCGATAGGTCCGGAACAGGCGGCTGTTTTCCGATGATGAGCTCGACTTCAGGGATGAGGTTGACGATGAGTTGGCCATTCGGACCCACGGCTTCTCGAAGGGCGTGCCGCCACCGGTCCACCTCCCCTTCGCTCTTGACGAGGATCTGACGGACCAGTTTCTGGAACGCCTGTGCAAGAGTCGTATAAGGGATGTCGCGCTTATATTGGTCAAACTTGCCCGAAGCGAAGAGGCCTCGCGGCGGGACAAGCACCTTGTGCAGTTCGTTCACCACGGAGGATTTGCCGACGCCGGAATAACCAGATACGAGCACGAGTTCCGGCGTGCCGTTGGCTACGACTCGGTCGAAGGCCGCGAGCAGGGTGTAGATTTCGCCTTCCCTTCCATACAGCTTCTCTGGTACCAGTAGCCGGTCCGACACGTCGTGCTCGCCCAGCGGAAATGAATCGATGCGCCCATCGCATTCCCATGCCGCCAGACAACGCCGAAGATCGGCTTCGAGGCCGGAGGCGGTCTGGTAGCGCTCCTCTGCATTCTTGGCGAGGAGCTTCATGGTAAGAGAAGACAGTGGCTCGGGGACTGCGGCGCGTTCAACCGGTGGTGTAGCCTGGCGTGCAATGTGGCAGTGGACCCATTCCAGGGGATCAGCGGCGGCGAATGGCAGCGCGCCGGTAAGCATCTGGTACAAGGTGACGCCCAACGAATAGAGATCGCTGCGTGTATCAATTGAGCGATTCATGCGGCCTGTCTGCTCGGGCGCCATGTAGGCCAGGGTGCCGGCAATGATCTCCGGTGGCGCGGGCGCCTGACACTCGCGCGGCAATTGGGAAGCGATTCCGAAGCCGGTGAGCCATGCGTTGCCGGCATCGTCGACAAGCACATTCACAGGCTTGATGTCCTTATGTATGAGGCCGTGCCGATGGACTTGGCCGAGCGCGGTCGCCAAGCCAATGGCGATGCGCAGAATGCGAGTCAGGCTGAGCGGTTGCCCCTGGTGCCTCTCAAGGATCCGATCCAGAGGCTCACCGCCAGGGTCTGTGAGTACGAGGATCGTCCGTCCTTTGTGACGAGTAAGCGCGAGAGGCCTAGCTGCCCATGCTGGATCGAGTTCAGCCGCGAGCGAGTATTCGTGCTCGAGCCGCCGGAGACCCTGGGGCGACGGCTGTTCTGCCGCGAGTGCTACTGCCAAGACCGGCGATGGGTTGCCATGCTGACGACCGCGGTAAAGGGTGAAGTCCGCGCCTTCCCGGAGGGGCTCCAGCACGTACCCGGAAGGCTCGGTCACGGAGGGCATCATCGTCGCCATGGCTGTTGGTTACTCCACTATTTCTTTTTGGCAATCGGTCGAAACGGGTCAGCAAACACCGACCGTGGCGGCTGCTTGGCGAGAATCCGGTTCAACTGGCTGGGCATAGTCGCGTCCACCGACCCGAGCTTTGATTTCGCCGGTGTGAGGATGATCCAATCAAACCTGCAATGGCCATCGTTTTCTCCCTTGCCGAACCCTCAGACCGGATCGTTTAAGAGTTGTTCACTGCCCGATCGATTGCGCGCAACAAGGCGTCACCGTCGAATGGTTTATACATAAAGTCGACTGCGCCGCCGTCAAGGGCCTGCCGTCGAATTTCATCGTCAAAATGCGCGGAGATAAAGATGACCGGCAGTTTGGGATAGTCAACCTTAATGCGACGCTGCAATTCGATTCCGTCCATTCCAGGCATGCGGACGTCCGTTATTACACAGTCCGCAGTTGCCAAGGCGCGAGAACGTACGAGCTCATCGGCGCGAGAAAAGACACGGGCGTCGTAGCCGGCCATTTCGAGCAGGCTTTCGATTGCCTCCCGCATGCGGGAGTCATCGTCCACGCCCATTACTATTCTTTTCTTTGAATCCATTATCGGGAGCTCTGCTGTACAGTTCCGATGATAGCGGCGAACGAAAATGGTGGCTATTGGGTGTTTCTTTATGCGGGTCCAGGGATCTTGATGCCTAGTGTGCGTGCCATCGCTACGAGTTCGGCGAGCGATCGCGCGCCCATCTTTCTCATGACCTGGCCCCGCTGAACCCCGATGGTTTTCTCACTAGTGCCGAAATGAGCCGCGGTCACCTTATTAGCGAAGCCCGCCACCACTAAAGGAAGCACTTCCCGTTCACGGGGACTGAGAAGATTGTAGCTCCTCTGCAGATCGGCGAGCTCCGACCTTTTCAGCCGCGCGGCTCGATCGAGCTCGATTCCGGTGGCGATCGCGCGAAGCAAGTCCTGATCATCGAATGGTTTCGTTAAGAATTCGATAGCTCCAGCCTTCATCGCGCGCACCGACGAGGGGATGTCGCCGCGGCCCGAAATGAAAATGATCAGCGGAGCGTCTCCTGATATCAGGGACTGTTGGAGTTGGAGGCCGTTGACGTCCGGGAGTTCCAGATCCAAGACCAAGCACGAGGGAACGTCGGGTCTTTCGAAAGCCAGAAATTCCGAAGCCGAGCCAAATGCGGCCACCTGCAACCCCGACAAGGAAATAAGGTCAAATAATGCTTCCCTTATACGAGCATCGTCATCCACGATATAGACAATCGGGCTGTTGGTGTTCATATTAGTCAAAGTCCGGTACCGAGCGGCCGGGTGGCAAGAGTGAAGCAGAAGACTGCGCCATATTCCTCGCCAGATGCGGCCCAAAGCCGGCCGTGATGTGCTTCGACGATCGAGCGGCAGATCGCCAGGCCCATACCCATGCCGTTCTCCTTTGTGGTGTAGAAGGCATCGAAGACCTTGTCAGGCTCCTTCAGCCCAACGCCGTGATCCTGAATCTCGACGAGCACGAATTCCGGGCTGTGTCGCCTTGAGCGGATCAGCAGTTTCTTGGGACGGTCCATGACCTGATCCATCGCCTCAAGTCCGTTTAAGAGGAGATTGCGAATTAATTGCTGCAACTGCACACGGTCCCCCGCTAACGAAGGTATTTCTGGTTGCAAGTCTGCCTCTACCTCAACACGCCGCCGGGCAGCCTCGCCATGAATCAGGCGGAGAACCTCGCCGATGACTTCATTCAGGTCGAGCGCGACGTTTTCAACAGTCGCCCCCTTGAAAAGCGCACGTATGCGCCGCACAACTTCTCCGGCATCCTTTACGGTGCAAACAGCCCGCTCGCCCGCCGCTATAGCTTTGGCCACATTGGGGGGCTGCGCGGACAACCATCCAATGCAGACTTGGGAATTCGTCAACGCGGCCGCTAGAGGCTGGTTGATTTCATGGGCAATGGAGGCAGAAAGTTCGCCGAGGGTGGCTGTCTGTGCCGCTCGCGACAACCGCGTCTCACTATTGCGCAGAGCTTCCTCCATATTCTTCCGGTCATCGATATCGATCAATAAACCGTACCATCGAGTCACTCCGCCCTCATTGTTACGCGTGGGATGGCCGAGCACCTGAAACCATCGGTAGACACCGTCGGAACGGCGGAGCCGGCATTGGATTTCGTGCGTCTCGCCAGTTGCGATAGCACGCGACCACGCCCGCGCCGTCGGCTCTACATCGTCCGGGTGGAGGAAGTTGGTCCAGCCAAACTGCTCCCAGGCGCCAGGAGTTGTACCGGTGTACTCCAGCATGCGCCCGTTCAAGTAGTTGACCTCGCCGTCCGGATCCGCGCACCACACTAGGCTGGGAATCGCCTCGATGATCAAGCTAAGGTCGCGCTCGCTCGTGCGCAGAGCATCCTGGGCCAGTTTGCGGTCTTCAATATCCGCGTTTATTCCATACCACTTGACGATGTTGCCCGATTCATCGTGCAGTGGGCTAGTACGGAACAGAAACCATCGATAAGTTCCATCGAAACGGCGTAGGCGCGCTTCGACCTCACCCGCCTCGCCAGAAGCGAGAACGGATCGCCAGTAATCAGCCAGGCCGTTCAGGTCGTCCGGATGAACCGCAACCGTCCAGCCCCGGTCCATTGCCTGTTCCGCAGAGAGGCCCGTATAATCTAGATAGAGCTGGTTGAAGAAATCGGCGGAACCATCTGGACGAGCAGACCATGCGAACGCGGGAATCGTATTGATGATGGCTCGAAGTTGATTTTCCGACTTCCTTATTTCGTCGACTGCCTTCTGCAATTCCGTTCTGGCCCGGTGCTGGTCCGTGACGTCGACGCAGGTACCAATGAACTCGTCTGGTTCGCCCGCCGCATCATACACGGTGTGCGCGACAATACGAATCATTCGGTTTGAGCCATCCGGTAAGACAGCGGGGAATTCGCCGTCGGCGATCTTCTCCCGGCGTGCCGTTTCGTACAGTTCCATGATGCGCGGCCAGTTTTCCGGACCAGCGGCCGTGAAGACCTTGCCGGCCTCTTCCGTGGTAGGCGGAACGTCTCCCGCGGGAAATCCCAATATTCGGTACATTTCCGCGGAAATGTACCGGATCTCCGGAGGATTTACACGCGCGTTGGAAGCATAGCTGCCAATATGACCCAATCTCTCTGCTTCCGCCAGGTAGTATTCGCTTCTCTGCACGCGGGCGGCAACTTGCCGACGAGGCTCCCCCACGCGCCGCTTGGCTTCGACTAGCCCTACAATCAACAATAGTGCCGTCAGGAAGACCGCAAAGTGCACGTAGGAAGACGGCTCGATGGCCAGATGGAATCGCGGAGGCAGAAAAAAGTAGTCGTAGGCCAGGGCAGAGAGGGCAGCGGACATGAGCCCAGGGCCCTT
>Ga0302183_10000494_pt1 | contig 18526 bp, 20 predicted proteins | sample I_Palsa_N3_2_FD_200232 | JGI IMG/M metagenome (GOLD analysis project Ga0302183, IMG submission 200232) | Peat permafrost microbial communities from Stordalen Mire near Abisko, Sweden - I_Palsa_N3_2 | ecosystem: Environmental > Terrestrial > Soil > Palsa > Peat permafrost | place: Sweden...
GCAGCGTCTGGAACGGGGCGCTGTGCGAGGGCTGCCAGATCTCGACGTTCTGCATCGCCTTCCCGTCGGACGAGACGGAGCCGATGTAGAAGGTCGAGCCGGTCGTCGGATCGGAGCGGAAGATGTTCGGCTCGATCGGCAGCGATTGCGACTTGTAGAGGATCTGGTAGAAGCTGCGCGTCGAGAGGTCGGTGGTCACCGGTGCGACGTGCTCGTTGATCTGGAACGACGCCAGCGCGACGACGACGCCGGCCAGCAGCGGGAAGCGGATGATGCGCCAGAACGAGACGCCCGAGGTGCGCAGCGCGGCGATCTCGTTGTCGGCGGCCAGCCGTCCGAAACCGAGCAGCGTCCCGAACAGGCAGGCAAACGGAAACGCGTACGGCGTCGCCTGCGGGATGCGAAAGACCAGGAAGCGCATGACGAGGAAGACCGGCGCGCCCTTGTTGACCAGATAGTCGGCCGCGAGCACGAAGATGTTGGCGAACCAGAACAGGAAGAACGCGGCCAGGGCGAAGCCGAACGGACCCGCGACCTCGCGCAACAGATACGCATCGAGGATCGGCAGCCCGATCTTCGGCAGCGGAGCCCGCGCGAGTACCGAAGAGCGAACGCCGGGAAAGATCGCCACGACTTACCGCAGGGCGGCGAGGACGCGGCCGACGTAGGCCTTGGTTTCGGCGAAGGGCGGGATCCCATGCGCCGCGTCCACCGCTCCCGGTCCGGCGTTGTACGCCGCGACCGCGAGCTTGACGTTCCCCCGGTAGCGCTGCACGAGGTCGTGCAAGTAGCGCGTGCCACCGTCGATGTTGGCGACGGGATCGAACGGATTCCCGACGCCGTATTGCATCCACGTGTCAGGCATCAACTGCATCAGCCCTTCCGCTCCGACGCGCGAGACGGCGCTGGAATCGCCGTGCGACTCGGCGTCGATTACCGCCGCAACGAGTTTGGGGTCGACGGCGTTCGCACTCGAGGCGCTGCGGATGAGGGCTTGCAGGCGCTGCGGGGCGACCAAGTGCGGACCGTCGGGCACGAAGGAACCAGCGCTGCAGCCACACAGGCTCGCGATGACGAGGCAAAAGGTCAACCAGGCGACGCGTTGGGACACGTTCCGATGCGATTCGCCGCCCCGGGGGGGCGGCCTTGTGCCCTGTGCCAAGATCTTGTGTCGCACCGCAGGGGACCCGCCCGCCGACCAGGGCCGACCGGGCGCCCCCGGCGCACGCTAGGGCTGCTTCGCCGGCATCCGGAAGAGGCGGGCGAGATGAAGGTCACAGGCATTGCCTTTACGGCGTATCCCGGCAAAGACGTGCAGAAATTGCTGGAATTCTATCGCGACGCGCTCGGCTTGCGCGTCGACCGCGCGCACCCCGATGAGAAGCAGGCGCGGTTCGTCGAGTTCGACCTCGGCAACAACCAGTGGTTCACGCTCGTCCCGGAAAGTTTCTTGGAGCGCCCGGCTGGGAGCGGCGGCGGCGTGGTGTTCGAGGTCGACGACATCGACGCGGCGCTCGAGCGCGTTCGCCCACACGCGACGAAGGCCGACGAGAAGCCGGCCGATTATCCGAACTGCCGCATGGCGGAGTTCGACGATCCCGAAGGCAACCGCGTCGGCCTGCACCAAACGAAAGCGAGCGCAGCATGATTCACCTCGGCGATCACGTGGTCGTGAAGGACGAGGACGAGGAAGCAATCGTCACCGCCGTTCATCCCGACGCACAAGTCGAAGTCGAATTCTTGCACGGATCGGAGGGCGGCCCGCGTCGGCGGCGCTACGCCCTCGAGGCGCTCGAGAAGGTTACGCCAACGTCTTGACGGGGTGAACGGCGGCTAGGGTCTCGCCGGAGGCGCCGACGGGGCCCAGGATCTGCTGCGCGGCGGGACTCTGGCGGAAGGCATCGAGGTTGGCGGCGCGCACGAATCGATAGAGCACCGCCGAAGCCGTCGCGTCGTCGCTCCCGAAGACGAGCGCGCTCAGAAACCCTTGTGCCGCGGTGAGTACGCCGACGATCGCCCGCACGTGCTCCGGCGCGCGCGCGACATGTTCGAAGGCATACGCGTCGGTCGATCCCGGATCGAGAATCGTCTCGCCGGCGCTGGCGGCGAGCTGGTACAACGCGAGCGAACTCGACTCCGCGACGGCACGATGTTCGGCGGTCAGATGGTGATCGTCCCAGGCTGAGGTGAGATGCCGAAAGGCATCGTGTCCGCCGAGTCCGATCAGCGCGATGACGCCTCGATCGTTGGCGGAACGGAAGATCGCCGCGGCGTGCGCTTTGGCCGCCGAGGTGCGCGCCTTCTCGATCAGGGTTTCGTACGCCGAGAGCGCGGCATCGACGCGATCCTTCTTCACGTGGACGGTGTCGATCGCGTACCAGCCTCCGGGTGGAAACTGGATCAGCGGACCGCCGGGACGGTGATCGACGTCGGTATGACGTTCGCGATCTTCGTGCGGACGAGGCATGATGTTGGATCTACTCTACCCTCAGGTGACCGTTGGTCCTGCGGGGCTCAAATGGGTATCATTGTACAAATGATGACCAAATGGGATATACTGGTCGCATGAAGCAGGCGGCGCAACAGGGGCCGAGCCTGGCCGAGAGCGGACTGCGCTCCTTCGAGGTGATCGCGGACCGGTGGCGCCTCTCGCCGCGCGAGCGCGAGCGCGTCCTCGGCCTGCCGCGCAGCACCTACGCGCGCTTGCGGGCGAAGCCCGAGCGGGCGCAGCTCGATCGCAACGCGCTGGAACGCCTCTCGCACGTGTTGGGCATCTACAAAGCGCTGCACGTGCTCTTCCCCGACGCCCAGCGCGCGGACACGTGGATCGACCGGCCCTCGCTCGACTTCGGCGGCCAGCCGGCGCGCGAGCGGCTCACCAGCGGACTCGTCGCGGACCTCGCCTACCTGCGCCACTACCTCGACGTCGCCCGCGGATGACGCCCGTCGACGTGCGCTGGGAGACGTCGTATCGCATCGTCGCGGCGCGGGTCCCACGCGTCGCCATCTTCGAAGAGATCGCGCGACCCGAGGATCTGGAGAACGTGCTGGCGATCGAAGCCTTCGCCAACGATCGGCTGCGCGAGGCGGCGCAGACGATTGCGCTCGTGCCGGCGGAGGATCGCGTGGTGGGGCCGGGGTCGTCGTTCGTCATGGCCCCGTTCGCTTACGTGCGGCCGGGGCGCTTCTCGCCGGGCGGGGTCCGCGGCGCCTACTACGCCGGCGAGTCGCTCGCAACCGCGATCGCCGAATCGACCTACCGCCGCGCGCAATTCTACGCCGCGACGGATGAGAAGCCACTCACCGCCGAGCAGCGCGTCATCGAAGCCGCGATCGCCGCCGTCGCCGCCGACGCAAACGCCGAAGCGAATCGGACCGCGCTGCTCGATCCCGACTCCTACACCGCGAGCTTCGTCTTCGGCGCGCAAGCCTACGCGGGCGGCCACGACGGCGTAATCTACCCCAGCGTCCGCCGCGCGAGCGGAACGTGCCTAGGTGTCTTTCGACCCCGCTGCGTTCACAACGCCCACACGACAAAATATCTCGGCTACCGCTGGAATGGCCACAGGATCGACGACGTGTACGAACTAACATCGCTCACGTCACAATACCCCGACGAGCCCGGCGCTCGCGGTACGTGAGGACGCGATGAATCGACCGATCGCCGTCGACGAATACTATCGCATGGGCGAGGTCGGCATCTTCCGCCCCGACGAGCGCGTGGAGCTGCTGAACGGGCGGATCGTTGAGATGCCGCCGGTAGCCCCGCGTGATAGCTATGTCGTCTCTGCGCTCCACGCGAAGCTTACGATTCTCCTCGGCGACCGGGTGATCACATTCTGTCGACGCCCTGTCCGTCTCGGCCCTTACTCTGAGCCGCAGCCGGACGTCGTCGTCGCCCGCGGACCGCGCGAGCGATATCTCGATGCTCATCCGGCGCCGACCGACGTGCTGCTGGTGATCGAGGTTTCGGACGCGACCTTGCGCTACGATCGTGGCGAGAAACAGAAGGCGTACGCGACGGCCGTGATCCCCGAGTATTGGATCGTCGATCTCCGCCACCGCCGTATCGACGTGTATACGGAACCCGATGGCGATCACTACCGCACGCACACGGTCACCCTGCCCGACCAGCGCCTCGCACCACGTGCGTTCCCAACCGACGTCCTCGACGTGAGCGAGTTCCTCGGCGCCTAGTGCGCGGCGATCCGATCCGCCGTCAATCGCCTCTGGCGACTACCAATTGTCGGGAAATTGTTGCGTCCAGAGTTTGAGGAGGGCCCAACTTTCGTTCGGGTCACCGCCGCTCCAGCCGTCCCATGCAGCGATCGCGGAACCGGGTTGATAGGGGCCGTCGCCGAGGATGTTCAGGTTACGGTCGTAGTCGCTCGCCGGGCGGACCGCGACGAAGCCGGTCCTCGCGTTCCCTTCCTTGTTGACGAAGTCGACGATCTGCGCGGCGGGAGCCACCCAATCTGGGAAAGGGTTCTTGGGCCGAATTGTGGCGATGTTCCACCGGTGCAGCACGTTTGAACTCTCGTGCGCAAAGATGTCCAAGTGGTCGGTGGCGAGCGAACCGTCCGGACGCATGGCGAGAACGCGGCCTGCGTTGCCGGGCCAATTCGTGATGAACATGAGGTCGTCGCCGGCGGGATACGCCGACCACCTTTGGGGGTGCGCCGTCACCGATTGCTTGGTTATGTCAGCGTGCGGGGTATCGACCGTGATGCCAGCCTGGTCGGTAACGGTCAGAGCGAGACCGGTCGCCGACAAGATGACGCAGACCGGAGCGATCACATTCCCCATGGTCGAGGGAGGTCGACGAGCCGGCCAGGCTCCCCTTCAGTTCAGGCTGCGGTCTTACGGGGGCGGCCGCCCTTCGCACCGTTTGCACGCGCCGCAGCCGCCTTCGCCGGGATGCGCGCTGCACCGGCGCGGCGCTGCTGCACCTCGATCCCGAGAACCTCGCGGATAAGGCCGGTTACCGAATAGTGAAGGTCGGCCGCATCAAACCAAAGCGAGCCACCATCAGGCGAGAGAGACGCCTGCGCCGCTACGGCGCTCGGCTTGTCGGCGAGATGCGGAATCAGCGCGCGCGGGAGCGTCACGACCACACCTGAGCGCATCTCCAGAACGAGCACGTCAGGCCCCGGGCGATACCGAACCGCCACCGCGCCGCGCCGGTGTTCCTCGCGGCCGCGTTCAGCTGCATGCTCAAACTCTGCGCGAGTCAAGGCGCGGCGTCCCTTGCCTTGTGCCACTTGTTCCATTCCTTCCAACACTCAGGTAGGTGCTTTCGCAGTGACGACGACGTCCGCAAATCATTAGCTGATGTGGGTTAAATCGTGCTCCTCGTGTTCTGGGTGCGCAACGACGTAGTATCCTGGTCGCACCTCAGCGACGCGCGCAAAGCGCGGCCTGAAGGCGGCGAAGGCCTCAGGCCCCAGCGGCTTCGCCGCGTAGGGATTCGGTAACATGAGGAGTCGTGGCCCTCCCGTGTAGCGACGTGTGTAGGCTACGACGGCGCTCACGCGCGTGTTGTATCCAGACCTAAAAACGCGCTCGCCGGAGTGAACATCGAGAGGTTCGCCGGTGCGAGTGAACGTCATGCTCTCGGGACCGAAGCAGGCATCGACAACGTCGTGTTCCCCGATCCAGGATGCGTTCGTGTAGTCGAGCACGATGACGTTGGGTTGATTGCGCGGAACCTGTCTCGCCGCGGCCCGGATAATTCCAATCAAGCGAGACGAGTTCTCGTTCTCGAAGACGTGTTCGGTCATGCGAACGCCGAGGCCGCCGTGCCCCACCTTCGACGTAGACGTAGCTTCGAGCACAAGCGTGTCGTCCCCGACCTGGAAGGGCGGCATGAGCCGCCTTGCGTGGGCGTCGGCGAGTTGAGCGCGCACGGCTTTCGCCGCCCGAACGACGTCCTGAGGAGTCGCAGGCGCCTTACGGAGATCGAGCAAGTAAGGCTCCGGGATGCGGTGAAACCGACGGCCGATTTCCTCGAGGACCTGATCCTCAGTGCGCAGCTCGGCGCGGTCGGCGGGGCTCTTGATCTCCCAGTGCACCGGGGGATCCGTTTCGGTAACAAACTCCGCACGACGCGCCCCCACCGATGGCTCGAGTGTCAACGGGACACCGGCGCGCCGCAACGTCGCGGCGAACCAGAGTTCCGTCTGCCAGCTCACGATCTCGGCCGGCCCGTGCTGCCGCATCTTGGGCCGAAAGCGCGCGATCGCTGCAGGGCCCAGGACACCCAGATTCGCGAGCGCATCCGCCCAGAACTCACTAGTAGCGTCGCTGCCAGGCTGCACCAGACGTAACAAGAGCGCGTTGTCCGTCGCTCGCCGCCGCGCAACCAATTCCGCCAAAACCGCATCGTCGAAGATTACGTCCAGGCCTGGATGCCGACGCACCGTCTCGCGCGCCAGCGAAAGCGCCTCGTCTCCATCGAGTGTAGGAAGCTCGTAGATCGTCATCACCCCAAGTCTACCAGATTTGAGCCAAAGCGCCAGCGGTCTAGACCGGGCTGCGATCGCGTCACGACCGCATGAGAAGGCTTCGTGCGGCACTGCGCATTTTTTAGACCCTACAGATCCCGGAGGTCATAACGACCAAGATTTCCAGGGCCACCCACGAAGCACTACATGATGACGCTCCTGCGGAGTGACGAGCAATTTGCGGGTTCGACATGTGCGTCGTAGATTGGACGGCACTCGGAACGTGGGCGCTGGTCGCCGCCGCAATAGTCTCCGCCGCGCTCGCGATCCCTGTTGCAAGGTCCGCAGCCAAGACGTTCAGGCTCGAAGCCGAGCCGATACTGATGGTCTCCGTGGATCCGAGGCTGACCGCCGCAGATGCCGCCTTGCGGATGAACGTCTCGCAGAGCCCCGACGGCAAGCCCTTCTTCTTACCGGTGAGCGAGATCGGGTTGTCGGATATCCGGACATACTTCATCGTGTTCGAGAACCTGGGCCGCTCCCCAGCCTTCGACGTGAAGGTCGGTATTCGCGCGGATGTTACTGACAAGCCGAGCCTAACCGCCACGCTCCCAGTGTTCATGCAAGGACTCGCGTCTCAAGCAAGGTTTGTGGTCGCAGTCCACAACGCGTCGAATTCGCAGATTACCCTAATGCCCGTCGGCGCAACGAGCATCTCACTGACAAGCAAGAACATGCGGCGTGAGGAACTTCGCCTGCTGACGAGCAGCGCGTTCCCGCTGCGCTACTAACATCCCGGCCACGATCTACGAGCCGCTGGAAGGCTCTAGTCATGAGCGTGGCAGTGGTTGAGTCGGCCCTAATTCGCTACGCGGACATTCTGTAGCTGACGATCACCTCGTTCCACATCCGTTGTGTGATCTGGTCGTTCTCAGTGCGGACCGATGGCGGCGGTAAGTAGCGATGCTTTTGCTTAAGCGCCCGCACGTATCGGTGTGTTCGCTTTAAGCCAACCTGCTGGGCAATATATTGAACCGCTTCGGAATTCAAGACGTCGACCCCACGCAGCGTGCAATCGCCGACAACGAAGACGACGCGACCGCCAGGCTTCGTCACTCTTGCGATCTCGGCGAGCGTCGCCGTTAGGTCTTTCGCGTACCGCCGAGTTACATTACGAAACCGACTCGACATCCGTTCGGGTCGCGCTACCATGACATCAACGACCGAATCCCATCGTTGATCTTCAGTGCCGCATTCAGTTCCCACATTTGTGGATCTCAACTCGCGAATCTGATCGACGTTCTTACCAAACCAGATCAGGCTCAACTTGTGTCCACGAAGGTAGTCAATCGCCGTTAAGTAGGGCGGGCTCGTGATAACGTAATCGAAGAAATCATCTTCGAAGCGTGACAGGTTGCGGCAGTCGCCCGCACGGATGATCGGTCTCGGCAGACCGCTGCGCGATCGGAATTCGGCGTTGTCGGAAAGGTGGCGAATGCTGCGGGGAAACAAGTCGAATGGATGAACGGGAGAAGTGTCGCGCGTTCGATGTGGCCGGCTGTGCGAAACGTCTTCGGCTAGGCTTACTCCTCCCTGCTTTGTGATTATCATGCGCGAGATCGCGCACTTGATAAACGTCTCCGTTGGCGGTTTAATTGCGTCGAGAGCGCGAAGAAGCGCGAGGAGCTCACGGCGTGATTGCGCGTCAAACCAGTAGCGCAGGAAGGCTCTAGTGTCCTTATCGCAGTGTCCCGGAAAGTCGCACCGAGCGTCCAGCCGTCGCTCGATATTCGTCGCCTTGCGAAGCACGGCGGCTGCATCTCGCGCGAGGCGGTCCGCGTCGAGATCGGTGCTGGATGCCGTCGCGATTAGGATCGCTAGCGGGTCGCGATCGATTCCGAAGGTCTCGTAACCGCGACTGCGACCAGCTGCAATAGTCGTGCCCGAGCCCATCATGGGATCTAGGACTCGAGCGCCAGGCTCGCGGCCTTTCAATCGATTCAGAACCAGTTCCGGTGCCATCCGGGCTGGAAACGGATGGAGCGGTTTCCGTTTCGATTTCATGTAGTAAGACGCATCGGTAGGATCACAGCGCCATCTCCACTTCGCAAACCCGCATGCCGGCACAAAGCCGAACGCGGTACCCCGGGCTCGGCTCAGTATTTGGCTCAGTTCCCCCCAATGCGGTCCTAGAATAACGTCAGAATAGCACAGGCCGCCGGCGAGCGGTAGTATCCGGATCCGGCCCTGGCCTCAAACGCCCCAGTCGACCGGGTCGCGCTCGACCCCCACCGCTACTCCGGACCCGGGCATCGGGAGGAGCACCCTCAGCCGAACGTCGGCCCGCTCCCACCTTGCCGTGCCCTGAACTTTCAGACCCGCTTGCTCCAAGCGGTCACGGAGCCTGCGCGACGCCATAACTGCAACGTCACTTGCGTCCACGTCCAGGGCAAGGCGTTCAATATATGACGCGGTGTGCGTGGACGTGAAACGAACCTCTTGCGGATGAATACCGTCGTCGTACATCACGCAAACGGACGAAGCCTTATCCGAAGAACGGCCATTATCCGCCATCGGGTTCACCCTAGCTTCCGTTCCCGCCTTGCGTAAATGAAGTCGCGAGTGCTGTCATCCCCTTTACGGAAGCGATAGCGACCGCATGAAACGCGTTCCGCTATTCCGTCCTGGCGAAGGCCGTACATCTGAAGCGATAGGAGCTGCATTAGATGGCAACGATGGCAAAGGTCGCCGGCCACTGCCGCGAGCGAAAAGAGTTCGCGGATCGTAAATGACCGCTGCGGCTCGCCTTCCAGTAGCGACGCTATAGCCCGGCGAACCGTTGCGACTGGCAATCCAGCGCACCGGTTGCAAGAAATGACTTGCTCTCCGCTTCGGCAGAGTCTGGTGTCGAATAGACCATCTTGCATTTTCGGAAGCCTATCCGCAACCCGTGCACGGTCGAGCGTACGTCTTCGCCGTATAGCGCCGCGCTCCCGCACCTAGGAATGCGCGAGCGAGCTGCAGCGCTCGCAGAACCAGTATCCGAATCGTCGGTGCTTAATGTCGCTTAGGCCCGACACCCCTTTGGGTGCGTGCTGTCCGTCGCCGCTTTACTTTTGAGGCAGGCAACCCAGGGCGACTTCTAGGAGCGCGGGGAGCTTTCGGCTCCTCGAGGATCTCGTCAAGTCCGAGTCGATAGTCCTTTGGGACCTCGTCCAGATGCTGTCGCACGGCTTTCATGAAGAGATCTGGTGAAGTAGCAAACCATACGTCGCGACCGTCCACACGAACGGCATTTGGCACGAGGACCGCGAGTCCAGCAAAGAGGCTCTGTATCTTTTCCTCGTGCTCGGTAATCTTCATCAACCCGCTGTTCTGCAGTCGATCAGCGATCACCGAAGTAGAGATGCCTCTCCCTTGGCCGAAGTCGTTAGGCTGAAGAACTTTCAGGACAGCGTGGAGTGAGAGCTTGTCCTTTTCGAGATGCTCTTCAACGAACACGTTAACAAATTTGTCAACTTTGTCCGGGTCGTATAGGGTGAACACGGTTTCGAACTTCTGAAGATCGATACCACCGGCTTGCGCGACAAGCATGAGCAGCTTCGCAAGTGCCGCCGCCCGCATGGGAGTGCAATGGCTATTTCTGCAGACGGTCTCGATTTGACCCTTCTCGTAGTCCGGAGCAACGACGAGCGTATAGTCGGCCTTCTCGTCCTCGCGATGGATCCTTAGCTTTTCTGGCTTGATGTCCGAAGTCTTCATCTTGCCATTCTTCGACGATTTCGCGTCGAAGCTAAATTTGTAGGCTCGAGCCTTGTTCGCTTTCGAGCGACCGTGAGGGCTGACTGCGACGCCATCAGTGCGACCCGGGCCTGTAATCTTATGTGCGTTAAACCCGCAGGAAATCAGCGCCTCAGTCACAGCATCCTCGAGACCCCTGGGATTGCTCGTACTATCAATAAGCACACGCGCTATAGTAGCAGCGCTGCGCCGTACCATTTTAACGATGATCCGGCGCATGTCGTCGCGGTAGGTCTGAAAGTCGAGAACGTCTCCCGGGTCTACGCCGATGTGGGTGAGATGCGCGTCCGCTAAAATCTCCGCTGCTGCCTCGGCAGAAAGAAGCTCCCGACCTGGGCGATCCTCCCCGAATTCGGTGGCGACGGGGTGGTCTTCATTAACCAGAACGAGGCGCTCTGTGAGGTCATATGCAAAGAGGGGCCGATCAGCTCCGAGTTCGCGGAATTTGATGTTCTTGACGACCGACCCGGGTTCAGCCTTTGCCTCTTTCACCCAACCCTCGATCGCTGATGTAGCGGCCGCGCCGGCGAGCGAAGAATCCAGCAGGATATCCGGGGACAGCTTCGCAGGTGTCTTTGCGTATCGGCCGATCGCGCTCGTTAACGATTGCAATGGGATCGCACCCCACGACTGCGCCAATTGCGTCCCAGTCGAGGTGTACTTCGTAGGGTTGAGCGGGCGATCAAACGTTTGTCGCGCCTTGTTAAAAAGGGCTCGCAGAAATGCAACGAAGACCGCAACCTTGTCGGAGTGTTCGTGGAGCGACTCACGATTTACCGTCATCGCATCATCGAGCCAGTCCGCCCGAACCGTCGCGCGAAAATGCGCCCAGGCCGTGTGATTTAGGTTCTTGAGATAAAAGTACGGCTGCTCCTGATTTACGACACGGCCAAGAACATTGATAAAGAAGCCATGACTCCGTCCATACTCGTCCGCTTTCTTGTCCGTAAGCCGATCCTCGAAGATTGACCATTGCCCGGTGATGTCACCATCGATGTTTCCGATCCGGACGTGAGGATATGGCAACGCAAATTCTTGGACGGCGTAATCGTAAAATAGCATGTCGCGATCGATGCGCTTCTTACCGCCGAACCCATCATCTTCCGGGAAACGGCTGAACGTCGCTGGTTCCGTCGACATCTCCCGCGAAAAGATCTCAATCCCGAGACCCGGCCCGAGTGGCTTGCCATAAACGCGATCCTGCCCGTCGAGTCGCGGGACTAGGCGCGCCCCATTGAAAACCATCGCCATACTGCTTCCGAGCGGTAACGCGGTCTCCAACATAAACTTCAGGCGTCCCGGCTGCAATCGCTTTCCGGCGTCTTTTAGCGACAGCATAATGGCTAGTGTCCATGTCTTCGACTGGGGCACTGTAGGCGGCGACTTGCCACCAAATTCGTTGGCAAAGGGTGAAGGTGTCGCAGGGGGCGGCTTGAGTCCGCTGGCGATTAGCTTCTCAATCTTCGTTCCCGTGTCTCCGAGACGCTTAAAGAGAGTCTTGAGGTCAGTGTTCGAAAGCTCCCGAACCTCAAGTAAAAGCGCTTGCTCCATACTCGGCTTGAATAGTGACTTGCGGCCGCTTTGGTCATCGATGATTTTCGCGTAGTTCATCTCTACCAAGCGAACCACGCCGTCTGACGCTTTGCAGACGTACGTGAGACGATTCGCCAGAAGGTAGGTCGCTAGTTTTCCGATCCCAAACTTACCGATCGGTGGCCGGTCATCCACGACCGGCTCTTCACGTTTAGACGAGTCGCCAAGCGTCCAAAGCTGACGAAGGCCTTCCTCTGTCATGGACTTTCCATTATCCAGAATCCATAGGACAGAGTCATCGGCGGTCAGGTCGGCCGGCACGCCGATGTGTGTAGCACTCGCGCCAGCGTCCCACGAGTTTGAAACCAGCTCCTCGAACGCCTTATTCGGGGACGTGTAAAGTTCGGAACTGAACAACTCCAAGAATCGGGGCGCGATCGTTACCGCAATCGGATCCTTCTTGATGCCTAGATCCGAAACGCTAGGGCCCTTGCTACTCGCCTGTACCGCCACGTTGTCCACACCCCTCATAGCCCACGTGCGCCCTGGTCGGGAAGGCCAAAGGCTAAGAACCGTTGGCGCCGTGACGCACATCGTGAGGGGCAGAGATTATGAGGTAACACGCAATCTCCCTTGCTGGGTATTTGCTCTAGTGCCCGAGGGCTACCGGTGTTCCTCGCAACGTTGAGTCTCAATTAGGATCGCTCCGCACGCGTCTTAGGTGTGTCTGAATAGCCCTAGTCTGCCATCAGCAGGCGGCATGGCGTCGGCAAAATTCGCGTGATGAGTGCGCGCCGCATCGTCGTGAGCGACACGATCGACTGTCCTGGTGCGAGAGTAGAGACGCGATCCCAGAGGTTCCCATCGATCGAGCCGACGGATTTGCGGAGTCTCGTCACGACACCATTGTCGCTGATCCGGTGCAAGACCCAGCTATTGACGAGCCCAAGAACTTCGTCGGGCAAATGCTGCGGAAGCTGCGTCACGAAGACCAGACTGAGCCAACGCTTACGGCCTCGTTTTGCGATTCGAGCAAGCTGAGCAAACAGAGTAGGCATCGCACGAACACGCTGGGATGAAACGAACTCGTGCGCTTCTTCGATGACCACCAGTGTCGGCTTGTGCCCGTGCCCTGCCGACTGTTCCGCCTCGTACCGGGCATCTTGAGCAAGCTGGACGTTTCGCAATATCTGTGCGATGGCGAGATTGCGCACGTTTGGCGACTCGGTATCACTCAGGTCGATGATGGAGATGTTCGGCTTCGAAATCATCGCGCTTAGGTTGAGTGGCTTCGAGCCCGTCTGGTCGAAAATCTTGAGGCGGTGCAGCGAGCCGAGCCGCCCGAGAACGGCCATCCAACTGAACTTGTTACCTTCGGCCGTCGATGTGTCGATAACTTGATTGATTTTGTCGCGTTGGTTCGGCTCGAACGTCGTGAGGTGCGCAGGCTCTACGGCCTTGTCCAGCTTCGCTACCATGCAGCGCACCACATCGTAGATGTGGCCAAGCTTCATCCGGGGCCACCCTTCTTCGAGCTCGTCTACTAGCAAGGCCTCGGCGGACTCGTTCGAATTCGCGGGGTTCGGGTAGATCTTTGTCTCTCGCAGGATCCGCTTCGTCAGCTCGTACGCTGTCCAGAACCGCTGTTGCTGGGCGTCGTTGAAGTCGAGGATCTCTACGACCGCATACGGCGAGAGCTCAGAGAAGGTGAGGGAGAAGTGGTTGACCCGCTTCGGGTCCGGGCACTTCGACTCGCGACCGGTAAGCGCGTAGATGCTCACGTTCGCGGCGCCTTTAGGCGCGAGTCCTCGCTCCTCGAGGGCGACTCTCATCGCCTCGTCGTCGGTCGGCTCGTACATTGCCGCATACTCACCCTCAACGTCTAAGATGATCGACGCAACGCCGACTTCCTGAGCGCGCGCCACCATCCCTGAGACGGTCGTGGACTTTCCACCGCCTGTCGTGCCAAGGATCGCCGTGTGCCGCGGAAATCCGATCTTCTCATCGGTACGTCCGTTCACGGTGATCTCGTGCTGACCGACAGCCGCGACTCCCAGAGCGAGGTCGCCATCGGTGCGCAAGAGTCTCCGGGCCTCATCAGGCGGGAGCGGGAAGACGCGGCTGTTCGGCAGCGGGCGAAGGCCGGCCGCCTGCACGGTCCCCTTTCTATACTCGCCCATGATGTCGAGGGTCGCGCGCCCGTGGTACTTGGGGAAGAGAGCGAGACCGCGACCACGTACGGTCGCGGTCACGACGATCGGCGCGTCGGCACGGAGTCCATCCGGTTCGGAGAATGGACCTTCCGTACAAGCGGCTAGATAGACGCGCGTGTCGCTGCTCTTTATCGTGACGAGTGACTGTGTCGGAATGCGGTCGATCCGATCGCGCGGGATGAGAACGTTGACGTTACCATCCTTGCTGCCAGGCGTGTCAAACGTCGTCCAACCGAGACAATCCGGTTCAATCTCCTCCAGAGTGGAGGTGTCAAGCTCTTCGAGTTCCGCCGAAACAGTGGCCGGGATTGGGCGCACCGTTGCCTCGTCCGGCGCGCCATTCGCCGAAGGTTCAGTCATCGGGTCATCCTTTCGGTGGCGAAGTCTAAGGTTGACCCGGCGTCCAGGAATGCCAGGTCGGTTGCGGTGCTCAGCGTTTCACCGTGGAACATGGCCTTGCAGAGTGCGTCGGCAAGGTCGATGAGCATCGGAAAGCCGCGGTGTTCCATCAGGGCTCCGTCCGCCATCGCAATCAGCGCCGCTTGGTGTGCGAATTCTCGATGCGCGTAGAAGATGTGCGCCGGGCCGATGTTCGACACACGATAGACGCCGACCACGACCTCCTCTTGAACGGCAGCCGCGAACTTCTCCAGCGCGGTCTTTGCCTTGTCGTAGCCACTCGTTACACCGCGATAGCCGCCTTCGAGCACTCGATTAAGGTAGGCCCTGGAGTCGGAGACGATGGCATACTCAAGTGGTTTGAGTGCGGAGCCGATCGTCGCGATCAATCTGTCCGACGAGGAGCTGGGCACGAACACGAACTTCTTATGTTGCAGAATCAGCTCGCTGAGCAGCTCGATGCTCGGTTCGATCAAGGCGGCTAGACCCGAGCCCGTAAGGAGTTCGTAGGCGAGCGGGTTGCCGTGCCCCATTCGCCATTCCGCTCGGGACTTTCGGGTGAGCACTGCCCGCTCAGCCCATGTCATGAACGCCCTACGAAGCAAGTCCGTAAAGCGGTCTCTGCGGCTGCTCTTCTCGAACCCCGTGCGATCGCGGCGAGCCTCGAGCATCGCGATCATGTCTGCAATGTCGTCGCCGGACTTCCCGCGAAAATCGCGGCGATACATCCGATGTCCCCACTCGCCCTGATCGCCGCGATACGTCGTTGTACAAACGCCGATTTGGGCGATCGTGATCGGCAGGGTATCGATCAGTTTGCTCGTACCGTCAGCGGCTTCGACGTGCCCGGCGAAAAGCCGACCGCGCAACGTCGAGTCAACCTCATCTGGGCTTGCGACCCAAACTCCAGCTAGGTCGGGGCCCTTAGGGGCATTTTCCCACGCAGTGAGCCTGGGAAAGATTTCCTTACGGATCGTACGGCGCACGTCGTCTTCCGCGTGGCGAGCCTCCTCGATCTCGCGTTTGAGGCGTCCCGAGACGCCGGCAAGGCTATCGCCACTTTGCCACTGGTCGATATCCAGCGTCGTCGAAAGAGGCTCCCCGAACGCACGTTCGAGGTCTGTCTCGCTGATCTCCGAAATATCCTGGCCCAGTAGCGTAATGTCGCTGTCCATCGTTTCGGCTAGCCCTCCACCTGTCTGTTCCGACGTGGATCCGCGATGTTCGACAGGCTAGAGGCCAAATTGCGTGCGAAGCGGCTTAGCGTCGGGATCGACGTACAAGAGCCGAGCGTATAGCCTCGCCGGCGACGACGGTAGGCCGAACCGGCCGGTGAGTAGTTCGAACGCCGCCTCACGGTGATCCCACCTATGTAACTGAGTCACGAGGGCGCGTACAGTCGCCGATGGCGCAAGCAATTCAAACGCTAGGGCGTCTGCCTTCAATTCATCTATGGCCGAGAAGTCTGTATCCCGAGCCATCTGATGAACGTGCGGCCCGACCCGCACTCCCGAGAGGAACCCGTAGATTCGTTCGTCGTTCGTCGCCGCTCGCCGGCCATCCAATATCTCTCGTGCGGACGTCCCGAGCGCCACCTGGGCTCGCTCTCTTGGTTCAAGATAGTCCGCGACGAAGTGAGCGGCTTCATGAGCCAGAGTGAAGCGCTGCTCTTCCTCGGGATCCGTCCCGTCAACGAAGATGATCCCGTGATCGCCAAAGGCGACGAGGCACCCACGCAACGGACGGTCGTCAACTCCACACCTTATTCCGATACCACGCCTTTCAAGCGCACTGTGGATTACAGAGATCGTCAATGGCCCGTATTTTAGAATAGCAACGGGGAGCGCCAGGAGGATCGCAGCCTCAAGTGATCGCCGCTCATCATGAGCAAGGCGCTTCAGAATGTCTCGAGTGCTCTGATCATTCGTCAACGTCATCGCGGTCTCGCGCTGCCATCAGGTACCCCCCATCCTGAGTCACGGTGCCGCGCATCGCTCGCAGGACGCTCACGTCGCGGATAATCGAGAGCAGCTGTTCGATGGGGATTTTGAAGCGTTCCGCAACTCGTTGCACGTCGTCGGCAAAGTACGCCGGATCCTCGCGCGGAGCTCTGCAAAGGCGAAGGCGCGCAAGCGTTTGCTCGTCGCAATGTAGTCGCTCCGCTAATCGATCGACTGGTGTGGCCGTCGCCACAGCATAGGCCTCCAGAATGCTGCCTAAGAATGCAGCACGTTCGGACGCTATGCTCGCGAGATAGCGCAGTCCGTCTTCACTATTCGACATCGCGTCCCGCTCTCTGGATCCGCTTCTTGATTCGATCTTTTGTTTGCTTTATGACGCGCCGGCGCTCAGTCTCGGGCTGGTCGGCTATGCCTAGCGCGATCGAGAAGTCGGCTTCATCGCGAAATCCCAATAGCATCAAACGAAAGACTGACTGGTCCGATTGGTCGGGAAGCACGGCCGCATACTGTTTGACCAAGCCATCGACGTCAATCCTATCAAGCCACTCGTCCTCCGCTGAACTATTCCGACGAAGTTCGGGGAGTTCGACAGGCGGGCAGAGATTCTCCAGGCCCGACTTTCGAAGCCGAGAATCAAGCGCATTTCGAAAATCCCCGATTGACGACATCTCGAGATACCCCAAAAGTGATCTCTGATTGCGATGCCACGCTTCTGGACGATCGCAGTGATCCAAGATTGTGCGCGTGCACGCATCCCAAATGAGGTCCTGAGCCCATGGCGCTCCTCGGCGCCGTAGGTAGCGCTCGAGAATCGGGAGTGCCAATTCCGCTAGGTCGGCGGTTGCAGTTGGATCCTTATTGAGAAGTCGCGTGTGGATTGCCTCGAGGCGCTCCTCCAGTGCGTTCCGATCCCCTGCACTCATCGCATACTTCGAACCACTTTGGGGTCTCCGATTTTAGTCGCGGTCACTTGGCCCGCCCTTCTACTCAGACCCTCGATCTCTTGAACAGGTCTCCAACGGCCTCCGCCTAGCCCGACCTCGCCAGGGCTTCCCGTCAGTCCAAATCACTTTTGTGAGTCCAATCCTCTTTGATCGAGTCCAACCGACTCTGAGAATTCACATCCATCGCCGGTTGCCGTCGGGCATCTGGTGGGATATAGTGGGACACAGTGGATGGAAGTGGGACCTAGTGGGCATCCCGACTGGGGGTCGTCCGCTATTCACTGGCTCGGTCGACCATGGCCTTGACGACAAAGGTCGCTTGGTTGTACCGGCACGCTTCCGCGAGCGGCTCGGCGCCGGGTTCTTCCTGACGATCGCCGAGCCCGACCCCTGCCTGGCCCTCTATCCCGCCGCCGCCTGGGCCGATGTCTGCGCCCGGCTGGAGGCCGCGCCGGTAAAGGACGGCCGCTATCGCGACTACGTGCGGCACCTCTTCGCCCACACCGACGAGCTGAGCTGCGACGCTCAGGGGCGGTTGGTGATTCCGGCGGCGCTGCGCGCGTACGCCGGGATCGAGAAAGACGTCATTTCGATCGGCTCGCTGACCCGAGTCGAGGTCTGGGCCCGCGAGCGGCACGCGCGCCACCTGCGCGACCGCGGCGACCTGCACGACTTCGCCTCGGAGCTGGGCCTCTTTTGATATGTATGCACGTCCCCGTTTTGGCGCACGCGACCCTCGACGCCATGGCGGTCCAGCCGGCCGGGACCTACGTCGACGCGACGTTCGGGGCTGGCGGCCACGCGGCGCTCATCCTACAAGCGTTAGGCCCGGCAGGGCGTTTGGTGGCGTTCGATCTCGATCCGAGTGCAGCCGAACATGCCTTGGACGATCCGCGCTTCACGCTGGTGCAGGCGAACTTTCGCGAGCTGACGGCGCGTCTGGGGGAACTCGGGATCGCGAGCGTCGACGGCGTGCTGTTCGATCTGGGGGTCAGCTCGATGCAGCTCGATGAGGGCGAGCGCGGCTTCTCGTTCCGCACCACGGCGCCGCTCGACATGCGGATGGATCCCAGCAGCGGGACGAGCGCGGCGGACTGGCTGGCGGAGAACGACGAGCGCACCATCGCCAACGCGATCTACGCCTACGGCGAGGAGCGCGCCTCGCGGCGCATCGCGCGCGCGATCGTCGCGCGCCGTGAGGAAGGGCGCCCGGTCCGCGACACCGAGGAACT
>Ga0302183_10000500_pt1 | contig 18443 bp, 14 predicted proteins | sample I_Palsa_N3_2_FD_200232 | JGI IMG/M metagenome (GOLD analysis project Ga0302183, IMG submission 200232) | Peat permafrost microbial communities from Stordalen Mire near Abisko, Sweden - I_Palsa_N3_2 | ecosystem: Environmental > Terrestrial > Soil > Palsa > Peat permafrost | place: Sweden...
TTGCGTACGCACCCCCTGCTTGCGGATTCGCCGTCAGCACCTGCCGGAAGTCGCGCTCCGCTTCGTCCAGCCGGCCCTGGTTCAGGGCTTCCTGCCCCGATTGGAAAAGCCGCGCCGGATCCGTGGGTACTAGAGACGAGGCGCCAGTCGCGCCACCTCGTGGATTTCCCACTGGTCCCGACGCCGAATTTTGGGCGGAGACGGCCGCCGCCAGCAGGATGTAAATAAACCGATATCTGAAGCGCGCGCTTGACACTGATCTCACTCTCTGCTGTAGTGTCCGCCAGCCTCCGCCTGAAATTCAAGCGCGAGGACGAGAAAGCCGGCACTTTCTCGGTGCGGCACCAAGGGCAACGTTCGATGGTTACGATTCGCGATGTGGCGAAGCAGAGCGGGTTTTCGTCGACGACAGTCTCTATTGTCCTCAACGACGCCCCACTGGCGCGTTATATTCCGGCGGTCACGAAGAAGCGCATTGAGCGCGCCGCGGAAAAGCTTGGCTACCGCCCCAACCAGTTCGCGCGCTCGCTGCGCAGCAAACGCAGCCACACTGTGGGCGTCATGGTTTTTGACATGACGGATCCCTACTGCACGCTGGTGTTGCGCGGAATCGAGAACACGCTTTACCAGGCTTCGTATCTGCCCATCCTCACCGACGTGCATAACGAGCGCGGCCGCTTCGAACGCTATCTCGAAATGTTGCTCGACCGCCGCATCGAAGGCCTGATCGTCCTGGCCAACTGGCTCTTTCTCGACATCAACCTGCTCGCCGATTTGGAAAAGAGCAGCATCCCCACGGCTATCATCGGCTGCGAGTTAAAGGGAGACTCGATGAGTTCGGTGATCGTCGACAACGAAGTTGGCGGCTATGCCGCGCTCGAGCATCTGCACGCCCTCGGTCATCGCAAGATTGCTTTCATCCGTGGACCCAAGACGTTGGCGGATAGTTCTCCCCGCTGGCGTGGAATTCGCAAATGCGCCAAGGCCTGCGGACTGGCGCTCGATTCCCGCCTTGTCGTCGACCTGCCTGAGTCCCGCGATCCACTTTCCAGCTTTGAGATGGGCCAAAAACTAACCGAGCGCCTGATCAAGCAAAAGCGGCAGTTCACGGCTCTGCTGGCCTTCGACGACATGACCGCGTTCGGCGCCATCCGGGCGTTGACCAAAAACGGTTTGCGCGTGCCTGAGCAATGCTCGGTAATCGGGTTTGACGATGTCGCCGTGTCTGCTCTCTACACTCCGCCGCTCACCACGGTGCGCCAGCCAATGGAAGCGATGGGTGCGGGAGCGGTAGGCATTGTCCTCGAGGGCATCAATTCCGTGCTCGAAAAACGCGAACTCGCCGCCCACCACCGCAGGGTGGCCCCGGAATTAGTGATTCGAGAGTCCACCCGCAGTTTGCTGTAGACGGCTGGCCGGAGTTTTATGGAATTGCAAGCGGAGAGCCTACCAACTGCAAAGGCACCCGAGGGCGTTTTCCGAGGTGCAGCAAGAAAACGACTTTACGGGAATCGCAGAACCGTGGCCTCGGTGCGCTTTTTTTCTTGACAGAAGATGTCGAATAAAAGCACTATTCATACGATTTAATAAACTGTTTTCCAGCTTCACGCCGATTTGTGCGAACCCAGGGTGTGGCAGGCAAATCGCGGACTGCCATTCGCATCAGGAGAAGAATTTGATCATGAAATCTCATCGCACGCAGTTGCGGGTCGCGCTGTTAGTGGTCACGCTTTGCGGCGCAGCTTGGGCGCAGGATACGGCCTCACTCACCGGCACAGTTACCGATCCGAGTGGAGCGGCAGTCCCCCACGCTCAAATCGCGGTTAAGAACGCGGAGCATGGCATCAATCGCACCGCCACCACGAACGATAGCGGCGATTACCTGGTTGCCTCTTTGCCAATCGGTTCCTACGATTTGACGGTTACCGCGACCGGTTTCAAGAAATACGAAGCGAAGGGCGTTGTGCTGAACATCGCGGAAAAAGCTCGCGTCAACGTGGCGCTGCAGGTGGGCACCATCAGCACAGAAGTGATCGTCGAAGGCTCGGAAGTGGCCCAGGTGGAAACGCAGTCCTCCGATTTGGGAAACACGGTTAGCGGCAAAGAAATCAGCCAGCTGGAACTCAACGGGCGCGACTTCACCCAACTGGTGGCGCTGGTTCCCGGAGTTACCGACCAGTCCGGAGCGGATGAAGGCGAACCGGGGGCGTCTACCGTGGCTTTCAGCATCAACGGCGGACGCACCGAGTACAACAACTTTGAGATTGACGGTGGCGATGCCCTCGACAATGGCAGCAACTCCACGCTGAATGTCTATCCAAGCATTGACGCAATCGCAGAAGTAAAAGTGCTCACTTCCGAGTATGGGGCCCAGTATGGCCGCAACGGTTCAGGCACGGTTGAGGTGGAGACCAAGTCCGGGACGAATCATTTTCACGGCGATTTGTACGAATTCCTGCGCAACGACGCTTTCAATGCCACCCCGGAATTCGAAAGCTCGGTTCCGGCGTACAAAAAGCACGATTTCGGTTTTACCATAGGCGGTCCGGTGTTTATTCCCGGCCACTACAACGCAGACAAGCAGAAGACGTTTGTCTTCTGGTCGGAAGAATGGCGCCGCGAACTCACGCCGGCAGCGGGGTTCTTTTCCTCCACGTCGGTGCCGACCATGGCCGAACGCGGGGGAGATTTTACCGACGACTGTCCTAACGTGAGTACCGGCTCTTTTAGCGACTGCCCTATCGTTGCGGGTTACACCAACGGCCAAGGCTACACGCCGAATTTAAATGTTGTCCCTGCATTTGTGGCGAATGCTTCCATCAATCAAGCGCTATTGGCGATGATCCCAGAGCCGAACATTTCTTCGGGGGCACTCGGTAGCGGTGTTCTCGATACGTGGTTTGCGACGCCCACCTTGCCAACGCACTGGCGGCAGGAACTCTTTAAAGTCGATCAAAACATTGGCGAGAAAGTTCGCGCCAGTTTCCGCTATATCCACGACTCATGGAATCAGCAGTATCCAGTTCCTCTTTGGACGAGTGGCACCAGTTTCCCTACGATTCAGACGAACTTCAATAACCCTGGCGTCAGCATGGTGGCGCGGATCACGGCGAATCTCTCCCCGACCCTCTTGAACGAATTTGTCGCCAGCTACACCACCGATCACATCAGCACGAACCTGACCGGACCATGGCAGCGTCCCAGCGGATTCCCCGCGATTGGACTGTACAACAATGGCTACGGCGGCAAAGTCCCAGGCATTAGCCTTTCCGGTGGAGAGTATGGTGGCGGTTTCGCCGAGGATCCAGGCTATGTTCCAGCCGGACCCCTGAACTCAAACCCTACGTTCACCTACCGCGACAGTGTCACCAAAATCGTTGGCCCGCACAACCTTCAGTTTGGCGCCTACGTGGTGAATGCGCATAAGAACGAGATTCCTCAGCCTGGGTATGGCGTGAATGGCCTGTTGTCTTTCAGCAACACCAGCACGGTTTCCAGCGGGAACGCCTTCGCCGACGTTCTTCTCGGCAACATTGGCGGATATACCCAGGAAGGCGCAGCGCTCAAGATGCATGAGGAATACAACATTTACGAAACCTACCTCCAAGATGATTGGCACGCCACCAAGCGGCTGACTCTGAATCTGGGTCTGCGGCTCAGTTTCTTCGGCACGTATCGCGAGAAGAACAATCTGGCGTGGAATTTCGATCCGGCGTTTTACGTGCCGGGAGCCAGCAGCGTCGATCCAACGACAGGTCTGGTAGACGGCAACCCTTACAACGGATGGGTCGACTGCGGAGTCACCCCTGGCGTTCCCGTCGGCTGCCTGAAGAACAAATGGTGGAATCCCGCGCCGCGCATCGGGTTTGCGTTTGACCCCAAGGGTGACGGTAAGTGGGCGATTCGCGGTGGCTACGGAATTTTCTTCGAGCACACGAACGGTAACGAATCCAACACAGAATCTCTGGAGTACGAAAGCAAGAGCACGCCGATCACCAGCATCCCCAATCCGCTGAACGCTGCCAGTTGTGGCGCAACCTCGGGATATGACTGCCTGAATTCGAGTCTGCTCGGCGTCTCGGGCGCCACCACCACTCCCTTGCAGTTTGTATCGCTTCCTAATAAGGCGATTTGGCCCTACATGCAGCAGTGGCATCTGGACGTGCAGCACGATATCGGCAAGAACACAATCGCCACAATTTCCTACGTGGGCAGTGCGGGCGTGCACCTCACAAGATCCTACGAATACAACCAGATCGTGCCCATTCCCGCCAGCCAAAACCCGTATGCTCCGGGTCAAGTCATTAACGGCGGCCCACTCTCGCCGAACCCGAATCTGCCTTTTCCGGGGTCGTTCGATTGCAGTTGGGGACCGGGAAACGATCAGCCGAACGTGACCGTCGATGCCTACGGCGTCCCAACGAACGCCATAACCTCTTACGGGACACCGATTCCTTACAATGCTCCCACGACGCCCGGAGGAGTAGCGTCGGGCGCCGCGGTTAATTTGTTCGTGGCCTGCGGAAATACTTCCAGCCCCTTCCGCCCATACGCCGGTATCGGCGACATCCAGCGCAAGGACCAAACGGGATCTTCAAACTACAACGCACTGGAAGTCTCGCTCCGCCACAGCATCGGTGGTTTGGAACTGAACGCTGCCTACACCTACAGCCACTCCATCGATGATTCCTCCGACTACAACGACACGGGATTCGTGAACTCCTACAACCTCAATGCTTACCGGGCCAGCTCGAATTTTGATCAGCGCCACAACATTACGCTGGCCTATGTATACGATTTTCCGTTCTTTAAAGGAAAAGGACTGGTGCACACGATTGCAGGCGGCTGGCAATGGTCTGGCATCACCTTGATCCAGAGTGGTTCGCCGTTCAGCGTTTACAACGAGGGGTTGCTAGCGACCGCGGATAATGCCGGGGTGGGCAACGGGTTTTCGACCGCTCAATCGTATCCCGACTTGATCGGCAATCCGAAGCAAGGAGTTTCGAGCAGCGCGTTGGCAGGTCCTCTATCCGGTTTCGGTCCTCTTCTCTACAATCCGGATGTGTTCGTGCTGCCCACCGGACTCACGTTCGGCGATGCCGGGAGAAACATCCTGCGCAATCCTTGGCGGACGAATTTTGATATGGCATTGATCAAGCATTTCCCTGTCACCGAAGGCAAGTACTTTGAATTCCGGGCCGAGGCCTTCAACGTGTTCAATCACGTGGAATACACCTGGTTGGGAGGCGATGCCGGTTCGGCAGCCGACAATTCCGGACGGGGAACAAATTCCAATGAAATCGCATGCTATGGCGGCGCCAATAACTCGGCGGGCGATCCAAGCTGCGCAGGCAGTAGTTACCTCCGTTCCGCGGGCACACACCTGCCGCGCATCATGCAACTCGCGCTGAAGTTTATTTTCTAAAGGGTCCGCAGATAGTGAGGATGAATCCCGAGTTTCAGAAAGTCGAAATTGATTATGGGCGCCTAGTGTCCCAGTTGGACATGCAGCGGCGCTGCCACTGCCTCTAACGCGTGTTCCAAGTCGGCGATCAGATCGTCTGCGTTCTCGATACCAACCGAGAGCCGGATCAACTGCTCGGTCACTCCCATCTTGGCGCATTCTGCGGCGGGAATCATGGCGTGCGACGTCAGAACTGGGATCGACACCAGCGATTCCACTCCGCCCAAGCTCGGCGCCAGCGTGAACAGGCGCATGGCCTCGCTCACGCGCCGCGCGTCTTCGCCGGTGCCTTCAATTTCAAAGCTGACCATGCCTCCGCCGCCGCTCATCTGCTCGCGCGCTATGGCGTACTGAGGATGGCTCTTGAGAAACGGATAATTGACGCTCCGCACCTTGGCGTGTTCGGCCAGGAATTCCGCTACGCGCTGCGCGTTCTCATTCTGCCGCGCCACGCGCACCGCCAGCGTCTTTAGTCCGCGGACAAGAACCCACGAGGCATGGGGATCCATGCAATTTCCCAGGATTGTACGGGTCTCCCAGATTCTCTCGATCAATTCGTTTCGTCCTGCCACGACGCCGCAGATCAGATCGGAGTGCCCGGCAAGGTACTTCGTTCCCGCATGCATCACAAGGTCGATGCCGAATTCCGCCGGGTGCTGGTTGATGGGCGTGCCAAACGTGGAGTCAATCATGCTGAGCAGATTGTGTTTCTTGGCCAGCGCCGCCACCTTCTTGAAGTCGACCACGCGCAGGGTGGGATTGGTCGGAGACTCCAGGTAGAGCAGCTTCGTATTGGGACGGACCGCGCGCGCGTATTGCCCATACTCCGTGGTATCGACGAATGTGGTCTCGATACCCATCTTGGGCAGCCACTGCGAGAGAAACTTGTTCGCGCCGCCATAAATATCGCGTTGCGCTACGATGTGATCGCCGCTCTTGAGCAGAGCCATCAGCGTCGTCGTTATCGCGCCCATGCCGGAGGCGAACGTCAGCGCGGCGTCTACACCCTCCAACGCCGCGATTGTCTTCTCCGCGACCGTATTCGTTGGATTGCCGTAGCGCGTGTAAAAGTGGTCGGTGCGGCTGGCGCGCAATTGTTCGTCGTTGTCGGTGACTTCGAAGGTGGAAGTCTGATAGATCGGGGTGGCCAGCGGACCGTTTTTCTTGTCCAGATCCGCGGCGCCGCGCACCGCCTTCGTTTCGGAGTGCCTTTTCATGGATTCCTCGCTCCTTCCAGACTAATTGCGGGAGGGAACTCCGGCAAGCGAAGCGATGCGCACGCACCATTTATAATTCCACATTCATGAATCTTGGCCTGAAAGACCGCGTTGCTCTCGTAGCCGCTTCCAGTCAGGGGATTGGCCGCGCCACCGCGGAAGCCTTTGCCGCTGAGGGTTGCCGCATTGCGATGTGTGCGCGCAACCAACAGACTCTGCAGGCCGCCGCGGAAAAGATCAGAAAACAGTACAGCGCAGAAGTGGTTGCCGAAGCCTTCGACGTCACGGATGCCGCAGCGGTCCAGCGGTTCGTTGCCGCCGTGGCCGAAAAATTTGGCAGCGTCGACATTTGCGTAACCAACGCGGGTGGTCCGCCCGCCAAAGGCTTTCTCGCAGTTACGCTCGAGGAATGGCAGCGTGCCATCGATTTGAACTTTCTGAGCACGGTCTATTTCGCGCGCGAAGTGATTCCCCACATGCAGCGGAAACGCTGGGGCCGCATCCTCACGCTCACATCGATCACCACGAAGCAGCCGGTGGTCGATTTGGTGCTCTCTAATGCGGTCCGTGCGGCGGTGGTCGGGCTGGTCAAGAGCCTGGCCAACGAATTTGGCAAAGATGGAATCCTGGTCAACAACGTCGCTCCCGGCTTTACGGCGACCGACCGACTAAGGGAGTTGGCTAGAGCCCGCAGTTCCGCCTCAGGAAAGAGCGAACAGGAGGTTTTCGACGGCTGGGCCGCCGATGCTCCGCTGCGGCGTCTGGGTGAGCCTCGCGAAGTTGGCGAGACCATTGTTTGGCTCGCCTCCGAGCGCGCTTCTTACATTACCGGCCAAACCGTGCTCGTAGACGGGGGCATGTATAAAGGGCTATAGATCTACCCAGACTGCACGCGATTATGAAACACCTCGCTCTTTCATTACTTCTCGCCTTTGCCGTGCCAGGCGTCTCGTCTTTCGCCGCCGCCCAGGCCCGTCCGTTCCCCGGCCAGGACGTGCAGCAAATCTACCAGCGCCTGCTCCCACAGATTGAAAAGATCCCGGCCTTCGACCACCACGCCCACCCGGGCTTCGCGGACGATCCCGACGTTGACGCCATGGCCGCGCCTCCTGATGCCAGTGCGGCGTTGCGCACGCGCGACGATAATCCTGAGTTGATTGCCGCGGCCAGGGCGCTGTTCGGGTATCCGTATGCCGATCTCTCAGCTGAACATGCCAAGTGGCTCGTCACCAAGAAGGCTGAACTGAGGAAGCAATACCCCGGCACTGGCTACTTCAACATGATTCTCGACAAGTTCAACACCGAGAGTTCCGTCGCCAACCGCGCCATGATGCCGGATTATCTCGATCCCAAGCGCTTTCCCTGGGTGTTCTTCGCCGACTCTTTTATGTGGCCCTTCAACAACGAGCGCGAGACTGGGCGCAATCCTGACGAGGGAGTCTACATCCCGCTGCAAGAGAAAATGCTGCATCGTTGGATGCAGCAGGAGAACGTCGCAAAGCTTCCCGCTGATTTCGATGGTTATCTGAAATTTATCGGCCAGGTACTGGAAGACAATAAGAGGAAAAACGGCATAGCGATGAAATTCGAAGTTGCCTACTTCCGCCCCACTACCTTCTCCGATCCCACGCGAGACCAGGCCGCGGATCTTTATGGTCGCTACGTCCGGGACGGCATTCCCAGCGAAAAGGAATACCGCACTTTTCAGGACTACATTTTTCGCTATCTGATTCTAGAAGGGGAACGGCTGCATCTTCCCGTGCACATTCACACGGCGGTCGGCATCGGCGACTACTTCAATCTGTCGCAGAGCAACATTATGAATCTCGAAAGCGTGCTGCGCGATCCGCGCTACCGCGGCACGACGTTCGTAATGATCCACGGTGGCTATCCGCTGGAGCGGGAGGCCGTCTGGCTCGCTGCCATGAAGAACGTTTACCTGGACTCTTCTTTTGGCGAACTTGCCCAATATCCATCCGCCTTCAAGGAGACACTCAAGATGTGGCTGGAAACATTTCCCGATAAGATCACTTTTGGGACGGACTGCTTCCCGTACAATGAAGTTCTGGGCGCGGAAGAAAGTTACTGGCTGGGGGCGGAATCGTCGCGCACGGCCCTGGCCGCGGCCTTGGCCGAGATGGTCTCGGAAAATGAAATCAGCGAAGGCCGGGCGCTGGAACTAGCCCACGGTTATTTGCATGACAATGCGGTGAAGTTGTACGGAGACAGGGTCCACTGAAGCAAGCGGATTTCTTCGAGAAAGTGCGAATACGAATCCCAATGGCACTAAAACTGAAAAAGACTTCATCCAACCAAAAAGCAAACGACAAGAAGTCCCACTCGCGGGCTCAGCGCGCCGTCACCAAGCGCCCGGCCGGCAAGGCGAAACTTCAATATATCCCCTGGCACACGATTCCGCTCGAAGAGCTCAACCCCCTTCTGCAGCGGCAATTCGTGGTGGGCCAGGAAATTATGCTGGCACGCGTGCTGCTGAAAAGAGGATGTATCGTTCCTGAGCACAGCCACCACAATGAACAACTCACCTACATTCTGGATGGCGCGTTGAAGTTCTGGATCGACGGGCGGGAAATTGTCGTCCACGCGGGCGAAATGCTCTGTATCCCCGCGCACTTGCCGCACAAGGCCGAGGCGCTCGAAGACACGGTGGATCTCGACGTCTTCACTCCTCCCCGGGCGGATTGGATCAACAAAGCGGACCAATATCTGCGGGGACAGAAATAATCTCCGACTCCATGCCTCCTTCCGCCACGTCTAAGCCAGGTGCCGATAAAGCGGGCTCCGAGGCCAGCCCGCCTAAATCCACGTTTCGTTTTCGCTGCGTAGGTTGCGGTTCGATCACTCACTCCGCTGCCCAAGATTTTCGCTGCTCGCAGTGCGGCAACCTACTCGAGATCACCGATCCTTCATGGAACGCCGCCAGTCTCAACGCTGCGGCACTGAAATCCCTCTGGCATGACCGTCGCTCCTCAAATCTGCCCCTCGACCTCAGCGGCGTGTGGCGGTTCCGCGAACTTCTGCCCGCGTCCGAATTCGAGCAGCATGTTATTACCCTGCGAGAAGGCAACACGCCGCTCTACGAACTTCCGCAGTGCTCGCGTGACACGGGCGTTCCGCGCCTCTATGCCAAGCATCAGGGGATGAACCCGACCGGCTCGTTCAAGGATGCGGGCATGACCGTGGCTGCCTCATTCGCGCGCCAGGCCGGGTATCGGTGGGTAGCTTGTGCTTCGACGGGAAATACGTCGGCATCGATGGCGGCCTATGCCGCGCGCGGAGGCATGCGCAGTCTGGTGCTCGTGCCCGAAGGAAAAATCTCGTGGAGCAAACTATCGCAGGCCCTGGATTATGGCGCCCTGACCTGCCAACTCCGCACCGATTTTGACGGGTGTCTTCGCCTGCTGCAGGAACTGGCGCGGCGCGCTCCCGTCTATCCATTGAATTCCATCAATCCGTTCCGCCTGGAAGGGCAAAAAACTCTCGCGTTCGAATTGCTGGAGCAACTCGACTGGCAGCCACCCGATCACATCATCGTGCCCGGCGGTAACCTGGGCAACAGTTCCGCCATCGGCAAGGCCCTGCTGGAAATGCGCGACATCGGACTCACTCCACGTCTGTCGAAGTTATCTGTAATCCAAGCCGAAGGCGCCAATGCATTGGTGCGCACTTTGCGCGAAGCTGGAGGCAGGCATCTTGTTAGCGTTCAAGCCGAGACTCGTGCCACGGCGATTCGCATCGGCAATCCCGCTTCGTGGGAAAAGGCAGTAAAAGTTCTTCAAGCTACCGGCGGGTCGTGCGAACAGGTGAGTGAACTCGAGATCGCTCAGGCGAAAGCCGAAATCGGCGCCGAAGGCATTGGCTGTGAGCCCGCCTCCGCGGTTACACTCGCGGGTTTGAAGAAATTGTTGCGGCAGGGCTTCGTGAAACCGGAAGAAACCGTCATCCTGGTTCTCACCGGAAGTCTGCTGAAAGATCCTGATTTCACAATGGAATTCCATCGTGGCGATCTCTTTCAGGGCACCGCGCACGAACGCGAAAGCGCCTCACTGAATCCTTTCCGTCACCCTCCCGTCGTCCTCGATGCCACTCTGAGCGCGGTGATAGAAACTTTGGAGCGGGCTGAGAAGTCCGAGCCCACGCACTCCGATGTCTAAGACGAAGATTTCACGCCCAGCTCCGTTGCACCTGGCCCTGCCAGCGACCTCCGCCAATCTAGGCCCAGCTTTCGACGCCGCCGCTCTTGCGATGGATCTCTACATTACAATCGATGCCCGGCCTGCCACCGGTTTCTCGATTAACGCGACCGGACGCGATCAAGAAATCTGCGGGGCGATTGAAAATCACCTTATCTTCACCACCTACCGAGAGATACTCCAAACACAAGGTGAGGAAGCCGTCCCCCTATCCCTGCGAATCAGAAACGACATCCCGATCGGCAAAGGCTGCGGGTCTTCCGCTGCTGCCCGCCTCGCCGGCATCGCCCTGGCCAATCATTTTGGCCGCTTACGCTGGACCGATGCCCAAATCATCGGCGAGGCCTCCCGCCGGGAGCAACACCCGGATAACGTTTCCGCCTGCTGGATGGGTGGTCTCACCGTGGCTCGCATGTCTGGGGAAGCCGAGGTCCAGGTGGTCTGCATCCAGCCGAAAGGGAAGTGGCCGCTATTGCTTGCTGTCCCGCAGGAGAGCCTCTCCACTGAAAAGTCACGCCGCGTTCTCCCGGCGCATTATCCTCGCGGCGACGCAGTCGCTAACATCCAGAACTCCATGTTTCTCCTGGCTGCCTTCATTCAAGGGCGTCACGCCTTGCTCTCAGCTGCGCTCGAAGACCGCATCCACCAACCCTACCGCGCGCCGCTCTGCCCTTTGCTCCCCTGTCTGCAGAAATTGACTGGGGAGCCAGGCGTCCTGGGGGCGGCCCTCAGCGGCGCGGGACCGTCGGTCGTTGTTTTCCTTGATCCGCGATCCTCGGCGTACAAAACGAAGAAATCTGTCGCCGCGTATCTTGCCAGCGGTGGATTTCGGGCCGAACTGCTCCTCACATCCATCACGCCACGCGGCGCCCGGCTTTAAGACAAAACGCGAGACCCGAAAGAAATGACCCCCGGCAAGGACAGTCAAAGAATCCTCGCATTTGCCTGCCTGTGGTAAAGTGAACGGCAAGACGGCACTCCAGTGCCATTTACCTGGGAGGGCATCCCGGATATTTTTAGTCTCCCCCCCGAATCGAAACTTTCTCTTCTTGGACGTGTTTATGTTAACCGTACGGGTCGTGGCTTCCTTGGGAGCTCGGGAGGTTTCTTCGGGGTAGGTGAGAATGAAGCCGAGAATGCAAAATCACGTCCAGCCACGTGAGAGCGGCGCGCAGCGCAATCAGCAGGTCCGAGAGGAGATCGAGAATTTTCTTCGGGCCGTTGACTCATATCCCGAGTGCGCCGCTGAAGAACCCAGCCTCAGCTTCCGTCAGCACTTATCCAGTTTTTTCACGGTAGCTCACACCGCTCGTCCGCGGCGCCACTAACGGAGCACGACGTACGGATTTACCGGCTGGCTGGCGGCACGATGCCGTTCATGCGCAGATATTCCACCATCTGTCCGTAGTGGTCGAAACCATGGGCGGCAACGCTCGTCGCCAGCCCGAGCCGCGTCACCGATCCTTCTCCGAACGGACTTTTTAGCGGTTCCACCAGGTTCTTGTCATCGATGGTTTGGACGGCCTTGTGCACGTAGGCAAATGAATCTTTCAAGTAGGTGAGGATCGCCGACTTGGTCTTCACCGATGCGGGACCGGATTCCTCCCCTACGTCCACTGGAACCTTTGCGCCTAGAATTGCCGCTCCAAAAATATAATTCACGGCGGCCACGTGCTTGATCTGCTCGCCGAACGTGCGGACGCCTTTAAACTGGCCACTCGTCGGCGCAAATCCGAACTTGTCTTCCGGCATCGCTTCCGCCGCCGGGACAAACTCATGCTCGATGTTCGCGACCGTCTGATCCAACACCTGCGCGACGGTGCGGTGTTCGTCCATGCCTTTACTGTCCTGGGCCGTGCCAGCGGCTGCCAGGGACAGCAAGCAGAATGCAAGACAGCTAAACTTCTTCGTCATGATGACTCCTCCTTTTTAGATAGTCCGAAATCAAGATGACCACTTTTCTGTCCCACCGCGTCCTTTGTTGCGAGGTCTTGTTCTTCCTCCCGCAGCTCACTATGAGCTGGAAGAATTCACCACGCCAAACGGCCACTGCCTGCCACGCCAGGCTCGAATCACATAAATCAGGACGCCTGCCAACAAGACTACTACCGCATATCGGACTTCCTTCATCCAGTTCTCGCGATTAAACAAGATAAAGAGAAATCCCGCAATCGCGACCAGGGCCGGTAGGGGATAAAGCCACATGCGAAAGGGACGCGCCATCTCCGGCCGCCGCACGCGCAGAATAATCAGGCCTACCGCCTGCACCAAGAATTGCACGAGGATGCGAATCACCACCAGAGCCGCGATCGCATCTTTCAACCGGAGGAAGCAGAAAGCTGCCGCAACCGCTCCCAGCGCCAGCAGCGAAACGTGCGGAAAGCGGTGCACCGGATGCACCTTCGCCAATGCCCGAAAATAATTCCCATCTTTTGCCGCCGCGTAAGGCACGCGCGAATACCCCAGCATCAGCGAAAATACCGAGGCGAACGCCGTCACCATCACCAGCCCCGTCACCACGCGCGCGGCCCACACCCCATAAATCCTCTGCATGAACACAGACACAATGTACAACCCGCCATTGTTCTGTCCTCCTTGCACGATCTCGCGCCACGGCACCACTGCCAGGATGCATACATTCATTACTAGATATAGACCGGCCACCAGCGCAATGGAAAGCAGCAATGCTCGCGGAATATTTCTCCCCGGGTCCTGCACTTCGTCGCCCAGGAAGCAAACGTTGTAATAACCCCAGTAATCGTAAGTCGCGATCAGCATAGCTCCGCCCAGCCCCAAAAAAAAGCTCCGCGAGAGAGTAAACGCGCCCGCGGGGAAATCGAACGCCTGGGCCGCGTTAAAGTGCGTGAGCCCCGCGAAGATGATCCAGCCGATGGTTCCCATCACGCAAATCCAAAGGGCCTTCGTTAGTCTTCCAATCACTGTGATCCGCCGGTAGAGCAGGAGGATTGCGAGGAGGCATGCTCCAATCGCCACGGCCGTCCCCGGGGTCACGATCCAACTCACCTGCAACGCGCCCGCCCACGGTATGTGCAAAACGGCGCTGTGTGCGGCGTACACCGTTTCCAGGCGCGGCCAGTAATAGGCCGCGTATCCCGCCAGCCCGATGCAGCCCGTTGCAATGGAAAGAGGGGCGCTGAACGAAAGTTGCCAAATGAAAAGAAACGAAATCAGGCGTCCCATTTTCTGCGGGCCGTAAATCTCACGCAGATAGCGATACGATCCGCCCGACCCCGGCATTGCCGCACCGAGCTCCGCCCACACCAGCCCGTCGCACACCGCAAATAGCGCGCCCACCACCCATCCCAGCATGGCCTGCGGTCCACCCATCGCGCCCAAAATTAGCGGCATGGTGATGAACGGCCCCACGCCGATCATGTCAATCATATTGAGCGCAGTAGCGCTCCCCAGCCCCATTCCGCGGAGCAGGCCGGGAGAATTCGAACCATTTTGCGAAGGAGCCTGCATTCGTGGAAGGACCAACGACGAACGACCAAGATCGACTCTCGACCCCAACGCTAACGACTGCCTTCATGCCCGGCGCTCAACAGATTCACATACAAGCGCACCGCTCCCGGCACTCCCGCCGGCAACTGCCGGAAGAACGCGTATCCGGTGTAGATATACGTTCCCTTCCCGTATTGCGCACGCAGCAGTCCGCCTTGCTGTGCAGCTTCACCCGGATCGTGGCAAGCCAACAACGGTTGGTAATGCTCGTCCCATTTGTCCATGAAGTACAAACCCCGTTCCTGCACCCAACCGTCGAAATCGCGGGCCGTGATCGCATTGGGATAATGAAATACTCCGTCTTCCGGCGACAGGATCTGCACCGCCGCATCTTCCACCGAAACCCTCGCCCGGCTCAGTTCCGCCGAGTATGGCATGAAGTGGCCGCTATTGAAATCCGCCACACCGCTGTTGTACTGCACCACGAGCGTTCCACCCGCCGCAACAAAGTCAAGCAGTTTCTTGTTATTCGCCGCGAGGTCTTTCTGCGTATCGTAGGCCCGAATCCCCAGGACGATAGTTCCGTACTGGCTCAACTCTTCGCCAGCCAGTTTCTCCGGTGCAATCAAGGTCACGTCCATCCCCACTTGCTTCAGCACGGTGGGAATGTCATCGCCCGCTCCCATGATGTAACCAATTTTCAAACCATGCGGAGCCTTTACGTCCACAATGCTAACGCGTTGGACTGCCGGCTGGTAGTAGTAGAAGCTGCCCAAATCCTCACGTGTCACCAGGGTGTAGCCTTCGCTGAATTTCTCGTCACCGGCTTCTAGCATGGCCCGAATTTTCGCTCGCCCTTCCTGCAAGCCAGCAGGGAAGACCTTGAACCGAAAATCCTGTTTCTCTCCGCGCCTCGTGAACTCCACCGCAAACTGGGCAGGCTCCGAGCGCCAGCCTTTTGGCAACTCCAACCGCAAGACTCCTCGCGTCTCACGGCTCAGATTGCTGGTCACGCCCACCGCCACCGTCGAACTAGCGCCGTTGTGCGTAGAAATCACCTGCGTACCCGGTTCCAGCGCGACGGAATATGCCGGAACAACGGCCAGCGGACGCGCGCGCTCCTTCCCGCTGTCATCCAGAAAGGGTGTCACCACGGTCGCCCCAATGCGATTCTTCGCGGTTACGCCGCCCGCGGCTGCGACCGAATACTCCACCCGTGCACGCAGCAGCGGAGGCGGGAACGGCAGCGTCGCATATTTATCGTCGTCGATGTGATTCAGACTCTCGGTATCGGGATCATCGCGATGCCAATACGGCCGCGTGTAAGCCGCATCCTTCGGTACCCGCAAACGAAATACCGCGTGCTCACTGTCTCCCGGCCTGATGGCAACCCGCCTCATCTTATCGGAAATCGTGCCCCATCCCTCCGGCACCTCGAGCTTCAGTCCGTCAACGTACAGTTTATCTTTCGATCCATTGTGAAAATCCACGGCAACCAGAAACTCCTGCCCCGGCGAAACCGTGGTCATTGCGTCTATTTCCTTCTGGATTTCCCTGGCGGCCTCCTTTGCGGGGCCACCCTCTAGCGATGCTCGAAGAACCAGCGTCGCTTGCAGCGTTGTGTTCAAAGCGTCATTGAGGGCTGTCTCCGCCCGTTCACGCTTCTTCTCCAGCCGCGCGAGCAGATCAGCCTTGGCCGTGGTGCTGAGAGTGGCTTTGCTGACTTCCGCGCTCACAGGCCCAAATCGGTTGATAACTTCCATCAGAGGCTCCGCTGCCGCGGAAGGATCCTTCCCCTTCGCATCGTCCGTCGCTTCGGAAATCTTCTTCGCAATCTCCGTAAGTTCAGATCGCAACCGCGGAACCTGCGCTTCTTCGCTTCCCAATTGCGTGGCCAGTCCTGGTAGTGTGGTATCGATGCCATCAAAGAAGTCTTCTTCATGCCCATCTTTATCCAGGCGCGCTGGCTCCACTGACTCCACCAGTTTGTAGAACGTAAACCTGTCTCCCGGATCGACGGTCCAGTTCGCAGATCCCTGCGACAGTTGATGCCGCAGTCCTTGCGTGGCGAACTGTACATAGGACGCTCCCAGATCCGCGCTCGGCTCACCGGTATTCAATTTCACCGTCCAATTTGCATTCGGACAACTCATGGCGCCAAACCCGCACACATTGCCGATGTAGAGCTTCTTCGCCTGCCAGGGCTGGAGCCCCTGCACGATTTGCTCGGGAAACCGTTTAGGATCGGCTGCCGCACGGTACGCCTCTCTGGTCAGGATGCTGGAAGCCTGGTGGTGCCCATGTCCATCCCGGTCTGTACCGGAAAAGCGCGCCACCAGCACATCCGGACGAAACGTACGAATCACCCTAACCATGTCGGCCAGCGCTACATCATGTCCGCCCCACTTCGCAAAAGTCTCGTCGGCGCTTTTCGAGAATCCAAAGTCAGCTACGCGTGAGAACCGTTCCTGAACGCCGTAATACTCATCCGCCGCCAACAATTCCAGAGTCCGGAGCACGCCCAACACGTCCGACAAATTACTGCCGACTTTGTTCTGTCCGCCCTCACCGCGATTGAGCGTCATCAACAGCACGCTTGCTCCGCGCCCGCGTGATTCCAGGGTTAGCATCCCGCCATCTTCGTCATCCGGATGCGCCACCGTCTGCATCAGACGCGCGGTCGTGCCCAGCCGCCGCAGCTCCTGCCGCAAGCCGAGGGTTCCTTGATCTTGAGGAATCTCGGAAGGAGATCCCTGATAAGGCAGTTGAGGGAAGTCCGTTATGAGCGATTGTTGATTTTCAACAGCCTGTGGCACAGCAACCGGATGCGCGGAGCTTTCCCCGGTCCTTTGCGGCGAGGCCGCAAGCAGGATGGGAAAGACCGCAAGAGTCAATAAAAGTGAAGAGTGGAATGATGCAGCTCTTCTGAGGCGCGGGAATATCTCATCCAAGTGGCTCGCGAAATGGCCAGACTCCGAATATTTCACCCTACAAGGATGGGGCCTACCCCCGCTCGGACGCAAATTCTTTCCTCACGTGCACCCTGGAGTCTTAGTCGATATATTCTCGCGGTAGCGCATCGGAGACCGGTGACGTAAATTCGATTGTGGAAAGCGAGAGGGTGTAAGTTGGCTTTTTGTCTAGCGAGCAGAAGCCGATCCTGGAAGGAAACCTACACCCGATGGCGGAGATAGTCCCAATCACCGAGCATTGCCAACATTCTCTGGCGCGCGGCAGCGGGGAGATCACCAGCAATATTGCCGACGTCGCCCAGGCGGCGGAGAGCACATCCCGGGGCGCCAGCGATACCCAGAAGGCAGCGCAGCTGTTGGTGCAGATGTTCACGCAACTGCGCAGCCCGGTTGAGCGCTTTAAGATCAACGGGAATCGGAATGGCCGCGGGAACGCGACTCAATCGCTGAGCGCCGGCGCACATGCGGGCTCATGAGATCCGGGTCCGCAAGAATCGGTCAAGGGTGTGCCGACGCACCTTTCCCTCGCCCTCAAACTCCGGCGCAGGTAGCAAAGCAAGTGGCGCGATGGGTCGGTTGAACCGTCGTAGTCGGTTCGACACCGCCCGCGACATTGTCCAGTTCGGGCTCGTCCAGATCCCGTAGAGTGATTTTCTTGATTCCGAGTTTCTGGTTTTTCTGCGCTTCCTCGATTGCGAGTTTCGTATGCTTCTTCATTTCATCGCTCCGATGCGAATGGTAGTAACTCTGACTCCTCAAAACGGCTTGACGGTAGCGTGCGCGAAGGCTAGAAACACCAAATGCCCGTCGCGTTTTGCCCTAGGCATCCCGCGTGCAGCCTCATCACTAACGTAAGGCGCAGCATTCACCAACCTTGGCCGTGTCCGTGACGCATACCTTACAGCTTTGGACGGGGCAAGTAGCACTGGTAAGTACCCCGCCGGCCATCCCGTGCATGATCGGCTCATCCAAGTCCCGCAGGGTCACCTTCTTGATACCAAGTTTCCTGAGCTTTTTCATTTTTAGTCTCCTTTGCGTTAGAAGTTTGGTTTTCAGTTTCAGACGACTCCTCAACTCGGAGAAATGCCTTCGGCGCTGGCCGGTTCCGTAAATG
>Ga0302183_10000504_pt1 | contig 18354 bp, 22 predicted proteins | sample I_Palsa_N3_2_FD_200232 | JGI IMG/M metagenome (GOLD analysis project Ga0302183, IMG submission 200232) | Peat permafrost microbial communities from Stordalen Mire near Abisko, Sweden - I_Palsa_N3_2 | ecosystem: Environmental > Terrestrial > Soil > Palsa > Peat permafrost | place: Sweden...
CCAGCACGCGTCCCAGGCTCGAAGCGACGATCGCGTAGGCGATCTGCTTCCCTTTGCCTCCGCCGCGCGGCCGTTCGAAACGTTCGTCGCGCGCGAGTTTCCCGTAGACGTGCGGAGAGATCCCGATCGTTCGCGTGAAGTGGCGCTGCAGATGCGCGGGGCTCAAGCCAACGGCTTCGCCGAGCTGCGTAAGCGTCAGTCGGTCATCGGCCGCATCGAGCAGGCGGCAGACCCGCACGATGCGTTCGTCGATCGCCGGCGCCTCATCGGGGCGGCAGCGCTTGCACGCGCGGAAGCCCGCATCGCGCGCGGATTGCACGTCGGTGAAGAAGCGCACGTTGCGCGGGAGCGGGCGCCGGCTCGCGCATCCAGTCCGGCAATAAATATGCGTGGTGGTCACGCCGTAGAAGGGTGCATCGCTCATGCCCGCACTACTTTGAAGGCGAAGCACGTATAGCTGTGATGGCGCACGTGCACTTCGGCGATGCGATCGTTTGCGAGAAATGACGCCGCCGCGCTCTTGGCCTCGCCGGGCGGGGCGACCACGGCATCGGCGATGCGTCCGTCCAGATCGTATGCTCGCACGACGAGTTCGCGCGCGAGGAAGTCGGCGGGGAACTCGCGCGAACGGTACGATTCGCACTCGTGCGCATGGATGAAGATTGGCCCGATCTCGGCATAGGGATTGGTGTCGGGCAACGGTTGGTAGGAGAGCAGAATGAGATCCTCGGGCTCTTTCGATATGCGTAGACACGAACGGCACGGAGCTTGGTTCCGCTCGACGCGAAGTTGGTGGCCGAAGCCGTCGAGCAGCGTCGCTCGCGCGAGGGCGGCGACCTCGTCCGGGATCGGGGCGTAGGCAAGGCTGAGCGCAATTGGTGTGGTCGTCATGATGCAGCCAGCATAGCGCCGATTGGGTGGGCGGGCCATCGGAATCGTGCGCTGTAATTCGAACGCTCTCAACCCGTTGTCAAGGTCTTGTCAGCGCCTGAGCGTATCCTGAGTGTCGGAGGAAAGCCATGCTTCTCATCGCAGTCGTCGCCGCCGGCGTCATGTCGGTCTCGCCTATGACCGCCTCGCCGGCTATTTCGCGGCCCGTTTCCGTCACGCCGATTTCGCGACCGGTTTCCGCCGCGCCGGCTTCGCGCCCAGTGCAGGCCGCCCAGTCGCAGCAAGCGCACCCACAGCAGAAACCGTGCCCGCCTCGGCTCGAAGAACGGCAGCAATCGCAGGTTGCCACTGAGCCGCCGTCCTTGTGCTACCTGCGCAACCGAATTGCCGACGCGAATACCATGTACGGCTTCGGAGTCGACTCGGAATGGCAGTGTTCGCCGCTCTTCTTGGGGCGTTAGAGCGGCGTAATCCGGACGACTGCGGCGATGCCGGCCACCCGGACCTCGACGGTGTCGTCAACCTGCAGTCGAAGCGTGTCGCCTGCGTCGCAGGATGCGCCCAGCGCGGTCGCCGTGCCATCGATCACATAAACGAAAACGATTTCGTCTTCGTCGAGCACGAAACGCTGAACCGACGTTACGATCTCCACGTCATGGGCATAGCCGTCGCGCAGCGTCAGCGCGTTTAGATCGCGTGCCGGGCCGGCTGTTACGCGGCACGTGACCTGCGCTTCACCCGGGAAGTCGTACGGCTCCGCGCGTTCGAGCTGTACGCGCTGGCCCTCGACGTCGAGCTCAACCGCGCCGTCGATCGCGACAATCGTTCGGTCGTAGCCGCGAAACTCTGAGAAGGGGCCATCGCGATCGATGCTGGCCAGCGAGAGTCGCCACAGCGCGCGCGGCGTTGCCTCGCCAGAAAAGGCGGCGGCGATCTCTCGTGTGAGACCGCCGCCGTTATTCCAAGTTTGTTCGCGATACTCGCTCGCGCGGATAAGCGCGATCAAACGGGTGGGGCTTGCACGTTGTGCGCGAAGGCTTCGAGCCGTGCACGGTCGATGGCTCTGACGCGCCCGCGATCGAGCTCGACTGCATGCGCGTTCTTCAAACGAAGGAGCGCGCGGGCGGCCATGTCGCGCACGGTGCCGGCTGCTGCAGCGATTTGCGCCTGTGAAAGATTTTCGACACCCGGAAGACCGCGCGTCATGCCGACCGATGCCCGCGCGTACCCCAGCAAGAATTTTGCCACGCGCTGCAGCACGTGCGCAAAGGCGAGATCCGCGATCGTGTCGATCGAGCGCCGGCGCGCTTGGGAGCTCGCGATCAGAAAGCCGAGCGCGAGCTCGGCGTCGTTGCGGATCGCGTGCATCACCGCTTCGCTGGGAAGAGTAACAACCGTCGCGTCGGTCAATGCTTCGGCGCGCGTGGTGGCGCCGCCGCCGTCGAACGTGCCGCTCTCGTTGAGCGTGTCGTGCGTCAGCCGTTCACCGATCGTGTGCGTCTTGCCGTCGGGCGAGAGCAGTGTGTAGATGACCTTGCCGCTCTTGACGATGCCCAAGTACGGCCACATCTCGCCTTCATCGAAAATCGTGTCCCCGGATTTATAGCTGCGCTCGCTCATCTGATTGGCGAGCTCCTTGACCGTCGTCGCCTTGGCTTGCGTGAACTGGGTTACGTGGGCGAGGAAGGTCTCGCCGTCGGCGTGCTCGTCGATTCGCTCAAGGCGAATCGTCCAACGGCTCCCCCCGAGATTGCGCGCGTCCCACGAGAAACGCCCAGGGCGCAGTTGCGCCATCTCGTTGCGTAACGCGCGAGGGTCGCTCTCCTCGTTGATCTCGAGTGCGCCGCCGATTTGCAACTTGTCGAATGCTTCGAGGATGTGCTCGGTTCTGCTGGCAGGCGGCAGCGACCGGGCATCGAGCGTAATGGCGGCCGTTCGTGTGATTGGCATGACCTGCGAACTTTAGGGGTGCTCCCTCGAACTTCCTGGAATAGCCCCGCCCCATGGCTAGCAGACCACCAAGCGACACCGACGTCGTCATACTTGCGGGCTCGCGTACGCCCTTCGGCAATCTCGGCGGGACCCTCTCCGAACTGACCGCCACCGACCTGGGAGTTGCCGCCGCGAGCGCCGCGATCGAACGTAGCGGCATACGCGTCGAATGGATCGACGATGTCGTCTTCGGGAATGTGGTGCAGTCCAGCGCCGACGCGATCTATCTCGCGCGCCACGTCGGGCTTCGCGCCGGTGTTGCCGTCGGTTCGCCGGCGGTCACGGTGAACCGGCTCTGCGGCTCGGGACTCGAAGCGATACTTTCAGCCGCGCGCTCGCTGCGGTTGGGCGAAGCGACCTACGCGCTCGCCGGCGGTACCGAGAACATGACGCAGGCGCCGCACGTTGTACGCGGCGCGCGCCGAGGTTTTCCGTTTGGTGCTAACGTGCAATTCGAAGATTCTCTCTGGAGCGCGCTGACCGATTCGTATCCGAATACGCCGATGGCGATTACGGCCGAGAACCTTGCAAAGAAATACGGCATCGTGCGCGAAGCGTGCGACGAGTTTGCGCTTACCAGTCAGTCGCGAGCGCTCGAGTCCCAGGCGAACGGGTACTTTGCGGATGAAATAGCACCGGTTACCGTGAGCGGTCCGAAGGGCGCGCAAACGATCGTCGACAGGGATGAGGGTCCGCGCGCGGGCCTCTCGATGGAGAAGCTCGGCAAATTGCCGGCGCGCTTCACGAAAGACGGCGTGGTGACGCCCGGAAACGCGAGCGGTTTGACCGATGGCGCCGCCGCGGTGGTACTGACGACGGTGAAGCAAGCCAGGGCGGACGGCCTTTCGTGGATCGGACGGCTCGTGAGCTCGAGCGTGGTCGGCGTCGATCCCTCGATCATGGGGATCGGCCCGGCGTACGCGATTCCCAAGGCGCTGCAACGCGCGAGTATCGCGGAGAAAGATCTCGCGGTGATGGAGATCAACGAGGCGTTTGCACCGCAGGTGCTCGCGTGTATGAAGGAGATGGGGAGCCCTTCGAGCGGCTCAGGACAAGCGGTGCGTTTGAATCCGCACGGCGGCGCGATTTCGCTCGGGCATCCGCTCGGTGCGTCGGGTGCGCGCCTCGCGCTCACGACGCTCAACGATCTTCGCGCGCGCGGCGGCGGCTACGGGGTCGCATCAGCGTGCATCGGCGGAGGGCAGGGCATCGCGGCGGTTCTTTTCGTCGAGTAAATGGGGACGCGTCTTTGACGTGCTCGCTCTCGGCGTCGCCGCCTTCATCGGGTGGAAGATCTTCTTCGCACCGCGCGCGCTGAATGTTGCGAGCGCGTATCCCGCGCCGCGCATCGCGTATCCCAAACTCGACGGCGGGACGTTCCACATCAGCGACGAGCGCGGCCACGTGGTCTTTCTCGACTTTTACGCCTCGTGGTGTGAACCGTGCCGGCTCGAAGCCCCGCTCGTGCAGCATTACATCCGCGCACATCCAAATGTGACGCTCGTGCCGATCGACGTCGGCGAGCCGTCAGCCGTTGCGGCCGCGTACGCGAAGCGCATGCACTTAAAAGATGTGGTGCTCGATACAAAAAGCAGCTCGCAGGGTTTCTTTCAGATCGAAGGCTTCCCAACGATCGTGGTCATCGATCCGCAGGGACGCATTCGCGCGACCTGGTCGGGTTTCAATCCGGCGATCGAACTTGCGATGGCGCACGCGCAGCAAACGCTGCGCAACTAGTCGCCGTCGATTTCGCCCATCAGATCGACGCCCGGCGTCGCGACAAACGCGGGCAGCACGAAGTGCAGCCTGTTATCGGCGAGCGTTCCATCGATCGGGCCGATCGACATGAATCCCGCGCCACCAATCGTCAAACTGTAACGCAGCGACGTGTCGAGTACGAACGGAAATTGGATCTCGATCGCCGTCCCGGCGCGTACGCGGACCGGCCGCGTTGACTGCACGGTGCCGGAGAAGAAGAAGTAGCCATTGCCGCCTGGTGTTACCCAGCTCTCGGCCAGCGTTGGAGCTCGGGTCATGAACGATTCGATCGCCGCATCCGAGGGCGCATCGTTCGCTCCGAACTGCAAGCCTACGACGTAACCGTCGTTAGCCGCGCGTAGCGGGTATTGCTTGCCAAACGAAATTGTTCCGTCCCAAGCGGAGATACACGGATCCGAGATGCCCGACAGCAACCACCAGCGACCGAATCGCTTTTCTAGTGAGTTCGACCCGCCAAATGTATCCGAGTGCCACCACACGATTGCTGCATCGTCGCGAACCTCGATGCGGTCAAATGCAACGGAGGCGCTACTCATGCCGAGTAAGATCGGCAGGTCGTGCCGAATTGCAGCAACGTCACGAGGTGGTCCGGATTCGAACACGAGCGCGAGAACGAGCGCGAGAGCGTGCAATTACACGCCTTTCCAAGCGGGCTTGCGCTTTTCCAAGAACGCGCTGGTGCCTTCCTTAAAATCCTGGGTGCCGATGAGCGCGCCGAATTCGAGCGCTTCGAGTTCCAGCGCGTCGTCGATTGCTAGGTGTGCACCGTTATTGATCGCGCGTTTGCAAGCGGCGATCGCGAGCGGCGCTTTCGCCGCAATTGCGTTTCCGATGCGCTTGGCTTCGTTCAAAAGCTCGGCGAGGGGTACGACTTTTTCAACCATGCCGGCGCGGTGCGCTTCGTGCGCGTCGATCATCTCGCCCGTGAGACACAGGTACATCGCCATCCCCTTACCAACGAGCCGGGTCGTGCGTTGTGATCCACCGTAGCCGGGCATGAGACCCAGGCTTACTTCCGGTTGGCCGAATTTTGCATTTTCGCTCGCGATCCGAATGTCGCCGGACATCGCAATTTCGCAACCGCCGCCGAGTGCAAAGCCGTTCACCGCCATGATCACCGGCGTGCGCGAGCGCTCGATCTGGCGCGTGATCGATTGGCCCATGCGTGCTTGATCCGCGCCCGCGACGGCGCCGCCGAGCGCGTTGAGTTCGCCGATGTCGGCGCCGGCCGCGAACGCTTTCTCACCCGCTCCGGTGACGATGATGGCGCGCACGTCGGCGTTGCGTTCGAGCTCCAAGAGCGCGAACGAGAGTTCCGCCAGCAGCTTGGTGTTGAGCGCATTGAGCACGCTTGGGCGGTTGAGCGTAATGATGCCGAGGGCTCCGTCCTTATCGACCAGGATGGTCTCGAAGATCGACTCAGTCATAGTCGTAGAAGCCCTTCCCGCTCTTGCGGCCGTAACGTCCGGCGAGCACCATCCGCTTGAGCAGCGGCGGCGCTGCCATCGCCGGATCCTTGAATTCATCGAACATGATGTTGGCGATAAAATACGTCGTATCGAGACCGACAAAATCGAGCAATTCCAAAGGTCCCATCGGATAGCCGCAGCCGAGCTTCATCCCTTTGTCGATGTCTTCTTTGCTGGCGAGGCCGCCTTCGTAACACCGGATCGCGTACAGAAGGTATGGAATCAGCAGCCGATTCACGACGAACCCCGGCGTGTCTTGGGCCAGGATCGGTTCCTTGCCGAGCTGCTTCGCGAAGGCGAAAAGCGTATCGATCACGTCCTGGGTGGTGGCAATCGTCTTCACCACCTCGACCAGCTTCATGATCGGAACGGGGTTGAAGAAGTGCAGGCCGGCAACGCGATTTGGCCGCTTGGTTTTTGCGGCGAGTTCGATCACGCACAGGCTCGACGTATTGGTGCAGATGATCGCGTTCGGCGCGAGCAGCTCGTCGAGTTGGGTAAAGAGCTTGGTCTTGACCTCGACGTTTTCAACGATCGCTTCGATGATGAGATCGCATCCGGCCAAATCGGCGACCTTCGTCGTGGACTTGATCCGAGCGACGGCGGCGTCGCGTTCCTGTTGCTGCAGTCGCCCCTTTTCGACGAATTTGTCGAGCGATTTGGCGATGCTCGCCACTCCCCGGCGCAGTGGCTCCTCGGCCACCTCCATCAGAACGACGTTGAACCCGGCGGCCGCGCAGGTCTGCGCGATGCCGTTGCCCATCAACCCGGCCCCGCAGACGCCTACGGTGCGAATTTCATTCACTTCTCTTCCCCCTAGATTATCGTTTCATAAAGAGCGCAGGGGCTTTCTCTGTCTTGCGGTAGACTTACTTCTGCTTGACTTATGCCCAGAGGGAGGATGCAGAGACGTGCGGACCGCCTATCACGAGGCGCTCGAGGCGACACGATTGGACGTGGTTCGCTTAGGTGCGCTTTGCGGCGATGCAATTCGCGTCGCGGTCGAGGCACTTGAACGCCGCGATGCCAGTGCGGGCGCGCGTGTCGTTGCCGGCGACGACGCGGTCGACGAGTTGCGGCGGCGCATCGAGTCGCATTGCATCGAGTTGATTTGGCGTCAACAGCCGGTTGCCGGCGAGTTGCGCGAGATCGCGGCCATGCTGGAAATCGCGACCGATCTCGAGCGGATCGGTGACTACGCCGTTGACATCGCCAAGAATGCGATCAAGCTTTCGGATCAAGCGCTGCGTCCGCACAAAGTCGAGATCGATCGGATCGCGAGCGTTGCCCACGGAATGTTGCTCGATGCCATGCGCGCCTACACCGAACGCGATGCTCATCTTGCGAGCGAAGTCATCGATCGCGATGATGAAGTCGACAAACTCTACAAGCGCAGCATCAAGCTTTTGCAAGAAGAGATGCAAGCGGATCCCGAGCTGGTACGATCGGGCACGCGATATCTTTTCGTGCTCGCCTCGCTCGAACGCGTCGGCGATCGTGCCGGCAACATTGCCTGGCACACGAAGGACATGATCGGCACGGAGTGACACCCCTTCCCCGATCGCAATTCGCGGTCACGCAGCGCTACGTCTATCTGAACCACGCCGCCACCGGCATCTTGCCGGCGCAGACGCACGGGGCACTTTCGGCATTTCTCGATGCGCAAGCCGGCGAAGGCGTCGTCGGCATCGCGCGTTACGAAATGAAGATGCCGGGCTACCGCGAGCATATTGGACGCTTCATCGGCGCGAGCGGGGCGGAGATCGGTGTTCTGCGCAATACCAGCGACGGCGCCAACGTGGTCGCCCAGGGAATCGACTGGCAGCCCGGCGATCGGGTGATTCTCTCGAACAACGAATTCCCGGCGAATGCGATTCCGTGGCTTGCGCTGCGCCGGCACGGCGTTGAGATCGACTTCATCGATACGTCGCGCGAACGCATGACGCCCGATGTACTGCGTTCAAGGATGAACGAGCGTACGCGCGTCGTTACCGTTTCGTGGGTCTCGTTCGAGGACGGGTACCGTCACGATCTGGAAGCGCTTGCAAAGGTGACGCATGAACGTAATGCGTGGTTCTGCGTCGATTCGATCCAGGGTCTGGGCGCGTTTCCACTCGACGTGCGCGCGCTCGACATCGACGTCTTGTTCAACGGTGGTCAGAAGTGGTTGCTTGCGTTGCAGGGTGTAAGCTTCGTCTATGTCCGCGCCGACCTGCTCGACCGCCTGATGACCGGTTCGCCCGGCTGGCGTTCGGTGACCGATATCTGGGATTTCCTCGATTACGACCAACCGTACGCGCCGAATGCATCGCGCTTCGAAGGCGGCACGCCGAACTTTATTGGTGCCGTCTCGCTCGATCGCTCGATTTCGGTGATCGAAGCTGCCGGGACCGAGGCGATCGGCGCGCACGTTCTGGAGTTGACGGATCACTTGGCAGAGGGGCTGCTTGCGTGTGGCGCCAACCTTCGGACGCTGCGAGGGCCCGGAATATCCTCGGGCATCGTCACGTTCACGCTCCCTGGGGTCGATCCCGTTGCGCTTGGACGTGCGCTTCAATCGGAAGGCGTTGTTACAACGTGGCGGGCCAGCGGAATTCGCGTTTCACCGCACGGATACAACACGCACGACGAGATCGACACGCTCTTGCGACTCGTGCCCAAAGCCGCGCGATCGCTCACCGCTTAGAGGACTGTCCGTGATTGGACTCTTGCTCGCGACCGCTTTGGCCGCGACCGCCCCTGTGCCGCTGATTCCGCCGGGAACGTATACCTACACCGCAACGATGGGCGGTGCAAGCGTCGGCACATCAACGCTTACCGTAAAGAACGTCGGTACGACGACGGTGATCGACGAACAAGTCAAAGGTGCCCTCAGCGGATCGGCAGCGAGCGCGAGCGACACCTTGATTCTTGGCGCGGATCTGGCGCCGCTGAGCTACCAGATGAACGCGACCGAGGACGGCTCGCCGCTCAAGGATTCGGCACATATCGAGAACACGACCGCGTCGGTCACCGACGTGCATGGGAAGAGCGCATCGTTTGATTTGCTCGCGAGCACGAAGCATTTTGTCGTCGCCGATTTCGGGCTCTTTGCCGGGCTCTTGCCGCTGCCGGCGCAGATGCGCGCGTGGGACAACGCACCGTTCCTCGTTGTCGTTCCGGAACTCGGTCGCTCCGCGACGCTCGTCCCAGACACCTCGGTGACACCGCAGCGACCGGCCGGCGTTCCGGCGCAGGATGTGGCAATCTCGTTCAGCGGCGACGCGCCGTTCACGATCTGGTACGATCCCGCGACCAATCTTCCCGACGAAATCGACGTCACTTCTCAAGGCTTGACAGTCACGCGCCAGCACTAACCTCTAGTTGGCGCCTTCGACGTTCGGCTGAACGGGTTAGCCGAGCGGCGAGCACCCTGACAACGTAGCTTTGTGTGAGACGCGAGGCGCTTAGTGAGGCTGAATGTCGAAGGCGAGACCTAGAGGTTAGTATCCATTCTCTTTTACGAATGACGGAGCCATGACGGCGTCGACCATGCCGTGAATCAGCCGTTTGTCGGCCGGCGCGACGGTGGCGAGAATGCCGCCGAGCTGCACGGTCGTTTCGCTGGTCACGAAATAATAGGGACAGAGTCTCGCACGGCCGTCGAAGATCTTGATCTCACCGGCTTTACGATCGAGATAGGGCATGCGCAGGCGCTTGCTCTTGTGGAAGCGCTGTAAGATGTACGGCGTGCGATCGAATGAGGCCAGCCCTTCCTCGAGTGCGGCGGTCCACTCTTCTTTAGTAAGGTCGTTCGCGATCTTGACGCCGCGCGAGCCCCACGCGAGTTCCGAGAAGCCCGACGGCTTGACGACATAGTCGCGTTCGCCTTTGCCCAGATCGAGGAGTGCGCGCCAGTCGTAGACCGGAACGCCGCGCATCTCGAGTCCCGCGATGACCCCCTGCGGAGGCAACGGGCGTGGATCCAGCACCCAGGTTTTCGGAAAAACCGTTAGCAGGCGATCGTAGATTGCAGCGCCGTCTTTCCCGAGTTCGGTCCGCCACAGCGACGCGAGCGCCGGATGATGGAAGAGCGCAAACGAGAGCTTTTCTTCGAGCGTCGCCTTCGGCGGTGGAACCATCAGCACGCGATTGTGCCGCGCCGCATACAGCATCAGTTCCTGTTTGGGGACGTTGAGCAAATCGAACAGTTCGAAGTTGCGGTAGATCGCATCGAGCTTTTCTTCGCGGCCGTCCTCGAGTCGTACGAAGAGCGCCTGCTCGGTGAAGACTACGTCTTGCGGCGCGCACACGAACGCTTTGACCTCGCCCATGCGATTGACCGCATCGGCGAGCCAGCGCAACTCGGTGCGGTAGTCACCGGATTCTTCGGAAACGACGATGGCGACCGTCGGATTGGGTTTGCGGCTCGCGTAGGAAAGCATCGCACCGAATCCGCGCGGAATCCCGTCGGCGCCGCCGATCGATTCGATTCCGGCTTTACAGTACGCCTCGGTCATCGCACCGACGAAGCCCATGCCGCCGGGAACGCTATCGAGTTCGGACGCGACGAACCCGGTATCGGTCATCAAGAGATCCGGACGAATGACGCCGGGGATATCTTGCCGGAAACGATTCTGCCTCGCCAGGCGCACGATGTGCTCGGGCTTGCCGTGGTCGAGATATTCGGCGATAAAGTCGGGGGCAGTGCCGCGCGCGCTACGATTGTAAAGACTGTTGAGCGCGCGGTAGAAAGCCAACAGATCGCGCCCGATCTGCTCGATGGTCGCAACGCTCTTTTCGGACAAAGCGAACGGCTCGGGACTGACGCGCCATGGGATGCGTTCGCTGTCATCGTCGGTCCGAAACAGACCGGGTGGAATCGCATCGTGGATGAACTGCGCTTGTTCGCGAGCCGTGAGATTCGGCACTTGGGCCGTACATGGCATAGTAGGGCTACTCCGAGCGTCGACAACGGTCGGGGATTTTGGAATTGTTGAACGCGATGTACCTGCGTCGCATGACGTTCTCCTTAAACGCTTACTCGGGTTGGGCGGTTGCGCCGCCGGTCCCCCCTCCCCGGGGCTCACTTGACGCCTCGCGTTATGCTGGGGGGGTGCCCATCATCCAACTCGTCGCCCTCGACCTCGACGGCACGCTCCTCGATTCTTCCGAAAATATCTCGCCGGCAAACCGGGCCTCCATCGAGCGGGCGCAGGCGCTCGACGTACGGATCGTCCTTATCACCGGGCGCGGGGCCGACGCCCCGCTGGCGTTCGGACGCGACCTGGGCTTGACCGACCCGATCATCTGCGCGCACGGCGCGCTGACCAAGGATTGCCCGAGCGGACGCGAGCGGCGGCACATTGCCATCCCACGCGAGTACGCGACGGCGCTGATCGAATACGCGCAGGAGCACCGCCTCGACACGGCCGTGTACGCGGGCGGACACTTTCATCGCATCGCCGGCGCTCCGCGCTACATGGACGACATGCAGGGCCCGCTCTGGGTCGACGTTCCGGATCTGACGCCGCTCGCCGAGCGGGACTCGACCTTCATTCGTTTCTTCGGGAAAGCAGCGGTCGATGCGATCAGCACCCGTTTCCCGGGCATGCCGGTGCACTTCAAGTTTGAAACGTGGGGCGATTTCGAAGAACTCGCCATTACGAGTGAAGAAGCGACGAAGGTCCGCGCGCTCTCCGAACTGTGCAACGATCTCAAGATCCCTTCAAGCGCGGTGATGGCGATTGGCGATTCGCGCAACGATGTGCCGATGCTGCGCTGGGCCGGAGTAGGCGTGGCCATGGCTAACGCCCTGCCCGAAGTCATCGCGGCGGCGCCGTTCGTCACCACGAGCAACGATGACGACGGTGTTTCGCGCGCGATCGAACGTTTTGTGCTTGCGCCGCGCGAGGGAAAGCGACGCAGCGCATGATGCAAGGCGCGCCGTCTCCGCAGTACGAAGCGCGCTTGCGCAAGATCCTCGTGGATCGCGACTGGGAAGCGCTACGCGAGTTCACTCGCACGGAGAATCAAATCCCGGATGACGTCTACGAGAAGGATCAGCACTTCTGGGAAGTGATGCTCCACAAGATCATCTGCAATAGAATCGACATGCTTCCCGATCACTCACGGGCGCAGGCCTGGCTCGCAGAGCGCGGCTATACCACCGACATCGGAGGCCACTAACGATGCTCACCGTTCGGGTGCGTGCCTTCGCGCGGATGCGCGAATTGCTCGGTGAGCGCGAGTTCGATTTGGTTCTTCCCGAAGGGGCGACGCTGGTCGACTGCTGGGAGGCGCTGCGCACGCGCAACAACAAGGTCGATTCGCTCGCATCGGTCACGCGGATAGCTCGAAACGGCCGCGTCGCCGCGCTGCTCGACGAGCACGTCGAGAACGGCGACGAGATCGCGCTGCTCCCACCGGTCGGTGGCGGGTAGGTCATGTCGCTCTTCGCAATCGTTCGCGATCGGATCGATCCGCGCACGCTCGAGGGCGCGGTATGGAGCGATGCGTGCGGCGGCGTTGCGATGTTTCTGGGCGTGGTGCGCAACCGCGCGCACGATGGGCGCTCCGTTTCCGGCCTTTCCTACGAAGCACACGAAGCCATGGCGCTCGCCGAGTTCGCGTCGATCGCGCACGAGGCCGGCGAGCGCTATCCCGGTGTGCGGCTCGGAATCGTTCATCGCATCGGCGAACTGCGTATCGGCGAGATCGCGGTCGCCGTCTGCGCCGCCTCAGCGCACCGCGCGCAGGCGTTCGATGCCTGCCGCTATGCGATCGACGAGCTCAAATCGCGCGCACCTATATGGAAGAAGGAGCACTACACCGACGGAACCGGCGACTGGGTCGCCAACGAGTGTTAAGGCTCGCGGCGTGCCCCTCGAGCTGATCCGCGTTCCCGCGCGGAACAACGACGTGGCCGTCCTCGTCTACGAACCGCGCCGGCCGCGCAACGTGTCGATCGTCGCCGGACACGGCTACTCATCGAGCAAGCACAATCTCGATTTCTTGTGCGCGTTTCTGCAGAGCCACGGATTCCGCGTCTTTAATTTCGATTTTCCGGGACACAAGCTCGGCGCGAGCGGCGGAACGTTACGCGGATTCGACGACTGCACCGATGCCATGGAGGCTGTGGTCAGCACGGCGCGCGAACGCGGCGCCGAGCCGCTCTACACGCTCGGCCATAGCATGGGCGCGATTACGGCGCTGTTCGTCGCCGCGCAGGATCGCACGATTGACGGAACCGTTGCCATCGCGACCGGCTATGGACGACCGAGTGCACTCACCGCCCTGCGCGCGGCCGGCGCAACCGACTTTCGCTCTTCGTACGTCGACGGCGCGGATTTACCCACGCTGCTCGAGGGAATCGATGCCTCCTTCGACCGATTGCTGCCGCAGCTCGAAGGGCGGCCGGTGCTCTATGTTGCGGCGGCCCACGATGCGATGGTCTCCGCCGCAAGCGTACGCGAACTCTACGAACGCGCCCCCGAGCCAAAGAGCTTTGCACTGATCGAAAGCGATCACACCTACGCGGGCGAACAGGCTCGCAGTGAAGTGTTGCAATGGCTGAATCACCTGCACCCGCGCGCCTGAGCCTGGCGGGCCGGCCGGAACTGCGCCGGTATAGCCGTCATCTGCTCATTCCCGAAGTCGGCCTGGGCGGCCAAGAACGCCTTGCCGCCGCGCGTGTGCTCGTCATTGGCGCGGGCGGCCTCGGTTCGCCGGTACTGCAGTACCTCGCCGCGGCGGGCGTCGGCCGGATCGGTATCGTCGACGATGACGCGGTCGATCTCACGAACTTGCAACGGCAAACGATCTTTGCAACCGGCGACGTCGGCAAAGCCAAAGCAACCGTCGCGGCAGAGCGCGCGCACGCGATCAATCCCTCGATCGCGATCGATGCGATCCCGCGCCGTTTCGATGCCGGCAACGCGCGCGAGCTCGTGCGCCTCTACGACGTCACCGTCGATTGTACCGATCGCTTTTCCACCCGCTACCTGATCAACGACGCGTGCGTTTTGGAAGGCAAGCCCGACGTTTACGCGTCGATCTTCCGGTTCGACGGACAAGTGACCATCTTCAACTACCAGGGCGGTCCGTGTTACCGGTGCCTGTATCCGGATGCGCCGCCCGCGGGCACGGTGCCGACCTGTGCCGAGGGCGGAGTACTCGGCGTGCTGGCCGGTCTGGTCGGAACCTGGCAAGCGAACGAAGCGCTCAAACTTCTTCTGCGGATCGGCGAGCCGCTCGCGGGACGCTTACTGCTCGTCGAGAGTCTGGGCGCGCGCACGCGCGAGGTGCGCTTCGAGCGCGATCCGCGCTGCGCGATCTGCGGCGACCACCGCACGATTGTGGATGCCATCGAGACCCAGCTCGACGAGGTCGTTGACGAGGGCGATCTCTCTGCGGCGGATTTGGACGACGCGCTGACCAGCGCGACGCTCCTCGATGTGCGCGAGCCGCACGAAGCGGCGCTTGGATCGATCGACGGCGCGCTGCACATTCCCGCCTCGCAGCTCGAAGCGCGGCTGCACGAACTCGATAGTGCGCGAACCTACGTTGTTGCATGCCGAGTGGGCGCTAAGTCGCTCTGGGCGGTGCGCCGGCTGCGTGACGCCGGGTTCACGCGCATACGCCATCTGCACGGCGGGCTGCTCGCTTACGCCGCGATGCATGAGTCGTTCGACTTCTTTTGAGGTAGAGTCCAGATATGCAGCACAAAGTCTTCGGCGCGACCGGCGTTTCGCTGCCCGTGATCGGGCAGGGAACCTGGGACATGCCCGAAAGCGGCGCGCGGAAAACCGAAGCGATTCGCGCGATTCAGCGCGGCATCGAACTCGGCATGATCCATCTGGACACGGCAGAAATGTACGGCTCGGGAGCCGTCGAGCGGCTCTTAGGTGAAGCCATCGACGGCATCCCGCGCAAGACGCTTTTTGTCGCCAGTAAAGTGTTGCCGAGCAATGCGAGCTATAAAGGAACGATTGAAGCCTGCGAGCGGAGTCTGAGCAATCTTCGGCTCGATTATCTCGACCTCTACATGCTGCACTGGCCGAGCCATGTTCCGTTAACGGAGACGATGCGTGCCTTGGGCGACCTGGTTCACGCCGGCAAGACACGTTTCGTCGGCGTGAGCAACTTCGACGTCGATGAGATGCTCGAAGCACGCGAGCTTCTCGGCGATATTCCGTTGGCATGTAATCAGGTGCTCTATCATTTGCGCAAGCGTGGCATCGAGCATCGTTTGATCCCTGCGGCGCGCGCCGCGGACATTGCCATCGTTGCCTATACGCCGTTTGGACGCGGCGAATTCCCACGTGCCTCGAGCCCAGGCGGCGCGGCGCTCGAACGGATCGCGACAAAGCACGGTGCAACCCCGCGCCAAGTGATCCTCGCCTTTCTCACACGCGAACCGAATGTGTTTACCATTCCCAAAGCCTCGAGCGTTGCGCACGTCGAGGAGAACGCGAGAGCGGGCGATCTTCATCTCGACCCCAATGACATCGAGGCGATCGACGCGGCGTTTCCGGCCGGGCCACAGGGTCCCCTCGCGACACTATGATCGCGCAGACGGACTCGATCAAAGCACTCGCGGTCGAACGCGCTCGGGCGCTCGGCGCCGGTGACGTTCGCGTCGTGGATGCCCGCGAAGACGACCAGTCGCGCGACCGCATGCGCGAATCGTTCGAGCGCGGCGACTTGCGCACGTGGGGCTATGACGATGCCTACGCTCGGGCAGCGGCAGATCCGCAACGCATCCTGGCGGGCGCGCGCAGCATCATTTGTATCGCGGTGCCCTATGCAACGCAAGAGCCGGCGCGGCCGCCGCTGCATGGACGCGTCTCGAATTATGCGTGGTCGCGCGACTATCACACACGCATGCGCGAGCTGCTTTCCCGCGTGGCGGCCGACGTCGACCGCGCGGCGGGCGCGGCGGTGACGGCCATCGCCTGCGATACAAAGCCGATCGCGGAGCGGGCCTTTGCCGCGCGCGCGGGCCTGGGCTGGATCGGAAAACACACGAACCTGATCTCGCCGGCGCTTGGGTCGTTCGTGTTCTTGGGCGAGATCGTTACAACACTGGCGCTCGAACCCGATGCTCCGGTGCGAAAAAGTTGCGGCTCGTGCGCGCGCTGCATCGACGGATGCCCGACCGGCGCGCTGCGCGGCGACTACACGATCGACGCAACCCGCTGCATTGCCGATCTCACCCAGCGTACCGATCCGATTCCGCGCGAGATGCGCGCGTTGATCGGCGATTGGACGTGGGGTTGCGACATCTGCCAACTCGTCTGCCCGCCGACGCAAAATGCGGGGGAGCAAGGGAGCCAAGCGTTCGTGCCCTACGACGCTGCAACGGCTGCGCCCGCGCTCACAGAGCTCCTCCAGCTTCGCAGCGGAGAATTCAAGCGGCGCTATGCACGAACGGCGATGGGATGGCGCGGCGCCGCCGTTTTGCGGCGCAACGCGGCGATCGGCCTCGGTAACGCCCTCGATCGCTCCGCAATCCCAGCACTGTCAGCGTCGCTCGAAAGCGATCCGCATCCAATGGTCCGCGGTGCGGCAGCATGGGCGCTCGGGCGCATGGCGTCGCCACAAGCGATTGACGCATTACGAGCGCGCCGCACCATCGAAACCGATCCCACCGTCCAAGAGGAGATTTCCGCAGCACTTCTATGAGCATCTTCCTGAAACGATTTGTCATGCTGATCGCGTTGCTGAGCGCACTACCGCTGCGGGCGGCTGCGGACGACGAACTGCTCGCGCGCATGGCGGCTCTCAATCCCGATCTGCACAGCTACTCGGCGACGGTGCACGCGCACGTCGCGCTCGTCACCTTCCCATTCATCTCCACCGACATCGTCGCGACCTACTATCATAAGGACCCCGACCTCAATAAGCTGCAGGTAACGAGCGGATTGCCCGTGATCGCCCAGAGCTTCTCGCAGCTCTTTGCACACATCGAGCCACCCTCGCGCTGGCCCGCACTCTATACCGTGAACAAAACGAGGGACGACGGCAAGACCACGAGCCTGACGCTGGTTCCACGAAGCCGCGGAAACGTGACCCAGATCGAGGTAATCGCCGACGATGCCTCGGCGACGATCCGCTCGATGCGTTTTGATTATGAGAATGGCGGCTGGGCGACCGTTGACCAGCACTACAGCGTCATACAAGGGAATACCGTGGTCACGTCGCAGACCGGTCATGTGGAAGAGCCCAGTTATAAGGGCGACGTCACGGCCACCCTTTCGGAGTATCAACTGAATCCGGCGCTGCCCGATTCGCTGTTCACCCAATAAAGTATGATAACGACGGTCGACCTCACGCGCGAGCCATTAGCTGATGCCTTCAACCGGCCGATCACCTATTTGCGCGTCTCGGTGACCGACAAGTGCAATCTACGCTGCGTCTACTGCATGCCCGAATCGGGCCTGCCATGGCTTGCGCGTGAGGACTTGCTGAGCTACGAGGAGATTGTGGCCATCGTGCGCGCCGCGGCGCAGGTCGGCGTGCGGACGATCCGTTTGACCGGCGGCGAGCCGCTCGTGCGCCGCGATCTCCATCGCCTCGTTGCCGGCATCAACGCGATCCCAGGGATCGACGATATCGCGCTTTCCACCAATGCGGTGCTTCTCGAAGAACAACTCGACGCGCTGGTTGCGGCCGGTCTGCGGCGGGTCAATATCTCGCTGGATACGCTGCGTGAGGATCGTTTTCAACGCATCGCGCGCCGGCCGGGGCTGGATAAAGTGCTGCGCGGAATCGACGCGGCGATTGCCGCAAATCTCGGGCCGGTGAAACTCAATTGCGTGGTGATGCGGGGCGAAAATGACGATGAGATCGCGGCGTTCGCGGCCCTGACGCGGGAGCGCGCGGTCTACGTCCGCTTCATCGAAGTGATGCCGGTTCACGAAAACCTCGAGCTGCAGCGAGATAGCTATGTGTCGTCGGACGAGATTCTCGAGCGGGTGGCGGCAGTCGAACGGATCGAACCGGTGCCGGGTCCGCCGGGAAACGGTCCGGCGCGTTACTTCGCCTATCCTGGCGCGCCCGGCGCGGTGGGTGTGATCAGCCCCCTCTCCCACGACTACTGCGAGCGCTGCAACCGGGTTCGCCTGACCGCTGACGGACGGCTGCGGCTCTGTCTTTTCGGAGACCAGCACGTCGATCTACGCACGCCGCTGCGGTCCGGAGCCTCGACCGGGGAGATCGCCGGGCTGCTGAGCGCCAGCAT
>Ga0302183_10000527_pt1 | contig 17861 bp, 18 predicted proteins | sample I_Palsa_N3_2_FD_200232 | JGI IMG/M metagenome (GOLD analysis project Ga0302183, IMG submission 200232) | Peat permafrost microbial communities from Stordalen Mire near Abisko, Sweden - I_Palsa_N3_2 | ecosystem: Environmental > Terrestrial > Soil > Palsa > Peat permafrost | place: Sweden...
GGCTTAGTGAACTGGTTGAGGGAATCAGTCAGAAAATGCTCACGCAGACCTTGCGCGCGATGGAGCGTGATGGTCTGGTGATACGTACGGTGTATCCGGTCGTGCCGCCGAAGGTCGAATACAAACTCACAGACCTCGGGATCACATTGGGCGCTGCGTTCTGCGGAGTCTGGGTCTGGGCGGCCAACAATCTCGATGATGTAGAAAAGGCACGTCGAGATTTTGACCAGCGCCCCGCGTAATGGCGACCGACATGGCATTCATCGGGGCTTCAGCGGCCGGCCCGTAATAAATCGACGAATGGTGACGCGTTGATGCGGCTCCGATCGCGAAAATCGAGGACTGGCGATACCGCGCGCAACCAACGCTGCAGACCTCCGGCAGCCGAGGGCAAAAGTTGCTTGAGGGGTCATTGGAGCGATGACATGCAGCCGAGCAGCTGACTACGCAGCGCGCGCCGACATGCGATACTTTTTGTACCGACACCCCCTACCGTGTGGTCCAGTTGCCGCGCGGCTCTCGCCAAAAGGAACCTCATGCCATCCGCTCACACTCCCTCGTCCGCACCTGTTTGGTTTATTACCGGCTGTTCCACCGGATTCGGTCGAGAGCTCGCACTTGCCGTCCTTGATAAAGGCTGGCGTGCTGTCGTGACGGCGCGTCAACCCAGCTCGCTGGCAGAATTCGACGAGCGCTACGGTGACCGTGCACTGGTGCTCGAACTCGATGTAACCCAGGTCAGTCAGATCGAACACGCGGTTGAAAAGGCCCTGCAACAATTCGGTCGCATCGACGTGCTGGTCAACAATGCCGGCTATGGCTACCTGAGCGCCATCGAGGAGGGCGACGATCAGGATGTGCGCGAGATGTTCGAGGTCAACTTCTTTGGCGTGGCCGATACCATCAAGGCCGTGTTACCCACGATGCGAGCCCAGCGCGCCGGGCACATTGTCAACATCACGTCCGTAGGCGGCCTGATCGGCAATCCGGGGAGTGGCTACTATGCCGCCAGCAAGTTCGCGGTGGAAGGCCTGAGCGAAGCGTTGGCCGCCGAGACGGCCGATTTGGGGATCAAGGTGACGGCGGTCGAGCCCGGGCCGTTCCGTACCGATTGGGCAGGACGGTCGCTGAAGCAAGCCAGGAAGCCGATTGAGGCCTACGAGGCGGGCGCCGGCAAGCGCCGCGCTACTATCTCGGCCGGTAGTGGCAAGCAGCCCGGCGACCCGGCGCGCGCGGCCCTGGCGATCATCGCCGCGGTGCAGTCGCCAACCCCGCCGGGCCATCTGATCCTGGGCAGCAACGGGCTGGAGCGGGTCAAAATCAAGTTGGACGCTCTGCGCGCCGAGATCGCCGCATGGGAAGCGACCACCGTGAGCGCCGATTTCCCTGACTAGGTCGATCCACGCGGTTGCCGGTTTAACTCTAGTTCGATTGGGCCACTGGATCGAGTGGCCGACGCCGTCCGGTTCGGCCCAATCGAAGTGACCGAACTCAGTTCCACAGCGGGCGCTCCGTCGCGCGCTCGACCCGCACGCCCCAATTCGCCTTTTGTAGCCGATATCCGCAAACCGGCGTATCCAACGTCGTAAAGCGCTTGTCCTGTCAGAAGGTTTGAATATATGATTCGTATACGTTTCATATATGGAGGGTGACGTGGGCATTGTAAATATCGACGACCAATTGCACGATCAGATACGTAAGGCAAGCGCAGTGTCATGCCGGTCGATCAACGCGCAAGCGGCCTTCTGGATCAAGGTCGGCATGTTGTGCGAAATGAATCCGACGCTGAGTTTCAACGAGATAGCTACCCGTGAATTGAGAGCGGCAGGCGTCGTGGCGCAAGCCGTCAAGGTGGCATTGACATGACCAAGCGACCCGAAGAGATCGCATTGATGGCGGAGTCGGGCCAGTTGCTGGCGGATGTATTTGGCTATCTGGATCAAATGAGCTTGATCGGCATGTCTACCATGCAGGTCAACGATCTGATCGATAACTTCATCGTCAACGAACTCAAGGCACGCCCGGCAAGCAAAGGGCAGTATGGCTACGCCTACGCGCTTAACTCTTCACGCAACAATGTTGTCTGTCACGGTGTTCCATCCACGACAGACATGCTGCAAAGCGGGGACATCGTTAATTTCGACATTACGCTAGAGAAGAATGGCTACATTGCTGATTCCAGTAAGACCTATCTTGTGGGAGAGGTGTCTCCACTGGCGAAACGGCTTGTGCAAGTGACCTACGAAGCGATGTGGAAAGGGATCAAGGCCGTTCGCCCCGGCGCCAGACTTGGCGATGTAGGTCATGCCATTGAGCAGCACGCGCGCAGAAATGGCTATGCGGTCGTAAGGGAATATTGCGGACATGGCATCGGGCGTGAAATGCACGAGGATCCGCAAGTGCTGCATTGGGGAAAGCCGCAGACGGGTTTGTTGTTGCGGGAAGGCATGGTGTTCACCATCGAACCCATGATCAACCAAGGGCGAGATTCTGTTCGAACCGAAGAAGACGGCTGGACGGTGGTCACGCGCGATGGGCAACTGTCGGCGCAGTTTGAACACACTGTGGCCGTGACCCAAAACGGCGTACAGGTCTTAACGCTGCGATCCGAGGAAAAGGTGCCCAACTGATAGCTTGCTGGCCGTGGACCGCGCATTTGGGAGAAGAATCCATTCAATGGCAGATCGCTTATCGTCAACGGACATCCATTCGGCGATCATGAAGGACCGACATTGGCCGGTTTATGCCTAATTCGTTTCTCGGCCTTCGGGTGGTCGTTCAGGTTCGAAACACGACCGGCACGCTAATATGAATGCCCTAAAGTTAGCGAAGAAACTGCCGATATAAGTGTTTTCGAAACCAAGGAAACCGCTATGCATCCTGTGATCGTCAAGACCTTTGGGGGTCTGTCTCGCCAATATTATCTTCGGCAATTCGTATTCGGCTTGATCTTCCCCGCGATGATCTGGTTCTTCATCAGTCACGCTAACCGCCCCATCCCGCTCTCTGCTGCAAGCATTGGGATTGCTCTCATGGTGATCAATTCATTCTTATACCCATATTCCAGATTCGTATATGAAAGCATCATTGAATTTATCATGGGCCGGAACGTGTTTTTCGTTAACGCCATCCTGATGCTCGTTACGAAATTCGTCACGATGCTCCTTTGCTGGTACCTCGCAATCCTCATTGCACCCGTTGGATTGTTGTACCTTTATTTTCGCAATGGAAGGGCCGGCGCGGCCGCCTGATCGATAAAAACACCCCAGAAGCGGGTGTCCAGGCATTCAATTGGCGAATGAGAAATACGCTATGCTCCGGATCCCGCGAAATCAACTCGAGCGCATGCACTTTGCCGCGGGCATCGTCAAACTCGGCTTGGCAACTAAAATAATCAAATAAGGGTAAAACAATTATGCTGTTGGGTCGAATCGCTATCTATAGTCTCGCTGCTTCCATCCTCGCCGGATGCGCGGTAGGCCGAACCACTGTTGACGTCTCTGCGCCTCAAGGCACAAACCCTGCAATAGGGAAGTATGTGCGGATTGATTCAGTCGAGGACAAACGCACTTTTACCGTTAAACCCCCGAGCGCCGACATGGCGTCGCTGGATCCTGATGAAGATTCTAGCGATGCGTCGAAAGCGCGCGCGATCGGTCGGAAGAGAAACGGTTATGGCAAGGCACTCGGCGACGTGGTGCTTCCTGAAGGCAAGACGGCCTCCGGCCTCGTTGAAAGCGCATTGGCTACGGGCTTTCAGGAAGCAGGTTACATTGTCGTGAAGCAGGGTGACCCCAACTTTGCCGCCGCCGCTCCGGTGACTGCGGACATAATCGATTTTTGGGCATGGTTCCAGCCCGGCTTCTTATCCATTTCAACCAACCAGAAGTCAGAACTGCAATTGTCAGGCGATGTCGGCGCGCTTCATGGTGCCCAGACCGTCAAGACTCGCGTTAGCGAATCCAAGCAGGTCGTGGTTGCCAGCGACTGGCAGGAGATCGTGGAAAAAGGGCTGTCGGCCATTACGCTGCGGACAAAGGACCTCGTAAGCGGGAAGTAGCGCGCTTCAAGAGCGAGCCACGTCGATCGCCGCGAAGATGACGGAAGAGTCTGGTTCTCCGGTCCAGAACCGCAATCGATATCTGGATTAGCAGATTGCTCTCGGCAATAGTGCGTGTCGCGGTGGAAATGGATGCCAAATTCAAACCGTTCCCGCCGCTTCAAAAATCTCGCGGACCCATTGCGCAAACACCCGGACCCTCGCCGATAACTGCCGGTTCTGCGGATATAAAACCGAAACCGGCATAGGGGGCGGCGGAAACGCATCAAGCACAACCTTCAGCGTCCCCGCCGATAATTCCCCCAGCACCCGATACCGCGGCACCTGCACCAGTCCCAATCCCGCTACCGCCGACCCCGTGTATAAATCCGCGCCGGTGACCGACACCACCGCGGCAAGCTGGATCTCGACCACGTGGCCATCGACGGAAAATTCCATGGGCAATACCCGCCCCGATCCACTCGACAGATAGTTAACCGCCCGGTGCGCGCCCAACGCCTCAAGCGACTCCGGCTCCCCGAACTGCTTGAGATAAGCGGGACTCGCCACCGTCACCTGCTCCATCAGCGCGACGCGGCGTCCGACCATCGATGAATCCTGAAGCGTCCCCGCCCGCAGCACGCAGTCGATCCCCTCGCGCACCAGATCCACCAGCCGGTCGTCCTCGCCAATCTGCAATTCGATGTCCGGATACTGCGCGATGAACTCAGGCAGCGCCGGCACCACGAAATGCCGCGCAAGCGTCCCTTGCAAATTCACGCGTAGCAGACCCTTCGGCGCGACATTACGGAACGATCCCTCCGCTTCCTCCATGTCCGCGACTAGCCGCACGCAGCGCCGGTAGAACGCCTCGCCGTCGTGCGTAAGTCGCACCGTGCGCGTCGTGCGCTCAAGCAGCCGCGTCCCGAGTCGCTCCTCCATGCGCTTCAGCAGGTTGGTGACCGTGGCGCGTGGTATCTGCAGGTCGTCGGCGGCCTGCGTGAAGCTGCTCCGCTCGGCGATACGAATAAACACCTGCATTTCCTGAAACCGGTCCATGAACAACTCGCGGGTTCTGATTGTTAAAGTAAATGGAACGATATTAACAAATATCGAGTAATTATCAATCGATGTGAATGATCAATACTTCATTCCACGCACTTTCCCCCTCCAAAGGAGCGAATCATGAACGCAGTCAAGAACAGCCAGGTAGCCATTGTCACGGGCGCATCGCGCGGTATTGGCGCAGCAGTGGCGCGGCGTCTCGCCAACGACGGTTTTGCAGTCGTCGTCAACTATGCATCGAGCTCGAAAGAAGCCGACGCGCTTGTCGCGGAACTCGCCGCGCAGGGCACGAAAGCCATCGCGATCAAGGCCGATGTATCGAACGCCGACGAAGTCCGCGCCCTGTTCGACGCGACCGCGCAGCAACTCGGCAAGATCGACGTGCTGGTGAATAACGCCGGCGTGCTGAAGACAGTCCCACTCGCCGATACCTCGGACGCGCTCTACGACCAGACCTTCGGCATCAACGTTCGCGGCACCTTCAACACGCTGCGCGAAGCGGCGGCGCGGATGAACGACGGTGGCCGCATCATCAATTTCTCGAGCACCACGCTTGCCCTGAATATGCCCGGCTACGCCATCTACAACGCGACGAAAGCGGCCGTTGAAGCGTTTACGCATGTGTTCGCGAAGGAACTGCGTGGCCGCAACATCACGGTGAACGCGGTTGCTCCCGGTCCGATCGCAACCTCGCTTTTCCTCGATGGCAAGACCGAAGAACAGATCCAGACCTTCGCCAAGATGCCGCCGCTGCAACGCCTCGGACAACCCGACGATATTGCCTCGGTCGTGTCGTTCCTCGCGGGTGCGGATGCCGGCTGGGTCAACGGCCAGGTCCTGCGCGCCAATGGCGGTATCGCTTGAGAAGCCAAGAACATTAGCTTAGCTAAACGTTTCGGAGAAGCATCATGAAATCAGTTATTTTGGTAACGGGGGCGGGCACGGGCATCGGCAAGTTGAGCGCGTTGGCGCTGGCCGAAGCGGGGCACGTTGTGTACGCAACCATGCGCGATGTGGAAGGCCGCAATCGCAGTCGTGCCGATGAATTGCGCGCTGTGTCGGTGGAGAAGGGGATCACGTTGATCCCGCTGGAGCTCGATGTCCTCTCGCAGGATTCCGCCGATGCCGCCGCCGCGACCATCGTTCGCGAGCAGGGCAGGATTGACGTGGTGATGCAGAACGCGGGGCATCTGGTGGTCGGTCCGTCGGAAGCGTTCACGCCGGAAGAAATGATGAAGGTGTTCGACACCAATCTGTTCGGCGCGCAGCGCGTCAACCGCGCGGTGCTGCCTTACATGCGCAAGCAGGAATCCGGCCTTGTCCTGTGGATCAGCAGCACTACGACCAAGGGTGGTTTCCCGCCGTTCATGGGCCCGTATGGCGCGGCCAAGGCGGCGATGGATTCGCTTGCCGTCACACTAGCGTATGAACTGGCGCGCTTTGGCGTGGAGACATCTATTGTCGCTCCGGGCGCGTTTACCAGCGGCACCGATCATTTCCCGAGCGCGGGCAAACCAGCGGACTCGGCGAGGGCCGGAGCCTATGCCCGATACGACGGCGTGATGGACCAGATCGGCGAGCGCCTGACTTCTCTGACATCGCCTGACGCCGATCCCAAGGCCGTCGCCGATGAAGTCGTACGCATCGTCGGGCTTGCGAAGGGTACGCGGCCAATGCGCTCGGTGATCGATTTTGTCGGCGATGGCGCGGCGCAGGTGCTGGAGGTATCGGAGCGGGTGCGGATTGAATTCGCGAAGCGCATCGGCATGGGCGACCTGCTTGAAGCGAAGGTCTCGCGATGATCAGCGTGACGGGGGCCGGGCGTATCGTTCGCGGCGCCTGGCTTGGCCTTCTTATGCTGAGCGCTGCGTGCGGTCAGCAGGGCTACGCGCAGCAGGAGGGGAAGACCATGAAAGCATCGACGACGTATTTGTATCTGCTCAGGAAGACACCGTTTTTTACGGGGCTTGATACAGAGCAGTTGCGCTGGACCATTGGTCACTCGCGCGAGTGGGAAGCGCAGGCGGGTACGGTGGTCGCGGATTGTTCAGAGGCGGATAAGAGCGATGACTTCTGGATCTTGCTCGATGGCCGCTGGCAAGTGGAACACGAAGGCCGCACATACCCGGCGGGTCATGCCGATGCTGGCAAGTGGTTCAGCGCGGCGGAGGCGTCGGGGAACTGCCGGTTGATCACGACTGAGCATAGCTACGTGATGAAAATCACGCGCGCTGATATGAACGACATGCTGAGTCGTGGATTTGGTTTTGAGCCGCACTTGGCGCAAGGGCGTGCGTATTACCGGACGGTGTTTGCGGGGGTTCCGGCGCGAGCTGAAATCCCCTAAACCCGAAACACCGCCACCGCGACGTCCAGCTTCTCAGCTTGCTGCTCAAGCGACGCCGCAGCCGCAGCCGCTTCTTCCACCAGTGCCGCGTTCTGCTGTGTCACCTCGTCCATCTGCGCGACCGCGCGGTTGATCTGTTCGATCCCGCCGGTCTGCTCGTTCGATGCCGCGCTGATCTCGCTAATGATGTCCGATACCCGCTTCACCGCCGCGACCACTTCGCTCATGGTCTGGCCTGCTTGTCCCGCGAGCACATTGCCGGCTTGCACCTTGCCCGCCGATGCATTGATCAACTCCTTGATCTCTTTCGCGGCGCCGGCGCTGCGTTGCGCGAGGTTGCGCACTTCACCCGCGACCACCGCAAAACCACGCCCTTGTTCACCCGCACGCGCGGCTTCCACCGCCGCGTTCAGCGCGAGAATGTTTGTCTGGAACGCGATCCCCTCAATCACGCCGATGATGTCCGCAATCCGAGTCGAACTCGTCGCGATGTCGTCCATCGTATGAACGACCTTGCCCACGACAGTGCCGCCTCGCACGGCTGTTGCCGATGCATCGATGGCCAGCTCGCTCGCTTGCCGTGCGTTGTCGGCGTTCTGACGAACGGTGGCTGTTAACTGCTCCATGCTCGACGCTGTTTGCTGCAACGATGCCGCCTGTTCTTCCGTGCGTTGCGACAAATCGATGTTGCCCGCCGCGATCTCACGCGCACCGTGTGAGATCGCGCCCGTGCCGCCGCGCACCTGCTGCACGGTCCCCACAAGCCCCTGCTGCATCTTGCCGAGCGCTGCAAACAAGCGGCCCATTTCGTTGTCGCGCGAGGCATCGATAGTCGCCGTCAGATCGCCTGCGGCAATCTGTTCGAAGTGATGGATCGCGGACTCGATCGGCTTCATCACCGCCGCACTCAACGCAGCCCGCGCGATGAACCCCAGCACCAGCGCCAGCGCCGCGACAATCACGGCCGCCGTCGCCATCGTATGGAACTGAGCCTGTGCCTGCGCAAAACGGTCTTGCTGATGCGCGATCTGGAACGCTTCCAGCGCGGACATCGCGTGATCGTAGGTGGCGTATAAACCGTCCGCCGTCTGAACCTGGAGCGTGCGGAACGTCGTGAAGTCGTTCTGCGCGAGGGCATCGAATTCAAGGTTGAGCGCCTTGGCGATCAACGCATCGCGGGCGGTCTTCGCAGCTTGCACGAGCGGCTCTTCCTGCGGGTCGCGCGGCTTGGCGAGGTACGCATCGAACTCGCTATCACTCGCTTTCAACGTCTTGCGCGCGTTGGGCAGCAAGTCGTCGCCAGCCTTGCCGAGCATGAACAGCGTCTCGAAGCTGCCTAGCGAAAGGCGCACTTGCAGCAGCCGCTGCGAACTCGTCTTGAGATGCGTGATGGCGACGGTGTCAGTGGCGACCATCTGCTCCAGCGCCTGGTTGCTCTGGCGCAGGCACAAAGCGGCTGCAAGCAGCACCGCCACGAGCGCGAGCGTGTAACCGGCGATGGTAATCGTGAGTCCGCGGCGAATCGTAAAGTTCTTGAGCATGGTCTTGATCGCGGGCGCACACGGCACGCGTGGTTTTCCTTGGTTGGGTCTTTGGCCGGTATCGTTTAGTTTTCTTGAATAAACAGCAGACGATGCCGGTCGCGGCTCAGTCGAGCCAAGCTGATCGCCAGAACAGGCAGGCTAGTCGATAGGGCTCGTTACGCGATTCTCGTGCACGCCACGCGACAAGCGCCATCGGGAAATGTGCGCCTTCAGAATCTACGTGTTCGTGCCGATAAGCGGGGGATGCTGTGTACAAAGTGCGTGACGTTGGCGCCGACAGGATCCTGCTCAACTCACCCGTGTCGCGAACGCGTAACCGTTCTTGCCGTTGCGCTTCACCTGGTACATGGTTTCGTCGGCGGCGGCGACGAGTTGATGGTAGTCCCTGACAGGATTGGGAAAGCACGCTATGCCGATGCTGGCGCGGACAAATCCAATGCCCATCTGCTCGTCAGTCTGGAGCACGCAGTCGATCAGGCGCTGTGCAATGGCTTCTAATTCTGCGTTAGTTGAAAACTCGCGGACCAGTACAACGAATTCGTCGCCGCCAAAGCGGGCGACCACATCGACCAGACGCACGGTCTTGCGAAAGCGCTTTGAAACGGCAATCAGGAATTCATCTCCGACGTGGTGACCGAGCGAATCGTTGACCTGTTTGAACCCATCCAGGTCGATGTAAATCACGGCAATTTTGTGGCGCGTCGGATTGCCCGCTGAGCCCGCTGAGCCCGTTGAGCCCGATAGGCCCGTTGCTGTTTCCGCCAGCGTGGCGAACAATTTCCGTCGGTTGGGAAGCCCGGTCATCGCATCGTGCAGCGCTGCGTGTTCGAACTTGTGCGACTCGCCCGCCAGTTGGCGCGTGCGCTTTGCATACATACCCAAGGCGGTGATCAGCGCACCGAATACACATGCCGACAACACGATCAACGTGCTCGCCACGCGCGCTATGCGGGTGCGTGCGTCGGCGCTGTCGTCGTTGCGCTGCGCTCGCCAGTACACAGATTCCACGGCGAGCAGCGCGTCGGTATCGTCCAGATTGGCGTCGGGCGACAGGGCGGACTGAGGGATGTGCGGTGCCGCCGACGGGCTCGCGTTCACCAGCGCCGCGAGCGATGTGAGGCGGCCAGCGAGAGCAATTCGTGCAAGCCGATAGTCGTCCGGTTGCTCTGATTTTCCTGATCGCGCGATGCTGTTGTCGGCTTGTTGTTGCCAGACGCGGACCAGATTGCGGGCGCTTTCTGCCCGTTCGATTCCTTCGAGAACGAGCCCGCTGTATTCCTGTTTCAGTTGGTCCGAGAAGATCGTCCGGATTTGTAATGCAAGGAACAGCAGACCCATCAGCAGGCAGAGGAAGGAAATGCAGGCGATCGTAGCCGGACCTGGCCTGAAACGCATCGGGAGGACAGGTTGGCCGGCGCGCTGCCGCTCACGGACGGGCGTAGATATCTCGCTGGCTTTCGGTGCCATGCTGCCGGTAGCTTACGCGATGAAAAAATGAACCCACGCGGGTGAACAAATTGCCATTGGACTTGACCCGCGACACCGGACGGCGGCGTTCCACGCTTGCAGGGCAACTCGCTCGAAGCGGGCGGGTGACAGCGAGCTTGGGCACGGCCGAATCAGAAGGCGCTGCGCGACGATTGAACTGAGCGGAGGGCACGGGCGCGTTCAGATCGGCGCTGGCGACGGTGACTGGACGAGCAGAGGCCAAGGGCGCCGCAACGTAACCGGACGAAGCCGTTGGTTGCACCACCGGAGTCGGTTCCGGTGCTGGCATTGGTGCTGCGAGCCAGAGCGTCTGCCGCGCGTGTTCCATGGCTTCGGCGTAGGCGTGTTGATCCTGGTTGAACCAGACACCATATGCGACCGTACCCATTATTCCGACGGCCAGTGCGCTTGCCGACGCAACCCAAAGCGCAAGCCGTCCGAATCTCACGGGCGTTCGTGCAAATGCAGGGTCGGCGTCAGGATTGAAGTCTGTATCGGTTCCGTCGGTCTCCGATGGCGACTCGGTATGCTTGAACATCACAACATTCTCCGATCATTTCGTCTGATATTTCAACGAAATTGGTTCATACAATTGCGCTAAGTTTTTTTGGGGAAGCTGCTTGAGAAATGCCCCTCCCTCGGGTGGAGGTAACCCGATAAGGTAGCAGTTAAAGTGCCACTGCCGGGCGAGCGGAATCTGGCCGACGCACGCTTCTATTGAAGCACGAAGATCGAAGGTGACTGATCGACGCCGGTCGAATGTCCGGAGGATTGGAGGAAATCGTGCCCGGTGTAAAAGTGGGCTTTATGGGGTGTGTTTTTTAATGGATGTCAGACAGATTTTCGCTGAAAACAGTAGGAATCCTTGCTAATAAATTGACCTTCTTCAGACAATATGCGGGGCTTGCAAAGCGGCGAGATTGGCACCCGGTTAGATGAGCTCGCCTCGCCGCCTTGCGAAAGGCGCTGGCCGCTTTATTAACTGGCCTTTACCCTCGCCTATACAAAATCGACATTGCTTAAACGGCACCGGGATAGGGCAGTCGGGTGAGGCCGGTTGAATTACTGATGCATCGGGCAGCCTATCGCTCGATCCTGCCACGCGATATCCCTGGTCAACACCGCTCGCGGGTAACAATCGCTTGCCAGTGAAGTCGATCAACACCCGCATCTTGGCCGCGAAATTCTTGCCTGAAGGCCCGTTGATGCGAGACGTGGTGCTGGCCCCGGAGCAAGGAGCCAGCACACGGGCCTATCTTTTATCGGCCAGACGTTGCGCGATCATGAAGTTCGACAAATAGGAGATACCCAGTCGTTACGGTTTAAGCCCCGTCGTAAACACCGTGCGTGCCTGCTTTTCATTGGCCCAGTGATCCTCGACCTGAGACAAGGGCACGGGGTTCGTTGCGATCTGGAAGCCGGCGGGGACCGTGGCGTTCAACAAGTGTTCGATCGATCCAAGGAGGCGCGGCATTGGAATGCTGCCAATACCGCTGCCCATCAGTTCGATGCCCGATGATCGAAGCGCCGCGCTAGGCAGTGTGATGGTTGCCGCGCTCATGGCCCCAATCTGAACGAACCGGAGGGGCACCGCCTCCGGCGACGCTTTGGCGCCGGCCGCCAGCAACAGCTCTGCGCTCTGCCCCCAAAGATAATCGAGCACGACGCCAACGCCATCGTGAAACTGCTGCTGGAACGCGCTTTCAAGTGCATCGTTGTCCTGCGTAAGGCTGATTGTCTCGTCAGCGCCGAGTGCTTTCAAAGACTGCAAGGTGTCCGCATTCCGCCCGGTCGCAATGATCTTGCCGGCGCCCAGATACTTGGCGATCTGCACAGCGAGACGGCCTGATACGCCTGTTGCACCATTGATCAGTACGGTCTCTCCCTTCACCAGCTTTGCACGTTCGGTCAAAGCCGCCCATGACGACATGCCGGGAATGGCGATCGCCGCCGCGGTCACCTCGTCCAGCGCCGCCGGCAACGGAATACAACGCGCCTTCTTGACGATGCAGTACTCGGCCATGCCGCCGAAGGGCGCTTCGGGCAGCACGAAATACACACGCGTGCCGTCTTCAAGAACACCGGTGCCGTCGACCCCCGGCACGAAAGGGAGCTTCGCAGAGGCGCTATAGTGCTTGCCCGACGCCCGGCTCTTGGTGACATGGCTCAGCGCGGATGCTACAACCGCGATACGGACCACGCCGTCAGTGACAGCCGGCTCGGTGAAGTCGGCATAAACCGGCGTCGCGCCGGATTCTTTAACGAGTGCTGCTTTCATGGTTGTTCTCCTTTGCCAAGTATCCGAGCGTACGCTTCATCCGGGATTGGATCATCGAATATATGTGTATTATACACATATAAATGCACAGACAAGGAATCGAATCGCGATGGGGAAAGAGATACGCGAGTTGCGGGAAGCACTATTGGACCTGACGGGCGTGCTTAATCGGCCGCAACCGGATGCTGCCCTTATTGAAGCGGCAGGCGTTGATCTGGATCGTGCACTTTTTCCGCTGCTTGCAAGGGTCGCACGGCTGGGGCCGCTGGGTATTGTCGAACTCGCGGAACTCGCGGGGCGTGACTACAGCACGGTCAGCAGGCAGATCGCGAAACTGGAAAGCCTCGGGCTTGTCTCGCGATGTCCAAGCCCGAACGACGGCCGGGTTCGCGCGGCCGTCATTACGGATCAGGGGCGGGTCATGACGGACGCGCTGGACGCGGCGCGTCAGAAAATCATCGAAGAATTGCTTGTGGGCTGGGAAGCAAAAGAGGTGAGCGAGCTTGCCCGGCTGCTTCGAAAGTTTGCGGATGATGCGCTTGGCTGGGTCAAAACCTTATGAATAGCCCTGCGCGTGGCCCATTGACCATGGCTTCATGTCGTCGCGTAGAGGCCACGTCAATACGTCAGAAAGGCATTCTGAAGCTTGCGTGTGCAATGCGCTCCGGTGAGCGCCAGCATCATCAGGATGCGCGCCTTGTGCGGAACCTGATCGTCCGTCACCAGCCAGTCGTAGCGGTCATCGGGCTGCGCGGCATTACGGATGACTACGCCGCTTCCCGTGCGCGAACCCCGGACCACGTGAATGCCACGCAACCTCGCGTTGACCAGCGAGGCCACAACCGAGGTCGCCACGTTGCCGTTGCCGGTCGCCGCGTAGATGAGCGCCTTCACCCCTGAGTCGAGCATGGCGTGCACCATCGCGTCGTTCATGCCGCCGTGCGCATAGAGGATACCGACCTCCGGCAGCGCGTCGATCTCGTCGATCGACCATTCGCTTTGCACGGTATGCCGACGCGCCGGCAGTCGATAAAAGACGGGCTTGCCCTCGACGATATATCCCAAGGGACCGTACGGAGAACTGAACGCCTCCTGCTTGAACGTATTGGTCTTTACAACATCACGCGCGGTGTGGATCTCATCGTTTGCAACGACCAGTGTGCCTTTGCCGTGGGCTAACTGACTCGCCGCCACGACGATCGCGTTATAGAGGTTAAGCGGTCCGTCCGAACTGAGCGCGGAGGGCGGACGCATTGCGCCCACCACGACTACCGGCTTCGTGCTTTTGAGCGTCAGATGCAGGAAATAAGCGGTTTCATCGATGGTATCGGTGCCGTGCGTGACTACCACGCCATCCACGTCATCCCGTTTCAGCAGCGATGAAATCCGCTTGCCCAGCTGCAGCAGTTGCCCATTGCCGAAATTTTCCGAGCCGCACTGAAATAGCTGCTCGGCGCTGATGTCGGCAACCGATGCCGCGGTGGGCAGATCGCCAAGAATCTGGTCGACGGACAGCACGGAGCAGTCATACGCCGACGTGTTGACCGGCGATGCGCCACGGCCCGCTATCGTGCCACCGGTGCCAATCACTACAATCCGCGCTTTCGGCGGCGCGGCGGGGTTAGTTACGCCTGCGCCAGGAACAGGGACGTCCATGAACACTACATCTTCACGACGGTGAGCAGCGTCTGCTTGCCGCGTTTGTAGTCGTACAGCGAGATCGCACCCTGCTTTAAATCGCCGTGTGCGTCGAACTGCGTGCGACCCAGCACACCGACGAAATTCGCGCTCGGCATCGCTGCCAGGATGTCCGGGGCTTTGGTCGAGTTGGCTCGCTTCATCGCATCGACGATGATGTACACCGCGTCATAGGCGAACGGGGCATTGAGCTGCACGTGCTGATGAAAGCGTGCTTCGTAACGTTGCTCGAAAGCGGGACCGTTCGGCATTTTCTCTAGCGGCATGCCGGCGATCGAGCACACGACGTTGTCCGCGGCGTCACCGGCCAGTTTCGCGAGCGAATCGGCGCACAGGCCGTCACCCCCCAGCACGCGGGCTGCAATGGCGAGCTGTTGCGCCTGCTTCGCGAACGGACCGCCCGTGGCGTCCATTCCCCCGTACATGATGATGTCCGGATGCTCGCCCTTGATCTTGGTGAGGATCGAACGGAAGTCGACTGCCTTGTCGTTGGTGGCATCGTGTGAGAGCACGGTCAACCCGTCCGCCTTCGCCTGCTTCTCGAACTCGTTGGCGAGCCCCTGGCCGTATGCCGTCGCGTCATCCACGATCGCCACCGATTTCGCACCGAGCGTCTTCTTCGCATAGTCGGCCAGCGCCGGACCCTGCTGGGCGTCGGTTGCGACAACCCGGTAGGCGGTCTTGAAGCCCTGTTGCGTATAAACCGGATTGGTCGCTGAAGGGGAGACTTCGACCACGCCCGCATCGCTATAGATCTTCGACGCAGGAATAGTGGTCCCCGAATTCATGTGGCCGACCACGGCGACGACCTGATCGTCGACGAGCTTCTGCGCTACCTGCGTGCCCTGGCGCGGGTCCGACGCGTCGTCTTGCGCATCCAGCTCCAGCGTTACCTTCTTGCCGTTGACCACGAGACCCTTAGCGTTGATTTCCTCCACCGCCAATCGGGCGCCGTTCTCGGTGTCCTTTCCCCACTCGGCATTGGCGCCGGTCAACGGCGCGGCATGGCCAATTTTGACAACTTCGTCTGCGAACGCGCTGACCGAGCCGAGCATGATCAGACTTACTCCGATATTGGCGCATAACGCGCCGTAAAATCTGGCCGACATGAGACTCTCCTGGTTATGCAGCTTGCTGGACGACGGTGCACTGACGTTCGCCAGTGATCGATTGGGGGCGGGTGACAGGAGCGACTTTAGAGGCGAAAAAATGGCTGGCATTGCACCAACTCGCAAAAAAATAGAAGAAATGCGACATGACGGGCAAGCGCATTTTTTGGCTTATATACTCGGGTTCACCAACGCCTAGCGGGAACCTCCATGGCACGCGAAAAAACACCGCCCGATGGCCGGGAGCCGTCCCTTGGCCGGGATCTGGTGGATAAGCTCGATCGCGCCAGCGTCAAACGAGAGGGCAACGCGTCGCGCTCGGGGGCCGAGCTCAACGTCGGATTTCTTCTCTGGCCCACCTTCCCGCTGCTTTCGCTGGCGGGCTTCTGCGATGCGTTGCGCCATGCAGCCGATCTCGGCGACCAGAGCCGTCCGCTGCGTTGCGCATGGACACTGCTGGGCATGGCCGATGAAACCGTGGAAGCGAGCTGCGGTGTGGCCGTGCCGGTGCATGCGGTGCAGGGGTCGCCGAGGCAATTCGACTACCTTGTCGTGATTGGTGGCCTGCTGCCGAAACTTGACCAGGTCGACCGGCGCTACTGGGACTATTTGCGCGAGGCCGATGCCGAAGGCGTGCCGTTGATCGGCATGTGCACCGGCAGTTTCGTGCTCGCAAAAGCAGGCTTGATGCGGGACCGTGTTGCTTGCGTCCACGCGTTCCATCTGGACGACTACAAAACGATGTTCCCAGACTTGCGGGTCATCGCCAATTCAGATTATCTGATCGATGGCAACCGCATTACGTGCGCCGGCGGCGTGTCCGTCCTCGAGTTGGCAACGCGTTTAATCAGCTTGCATTGCGGCTCGGACAGAGCCTCCAAGGTGATTCATCAAATGACAGTCAGCCGTCACGGCGGCACGTCGTTCGTCGAGCGCCGCAAGGCACTGGGCTATCTGGCTGTCGGTGATTTACTGGTACGGCACGCGATTGTGCTGATGGAAGAAAACCTGGAGGCGCCGCTCAATGTCACGGTGATCGCGAAGATGACCGGTACGAGCGTCCGGCAACTCGAACGTAACTTCCTGACTGAAATGGGGGTGTCCCCCAAAGAGTTTTACCGGACGATGCGACTTCGATACGCGCGCTGGTTACTGCTCAATACGGAAAAACGCATCACGGTAATCGCCTATGAATGCGGGTTTGCCGACTCGGCGCATTTCATTCGCGGTTTCAAGGAAGTCTACGGCGTGACGCCCGGCAGGCTCAGGATCTCACTAGGAGAGCGTCTGTCCTGACGCTCGGGGAATGTCTACGATGTGACAGACCCTTCATTGACCGGAAAGATCGAAATATTTTCTGAGGACCAGCAGCGAAATGAGCTTTTCCCGTCGCGTGTCAAGAAACTGCATGGCGTACTGATTGGCATTTTTAATGATCGCCATGGCCTTGTCTGTATGCTTAACGTAATAATTTATTTTATCTTCCAGATCCGAAAAGTCATCGTCCAGAAGGACATAGTGATGGTCAGGAATCAATGAGCCTTCCATAAACCAGCTTTCCACCCGCGGCTTGCGCATAAAGCAGACGGAATTTGAAAGCATGATCCATTTCAAGTTGGTGGCGACGTCATTACCTTCGAGACTGATCACGAACTTGTACTTTAATTGGTCGGCAATACTCATATAAGGTCGATGACCCTGTTGACCTTTCTGGCGGTCGTCAGTATCGCCAATATCGGCTATTAGTGAGCTGTGATACTTCGCGACGAATGCTTTTCTGTGTTCCTGGTAACACGCGCCTCGAAAAACGGCCATGTTGAGTTTGCTCTCGAATGATCGCGTATCTTCAATAAAATTGAAGTGCCTCATTTTATCGAGCTTCAATAAAACTGAATTTTCATTGGCTTCAGTGAGCGGCCTGGTTTTAAGAAGCGTCGGCTCATCTACCGCTTCTTTGATGTCCTTGAAAACATAGTTGAATTTTACGGAGCGCGCGAAGTAGCGGGATATTTCTTTGAAATCATAGTAGTAGGCGCTAGGATTGCCGCGCAAAGGTAGCGCGCTACTGCGACTCGCCGTTTCGTTCAGGACAAATTGCTGCTCAAGTTTATTATAATAATTGGCGCGTGAGCGGATATAAGTCCATTGTTGTTCGTCCAGATTCCTGAACATGCGGTCATATCTTTTTTCAAAAATCAATGATGGAAAAAGATCGAAAATAACATTTTTTGCGTAAAATTTTAATTTTCTGGCATGCATAAATCTGGCTCAATCTTTTAATGGGGCGCTAAAA
>Ga0302183_10000536_pt1 | contig 17633 bp, 12 predicted proteins | sample I_Palsa_N3_2_FD_200232 | JGI IMG/M metagenome (GOLD analysis project Ga0302183, IMG submission 200232) | Peat permafrost microbial communities from Stordalen Mire near Abisko, Sweden - I_Palsa_N3_2 | ecosystem: Environmental > Terrestrial > Soil > Palsa > Peat permafrost | place: Sweden...
CGGACCGCCTACCAATGGAGTTCCGACCTCCGTGGTTCTTGATCCGGCGGGTGCTTTTGCGTACGTGCTGGTCACGCAGAGTACGTATGTGAATGATAGCGCAACCGGGGTGGAATCTTTCTCGATTGCATCGGACGGAAAATTAGGGTCGGGGACAACGACGGGATTGAACCCTCTAGGGTCTGTTCCTGTGTTTCCGGTAGCGATGGTTATAGATTCGGAAGGAAAGTTTCTCTTTGTGGCCGACGCCGCAGTGGGTTCCGTCTCGGGCGCGGTGTCAGTTCTTGCCGTGAGCAACGGCACGTTGAGCGAAGTATCCGGTTCTCCTTTTCCATTGCCCGCGCAGCCCGGAGGCACGACCCCGAGCGCTTCAGCGCTGGCCGTATCTCGAACGGTCTATCCCACGGCCTACGCTCTTTGCTCTGCGAATGTGCCCCCGACTACGGAAAATCTTTACGTGACGGATTCCGTCAACTACGAACTGCTGAACTACTCCGTATCTTCGTCTGGAACGCTCACGCTCGTGCCCACGTCTTCGACGCCGGGAATTCCGACCGGCACCGTACCCTCGGGGGTGACGGTCGATCCCTGCAACCGTTTCGTTTATGTTTCGAACGGGCAACCCGACAATAGCGTCAGCGCTTATACGATTTGCAACGCTATTTCGGAGCCGATTTGTACCGCCGCGGATTTCAGCTTGCGCACGGTGAACGGCTCTCCGTTTGTTGCGGGGAATTCTCCGGGTGCTCTGATGATGGATGCCTACGCCAGTTTTCTCTATGTCGTGGACACCGGGCAAAACGGAATCTCATCCTACCGGGTCAGCACCACGACCGGAAGCCTGACGCCGCTGACTCCGACTCCGATTACCACCAATTCGTTCCCCGTTTCGATTGCGATCCGCAGCGACGACACTTACATGTTTGTCACCAACCTCAACCAGGCCACGGTGTCGGAGTACGCCATTACTCCCGCTACCGGAGCACTGACTCCGCAATCGCCAATCCAGACCGATAACTTTCCCTGGGGAGTGGCGGTGAAATAAACCCGCTCGAATGAGGCGGCGAGCGCTTAAGTAGGAATCTTTAAAATCAAGTAAGCGCCTACCAAAGCGAAAATAAGATCCGGCGACCAGGCGGCCAGAGCCGGGGGTAGCTGACTGAGATCTCCCATCGCCTCGAATAACCGCGATACCACGGTATAAACCACGGCGATTCCCACCGCGACCGCTACGCCGGTGATGGCGCCCTTTTTCGCCGACGAGAGGGAAAACGGCACGGCCAGCACCGCCATAATCAGAGTGATCATCGGGAAGGACAGTTTCTTATTTAACTGCACGCGCAGCCGCACCACGTCGAATCCGCTCTGCTGCAAGTCGCGGATGTAGCGCCGCAGCTCCTCGTAATTCATCTCGGAATATTGTTTTACTTCCTTCTTGAAGTAGGATGGCGTCTCGCTAAGCTCGGGGAACGTGGAGACATCGAAGGTGTGGTAGCCGGCGATGGCCGCGCCATTCAGCGAGCGCTCCCAGCCTTGTTCGAAAATCCAGCGATTTAGATTGTCGGCCCAGTGGGCGCGATCCGCATGTACGCGCTGCGAGATGACGAAGCGGGCCGTATCGATTTGAAAGGCGGTCACATTGGCGAACTGATCTCGGTCGGGATCGAAAAACTGGTAGTAGTAAATGTCGTTGTGCTGGCCGAAAATCCACTTGCGGTCGGGACGTAAATAAGTTTGCGCCGGCTTCCCCTTAATCTGATTGTGCAGCGCTTCCTGCCGCTTGTTGGTGTGAGGCAGATAGAACTGGTCGGCAAAAAATAGTCCGGCGGCCAGAAAGGCAGCTGCCACCAGCACAGGCGTCACGATGCGGTAAATGCTGGTTCCGGTCGCTTTGATCGCGGTGATCTCGTTGGACCGGTTCATCAGGCCGAACGTGATCAGCACAGCCAGCAGCATGATCAGCGGGGCAACGCTGTACAGCAAATAAGGCGCGACATTAAGCAGATATTCGACGACCACAATAAACGGCGTCTGATTGCGCAGAATGTCGCCCAGCAACTCAAACAAAGTAAAAACCAGCAGCAGGACGAGGAATGAAGAAAGAATCATTCCCAGATAAACGAAAAAATCCCGCAGCACGTAATCATCGAGCAGCGTGGGAAAACTGGCGCTGAAGACGCGACGCCGCGTGGAGGCGCGCTCGAAGGCATTGGCGCTGTCCCTGCGTCCCAACCGAAATGTAGGAACCTGGCCATTCCCGTGCGGGTCGCGCTTCCCCCTCAAACGGAACGCCGAAAGCGCAATGGGCCGCCGTTCAGCTTGCCACAGGAGAATTGCGCCCGCGGCGAAGAACGCGAGATTCGCCAGCCAGGCTCCCAGCATGGGGCCGACTTTTCCCTGCCGCGCCAGCGATACTCCGAGCAGAGAGACAAAGTAGTAGATAAAAACCAGCGCGATGGTCAGGACGAAACCGCCCGACTTGCCGCTTTTCTTCGAAGAAAGTCCCAGAGGAATTCCGACCATGGCCAGTACCAGGCAGGCCGTCGGCAGCGCGAAGCGCCGGTGAAACTCGATCATGTACCAGCGCGCGGAAACTGGATCGACACGCTTGGCATGTTCGCGAAGCTCCCAGGTACTAATTACTCCCACCGGGATTTGTTCGTCCGACTTGGTTTCGGTGGCAGGCAGTTCGATGGGGATGTCAGTCTGCTGGAAAGTCGAAATCTGATAATGGTCGGCGAGCTTGGGATCGGTCTCGTGCGTGGAACCGTCGATCAGATGCAGATGCAACCGGTCCTGGCCCTCGGGGACCAGAATGCCTTCATGAGCCAGCGTGATGCTGGGATTGGCCGGGTCGGAAATGTCGGCAAGAAACACGCCTTTCCATACTGCCGCTCCCTGGGCGGTATGCACGTCCTGCACGTAGAGCACGAGTTTGGGAAAGCCCTCGTAAAACACGCGAGGCTGAACTTCAAAAGAAACCTGCGAGCCTTTGAGCTGATCCTCGAGACGCCCGAGTGAATCCATCGACCACGGCGCGAGATAGAGCCCGTTGAATAATGCCAGCGCCCAGGCGGCGACGACGAAGATGGCCAGCACGCGGCCAAAGCTCCAAACGCCCATGCCGCTGGCCCGCATGGCGGTAATTTCGCTATCGGCGGCAAGCCGGCTCAGACCAATCAGAATGCCGACCAGCACGCTCATGGGAATGGTGTAAGTGAGCGCGAGCGGGAGCGTATAAAAGAAGATTTGCGCGACGCTGGGCAGCGGCGCGCTGGCGCGGACGACCAGTTCGAGGATGCGTCCCAGATCGCGTGTAAACAGCACGAACGTGAAGATCGCCGCGCCGATCAGGGCGTGCGAACTTACTTCACGAAGAATGTAGCGGGTTAGAATCCGCATGGGAGACGCGCGTCTGAGGGCAGGATAGCATGCGGTGTTGGGCGAAGCGGATTGCTCGGGTCCTAGATATCTTGTCATTGGACCTAAGAATCTATCCGAAGTCCGACCCTCAATGCGTGAAGGGCGGCGGGCACTACAAGGCCGAATCGTTTTCCGGCGCGTTGGAGAGACGGGCGGCCAAGCTGAACGAGTTTCTTCGCGAGTTAATTTTTTCTCGTGCTCCCCGAGTGATCTGGATTAAGAAAAAATACGGATCAAACTTCTAAATCTATGACTTTGCTGGAGTTAGCGTCGGGGCAGGTCCAGCGAATCCCGGTAAAATATGGCAAGGAAAGAATTTGCCGGCAAAATATTGCAAACAGGGTAGATAGTTTGACCGCGGAGTGAGTAGGGGTAATTTTCACAGCGCTAATTGATCTGGGGTTCATATTCCTTTCAGTTTAATAGGTGGGGGAAGGTTGGATGTCACATCGGGGGAGGGGCGGCGTGTGGAAAAGCGCCTCTGGCGCGAAGGGTCGTGCAATCACGCCTACAAAGGGCGAGGGGTGAGCCACCCGCCAGAGTTTCTCGCATACGCCGGGATGCGCCAGCCCTAGGGAGCCACGCGAGGCAAGCGTTTCCTCAAAGCCGTTGAACTCCGAAAATGACGTGCCGGTCGATGATGTGGGCATCAATGAAAAAGGCGCGATTTATTCTGCAGTTCTTTGTCAATTCAGCATCCAGAATTCTGCCCAGCATGCGCGACTGCAGGTCCGGGTCTGCCCAGTGTTCACGCCTAAGCAGAAAGACCGCGAGTTTGAGGAATTTCTTTAATGCGGCGGCAATCTCCTCCCTGTCGTCCATGACCACAACGCGCGGAGCGAAAAATTCAGCAAATGTCGGGTTTGCGTGGAAGGCAGTGTTGTTACGAAACGACCGAATCTTGTCGAGTTGAGATTGAATTGCTCTTCGAAAAATCGTGATACGCCTTTGGTACCGAGGAAACATCCTCAGCCACAGGTCGAAAATGTTCAGACCACTCTTGTCGGCAACGGTGGAGAACCATGCGAGTGCGGCCGTTCGCACCGTCTCCATCACGTGCTCCGATGGCACCATTATGACCCTTTCCCCGCATCTGCCATCCTTCAAATGGAGGAAAAGGTAATTGAGATGAACCAGTTCGTTCATCTTGCAGCGATACGTAAGGTAGGCCCCCACCTCTTGATCGTTGAGCCTTCTTATCGGCGGGTTGGTAGGAGTAGGTGGCACGGCATACGAGTGTAATTCAGAGCTGAAATAACCGAAAAAAAAAGAAAGGGATGTGCCCGCGACAGCCGCCGGGACGGCGGCGCTACGACCCAGCCTTCAAAAACAACGCTGCCAACGGCGGCAAAGTCAGCTTAAGCGAAAACGGCCGCCCATGTTCGGGCACCTCTTCGGCGTGAACGCCGCCCAGATTGCCTACTCCGGTGCCGCCGTATTCCAGAGCGTCGCTGTTCAGCAACTCCCGCCAGTAGCCGCCGGTGGGCACGCCTATGCGGTAGCCGACGCGCGTGATTGGTGTGAAGTTGCAGACGATCAGGACGGTGTCTTTCGCATTCTCGCTCTTGCGCAGCAATGAAATTGTGCTGGTGAGATTGTCGTTGCAATCCACCCACTCGAAGCCCGCGGCATTGTTGTCGAGCACGTGCAGCGCCGGTTCGGAACGGTAGAGCCGGTTCAGCTCTCCGACCCAATTCTGTAAACCGCCGTGAGTTGCATACTGAAGTACATGCCACTCCAGGCTGCTATCGTGCGCCCACTCGCGAACCTGGCCAAACTCGTCCCCCATGAACATCAGCTTCTTTCCGGGCTGGGCGTACATGTATCCGAACAAGAGGCGGAGGTTGGCAAAGCGCTGCTTCTCATCGCCGGGCATCTTGCCGATCAGCGATCCCTTGCCGTGGACGACTTCATCGTGCGAGAGCGGCAGCACAAAGTTTTCCTGGAAGGAATACAGCATGCGGAAGGTAAGCTTGCTGTGGTGGTATTTGCGGTGAATGGGATCCTGCTTGAAATATTCGAGCGTGTCATGCATCCATCCCATGTCCCACTTCATGCCGAAGCCCAGGCCTCCGAGATAGACCGGCCGCGACACCATGGGCCATGAAGTGGATTCTTCCGCCGTGGTCTGGATTGCGGGATGCTCTTTGTAAGCTTCCTGATTGAAGCGGCGCAGGAAGTCGATGGCTTCCAGATTTTCGCGCCCGCCAAATTTGTTGGGAATCCACTCGCCTGCTTTACGCGAATAATCGAGGTAGAGCATGGAGGCAACCGCATCCACGCGAAGCCCGTCGATGTGGTATTTGTCGAGCCAGAACATGGCGCTCGACATCAGAAAGCTGCGCACCTCGGTGCGTCCGTAATTGAAGATGTGCGTCTTCCAATCGGGATGAAAACCCTGCCGCGAATCGGCGTGCTCGTACAGATGAGTGCCATCGAAGTAGGCCAGGCCGTGGGCGTCGGAAGGGAAGTGCGATGGCACCCAGTCAAGGATCACGGCGATGCCATGCTGGTGCAGGTAGTCGACCAGGTACATAAAATCCTGCGGCGTGCCATAGCGCGAGGTGGGAGCGAAATAACCGGTGGTCTGATATCCCCAGGAGCCGTAGAAAGGATGTTCCATCACCGGCAGGAATTCGACGTGGGTGAAACCCATGCGCCCAACATATTCGGCGAGACGCGGCGCGGTCTCACGGTAGGTTAGCGGACGATTGTGTTCCTCGGGAACGCGCATCCAGGAGCCCAGATGAACTTCATAGATGGATTGCGGGGCACGCAGCGAGTTGCGTCCCGCACGCTTCTCCATCCAGTCGCGATCGCCCCACTGGTAGTCGAGGTCCCACACTACGGAAGCGGTGCGAGGCGGCTTCTCGTGCAGTAATCCGAGAGGGTCGGCTTTGTCGACGTGATAGCTATGCCGGTTCGACTCAATGTGGAATTTGTAAAGCGCGCCCTTGTTGACTCCGGGAATAAATGCTTCCCAGATTCCCGAATCGCCGCGGCGCTCCAGCAAGTTGCTGCGCGCGCCCCACGAGTTGAAGCTGCCGATCACCGAAACCAGCCGCGCATTCGGCGCCCAGACGCTAAACATCACACCGGCTTTCTCGTCGCGAGTGCCCAGGTGAGCGCCCATGGTTTCATGCATTCGGTAGTTGCTGCCCTCGTTGAACAGGTAGAGGTCCTGGTCGGAGAGCAGGGTAGGGCGGTCAGAAGGCGCGGGGATGGGAGTTTCTGGCATTTACGAAGTCTTAGTGTACCGGAAGATGATAGGTGACGACATCGGGGTCTCTCCGCAAAACCCGATTCTTCTTGGCGATCAACGCAGGCTCCTTGCGACTTGCCTCGAACGTAGAGGGGTAGACTGGTAAATGTGCGTATTCGTAATGTAATACATAAAGCTTGACAATAGTAATACTATCAAGTAGTATGTTACTTTTCGGAGTGGATGGTGAGCCGGGGATGAAATCCGAAAGTAAGGCGGCTGTACGGCGCGATGCACAACAACGCAGCGAGATGATTACGGTACGACTTGAGCCGAGGCTGCGTTACTTGGCTGAGGTGGCTGCTAGCGCAGTAGGGATGACCCTATCGTCTTATGTCGCATGGGCACTGCAAGAAAGCTTCGAGTCCGTCACATTGCGCGTACCACCGGAACCAGAACCGTTTTATGGGCATGACCTAAACAATGTGACGATGCCGGAGAAGCCAAACGAAGAGGAGGAGAGCGCGAAAAATAAGGCAATGTCCGTTGCAAACCTTGCTGACGATCTTTGGAGCGAAAGCGAGTTTGTACGATTGCAAAACCGCTTCATCCTTGCTCGGCACACCTTATCCGAGGAAGATCAGGAACTACTGCAGTACCTCCACAGCCGGGACGATCTCAAAATTCGCCAGTCTCCTACGGCGGACTACTATAAGTTAAATCGGGAGAAGATCAACAGCGAATGGGGAGCCATACGAGCGGCTTTCGCTAGTGGGCAACACCAGAAGCAAAATGCAAGCGAAGGTCAAGTGACCAGGCAGTTGCTACTCAGTGATTAGGCCATGTTCGCTGCCATTTCAATCTATGAGCAAATGGACGAGAACGCGCCGCAATGAATATCTCCAGCGGGCTATAGGCCAAGTTCGCCGTGCGCGACGCGCATGACAGGAAGACTCATGACGATTTTCGAGTTCCTCAAACCGAAGAGCGGACTATCGGAGGCGAAGCAGCGCGCGAAGGAGGTGGAAAAGCAAATGAAGTGGCTGTTGAAGCAAGACCCTCAAACCTTCAAGGCAGGATTGAAAAAGCTAGGATTGAACGAGGGGGATGAAGAGTACAAGCAGGCACTCAAGATTTACGAAGAGACTTCTTAATGCCCTTCACGAAAGTGGAGAATTGCCCGACCTTACGATTTTTTTCCCCCTCAGTGAGGCCCTTTCGTTCCATATTCTGCTCTATCAGGGATGCGAGTTTTGCAGCGGCGTCCTTAGCCGAGAGCTTCTTGCCGCGTTTCTTTTCCTCGTTCCCTTGAGGATCGTGAGAGGGATTAACCGCACGAGAGGCCAAGCTGTATTTCTCCTTGTGTGTTTCTAAGGTCACAATTCTAGGCCTAATTGTCAAGCTATCGGTTCAATTTCATAGTAGTTCATCGTCCAAGACGCGGAAACATTACGTAAGTTCTGGCCGAAGAAGTGCGCGGTCGAGCTGGGAACGGCGGTAGTCTTATTCTCGGGGAACAAGTTGTAGGCCCTGCCTTTTCGTGCAACGGTCGGGCCCAATCCCCATGCTATCCTGACCATTCCAGCCATGCCCTCCCTGCGTCTAATTCTTCTCTGGCATCAGCATCAGCCTTTTTACAAGGACTTGGTGACCGGGGAATATCGCCTGCCCTGGGTTCGTCTGCATGCGCTGAAAGACTATTACGGCATGGTGAAACTGCTGGATGAGTTTCCCAACGTCCACCAGAACTTCAATCTGGTTCCCTCGCTGATCACGCAGATTCAGGATTATGTAGCGGGCACGGCGCAGGATCCGTTTCTGAAAGTGGCCGCCAGGCCGGCGAACGAACTGATTCTTCAGGAGCGGCTTTTTGCTCTGCAATATTTGTTCCAGGCCAATCCGACGAATGTGATCGGCCGGTATCCGCGTTACCGCGAGCTTTGGGAGAAGTTTCGTGAGCATGGGTTTTCGGCGGAGAAAGCGGAGAAATATTTTCCGCCGCGGGATTTTACCGACCTGCAGGTGCTCTCACAGATCGCATGGTTCGACGAATTTTTTCTTGAGGATCAGGACGTTGCCGAGCTGATTAAGAAAGAACGCAACTATTCGCTCGAAGATCAGAGTTTTGTAATCGCCCGCGAGCGCGAACTTCTGGGCAAAGTTCTGCCTGCCTACGCGGACGCGGCAAAAAAAGGATCGATCGAAATTTCGGCCACGCCTTTTTATCATCCGATTCTTCCTTTGGTCTGCGACACCAATGCCGGAGCAGTTTCATCGCCGGGTCTGCCTTTGCCGCAAAACCGCTTTCGGCATCCGGAAGACGCGCGGGAACAGCTGGTGCGCGCTCTCGACCTTCATCAAGAAGTGTTCGGAGTGCGGCCGCAGGGCGTCTGGCCGTCGGAGGGCAGCGTTTCCGAAGAGGCGCTCGCGATTGCCCATAGTCTCGGCATCAAGTGGATGGCCACCGACGAAGGCGTGCTGGGCCGCAGCACGGGAGTGTTCTTTCAACGCGACGGCAACGGCCGCCTTCCCACGCATCTCGCAGAGCGTCTCTACAATGTCCACCGCTACGAGAATGGTTCCACAGAAATGCACATGGTTTTTCGCGACCATACAATTTCGGATCTGATCGGCTTTGTCTATTCGGGCATGGACCCCGGAGATGCGGCGGGACACCTTCTACGCAACATTAAAGAGGCGGCGCAACCGGTGTTGGCCCAAGGCCGGGACGCAGTCGTATCGGTGATCCTCGATGGCGAGAATGCGTGGGAATATTATCCAAAATCCGGGAGGGAATTTCTGCGGCGATTTTATGACGCGTTGCAGCGGGAAGGTGGTCTGGAATCTGTAACAGTTTCGGAGGCAATCTCGCGCCAAGGCAATGTTTCGCCGTTAAAGTCTCTGGTGCCGGGATCGTGGATCAACGCCAACTTCAATGTTTGGATTGGCGCTCCTGAAGACAATCGCGCCTGGGATTATCTTCACCACGCCCGCGAGTTTTATGCGCAAAATTCAGCCCGGGCCAGCGAGTCGCAACGCAAATTAGCTTTCGAAGAAATCATGATTGCCGAGGGCAGCGACTGGAACTGGTGGTACGGTCCCGAACACCACTCGGCCAACGACCGCGCAAACATCTTTCAAACATTTACCAGGCGCTGGGCGCGATGCCGCCGGATTACTTGTCGCAGCCGATCACGGGCGGTGAAGTCCGTCCCGCCTTCACTCCGCAGACGGCTTACATTCATCCGCGCGTTACCGGCGACAAAATTCGCTACTTCGAATGGATGGGAGCGGCCATTTTTACTGCCGATCAGCGCGCCGGCGCCATGCACGGAAAGCAGTTTCTGCTGGATTCGGTCCATGCCGGGATCGATAGCACATTTGTCTACGGACGCCTGGACTTTGCCGGGCCGGTTCCGGAGATGGAATTTGATCTGGTGGTGAATCTGGAATCATGGGCGAGGGGAGACGCGCGCCCCACGCGGGCTTTGCGGCTCGATGCCAAGGTGCAAGACTGCCAGATGACGGAATGGAGAGTTGATGGGCGAGAGGAATCGCTGCCCGCTTCGTCCAACCCGAATGAGGAAAGCGCCAAGGCAGCCATGTTGCGCAACTTTGAATTCCGGCTGCCCCTAAGCTGGCTGCTCGCGAAACCTATCCTGCCAGCGAATCCCGGAACCAGCGGGGGAACTGTGCCGCAGTCCAAGCCAGCGGCTGCCGCTATCGCACCCACCAGCCGGCTTCGCCTGCGCTTCAGCCTCTGGCACAACCGCTTGCCCGTGGATGCTTTGCCAGTGGAGGGTTGGATCGAACTGCAATTGCTGAGCGAATGGGATCTGGCGGCGGGGGCGTAGGGTGCTTGTGGGATGGATCGGGGTTGGAGGATGAGAAGTTGCTTAATCTTTCCTTGAAATCCACGGTCGAAAGTGAAAGACGAAAATCGGAGACTGCGGCAAAGGCCGCAAGATAGGAGTCGGCCCAGGTTTTCGGACTAGGGGAATGCAGGCGGGAACGAGAGCTGAAGAGGATGTCCAGATCAGCCGGTTCCTCTAGAAACAGAACCCGCCGATCGCTCAGCCAGTGATCAAAAGCTTGCCAGGCTTGGGCCTGAGTCATCACTTCATCCGTGCCCATAATCGCTTGCGTGGTAAGCAGCCTTAGCAAGCTGAGTTGCGTGAAGCGGCAAAAGCAAACGCGCTCTTCCATATCGACGCCTTCGAACCAGGTCCGCGCGATATGGTGATGAAATGTGCCCTCCGTAAGTGAGGGTAATCCAGACGTTCACATCAGGGAAAAGGAATGAACTCGAAGATCTTGGCATTGTCCAAAACCAGCGAGCCAGGCCGCTTCGACCGAACAATGGGACGTGATACCCGGCCCTTAGGTCGGCTGCGACGGTTCTTCAACTCCTGCTCGACGCTGCGCAGAATTAATTCTTGGACCGAGCGTCCCTCGCTAGCAGCCTTGCCCTTGAGTCGCGGTAAAGGGAATCCGGAATATCGACCGTGGTTCTCACGTTTCGATACTGCCGTATTTATGGCTTGGATGTATAGATCACTTCACGGCACTGGCTTACGCGTTAGGCAGGTTGAGCGGGAGATCCTTCGCTACGCCTGAAAAAGCGCCCGCTCAGGATGACAAATATCAAAAAACCGGACCGTGGTAAGGTCCGGTTTGAGAATTTTAAGCACCCGGTTTACTACTTATTGCCCAGAGGCGCTAGCCACTGCCGGTGTCATCGCCAGCGGGCGGTTCAGTTCGAGCGTTAGCGTCGTACCCGCAGGCAGCGTGGCCGAACGATGTTTGCTCAGCCAGTGCGCGCCGGTCGAACCCGCGCCCACGACTCCGCCGATCAGGATTCCCGGCGGACCGCCGATGAGGCCCCCAATCAGCATGCCGCCAGCTGTCCCGCCGCCGGCCTCCATCTGATCGCGGCGGTCATGACCGAATCCTTTGAACTCGCCTTCCTGATTTACATCCGTGCCCCGTATATCGGTGTCGACCAGCGTCGCGTCCAGAAATAAACGCTCCCCGGTCGGCAGTACCAATGCTTCCGGCAGAATGCCGATTGTCGGCTTTCCGGAAATGCGGCGCGGTTCGTCCACTTTAGTCACGCGCCCTTCCACCACGGCTCCGGCGGGAATCACAGTCTTGCCGTCGAGCACGACGGCCTGTGCCAAGCGTCCCTGGAACGGATCGCCAGCCTTGTTGCTGAAGGTGGCGAGGGTCGTTTCCAGTTTGACCATCAGGGCGGTACCGGCCGGCACCGGCGCACTGGCCTGTGCCACAGCCATCGCCGCCGACAGCAGCATCCCAGGTAGTATCATCCACTTCTTCATCACTCCTCCTCAGTTCGTTCAAGCTCAGGTCGTCCAACCATTAGAAACCCGTAATTGTTCTCTTTGACTCTAGCCCACATGGATTTCCGGAACAATATGCACCTCCCGCGAAGGAACCAGCAATGATAAGGGCCGGACGTGGGTGCGCGGAATCGGCTCTGTGCGCCCTGTCACATTCCTGTGATCTCCCATCCGATATAATTATGAGTCTCGTAGCCACTCATGGGCAAGAACTATAAAGGGGTCGGCTATCTAACCGGCCGCCGTCTTAGCTTTCATTCAGACGCTCCCCGACAGGCCGTGCGCGTGGCCGACGATTCACGAACAATTCCCGCAGATAAGGACGGAAAAGAAGTCATGACGAATATCGGTGCCATCATTGGGCGCGAAGTGCTGGATTCCCGCGGCAATCCCACGGTAGAAGCCGAAGTGCAACTGTCGAGTGGCGTTACGGGGAGAGCCATCGTTCCCAGCGGCGCTTCGACCGGCGAGCACGAGGCCGTCGAACTGCGCGACGGAGACAACGCGCGCTTTCTTGGCAAAGGCGTGCTCAAAGCGGTGGAGAACGTCAATGGCGAGATCGCCGACGCGCTGGCCAACTGGGATGCCGCCGATCAGCGCGCACTCGATCAAAGGATGATCGAACTCGACGGTACCGAGACCAAGGGCCGCCTGGGGGCAAACGCGATTCTGGCCGTCTCCATGGCCGCGGCCCGCGCGGCTGCGGCGGAGTATGGGCTGCCGCTCTATCGCTATCTCGGAGGCGCGGGCGCAAATACTCTTCCGACGCCCATGATGAACATCCTCAACGGCGGCGCCCACGCCGACAACAATGTCGACTTCCAGGAATTCATGGTCATGCCCGTGGGCGCGCCTTCGTTCTCGGAAGCATTGCGCTGGGGCGTGGAAGTATTCCATACGCTCAAGGGAGTGCTCAAGAAACGCGGCTACAACACTGCCGTTGGCGACGAAGGTGGATTCGCTCCTTCGGTGAAGTCGAACGTCGAAGCCATCGAGGTCGTTCTGGAAGCGATTCAGCAGGCCGGCTACAAACCCGGAGAAGAGATTGCCATCGCGCTCGATCCCGCCGCCAGCGAGTTCTACCAGGACGGCAAGTACGTCTTCAAAAAGTCCGACAAATCGGCCAAGAGTTCCGACGATATGGTGAAGTTCTGGGCGAAATGGGCGAAAGATTATCCCATCGTGTCGCTGGAGGATGGTTTATCCGAAGGCGACTGGGATGGCTGGCAGAACCTCACCAAAGAACTAGGCGGCAAAATTCAGCTCGTAGGCGACGATATCTTCGTTACCAACATTGCTTTTCTGCAAGAAGGAATTGACAAGGGCGTGGCCAACTCGATTCTGATCAAAGTGAACCAGATCGGCACGGTGAGCGAAACTTTGGACGCGATTGATCTGGCGCGGCGAAATGGATACACATCGGTGATCTCGCACCGCTCCGGCGAAACCGAAGACACGTTCATCGCCGACCTCGCCGTAGCCACCGGCGCAGGCCAGATCAAAACCGGCTCCGCCTCCCGCACCGACCGCATCTGCAAGTACAACCAGTTGTTGCGGATTGAAGCGGAGTTAGGGGATTCGGCACGGTTCTTGGGATTGAAGGCGCTGAATTGTGGCAAGTGAATTCGTCGACCAGTGGATTTAGGGGAACGTCAATTCAAAGACCGCTGCAGAGACTCCGCGCCGCGTGTGAAATTGCAATTTGTCAAATAAAAACTTCCTAGTAGATTCCCAGAAGGAAATGTGCTTCTATTACCTGAAGCGATCCCGCTTCCGAGGCATGGTCTTGATCGAGGTAGCCAGTGCTGTGCTTGAGCCGATTCAGGTCGCAATTTCCTCCTCAAAGGAAACGCCCGGCTTATTGACCACTTTATCCGCCTACGCTTGGCCCCTAGTCACCATCGTAAGTCTTTTGATCTTTCGCAAGCCGATCAAGGAATTTTTAAAGACAGTCAGTTCGCGAGCCACTGAGTTCGGAATTGGATGGGCGTCCATCAAGCTCCCCGAGGTTAAACAGCCATCCTCTATGCAGATCGAAGCCATTCGTGAACTACAGAGCGACCTATGGAGCGAGAGTAGCGTGGGATGGTTTAAAGAGTTTTCCTCCTCGTCTGCCAATAGCGAATATGCGCAGCTCAATCTCGGCAAAGGCGACGAGTGGATCACTTCGCGACTCTTCATTTTTGCGGTCATGCTGCAGCGCATGAAATCGCTTAAATGCGTCGTCTTCACGAAGGTTTTTCCCTCCGGGGACGTGCGTTTTCTCGGATGTGCCTCCCCGGATAACATCCATCTGACGCTCGCAGCCAATCAGCCCTGGTTGGAGGTAGCGTTTGCGAATGCATATTCGGCTGAACTCTCGGCCCTGCCTGCAGACAGCCCCGGGCAAACTGTTATTCGCATCGACGGGTCGTTGGAACCCCAACGCGCCGAAAGCATCGTCCGCTCCTTCATTTCCAGCTTGAAGGATTACACAGGTGCGATGAGCAACTCGAACCCAGGGGACTGGGCGAGCTTTATCGGCCGTACAGATCGTGAACACGCCACTTGGGTCACCGAGAGCGAGCTTCAGCGCATTATTGGCATCTACCTCTGGAGAGATGCCATCGAAGCGCGAGTCGATGACACGGTTGGTCAAAAGAAAGCCGAGATTCAGCGGGTCGTGGGTAAGTCGTCCCCATATGTTGCCGTCCTTAAAGACGGCTTTTACAAGTCTCTGGTGAATCGCATCGCTCTTTTAACTGAGATCGGACAGTCGGCACTGTAGATTCAATTCCCGTCTCCTCGTGACGAAAAATGCCTAGACCCAAACCTCTTATCCTGATCATCCTCGACGGCTGGGGATACCGCGCCGAGACCAAAGCCAACGCCATCGCGCTCGCGCGCAAGCCTACTTACGACCGCCTGTTGCGCGAGTACCCCAACACTTTGATTCACACCAGCGGGCCTTTCGTCGGCCTGCCCGAAGGACAGATGGGTAACAGCGAGGTTGGGCATCTCAACATTGGTGCTGGACGCATCGTTCACATGGACATCACCCGCATCGATCTGATGATCCGGAACGGCGAGTTCTTCTCGCATCCCGTGTTGCTCGCGGCCATGAAGCACGCGCGCGTGGGCGAACGGAGATTGCATCTATTCGGGCTGGTCTCCGATGGCGGTGTTCACTCCCAGCAGGCTCATCTCTACGCCCTGCTTAAAATGGCCAAGCAGAACGGCGTGGACCGCGTTTTCGTGCATGCCTTCATGGACGGCCGCGACACGCTGCCCACCAACGGCGCTGGCTATCTCGAACAATTGCAGCAGAAAATGCGTGAGTACAACTCGGGCAGGATTGCGACTGTGAACGGCCGCTACTACGCCATGGATCGCGACCGGCGCTGGGAGCGCATCTCGAAAGCCTACAACGCGATGGTTTTCGGCGACGCGGAAGGCGGAAAGTGCGCAGATCCGGTGCAAGGGATGAAAGATTCCTACAACAAAGATGTGACCGATGAATTTGTCGTGCCGTTTGTTTGTACGGATAAGAGCGGTCAGCCGCTAGCGACGATTCGCGATGAAGATGCCTGCATCTGTTTCAACTTCCGCGCCGATCGCGTCCGCCAGATCACCCGCGCCCTAGCCCGTAACAGCGGCCTGAATGCGAAAGGGGGCAGCGATCTTCCCGGCGCGGACGATCTCGACGCAACCATTGCCCGCGACCGTGTTCCCAAGAATCTGCACTACGTTTGTATGACGCAATACGATAAGAATTTCAGCCTGCCGGTCGTCATTCCACCGGAATCGATGGCGAACATCCTAGCAAACGTGATGGGCGGGCTCAACATGCGCAACCTGCGCGTGGCTGAAACCGAGAAATACGCCCACGTTACTTATTTCTTCAATGGCGGCGTGGAACAGCCGTTTCCCGGCGAAGAGCGCGTGATGGTGCAATCGCCGAAAGTCGCGACTTACGATCTAAAGCCGGAGATGAGCGCTGCGGGCATTGCCGATGCTGTCATAAAGGCCACGGAAGAAGGAACCTTCGACGTGGTCATCGTGAACTTCGCCAATGCGGATATGGTCGGCCACTCGGGAAAAATTGAGCCTACCGTGAAAGCCGTCGAAACTGTAGACGCTTGCCTGGGCCGGATTGAGACTGTGGTGCGCGCGAAAGGCGGCGCCATGTTGATCACCGCCGATCACGGCAATGCCGAAATGATGATCGACCCGGCGACCGGTGGTCCGCACACCGCGCACACTACGAATCCCGTGCCTTTCATCGTAGTTGCGGAAGACTCGAAGCGGTACACGCTGAAGCCCAATGGCTCGCTGCGGGACATTTCTCCGACGATGCTGGGAATTCTTGGAGTCGATGAGCCCAAAGAGATGACGGGAACGGACCTGCGCGCTTTTCTGCAAAACAAATGATCAATCGGGCCGGGAAGCGTCTTAAGACGCTTTCGTATTTGTCCAGGATGGCGCGCCGGCGATGGGCTCCAAACGGAACTTCTTCACCGCCACAATGCCAAGCACGACAAAGGCCACCAGAACGACAAGTTGAACGATCAGGAAAGGCGGCTCTTTCTGCGTGGGAGCGAGCGCGTGCGCGGCCGGCACCTTCAGGAAGATCTGGACTACCAAAACGAAGACATTCAGATAGAGAGCGAGCACGGCGCATATCACATAGGTTGACCGCCAGGCGCGCACCAGATGAAGTGAGTACCGCGCAACTACAGCAATCGCGAGTGCGACCAGCGAAACGGCTCCGACTACGTGAGAAGGCAATAGATGCTCGAATGGAAAGAGAAATCCAGTCAGGCTGGTTAGGATTGTACTCACCAGGAAAATCGCAGTCGCGCCGTCGAAGCGCTTTCCGAGAAGCATTCCATAGACGACCAGAAATCCCGAACCAACTCCCACCAGGCTCAAAAAAACGTGCACGAGCGTAAAGGTCGATAGAGACATGCCTAGAATCATAGCGTCCTCCTTTGAGAATCAGAATGTTACGTCCGCCGGGGAGAAACTGCAAGATGAGTCGCGAGGAGGCAGTGCTTTTGCTCACGCGCCGGGCTGGTTAAGGTTGAGATCCTTCGCTACGCCTGAAGAACGGCTGCGCTCAGGATGACAACGTCGTAGAGGGGGCTATGCGCTGCTCGTGCTAAAGTTTTCTCGCGGGCAATCTCGCTCGACCTGAGACGGTATGGAACCACGGCTGATTTGGATCAATCTGCTGGTAAAGCTGGGCGTGGCCGCGGCCGTGTCCAGCAGTTTGGTGCGTTCCAAGGAATTTAAGTCTCTGCTGTTCCGCGAAGAACGCACGGTGCGGCAAAAGGTCTACCTGGTGCTGTGGATGTCTCTGCCGATCATGGTTGGCGTTTGGATCCGATTTTCGGCGAAGAGCTTCCTCGCTGGAGATCTGAGTTTTGAGACCGCGCTCTTGCTGGGAGTCATTGGCGGACGCTGGACGGGCTCTCTCGGTGGCTTCCTGATGGGAATACCCGCCATGCTGCACGGCGATTGGGCGGCCATGCCGTTCGGAGTTCTATGCGGGTTCATCTCAGGACAGCTGCGCACCATGGCCGCCGACAAAGATGACATCTGGTCCTTTTCTCCCTTTATCGATCAAAGTATTTTTCGCCTGATCCGACGTAATCTGCCGCGTCCGC
>Ga0302183_10000541_pt1 | contig 17572 bp, 17 predicted proteins | sample I_Palsa_N3_2_FD_200232 | JGI IMG/M metagenome (GOLD analysis project Ga0302183, IMG submission 200232) | Peat permafrost microbial communities from Stordalen Mire near Abisko, Sweden - I_Palsa_N3_2 | ecosystem: Environmental > Terrestrial > Soil > Palsa > Peat permafrost | place: Sweden...
CTCAACCTATTTACACAAGCAGCTTGACATCACCAGCAGCTCCAAAGATTTGTGATCGGGATCGGTTTGCCGTATACTAGGTTCGAACGAACGTTCGAATCAAGCCTTACGTTCCGGCCCTATGGGAAGCCCCTCGACAGCAGCACGAGTCTCCGCGCCGCGGCGCCTTGCCGCGACTGCCACGCGCTTTGACCTGCGGCTGGCGGAGATTATCACGCATGCCACCGAAGTATTTTGCAAGAAGGGATATGAGGGCGCCTCGATGCGCGACCTTTCGCGCGCGAGTGGAATGTCGTTGGCCGGACTCTACTACTATTTCGAATCCAAAGAGCGGCTGCTCTTCCTGATCCAGAAGCATACGTTCACAACCATCGTGCAGCGGCTGAAGGCGCGGCTGGTCGGTGTAAGCGATCCGGAGCAGCAGGTCCGCATCTTCATCCTCAATCACCTTGAGTATTTTCTGGCCAATCAAGCGGCCATGAAGGTGCTGTCGCATGAAGCGGAGGCGCTTAAGAATGGTTTTGCTGCCGAGGTCTCGGCGATCAAGCGCGAGTATTATCGAATCTGCGTTGGCTTGTTAGACGAATTGAAGCGTGAGCGGGGATTGCAATTCTCCACCCGCATCGCCGTCCTCAGCTTGTTCGGCATGATGAATTGGATCTACACCTGGCACAACTCGCGGGTCGATGCCGACGCAGAGCAACTCGCGCGCGAGATGAGTGACATCTTTCTGCGCGGCGTGATGGCCGGGGCCAGAAGCCGCAGGCAGACACGGCAAGAGTTTTGAAGTGGGCGATGGACGAACTTGAGGAATAAGATCGGGACTGGGTTCCGACATCCAAAGATTAATCGATCGATTACGAGGACAAAGGAGTCAAAGATATGGCAACCACAATGCAGCCGGCGACCGCCGAAACCACCAAGCAGCTTGTCAACTACTGCACCGACGGCGGTGTAGCGGTGATCGAGATGTGCGATCCGCCGGCCAATACCTATACCTACGAGATGAACCGGCAGCTCGATGAAGCCATCCTCCGTGCGCGCATGGAAAACGATGTTTACGTCATTTTGCTCACGGGCGCCGGCGATAAGTTCTTCTCCGCGGGTGCGAACATCAAAATGCTTTCCAGCGTCGATCCTACCTTCAAGTATTACTTCTGCCTCCACGCCAACGAAATGCTGCTCCGCCTGGAGCACACGCCCAAGCTGGTGATCGCTGCGATCAACGGCCACTGCGTGGGAGGTGGGCTGGAAATCGCCATGGCTGCCGATATCCGCATCGCCCGCAAGGATGCGGGCAAGATCGGTTTGCCGGAAGTGAACCTGGGCGTGCTTCCCGGCACTGGCGGCACGCAGCGCCTCTCGCGGCTGGTGGGCAAGAGCAAGGCGATCGAATTGATGGTCACGGGCAATACTTTCTCGTTTGAGGAAGCGCAAGAGCTCGGCATCATCAACGACATCTACGAGCGCGATGGCTTCATGGAAAACATGATGGAGTACGCCAAGCAGTTCTGTCCGCCGAACAAGGCCGCCAAAGCCGTGGGACGGATCAAGCGCGCCGTGCAGACGGGATGGGAGATTCCCATGGAGTCGGCGCTGGCGGTGGAGCGCGAGAACCAGCAAATACTTTTCCAGAGTGAAGATGCCAAGGAGGGTCTGGCTGCGTACGTGGAGAAGCGGCCGGCAGTGTTCAAGGCGAAGTAGTTCGGAGCGTTGAGTAAGTTGAAACCATCGTATATCTCGTGAATCGTCTGGGGAAGGGCACGGCTTCAGCCGTGCCGCCATGACCAATAAAGACGAGGGTTTTCGCCCCTGAGGTACACGGCAGCCAACATCGAGGTCTTATGCCCGGTAAAGTAGCGAAAATCGGAACGTTCAGTGATTGGGAAGGCATGTTCAACGACTGGCGCAAAGATATCGGCGTCAATACCAAGGACATCGAGGCTTTCCATTTCGACACGCTGTACGGCGCGATCGATACCGAGGAAATCGAATTCGGTTCGTATAAAGGCCGCCGCAAATGGGAGAACCTGCGCCAGATTCCCACGCAGCAGATGCGCGATGCACTGATGAACATGATCGTCTATCAGGGCGACACCGAGTTTGCCAGCGTCGAGCAGCAGCGCAATCTTCTCGAAAATGCGCCCACCGACTGGGATCGCCGCGCCATCACGCGCGTCATGATCGAAGAAATGCGCCACGGCTGGCAAATGTGCGCTTTGCTGGTGGATCACTTCGGCTATTCCGGCAAAGTTGAGGCTCAGAAAATGCTGGAGCGCCGCGCCTTCGAGAATAAGCGGCTGCTGGGCGCATTCAACGTCGATGTCGACAACTGGATGGACTTTTTCACCTACACTGACTTCGTCGATCGCGACGGAAAATTCCAGTTGCAGATGCTGAAATACTCCGCCTTCGCGCCGCTGGGACGCTCGATGTCGTACATGCTGCGCGAAGAAGCATTTCACATGGGCACGGGCAACGATGGCCTGCGGCGCATCGTGGAAGCGGGTGTAATTCCGGGATGGCTGATCCAAAAGTATCTCAACAAGTGGATCTCCAGTTCCTACGACCTCTTCGGCACCGACCATTCCTCGTCGGCCCACTGGGCCTATGTGTGGGGTGTGAAGGGCCGTTACGACGAACCCAAGAACGAGCACGCGCCCGACCTCGACGACTTGAACGACTACAACCGGAATCTCTATCGCGACGAAGTGGCAGGCCTGATCGAGCGCTTCAACGGCGCACTGAAGCCGGGCCAGCCCAAGCTGTATGCGCCGCACATCAAATTCAATCGTGAGATCGGACGCTGGGCGGGACAGAAATTCCACGCGCAGACGGGCGAAGCGCTCGATGACCGCGCCTATGAAGAACACCTGAAAGAATACATGCCGTCCGCGGCCGATAAGAAGCTGCTGCTCGATATCATCGGGACCGAGAAGAAGTGGATCGCCGAAAAGACGGGTGCGCGCGATCCCCTGGCCAGCATCGGCGAAGTTAGGAAGTCGGCGATTAATCTTTAGCTCCAGTTCGCGTCGAAGGGCGAATCTGAATCCAATGACCGCAACGTCTGCCAGCACCAGTTTCGCTCGGATTGGTTTCGAACTTCAGCCGTCGGTTGCTCGGATTGTGCTGCGTCATCCGCCGCTGAACGTCATCGACGTTGCGATGATGGAAGAGTTGGCGCAGGCGCTGGCAGAAATCGAAGCGCGTTCGGATGTTTCTGTGATCGTGCTGAGTGGCGCGCGCAAAGGTTTGTCGGCTGGCGTGGATGTAGCGGCGCATATTCCCGATAAAGTCGAAGAGATGCTGATCAAGTTCCACGCGGTGGTTCGCGCCCTGGTCGCCAGCAAGAAAGTTACGATTGCCGCCGTGCGCGGGCATTGCCTGGGCGGCGGCGCGGAACTGGCGATGGTTTGCGACATGGTGTATACCACAACATCGGCGCGGTGGGGATTTCCAGAAATCAAGCTGGGCTGCTATCCGCCGGTGGCGTGCACCGCTCTCGCTGCGTTGGTGGGGCAGAAGCGTGCCTCGGAATTGATCTTGACCGGGCGCACGATTACTGGCGCCGCAGCAGCGGAGATGGGATTGGCGAATCGAGCCGTTCCCGATGAAGAGCTGGATTCCGCCGTTGAACAAACAGTTCAGGAACTGCTGAGCCTGAGTCCCGCGGCCTTGGCGGTGACCAAGAAAGCCATCTATGCATGGGACGCGATGCACTTCGATAAGGGTTTGGCGCGGGCTGAGAAGATTTATCTGGAAGAGCTGATGAAGACTGCGGATGCGCAGGAAGGCATCCGTGCTTTCATGCAGAAGCGAGAGCCCAAGTGGATGGGCAGATAGTTTTGACTGGCGAGACATTGGCCGGGCGACAAACAAGCATGGACTACGAGATCACGCCCGAAGAAGTGAAGATGAAGCTCGACAAGGGCGAGCCATTCACGCTGCTCGATGTCCGCGAGCCCTGGGAGTTCGAGACGTCGCACGTGGCGGGAGCGAAACTGATTCCAATGGGCGACGTTCCATCCCGCGCGCATCAGGAACTGGATCCCGAAGATCACGTTGTGGTGATTTGCCACCACGGGGTGCGCTCGATGAATGTGACCGCATGGCTGCAGCAGCAGGGATTCGAGAAAGCGCAGTCCATGCGCGGCGGCATCGACGCCTGGTCACGGCGGGTGGATGGGAAAGTGCCGCTGTATTAGAAACAGCTCTTAGCCTTCAGCCAAACCGGCACCAGCTAAGAGCTAAAGGCTAAGAGCTAAAAGCTGAGAATGAAAAAAGAACTCGTCGAACTCAAAATCAATGGCCGCACCCACGAGCTGGCGATCGAGCCGAGCGCGCTGCTGCTGGATGTATTGCGGCAAGATTTGGGGCTCACAGGGGCGAAGCGCGGCTGCGATGAGTCCTCCTGCGGCGCTTGTACCGTGCTGGTAGATGGCGTTGCCATGATGTCCTGTACGCTGCTGGCAGCGAGTTGCCAGGAGCAGGGGATCACGACCATCGAGGGCGTGAGCGAGCATGGCAGTCTGGCGGCGCTCCAAAAGGCTTACGGCGATTGGGGCGGCGCGCAGTGCGGCTTTTGCACGCCGGGATTCATCATGACGGTCAAATCGCTGCTGGCCGAGAATCCCGATCCGTCGGAAGCGGAAGTTCGCGCGGCATTGAGCAGCAACCTGTGCCGCTGCACGGGTTACAGCCAGATGTACGCGGCCATCCGGTCGGCGATTGCGGCGGAACAGCAGGGAGCACTCACGGGCGGATGCGAATACCGAGAACGCAAATGAGCGATTTCAGCATCATCGGCAAGCCCACCGCCATGATCGACGCGGCGGAGAAGACCACCGGCGGCGGCAAATACACTGACGACCTCACCGTGCCCGGCATGCTCGTCGGCAAGATTCTGCATTCTCCGTATCCGCACGCGCGCATCAACCGCATCGACACCAGCCGCGCCGAGGCGCTCGACGGCATTGTCGCCGTGGTCATTGGCAAGGATGCGCCCAATCCCTACGGAATTCTTCCCGTCGGTCACGATGAGCACGCGCTTGCACTCGACAAGGTGCGTTACGTCGGCGATAACGTCGCGTGCGTGGTCGCGCTTTCTGAGGCCATTGCCGAGAAGGCGTTGGAACTGGTCGATGTGGAATACGAAGTGCTCCCTGCCTACTTCGATCCCGAAGAATCGATGAAGGCGCAGAGCGACCTCATCCACGACAACAAGCCGGGCAATCTGGAAAAAGACTATCACCACGCCTTCGGCGATCCCGACAAAGGTTTTGCCGAGGCGGACCACATAGAAGAAGCGCGCTTCATCGCAAATGAAGTGACGCACGCTGCCATGGAGCCGCATTCCACGCTGGCGTCGTTCGAAGTTGATCCGCACTCCGGCAAGCTCGGGCGCCTGACCGTGTGGTCCTCCACGCAGGTGCCGTATTACCTACAGCACAAGCTCTCGCTGGTGTTGGAAATGCCGATGGCGCAGATTCGGGTGATCAAGCCGCTGGTGGGCGGAGGATTTGGTGGCAAGAGTGAAGTGATTCCGCTGGAGATCATTGCCGCGGTGGCAGCGCGCAAAGCGCAAGCGCCCGTGAAGATCACATATACGCGCGAGGAAGTGTTCTGGGCGCATCGCGGGCGTCCCCGCACCATCATCGATCTCAAAACCGGCATCAAGAATGACGGCCGCATTACCTCTGTGAAAGCGCGCGTGGTGCAGGATGGCGGCGCGTATTGCTCCTACGGCGTGGTCACGATTCTTTATTCCGGAGCGCTGCTGGGCGCGCTCTACGACATTCCGAACATTCAATACGACGGCTACCGCGTGCTCACCAACAAGCCTGCGTGCGGCGCCATGCGCGGCCATGGGACCGTAAATGTGCGCTTCGCCTTCGAATCGCAGCTCGACGAACTCGCGGCAAAGATCGGAATGGATCCGGCAGAGATTCGGCAGCGCAATCTGCTCAAGCCGCCGTGCATTACGGTGAACGGCTTGCGCGTCCAGAGCTACGGGCTGCCCGAGTGTATTGAGAAAACGGTTGCGCGCTCGGGTTGGAAACAGCGCAAAGGCAAACTGCCCAAGGGGCGCGGCTTGGGCATCGCTTGCAGCCACTATGTGAGTGGGGCGGCGAATTCGATCATTCGGTCCGACATGCCGCACTCTACCGTCAACATCAAGATCGATCGTGACGGAGGCGTGGTGGTGTACACCGGTGCGTCGGAAATCGGTCAAGGATCGGACACCATGACGGCGCAGGTCGCCGCCGAAGTGCTGGGATGCTCGCTGGCACGCGTGAGAGTAATCGCGGCCGACACCGACCTCACGCCCATTGACATCGGCTCGTATTCCAGCCGCGTCACCTTTATGGCGGGGAATGCCACGCTGCGCGCCGCGGAAGACGTGAAGAAAAGAATTGCAGCAGCTGCTGCGAAGAAGATGAACTGTGCTGCGCAGGACCTGGTGTTCCGCGACGATCTTCTCCTCAAGAAGGGAAGCGCTCCGCCCGCCGGGAAGAAGGATCAGGCTGAAGAAGCGGAAATGACGCAGGCAGGCGCTTCCGTCAGTGGACGCGTCGAAGGGCAAATTCTACGCGGATCGTTGCAGCAGAAACGCAAAGAAGAAGGCCCGAAAGAATGGATGACCTTCGAAGAAGCCGTAGTCGCCGCGATCGACTTCCACGGCGCGCTCACCGGGACCGGTTCCTACGCGCCGCCGCCCGAGGCTCGCGGCGGCAAACACAAAGGCGGTGGCGTGGGGCCATCGCCGGCCTACTCTTATTCGGCCCAGGTCGCCGAAGTCAGCGTGGACGAAGACACCGGCGAAGTGACGGTACACAAAGTGTGGGCCGCGCATGATTGCGGACGCGCGCTCAACCCGGTTTCGGTCGAGGGCCAGATCATCGGTTCCGTGTGGATGGGGATGGGGCAGGCGCTCACGGAAGAAATGGTTTGGAAACATGGCATGCTGATGAATCCTGGCATGCTGGAATACCGCAGTCCGTCGTCGGTGGAGTCGCCCGAAGTTGAGCCCATCATTGTGGAGAGCATCGATCCCGAAGGTCCTTTTGGCGCCAAGGAATGCAGCGAGGGATCGCTGGCTGCGACGATTCCGGCAATTTCGAATGCGATTTACGACGCAGTCGGCGTGCGTTTGCATGAGTCTCCATTCACGCCCGAGCGCGTGCTGGCCGCGCTGCGGAAGAAGAGAAGCGATAAAGCTCTGAACCTGACCGAGGGCGTAGATCCAACCGCTCCGGCTCGTTTTCGCGAGCATGGCGGAGCGCTTTGCTTCAAGGGCAAAGGACCGGTGCGGCACGCGCTCGATCCGGCGCGCTGTGAATCGCCAGCTTCGGCGGGAGGTGCGGATTGAGCCTTCCACAATTCCGGCTGCTTCGGCCGCGCGCGGTCGAAGAGGCTGTTGCGTACCTCGCAACCCACGCCGGCAACGTTCGCGTGCTGGCTGGCGGAACCGATTTGATCCCGTCGATGCGGCAGAAATTATTTGAGCCGGAGTATGTGCTGGACTTGCGCGGCTTGGCCGAGCTGCGCGGAATCCGGCCGCAAACTGGCAATGCGGCGGAAATCGGAGCATTGACCACGCTCGCCGCGATTGAGAAGTCTTCATTCTTGCGCCAGCACTATCCGGTACTCGCCGAAGCGGCCGCGACGGTGGCTTCGCCGGTGCTGCGCAACATGGGCACGATCGGCGGAAACATCTGCCTCGACACGCGCTGCCTTTGGTACAACCAGTCGCTCACCTGGCGTAAGGGATGCGGCTTCTGCATCAAGAAGGATGGCGATCTCTGCCACGTCGCTCCGGGCGGAACGAAATGCTGGGCCGCATTCTCCGCCGATACTCCTCCGGCCCTGCTTTGTCTGAATGCGGAAATCGAGATCGTAGGCTCGAACGGCGCGCGCCGCGTTCCGTTGCGAGACTTCTACACCGGAGACGGAGAAAGCTACCGCAAATTGCTGCCCACTGAATTAGTTACACGAGTGTTCGTGCCCGCAGAGGCGGCAGACTATCGCGGCATTTACGGCAAGCTTCGGGTTCGAGGGTCAATTGATTATCCTTTAGCTGGGGTCGCGATCGTGATGAAACAGTCGAATGGACGCGTCGCCGATGCGCGGCTCGCCATTACGGCGGTAAACCCCGCGCCGTTGCTGGTGCGGCGCGCCGGAGAAATGCTGATCGGCAAGATTGTTGACGAAGCTTTGGCGGACGCCGTCGGCGATCTTGCAGCGCGTACCGCCAAACCTCTGACTACCTCGGCGCTCACGCCCGAATACCGGCGCGAGATGATTCGAGTCTTCACCAAACGCGCGGTGCTGGCTGCAGCGAGCAATTGAATGATCACCGACTGCCACATTCATATCCAGCCGATGGAGATGTTCAAGCCCCACGCGCTCGAACTGATGAAAAAGAAGCGGCCGAACTTCGATCAGATTGCGGAATTCTGCCGTTCGCCTAAGGCCTTCCTGAAATACCTCGACGTCAGCGGCATTGACCGCGCGGTGCTCATCAACTACGTAGCGCCGGAAGTGATCGGCTTCACGAGCGGCGTAAATCAATTTATCGCGGACTACGTCAAGGAAGATCCGAAGCGGTTGCTATCCTGCGCCGGTTTACATCCCCGGCACACTACGAACGTTCTGGCCGATATGGAGCAGATTCTGCGGTTGGGAATCCGCATGATCAAAATCCACCCTCCGCACCAGCTTCTTTTTCCCAACGATTACTTGAACGGCGTGAAAGAACTGGAAATAATTTACCGTGCCGCCGAGGCCAACGGTGTGCCGGTGATGTTTCACACCGGAACATCCATTTTTCCCGGAGCCCGTAACAAATACGGGGATCCCATTTACGTGGACGACGTGGCGGTTGACTTCCCCAAGTTGAAGATCCTGCTGGCGCACGGTGGCCGTCCCCTCTGGATGAAAACCGCATTTTTTCTCGTCCGCCGCCACCCCAACGTCTATCTCGATATCAGCGGCATTCCGCCCAAGACGCTGCTCAAGTATTTTCCGCGCATCGACGAGATTGCAACCCAAACTCTGTTCGGCACAGACTGGCCGGGTCCTGGCGTGCCGGACATCAAGAAGAATCTTGATGACTTCCGCGCCCTGCCCCTGGCGGAGGAACTCCAGCGGCAGATTCTCAGCAAAACGGCGCTGGGTATTTGGCCCGCGTGAGCTGGACTTATTTCGCTTTCCACAATCCGATCGTGTTGCCGTCCGGATCGGCGAACCACGCGAAGGTTCCTGTCGGAATCTCGACCGGGGGCACGAGCGTCTCGCCGCCCAGCGCGCCAGCCTTGTCCAGATAGCCCTGCACATCGTCCACCTGCACGTAGAAGATCGTGTAGTGGTGCGGTTCGTGGCCGAGAGCGGTGATATGGCCATGAATGCCGCTGTCCGCGCCGGTGTTGATCATGGTTGCCGGCCCCGCGGCCTGCATATTCCAACCAAACAGGCCGGAGAAGAAGTCCGCTGTCTTGCTGCTGTCGCGGCCGCCGATTTCGAAATGAACCACCGGTTGGCCCATTGCAACTCCTTTCATCATCGGTCGAGAGCATAGCACGGCGATACGGAAACAAGGTTACGCGACCATCAAAACTTTGCACCTCTGCGAGAACGAACTGGCCGGAACGCCGCCTGTAATCCGCTCGAAAACCTACGCCAGACAGTCGGGTACGAAATTGCCCCTAAGGCCGCCAAACACCGAAGTTACTCCGCGGGTAACAGCGCAATTTGGAACGCAGGCGCTTGCTGGCGTATAAAAGGAAGTTGCATTCCCCGCGCACCCCGAGCGCGGATCGGGCAACGGCAATCAATCTACTTAAGCGAGAAACTATGTCCAGCGTGACCAGCACTTCTGCCACGAAAGGCCTGGAAGGCATCGTTGCCACCAATTCGAGCATTTGTTACATCGATGGCGACCGCGGCGTTTTGGCCTATCGCGGCATTGACATTCACGAACTGGCGGACCACTCCACGTTTGAAGAGACCTGCTACCTGCTCTGGTTTGGACGATTGCCGAGCCGCAGTGAGCTCAGCGATCTGCACGAGCGCCTGGCGCAGGAACGGCACCTGGATCCGGCGATGATTCGGTTCCTCCGCGAGGCCCCGCGGAGCGCGTTACCCATGGATGTGTTGCGTACCGCGGTTTCGGCGCTTGCCTTCTACGATGCCGACGATAAGAAGAACGATCACGACGCCAACGTTCGCAAAGCCATCCGATTGACCTCGCAGATCGCGATGATCGTCGCCGCTTACGACCGGATTCGCAAGGGCAAGCCGGTCGTCGAGGCCGATCGCTCGCTTTCGCATTCCGCCAATTTTCTGCTGCAGTTGTCCGGCGCCAAGCCTTCCGCCACTGCGGAACGCGCGCTCGATATCGCCCTCATTCTCCACGCGGACCACGAACTGAATGCCTCCACGTTTGCCGCGCGCGTGACCGCCGCGACTTTATCCGACATGCATTCCGCCATCACCTCGGCCATCGGCGCGTTGAAGGGGCCGTTGCATGGGGGCGCGAATGAGGCGGTCTTTCGCATCCTGGAATCGATCGAGCGCGAGAAGGCGGACCCCGTCGATTACGTCCGCAAGATGCTGGCGCAAAAGAAAAAAATTCCGGGCTTCGGCCATCGCGTCTATCACACCGAAGACCCGCGCGCTACGCATTTGCGCGCGATGTCGCGCGATTTGGGCCATTCCAGCGGTCAGCCGCAATGGTACGACATGTCGGAGAAGATCGAGCGCTTCGTAAAGGCGGAAAAGAAACTCAACGCCAATGTCGACTTCTACTCCGCCTCCACCTACCACGTGCTGGGCATCGATGAAGATCTATTTACCCCGGTCTTCGCCGTATCGCGCATCAGCGGATGGGCCGCGCACGTCATCGAGCAACTCGACGACAACCGTCTGATTCGGCCTCGTGCGGAATACCTCGGTCCGGACTATCCCAATCGTTACGTGGCGATGGAAAAACGCTGATCGCCTCGCAATTTGCAGCACAACGCAATGTTTCCTCCCGGTTTGAAAGGGCGCGGCTTCCAGGCGCGCCGTAAAACCATGAGATCGGCCGCGGCTTTGGCCGCTGAGGTAAAGCAGGTAGAATGGTGTGATGCACCGGATTTACCTCGACAATAACGCCACCACGCCGGTTCTGCCGGAAGTGCTCGAGGCCATGCGTCCGTACTTTGGCGAGCGCTTTGGCAACGCCTCGTCGATCCATCATCATGGGCAGGAGACCCGTGCTGCTGTGGAGCGCGCGCGGGATTCCGTGGCTTCGTTGCTGGGTTGCCGCGGCGCGGAAATTGTCTTCACCAGCGGAGGAACCGAAGCGGACAATCTGGCGATTGCGGGATTGACCGCTGCTGGAGATCACATCATCACATCCAGCATCGAGCACCATGCCGTGCTGCACTCCTGCAAGCACATGGAGGAAATGGGCTGCGAAGTAACGTTTGTGCCGGTCGATGGCCGCGGCCTGGTCGATCCCGGCGACGTGCGCCGCGCCCTGCGTCCCAACACAAAGTTGATCTCGATCATGATGGCCAACAACGAAACCGGGGTGTTACAGCCGGTCGAGGAGATTGGAAAGATCGCCGCGGAAGCTGACCTCTATTTCCATACAGACGCGGTGCAGGCCGCGGGCAAGGTCACAATTGATGTGAAGCGCATCGCTTGCGACGCGCTTTCGATTTCTGGTCACAAGCTTCACGCGCCACAGGGCGTCGGCGCGCTCTATGTGCGCCGCGGGACGCATCTTCAGCCGCTGTTTTACGGCGGACGCCACGAGCGTTCGCGCCGCGCCGGAACCGAGAATGTTCCCGGAATTGTCGCTCTCGGCAAAGCGGCGGAACTCGCGATGCAGGGTTTCGAGCGCAGCGACGATAAGAGCATGTCCGATTTGCGTGATCGCCTGCAGCGCGGAATTCTCGCCCAGGTGGAGGAAACCGGAGTCAACGGCGATGGTGCACCGCGTGTCCCGAATACAACGAATATTTATTTCGATCACATCGAGGGCGAGGCGATGGTCATCTCCCTCGACCTGAAGGGTCTGGCGGTTTCCACCGGTGCGGCTTGTTCATCCGGTGCGATCGAGCCGTCGCATGTGCTCATGGCGATGGGCCTGCGTGCTGACCGTGCCCGCGCCAGCATCCGCTTCAGCCTGGGTAAGCAGAATACTGCTGAAGATATCGACTTCGCGCTTGCATTAGTGCCGGAGACGGTAGCGCGGTTGAGGGAGTTGTCGCCGGTTTACAAGAGACAGCCTGTTAGCTATTAGCATGCCAAATCCCAAGACCATCGCCGTAGCCATGTCGGGCGGAGTCGATTCTTCCGCTGTGGCAGCCATGCTGCGCGCCGAAGGACACAACATTATCGGCCTGACCATGCAGCTCTGGAACCAGCGCCGCTTGGCTGGACACGAAGGCATGCCCGAGCGAGTAACCGGCCGCTGCTGCTCGCTCGACGACGTCTACGACGCGCGCCGCGTCGCGGAGCACATTGGCATTCCATATTATGTCGTCAATCACGAGGAGCGCTTCGAGCGCGATGTGGTTCGTCCATTCGTCGCCGAGTATCTTTCGGGGCGAACGCCGATCCCTTGCAGCCTCTGCAACAATCATTTGAAGTTCGATCAGCTCCTCGTCGTCGCTCGGCAGATTGGCGCCGATTGCGTCGCTACGGGACACTATGCTCGCGTGGAGTATGACGATGCTTGCGGGCGCTGGCTGCTGAAGCGTCCCGCCGACCGCAGCAAGGACCAGACTTACTTTCTCTTCGGCCTCACGCAAGATCAGCTCAGCCGCACGCTGTTTCCGCTCGGCGGCATGACCAAGCCCGAGGTTCGCGGCCTCGCGCGGCAACATGGTCTCGCCCTCGCCGAGAAGCCCGATTCACAGGAGATATGCTTCGTCCCCGGCGGCGACTACAAGCGCTTCATCGATGCCTATCTCGCCGAGCGTGGCGAGTCCTTGCCTGATACAGCGGGCGAACTTGTGACTACGAGCGGAGAAGTAATCGGCGAGCACAGAGGTATACACAACTTCACCATCGGCCAGCGCAAGGGTCTGGGCGTCGCGACCGGATCGCCGCTCTACGTGATCCAGATCAGCGGGGCCGACAAGCAGGTGATCGTCGGCGGCGACGAGCATCTCTATTCCCGCACGCTGCGCGCTCGCCGCGTGAATCTGATCTCAGTCGACGATGTGCGCGAGCCTATGCGCATCTCCGTCAAGATCCGTCATCGCCATGAACCCGCTCCTGCGATGCTGGAGAAGGTTGCAGCAGACGAGGTTCTAGTCACCTTCGATGAGCCGCAGCGCGCGATCACTCCTGGTCAGGCAGCTGCGTTCTACGACGGCGACATCGTCGTCGGCGGAGCCTGGATCGCATAGATCGGATCGCATCAATCAAGACAGTCACGTGCGACTGGGCCACAGTTGAGTCAAGGCGAGCGCCACCGCGATTCCCACCGAGACTTCCACAAAGCGATGCGAAGCCACGATCCATGCAGGACTTTGGTGCGCGATCAATAGAATGATGCTCAGCGTAATCGCCGCAAAGCGGTAGGCGCTGCGCAACCGGAGAAGCGCGCAAAGCGCTCCGCACAAAAAAATTGCCACTGCGTACACCAGCACGTTGGAGGGAAAAAATGTGGCGACCAACGCTCCCAGCGCCGCGCCCAGGGCGGTGCCGGCAAAGCGCTGCCAGGCCACCGTTCTCGGGTTGATCGTGGACTGAATAATCACGATGGCGGAAATCGGCGCCCAATAAGACTCGGGAAGCTTCAGAAGGCGAGCGAGCAGCAGTGAGACGACCGCCGCTACCGTGGTTCGTGCCGCGTCCAGAAGAGCGTCGAACGTGGGCTTTCGGGTATTTGCCATGGTCAATGCGATTTGGGTACCCTTCCCGAGTTTAGAATGGACGCGAAATCGGCGCCAACGCCGACTGCCGCAAGCCCAGTTCCGCTGTGAGTATCTCACCGAAAATAATTCTGGGGCGCGGCTCGCCGAGGTGCGGCTGTGGGCGTGTGCGGCAGGCATGACCACGATACTCCCCCACCCCATGGCGGGTAATGGAATCATCGAGTTAGCAAGAAAATCTTCGTAAAATCGGGAGCCTAAAAGACTTATATCTAAAATCGGCAGAACAAAGGACTTACGGACGCGGCGATGCGGGTTCACCCGACCGTCACGGCCTCGACCATGATTGCTCAGTTTGATGGCTGGCACAAGGTCAGATGTCACAAGGGGGTTGTGGAAATTTTTGGACGGTGCCTGTTCCCGCAGTCCCACCCTTTCGCAGAGAACGCGAAAGGATGGGCCAGCCGCGGCTTGCCGGGATGATGGTCCGGTTCTGGTCAATGAGACTCGAAAAGCGGAGCTTCACATCCGCAAAATCTCCTGATCCCATCGGCACCGCGGCCCACCCGTGAAACCGCCACGGGTGGGGCATCCCATTCACGCTAGCTCGGGCGAAATGCCTCGGCTGGGCGAGCCCCCTCTCTTCGGCTCGCAGTCGTGTATCGAATCGCATTGCGTCAATGTGTTCCTTTCTATACAGAACATTTTCTCCGGATGCCTAATATTCGGCGTTGGATCACCCGCTAATCAGGAGTAGTCCTGGCGAACACCAGTGATGCAAAGGCACGAAGCGCGTTTTCAGAACGAAAAGGAGGAAACCAATATGACTCCCGTGACTGAAGTGAAAACGAATCCAAGTCCGGCTTCCGAATTAAGAGGTGTTGCAGGTGGAGCGGCCCCCGCCCCAGCATCAGCAATATCGACATCAAGATCCGGAACGGTTTTCAGCGCTACGCCGGGTCTGCCCCAACTCTTCCAGTCAAACTTCGATTACCAACTGGCAAGAGGTATGTTAGCCGGTGCTTATGGAGATGGCGGCGCAGTCGGTGAGTCATTCTCTACGGCACGACGGATTAAGGACAAGGATATAGAAAGCTGGACTGTGGAGTGGACCACCACCGCAGACAGGATGGAGGGCATAGCCACTCAATGCCTTCGCGGCGGTCATATCGTGAGTGCTCGCGAGGCGTTCCTGCGTGCATCTGTGTATTGGAGAACAGGCTTCTTCTACCTCGAAACCAAAGACCCACGCCAGAACGAAATGTACCAGCACCACCGCTCATGCTTCAGGCAGGCAGCAAAGCTGTTCGATCCGCAGATTGAGCCGGTCAGCATTCCCTACGAGAACGGGAGGACGCTGCCCGGGTATTTCATGCGTGCTTCTGCAGACGGTGTTCCGCGTCCGACCGTGATGATTCTCGGAGGAGGCGACTCTACCTGCGAGGAAATGTATGACTTTGGTGGCGGCGCCGCAGCAGTTCGCCGAGGCTACAACGCATTGTTGTGGGAAGGCCCGGGACAGGTGGGCGCATTCGCCGCGGACAAGACTCTGACGTATCGCCCGGACTATGAAGTTCCCACCCGATATGCTGTCGATTACGTTCTATCCCGCACAGACGTTGACCCGAAGCGGTTGGCGCTCGCCGGGAATAGCATGGGAGGATACTTCGCCCCGCGTGCTGTGGCTTTCGAGAAGCGCATTGCCGCTGTGATAGCAAATTCGCTGTCGCCGCTGATGGTGACCAGCCTCCTGGCATTACTGGGCCTCAAAGACGCGCATGGCGAGGACCTCGAAAGCAAGGTGGATCTCTCCGATCCAATGAAGAAGTTTTTTGTGACCAACGTTCAGGAACGGTGCGGTATGGCTGGGAAGTCACTCGCCGCCTTCCTGGACAATCTCAGCCAGTACACTCTGGCCGGGCTTGAGAGGAAGATTACTTGCCCGCTCTTGTCCGTCGGCGGTGAAGGCGAAGGACCATCCGCCAACGCCATGGCCCACGAGTTCTTCGAGAAGCTGACCTGCCCGAAGACGGAACGCGTGGTCACTTCAGCGGAAGGCGGCGAGGCACACTGCCAAATCAATAATCCGAGCCTCAAACACCAGATCGAATTCGACTGGTTGGACGAGGTCTTCAAGAGAAACAAAGCATAGTGTGGCAGCAAATATTTCAAAAGGTACACCCTACAGGCTGAGCAAGGTGAGCACTCTTGCTCAGAAGAACGAGATGTCGGTTTGGTAAGCTCGAATTTCCTGACGGACGAAGAATTAAAGAGGAGCTATCCATGCCGCTCAAGATGCACGCTGCGGTCGTCGAGCAATTCGGAAAACCGTTGCAGATTCAGGAATGGGATGTTCCCGCTCCCGGAGCAGGCCAAATTCTGGTGAAAACCGAGGCCTGCGGAGTATGCCACACCGATCTGCATGCGGCTCATGGCGACTGGCCGGTGAAGCCCACACTCCCGTTCATTCCTGGCCATGAGGCCATCGGTCTGGTTGTTGCGACTGGATCGGGCGTGACGATAGCAAAAGAGGGCGACCGGGTGGGGGTGCCGTGGCTCTATTCGGCATGTGGTCACTGCGAGTACTGCCTGACTGGCTGGGAAACGGTGTGCGCTCAAGCGCAGTTCGGTGGCTACACTAAGAACGGCGGTTTTGCCGAATACCTCCTCGCTGATCCGAATTTTGTTGCGCATATACCCACCGGCCTTACGGCTGCGGAAGCCGCGCCGTTGATCTGCGCTGGAATCACGACCTACAAGGGAATTAAGCAAACCAAGGCACGGCCCGGAGAATGGGTCGCTATTTCTGGTGCTGGGGGGCTCGGTCACCTGGCCATCCAATATGCGAAGGCGATGGGGCTACTCGTCTGCGCAATCGACATCGACGACGGCAAGCTGGCCCATGCCACGCGCCTTGGTGCCGATTTCGTGATCAATGCCAAGACTGGGGACCCGGCAGCCGCCGTAAAGAAGGCGACCGGTGGCGGAGCTCATGGCGTTCTGATTACCGCGCCTTCGCTCATCGCATTCAAGCAAGGCGTTGGCATGTCTCGGAAGCGTGGCACTTGTGTCTTGGTGGGACTGCCGCCAGGCGAATTCCCAGTTCCGCTCTTCGATGTGGTGGCGAACTGCATAACCATCCGCGGTTCGTTCGTCGGCGGCCGTCAGGATATGGCTGAAGCCCTCGCCTTCGCTGTCGGAGGCAAGGTCAAAGCCGATATCGAGTTGCAACCGCTATCGTCGATCAACCAGATATTCGACCGCCTTGAGCACGGCGATGTGCCGTCGCGCGTGGTTCTCGACTTCGCACCAGCTAAAACGAAGAGCCAGCGCTCGGAAGTAGATCAACATGTCGCAGCCGTAGGCGCAGGTCTCGCAAGAGATCTGTAAGAGGAGTGGTTGTGGAGCAGCGTCCGCCATTACGCCTACGCCGAACCCGGCCCAGTTCCGGTCAATGAGACCCGAAAAGCGGGGCTTCACATCCGCAAAATCTCCTGATCCCATCGGCATCGCGGCCCACCCTTCGGCTCCGCTCAGGGCAGGCTCCGTGAAACCGCCACGGGTGGGGCATCTGTGATCTTTCAACACGTTGTTCCCAAGAAGTGAATTGTCCATTCGAGCAAGACCGGAGAAGCTGATGGTGCTGACCAATCTGCTTCGCAGGAGTCGCACGAATGGACCTTCACCAGAATGCCCGA